>Ga0326727_10005665_pt1 | contig 35337 bp, 25 predicted proteins | sample MB2enrmetagenome_FD_207643 | JGI IMG/M metagenome (GOLD analysis project Ga0326727, IMG submission 207643) | Lab enriched peat soil microbial communities from McLean, Ithaca, NY, United States - MB29MY | ecosystem: Environmental > Terrestrial > Soil > Wetlands > Peat | place: USA: New York...
TCGAAGCGCCCGATGGCCTTGTCCTCCGTCACGCCGCGGTAGCACTGCAGTCGCTCAACATGCGTATCCGCAGCGGCGGCGACAGAAAGCGCTAATTGAGTTTTGCCCGAGCCGGCGGGGCCTTCGAGCAGCAACGGCTTCTGGAGTTTCGCGGCCAGGAAGACAACCTGGGTCATCACGGGGTCGATGAAGTAGCCCGTGGCGGCGAGCTTGCTGGAGAGGTCTTTGAGGGAATCAAACATCGGCCACTCCACGCGCTTTGGTTGAGATCGCCATTCGGCCTCCTCGAACGCGGAGACAGAATGAAGCGGTCTCGAAACTCGGTCAAATCGAGTTCCGATTCCCCTCGGCGATGAGACCGGCGGAGCGGGCAGGAGTCGGCGTCAATTTGACCGAGAATCGAATTCGACCCAAGATTTCCACACTCGCCGGGCCGAATCGGCCCGGACACCACAGGTTTGGAGGAAATGAGGTTATGGGATCTGTGCTTGCACTGACGAATTTCGAGACGGACGATGCCCTTTTGACCGCCGAGGATGTCGCCCAAAGGCTAAGGGTCAGCAAGGACTGGGTTTGGGACCACTCCTCACGAAGATTGCCGTATCTACCGGTCATTCGTATGAGCGATGGCGCCTTGCGCTACCGGGCGAGCGGAATCGCAGAGTTCCTGAAGGAGCGCGAACGGGCTACCAATTTACGTCGGAAACGGCGGTAAAATAAGGTTGGCCCGCTTATTCCCCCACACAGAATTTGAGGAATAAATGGGAAGTTCATACCAAAGAGGATGGGTCCGGCTCCGCGGAAAGAAGTGGTACGGCTATTTCCGAAGAACGGAGCTTGACCCTGCAACCGGCCAACCAAAACCAGCCGTCGCTCAAGTCATCCTGGGACTGAAGACTGAAATGTCGAAGTCCCAGGCCAGGGAAAAGCTGGAGTGCGAAATTAGCCGGCTGGGAAAACAACCTACTGGCGACAAATCCATGATCAATGGAGCTGTCACCTTTGGGTGGTTCGTGAACCACCGGTACCTGCCACTGAAGGAGGCGGACTGGAGGGAAGAGACTGCCAAGGTGAAGAAGCACATCATCAAGGCAGATCTCGTCGATGAGTTCCGTGACATCCGATTGGAAAACATCGACAAATTCACCCTGCAGACCCACCTCAACAAACTGGCCAGGTCTCGTTCGAGGGATAGAGTTTTGCAGATTCGGTCCTACGTGAAGGCGATCTTTGCCGAGGCGGTCGATCAGGACTTCCTCGCGAAAGATCCTGCGCGTTCCCTAAAGACCCCCTCTAATCTGCGGGAGAGCGACAAAACGACTCTGACGTGGGATCAATTGAGGTCTGCCCTGGCGAAGCTGGGTCTTCGGGATCGGATTCTACTCAAACTCGATATGACGAACGCCCTTCGTCCCAGTGAGTTGTTCGGGCTGAAGTGGAAGTGCTTCGATGCGAACGCACCGGGCATCTCTATTCAGGAGACGACCTACAAGGGGAAGATTCGTTCCTTTGGGAAGACACGGGGAAGCCTCACGACAGTTCCAATCGCCGGGGAATTGGCAGCGGAATTGGCGGAGTGGCGGGACCAAAGCAAGGATCCATCTCCGGAAGCCTTTATCTTTCCAGGCCGCTTTGGGGGCTTCATGGATTCGAGCAACTTCCGTCACCGTGTGTTGCACAGACTGGCCGAGGAACTGGAACTGCCGAAGCTGACGTTCCAAGTGATCCGGCGCACGATTGCGACTCTGGCCCAAAAGAAGGGCACGGTGAAAGACGTTCAGGGGATGATGCGACACTCCCGAACGGCTACCACGACCGATGTCTATATGCAGGAACTCCCGGAAGGCGTGCGGGCGACTGTCAACTCGATTCACTTGGAGTTGATGGGGACTGGCACAAGCGGGCCGCAATCCGCAGCATCCGGAACACGTTCCTCTATTCCAGCGAGGCAACATCCGAACCAGAGTGATCGAGTGAACATGACAGGAAAAACGTGGGATCGGGAACCCGCTACAGGGAAGGGAGGAAAAGCAACTTCGGAGCCCTCTGCCAAGAAGGTTTTGAAATTTGCTGCCAATTTGCTGCCAAACGGGGAGAGTGGGGATTTGCTAAATGCTTGAAAAGATTTGGTGGACCTGATCGGGATCGAACCGATGACCTCTTCCATGCCATGGAAGCGCGCTCCCAAACTGCGCCACAGGCCCACATCGGAGGGAGACAACTCTATTATTGTCTCCGCTCCACGTTGATTCGTCAAACGCCACGCGCGACCAGGTAGTGGACCAGTTTGACGGGTACGGGCTTCAGCCCGTACGTCAATTGAAAAGAATTATTGTGGGCTCTGGCACCTGAGTGAGAGCTTCTGCAAGCTGACCCACTGCCGGGTTTCATCAATTTCAGTTGACAGTGAATTGACCATCCCGATTAAATAAAGTCCACAGTTTCACGGTCTCATCGGGAATTCAGCGTAAACTGCTTAATCAATAATTCTGAATCCTGGGCCCGGTTACGTCTCCCCAAATGATTCACCTCGTTGAATGCTGTCCGAACCGATATTCCAGCATTCGTTCAAATTGAAGCACTCCAGAAAAATTGCCTCGTGCAATCCCCACTTCCCCGCACCTGCTCAACCCTCCCCGGTTGAACTGCCAGGTGAAGAAAGTGCTATTTATGCAAACAATAAGACGAATCTCCGCGAGCCTGGGCGGGCCTTCGCGCCTGGCCCTGGCCGCATCGCTGTTCTGGATTCCCCTCGCCATGGGGGTTTCCGCGCATGCACAAACTACCGAACAGGAGCCCGTGCAGGGCGCTGAAATCCAGGCCCCGGTGATTCCGCAACAGGTGCGGTATGCCGGCAAGCTGACCAACCGTTCCGGCGATATCGTAGAAGCCGTTTTCAGCATCTATGCGGCTCCGGAAGGCGGAGAACCGTTGTGGACGGAGACGCAGCAGGTGACGATCGACGCGGATGGTTCCTATACGGTTCTGCTGGGCAACGCGAGCCCTGCCGGCCTGCCGCAATCGCTATTTGCCGGAGGCGCAGCGCGCTGGCTGGGCGTCTCAGTGGAGCGGGCGCCTGAGCTGGCGCGCGTGCTTCTTTCCAGCGTGCCCTACGCCATGAAGTCGGCTGACGCCCAGGCGCTGGCCGGACATCCGGCCGGGGATTTCGTGACCCAGGAGCAGTTATCCCAGTTTGCCCAGTTGGCGGAGCAACGCGCACAGGCCCCCGCCCCGGCGTTCACTTCGGAGATCTCTGGCACGGTGACCGGTTCGGGCACCGCGGGCACGATTCCGATGTGGACCGGGGCGCTGACCCAGGGCAACTCGAATATAGTCCAGGTCGGATCCGATATCGGCATCAATGAGCCCACGCCTGCCGCCACGCTGGACGTGAACGGAACGGGACAGATTCGCGGAACACTGACCCTGCCCGCGCTGTCCACGGCAACCACTTCGGCCGGAGCCAGCTCGCATACGCTGCAGTTCGATGCCAGCGCCTGGTCGACGACGGCCAGTGCCGCGGTCACCCCGACCTTCAAGCTGCTTGCCGGCGCTGCCGGCAACAACACGGCCACGCCTTCCGGCTCTCTCTATCTCTACTATCAGCTGGGAACCACCAGCACCCAGCTTCTGACCGTTGCCAGCAATGGCCTGTTGACACCCAACGGCGGGGTGGCGTTGAAGCCGGCAACCCCGGCGACCTCATCGGCGGCGGTGAACTCTCCTCTAATGGAACTGGGTGGCAGCGCCTACAACAGCTCTACGAGCGGCGCCGTGCAGCAAAACTTCGCCTGGCAGGTGTTTCCCACGGGCAACGACACGGCCACGCCGTCGGGCAACCTCGACTTGCTCCATGGCGCGGGGACACACACTCTCGCTCCAACCGGCCTTTCCATCTCGCCCACGGGTGTTATCAGCTGGGCCTCCGGCCAGACCTTCCCCATCACCGGCACCGGCGGCGGCACCATCACCGGTATCACCACCTCAAGCCCGCTCACCGGATCGGGAACATCGGGATCGGTGGCGCTGGGGCTCAACACGGCGGCCCTCGGCTCAACGCTCGAAACCACTTACGACGCGCGCTATGCGCAGCTGGCCACTGACAACATCTTCACCGCTACCAACATCTTCCAAAACAACACCAACTTCCCCGGCGGCGTCACCGCTTCGGTCACAGGGAACGTGTCTCCCGCCGTGGAGGGCGACTCGTGGATCGCTGAGGGTTCCGGCGTTTTCGGTTATTCCGGGGGTGATAGCGGCTCTGGCGTCTACGGGATTGCGCCCTACGGCATCGGCGTGCTTGGCGTGTGGGGTGGCTACAGCGGGACCTTCGTGGATTACTTTGACAGTAAGGGGCTGCTCGCCGGAGTCTGGGGAGACTCCTCGATTGTCGCGGGTACCGGTGTTAATGGCACAGCCGACAATGCGGCGGCGGCGAACTTCATCAACAACAGCGCCAGCTATCACACCCTCTACGTCATCAACAACTCCACCGGCGGCACCGGCGCCGCGGTTCTGAGCGCATCCACGCCCAATGGCTCCTGCGACATCACCGACGGCGACTTCGCGTGCACGGGTCAGCTCAAGACCCTCGCCTCCATTGATGGCGGCGCGCGCACGGTGGAGACCTACGCGGTGCACTCAGCGGAGAACTGGATGGAGGACTTCGGCACCGGCACCCTGGAACACGGCGTGGCGCACATCGGCCTTGAGCCTGCCTTTGCCGAAACCGTTGCAAACAGCGCGGACTATCACGTCTTTCTCACGCCCGGCGGCGACTGCAAAGGCTTGTACGTCATCAACAAGACCGCTCAGGGCTTCGAAGTCCGCGAGTCGGGGGGCGGCACATCCTCGCTCGAGTTCGACTACCGCATCGTCGCCCACCGGCGCGGCTTAGAGAAGCAGCGCCTGGCCGATGTGACCGAGCACTTCCGGACTGAACAGGCGAGGCTGAAGGAGCACCTTGCGCCTCACCCCGGCCCGGACCTGCAGCCAAGGCGCTTGGATCAGCCCTTCGACGACCGCATACCCGCCCCCAGGCTGCCGGAGCGCCAGAGCCCGATCAATGCGCCCAACAATCGCACGCCGTCGGTTGGCCGGTGGCCCTGATCTCAGGATGCCGGCTCCGCCACAGATTGAGGGTGTCCGGTCCCTCGCCCTTGCGGACCGGGGGATGGATGACTCACTTCGGGTAATTGGGGGGCGCGATACCTATTCGCCGGAAGAGCGATAGAGAAAGCATGCACGCAAACCGGTTGCGGCATAAGTTGAAAAGTGCCGGCAGCATATTGGCGGAAGCCTCGCACCGCCGATGACCGGCCTCCCCCGCCAACCCCGCTAGCACCGCTAACTCCGCTAGCTCCGCTGCTTCTTGCAGTTAATTTCCCCCTTCGAGCGCACTATCTTAGATAGGAAGGATTGCGACCGGAAACATGAAGAACAGCAATGTCTCAATCAGCCGCATGGCCCGCATCATTCGCCAACTCCCCGCCCGCGCTTGCGTTGGGGCCGTTTTCCAAAAAAGCCCGCAGAAACTGTACAACCGGGAGCCTCTCCAATCGAATCAACAGCTTGGCGTCAGGAACCGCACAGTTTTCCATACAGAAACTGTGCAGATTCATACAGAATCTGTACAGCAGTGACGAAAAACGGCGCGCGCACGGTAGAAACCTGCGGCGTGCAGTCGCCGGAAAACTGGATGAAAGACTTTGGCACCGGCCAAATGCAGAAGGGCGCAGCGGTGGTCAAAATCGACCCAACCTTCGCTGAGACTGTAGCCGCGGACGCCAGCTACCACGTCTTCATTACCCCGAGCGGAGATTCGGAGGCGCTCTACGTCATCAACAAGACGGCGACCAGCTTTGAAGTGCGGGAGTCAAAGGGCGGAACATCCTCTTTGACCTTTGACTATCGCATCGTGGCCAAGCGGCGTGGTTATGAATCAATGCGGCATGTGGATGTGACCGAGAGTTACAACGCCGAAATGAAGGCGGCATCGATAGCCAGGGGATCGGGTGTCGTGCACAGGCCGGCGGCGATGGCGAAGTCCCCTCTGCAAGCGGCACTCGGTTCTCATACGCGCCGGTTGGTGCCTGCCCGGTCTCCTGTTCCTCATCAGCCTATGAGTCAGCCCGCGAATGCACCTACCCATCACTGATTGATCCCTTGGGACATCCGGCACACCAAACAAGAGCCATGGCCAACGCGGCCATGGCTCTTCATTATTCGGGCCGGAAATCTCTCGGCCACGACTTCGGCCCCTGAGGGCAAGCTCATTCAAACTGGCCCCTTACTCGCGACCACAATCGACTCCGTGGCGAAGCAACCAACTCTCGAATTGGGTCCCAAGGCATTGATTCTTCCCGCCCTGCCAACTCCCCCAGTGACTTCCATCACAATTCACGCCGCCAGACATCCTCAATAATCGTCTTGCGCGCGCCGATGCAGGGGGTCATGGCGATATGTTCAAAATCGTTGACGCCCGCACCGTCGGGTTGAACATCAGGCAGTTTGTCATCCGGGCGCCGCGCATTGCCCGCAAGCAGCGCCCCGGCCAGTTCGTCATTCTCCGCCTAACTGAAGAAGGCGAGCGCATCCCTCTCACCATCAAGTCCGCCGAACCCGCCGCGGGTACCGTCACCATCGTCGTCCAGGCCGTGGGCAAGACCACCTCCCTGCTCAACTGCCTTGAAACCGGCGACTCCCTCCTCGACGTCGTGGGCCCGCTCGGCAAACCCTCTGAAATCTCCCATTACGGCACCGCGGTCATCCTGGCTGGCAGCGTGGGCACGGCCATGGCGCTTCCCACCGCTAACGCGCTTAAAGATGCTGATAATCAGGTCATCTTTATTGAGGGCGCACGCTCCCGCGAGATGGTCATCTTTGAAGACGAGGTGCGCGCCGCCAGCTCTGAAGCCTACATCCTCACTGACGATGGCAGCTACGGCGAGCAGGGCCTGGTCACTAAAAAGCTCAACGAACTCATCGAAGCAGGCCGCAGGCTCGACTTCGTCCTGGCCGTCGGCCCGGTGCCCATGATGCGCGCCGTTGCCCGCATCACCGTGCCCCTCGGCATCCGCACCGTGGTCAGCCTTAACTCCATCATGGTCGACGGCACCGGCATGTGCGGCGGTTGCCGGGTTCTGCTCGGCAACCAAAGCAAGTTTGCCTGCGTCGACGGACCCGAGTTCGACGCCGCGCAGGTCGACTTCGAAGTCCTCATGCAGCGCAACACCATGTACCGCGCCAAAGAGTGCGCAGCGCTCAAACAATTCGAGGCTCACAAAGAAGAGGAACTGGCCCGTCTGCGCGCCGGTATTGCCACGCGCGAGCGCGAGTCCGCCCGTCTGGGCGTCCGGGTCGAGATTCAGCGCGGGTCTCAGGGTGAGGCGCCCCATGCCTGATGCGAATCCCCTCCCCTTGAAAGAGCGCATGAAGATTCCCCGCGCGCCCATGCCCGAGCTCAACGCCGATATCCGCTCGCGCAGCTTTGCTGAAGTCAATCTCGGATTGCCCACCACCGACGCGCATAATGAATCCGCGCGCTGTATCTCCTGTGCCAAGCCCGGCTGCCAGGTCGAGTGCCCGGTCGGCGTCAAGATCAAGGAGATTGTCGCGCTCATCCACGCCGGCCAGTACCTCGCCGCCGCGCAAAAAATGCGCGAAGACAACGCCCTGCCCGCCGTAACCGGCCGCGTGTGCCCGCAGGAGAATCAATGCGAAGGCGGGTGCGTCCTCGGCCGCAAAGGCCAGCCTCTGGCCATTGGCAACCTGGAGCGCTTTATCGCCGATTTCGAGCTTGAGAGCGGCCAGCTCGGCCTGCCCTCCATCGCCCCGCCGACCGGCAAAAGCGTGGCCATCGTAGGCAGCGGTCCCGCCGGTCTCTCCGCCGCTGGCGACCTCATCCAGAAAGGGCATCGCGTCTGCGTCTTTGAGGCTCTCCACGAGCTCGGCGGTGTGCTCGTCTACGGAATTCCCGAGTTTCGCCTGCCCAAGCGCATCGTCCGCCAGGAAGTGAACAATCTGCGCGCGCTCGGTGTCGAGTTCGAGACCAACGTCGTGGTGGGCAAAAGCGTCACGCTCGATGAGCTCATGCGCGTCGAGGGATACGATGCCATCTTTGTCGCTACAGGCGCTGGCCTGCCCCAGTTCCTCGGCATTTCCGGCGAGCACTTCAACGGCGTCTACTCCGCCAACGAGTTCCTCACCCGCACCAACCTCATGCGTGCCTACGATCCCGCGTACGACGAGCCTATATACGATTGCCGCGATCGCGACGTGATTGTGGTGGGCGGGGGCAACACCGCTATGGACGCGGTTCGCACCGCCCGCCGTCTCGGCGCGCGCTCGGCCGCGCTCGTCTACCGGCGCACTGAAGCTGAGATGCCTGCCCGCCGCGAAGAAGTCCACCACGCCCGGCAGGAAGGCATCGAATTTCGCATGCTCACCAACCCCATCGAATTTATTGGCGACCAGAACGGCTGGCTCACTGCCGCGCGCTGCCAGCAGATGCAGCTAGGCGAGCCCGGACCCGACGGCCGGCGCCGCCCCGTTCCCATCCCTGGCGCAGAGATCGTGTTGCCCGCCAACGTGGCTATCATCGGCGTCGGCACCACCGCCAACCCGCTCATCCAAAGCACCACGCCCGACCTCAAAACCAACGCCCGCAACTACATCGTCGCCGATCCTGAAACCATGCGCACCAGCAAGCGTGGCGTCTTCGCTGGCGGCGACATCGTCACCGGTTCGGCAACCGTGATTCTGGCCATGGGCGCCGGCCGCAAGGCCGCAAAATCTATTGGCGAATATCTCGAAACCGGCGCGTGGGGCTAGCGTTCGAACCGGAGAAACAAGAACATTCAGGCCCCTCGATATAAATAGTTTGAGTTCAGCCGTTTACGACAAGAATGCCTAGGCGGGCAAAAGACGCCAACATAGCGTAAGAAGATTGCAATTTGCGCCATAAGTCCTTTAAAACTGGTTTTCGCGCAAAACAAATGTAACAGCATATTTGTTATATTTTGCAAGTTAACTATCTTTATTTGCCTATATTTGATATCGCGAAACCTCATTTGCTTTCTGAGCACCCCCGGGGTGCGATTTTTGCGTTTTTCAGCTTTCAGCCATAAGCTCTCAACTTTCAGCTGGTGCGCGGAGGAACAAAAAGTGTCGACTGTGTGCAAGGGAATGGAGCCCGACAACCGGGTAACCGCAGCGGCGCGCATAATTCAATTCTGCGCGCGTCAATGCAATTAAGTGCAAAAGGCAGGCGACAAAACTGCGGCTTTGAATTGCGGGCTTGAGAGAGATGCGGGTTAGCCCTTGAGGAAACGCTCCTTCAAACTGGCCCACCTTGCTGAATTCGCTTGACTATCGTCCCCGCAACCGGTGAGCGTCTCTTTAAGACTTCCCCAGTCTCTGATCGACAACACCAGGAGAGATAAATGGCGACGGCGTCGACTATCCAGAAGTCGAGAATGAAGTGGCATGTGCGCGGCACCTGGAACTCACGGGAAGACCGAAAGGCCTCGGCGGTGTGGCTTGGCATCCTGTGGGTTGGAATGATCGCCGGATTCGGCGTCGATTTTCCCGGCTATCTGCGTCGAAATCCTCCCGCGCCAACCATAGTTCATGTGCATGCGGCGGTCTTCACGGTGTGGATGCTGATTCTCACCGCACAGGTGCTGCTGGTTCTGCGCGACCGAGTGCCCCTGCACCGCAAGCTTGGCGTCTTTGCGGTGGGATGGGCGTGCCTGATGGCGGTGATGGGGCCGGCGGCGTTCATAGCTATTCAGGCGCAAGACGCCAGGCTGCACGGCCCGTTCCCCTATCCATTTATCTCAGTGCATGTCGCGGATATTGGCGGCTTTCTGGCTCTGCTGGCATGTGGCATTGCCCTGAGAAAGAATCCGGCTGCGCACAAGAGAATGATGATTCTGTCCACCGTTGCGCTGGCCGATCCGGGGTTCGCGCGATTTTCAGGGTTTTTCCTGCCGGAACCGACCTCGGTGTTCCCGTGGTTTATCTACACGTTCTACGGCAACGTGCTGCTGATTGTGCTCATGCTGGCGTGGGACTGGTGGCGCGGGCGGCTCATCCGCTCCCATGTCATCGGTTCTGCATCGCTGGTAGCGGCCTTGTATATCGCCTCTCTCATGTACTTCTGGCCTCCGTGGAAGGCGCTCACAATGCAATGGGTCGCAGTGTGGGCGAAGCACTTCGCCTGATCTCTCCACCCAATTCTTGGGCGTTTCAAGAAATGGTCTGAGGTTCTTGCTGCTGCTGGGCCGAGCAGACTCGATTTCGCCCGGCCTTCTTTGCGGCATAGAGCGCATGGTCCGCCTCGGCGACCAGAGTTTCAGGGCTGTAGCTATGGTCCCTGGTGGCCGTGGCAACTCCCACGGAGACGGTGAGAAACGGGGCGGTCAGAGATGCGGGATGAGGAAGGCAAAGAGCGGCAACCGCGAGCCGGATCGACTCGGCAAATTCAGTGGCATGGGCAGCGTTTGTATCCGCGAGGATGATGGCGAACTCCTCACCGCCGTAGCGGGCTGCAGTATCCATCAGGCGCTTGCAGCTGTGCTTAAATACGGCAGCCAGCGATATCAAGTACTCATCGCCTTTCTGGTGGCCCGCTGAATCATTCAGGGCTTTGAAATGGTCGACGTCGATCATCAGTAGCGACAGCGGAGAATTGGTTCTCCTGACGCGGGAACACTCCCTCACCAGTGTCTGGTCAAAAATCCGCCGGTTGGCCAACCCGGTGAGAGGATCGGTATTCGACAGCTTCTTCAGTTCCTCGTTGGCAAGACTTAGATCGGCGGTCTTCTCCGCAACCAGCTTCACCAACTCCTGTTCCCTCTTCTTCGCGCCAAGGAAGCGCAACCTCAAAACTGCGCTGGTCGTCGACAACGGGATCAATACGCAAATACTGATGAACCACCAGGAAGCATACCAAGGAGGCAGAATACGGAATGGGAACTGAGCAGTGCTTCCGCTCCATTCGCTGTCGATTTCTCTTGCCTGGACCTCCAAACGGTAGGCCCCGGGGGCAAGGTTGGCGAACTGCAGTTGACGCTGATCGGTCTCCGTCCAGCCCTGGCCTGCCACTCCCAACCGGTACCGGAAAACGACCTCGCTCTGGCGGGACGCATTGAGCGCGGAATACCTTGCGACAAGCGGGTCGGATCTGATGCCGAAACCGGGGTTGGCGAGCCCGGAGACATCGTTTTGTCCAACGGCAAGCCGGGTAAATACAACCGCTAGAGGGGCATCGGGACCCTGGCGCGGGAGGGGTTTAAATCGTGAAAGCCCGCCACTTGTCCCAATCCAGACGGTACCATCGGGTTCCGAGGCAAAGGCGTTCAGGTTACAGTCGTCCCAGGCCAGACCGTCGTTCATGTCGTAGTGCATCCAATGGACGCCATCCCACAAGTCCACACCGTGCTCGGTCCCGGCCCACAGGATTCCTTTGGCGTCGTAGTCGAGGAAATAAATGAGCCCATCGCTGCCTGGTCTCTGAACACCCTTATCAATAGCGATCCCGCCGGATTGCAGCCGGACTCGGTCGATACCGCCGCCAAATCGGTATCCAACCCAAATCACGCCATTTGGTCCTGCGCCCATGGAAAGCACTTCCTGATTGCTCAAGCCCGATTTTTGCGTGAAGTTCCTCCATGTACCGTCTTTCAATGCGAAAAGCCCGCCAGCACCTCCGGCCCATACCGTGCCGTCCGAGCCCTGGATTACGGTCCAGAAACGCGTGGACGGCAGTTCGGCGACGCGCGAGAACTCCCGATAAGGGGCGTGGGCAATGAACAGCCCTACTTCGCTGGATACCCAGAGGTTCTGTTCGCTGTCGAGGCACAGAGCGTAGGCGGCCTTCCCTGTGAGACCTTGCCTATCTCCAAACCACTCTGCTTTTTGCGTGCGAGGATCGAAGCGGGCCACGCCGCGTGTTTCAGTCCCCAGCCAAAGATCGCCGCTGGGCAATGCGTGCACGCTATGTACAGGAAAACCATCCATTCCGGCAACCGGCTTGAATGATAAGCCGGGTTGTTTCCGCTCTCCGCGAAACAATCCCCCTTCTGTTGCCACCCAGATCGAACCATCGTCACGGGGAACGATTTCGTAGATAAGGTCATTTGTAAGCCCGCTCTTGCTGGAGTAGCTCTCCCATTCCCGGTACCCTCGCCACTGCAAGAGTCCGCGGCCTGCCGAACCAACCCAAAGCGAATGTTGCCGATCCTCGAAGACGGAGTAGACGGTTCCACGGAGCCCATCGGAACGGTCGATCTTTCGCCATTCGTCGCGGTCCCCAATGAACAGCCCGTCAGGAGACGTAAGAAGAATCCGACCTCCCTTATCAACTGCCGGAACTCCAACTCCGTTTCCTGGAGAGAAAGGGACACGGGGCCTGGAAAATCCGGGCCTTCCAGCGGGCCACATGAAAACCCCGGCATTCCTTACGCGCGCCCAGAGATTGCCATCATGGTCTTTCAGGATTACCAGTATCTCCCCGTCGGGGAGTCCGATTTCTCGTGAAAAGACTTGAGTGCCTCGGGCATCCATGCGGCAAAGTTCGTGTCCGCACCCGTACCACAAAGCATCGCCATCGACCAGGATCGCAAAGGCGCCTGGCGCGGATGTGCCCGGGGGCTGGGGAATCGTGCGCATCGCAAATTGGGTTTGCCCAGGTTGAGCGTACAGTTCCACGAGCCCGGCATCGGTGCCAAGAAAGGTGTGGCCTCTTCCATCCGACTGGATGCCCTGAGCCCAGGCGACAGTGTTGAAAGAGGCGGGGAGCTTCTCAAAGCGATTGCCCGACAGCCGGTAAAGTCCGATGGTTCCACCAACAAGAAGAGAGCCATCGGGAGCTTCACCAAATGCCACGCCGGAGTTCGATGGAATCCCCTGTGCTGCTCCGAATGGCTCAAAGCGCTCGCCGTCAAATCGAAAGATGCCGTTTTCGGTGCTGACCCAGAGAAATCCGATGCGGTCCTGGTAGATTCTGCGTACGGCGAGGTTCTTCAAGCCCTCAGAACTGCCGAAGGCGCGAAAGCTGGGTTCCTGAGCGCAGAGTACCTCACCTGCCAATGTGAGCAGTGCAACCGTCAGCGGAATGACGCGACGCCACACACTTCAAGTATCGTGCACTGCGGGAATCTCTTCAGTCTAAAAGAGCACACTCTTCTGCGCCGAGTGGGCCGATTTGTCCAAATGATCTGCGCAAAACGCTCGTCGTCACGCCTTCGGCGACTCGTCTACTTCTTTTCCGCCCAGGCCTTCAGCGCATCCAGCTCGCTCGATGCAATTTCGCGCGGCAGCGGCGCGTAGCCCAGCGACGCGCACTGCTTCTGCCCGTTGGTCAGCGCCCAATTCAGCAGATCCGCGATCGCCGCGCGCTTCTCTGCACTCACGCCCTCAACTGGCGCCACCAGCCACGTGAATGTGCTGATCGGGTAAACACCTTTGCCCGGCTGATTGAGAATTCCGAAACCGGCATCTTCGCCGCGCCTAGCCTTCGCGCCTGCAGCCGCAGCGGTGATGCTGGCCAGATCAGCCTTGATGAACTCGCCCGCGGCGTTCTTCACCGCTCCGTAGTTCAGCTCGTGCTGGATGGCATAGATCAGTTCCACATATCCAATCGAATTCGGCGTCTTGTTCACGAGGTCCGCCAAGCCGTCATTGCCCGGGGCGCCCGTGCCAACCGGCCATTTCACGCGCGCGCCAAATCCGGCCGCGCTCTTCCACTCCGGAGAAACCAGCGAGAGATAACTCGTCCACACAAACGTGGTGCCGCTGCCGTCGTTGCGATGCACCACCGCGATCTCAGCATCGGGCAGGCGCGCGCCGTGATTGGCCTCGGCAATGCGCGGGTCGTTCCACCTGCGAATCGTTCCCAGGAAGATGCCTGCCAGCACCTGCGGGGTAAAGTTGAGCGTGCGCCCCAGCGATGGCAGGTTGTAGATCGGCACAACACCGCCCAACACTGTCGCGATCTGGATGGTGTTCTTCGCCGGCAGCGGTCCCTCATCGGCCAGCGGAAAGTCCGATGCGGCCAGATCCACCTTGCCCGCGGCCAGGGCTTCAATTCCCGCCTCCGAGCCCACCGCGTCGTAGGTCACTTCAGCTTCCGAGGCCTCAATCCACTTCCTATAGAGCGGGGCAGCCAGCGTGCTGCCAGCCGCATGCAGCGCCACGTGCGGCGTGCTCGCTTCCTCACTTGCATTTCCCGCCGCCGCGCCGCTCGCAATCGCTTCCAGCAGCCGCGCCACCATCTGGTCGGCCAGATCATCGGTGATGCTCGCAGTCCGGAACCGGCTCGGCGTAACCATGTACGACCAGAGCGTCTGCCCCGTGTTTCCGGCAAGCTCCACCGAGAGATATCCCTGGTAGATCGTCTGCGTTGCGCCACCGGAATGCGGATTGAGCTTGATCGTCCCCGTCGCCCAGATATTCGATTCGCCGCGCAGCGTCACATCCGCGCCCGACGCGCCCTCCACCACCTTCAGACGTCCGCTTTTCTTGAGCCGGTCGATGATTCTCAGCCGCAGCGCGTCGGCGCTGCTGCCGCTGCCCATCTGCGCCACGTTAATGGTGCGGATTCCGGCCAGCCGCGCATGCGTTTGCGCTTCCCCGCAGAATTGAAACCCCGCCGCCATCAGCACGGCGATGAGCGCCGCGCGAAGAATTCCCGACCGTCTTGTCTTTGATTTTCGCTGACCGACGACGCCGGCCGGCTCAGTTCGTTCGAGATGCATCCCTGGGAGATCCTCAACAATCAGTCTGCAACATGGGGCCTGAGACTTTGATGAAAATATGGGAGCTTGCCGGGCGCCCCATCCACAATCGGCCAGGGAGGAGGCGCCGTCGCGTCTTCCCCACCCCATCCCGCTCATCAAAAATCGACGTGTGCCCGGACCGTCGGCACATACACCGGCCCGCGAGCAGCGTTATACCCCGGATGCCATATCTGCGACCCGCCGACCGTGCCGAACAGCCCGCGCCAGATGTGCGCGTTGTAGTACCACTCGATAATATCCTCGCGCGCGTAGGTCAGCCCGCCATCCCCCAGCAGAAATCCCAGCCCCCCGTAATGCAGGTAATTCTGGTGGTCGCGCTTGATGGCGTTCGAAACAAACGCCACGCCCACCTTGTCGTTGAGCCGGTGCCAGCCGTGACCGGCATAATCGCCGCCAAACAGCACCGTCTGGCCTACCTCGGTGTACGCGAAGGACTCGTGCTGATCCTCGTTCCAGCCGAAGCGCCCGAAGAGCCGCAGGCTGTCGGTCACTTCCTGCTCGGTGTTCACGCCGAATCCGTATTTCACGTTGCTGAACTTCTCGGTCGTTCTAATGTCCGGCGTCTGTACCAGGCCCGCCAGGTAATTCTGGACCGATTCGCGATAGTCGCCCATGTGTGCGTAATTTACATAACTCAGCACGCGAATGGCGCCCACGCGCTTGGTCTTTTGCCATGGCGAGAGCAGTCCCTTCCGCAGCTCCCATTCCCAGTTCTGCCCGTTGGCGCGGCTGAAGGCCCAATCGAGATCGATCCCGTTCGCGATCACCGGCATGGCAAAGATGCCGTATCGCGCCGACCACACCCGGTCGTCGTACTCCAGAATGCCGCCCACTGTGTAGCCGCGCGTGTCGGCCGCATAGTCCCATGCGCCGTTGTTGTCGATTGTCCAGTTTGTGAACTGCAGATGGCTGTCGGACCCCACCGAGTTGACATCGAAGACGTCGGGCACGCTCATCTTGCCAACCCTGATCTCGAATCGCCGCACCGGCACCTTGTTCGCCAACGCGAGCGGACCGCGGTCCTGATCGGTCATCTCGCTGGTCAGCCCGATAATCTGGTGAATCTCGCCCCGCGAAATATATGGCGAGGTGCTTAAATTCGGATTGCGCACAACGTCGAGATTCGTCTCACCGGCCAGCCCGAGCGCCTGGCTGATTCCTCTTCCGCCGGCGTTTTCAAAGTCCACAATCAGATCGGTATTGAAACGCGTGTTGGGCCACAGCTGATAGCCCAGGTAGAGCGTCGCCACCTCCGACGCTTTGACCTCAAAGTCATCGATCAGGCTGTTCGGGCCTTGGTACGGCGAGTGGAAATGTCCGTGCATCTGCAAGATGCTGTTTGCCTGCCCTGAAACCCAATAGCGCCCGTTTTCGGAGTGCGGCGCCATCGAAAGCACCGGCGGATTGGCAGACTGGGCCTCGGCCGCGGCGTCATGATCTGCCGCTGCATCAGCCTCGGCAGTTGCCGATACACTGGCCTGCATGGGCACGAATCTTGGCAGTAGCGGGCTCTGCCACGCAAGCTGGAAATCAGGGCCGGCCTGCCCCTCTGTGGCCTGCCCCGTCTGCGGGATTGGCGCCTGTGGAACCTCCTGGGCTGTCTGGGCATGGACCCGCGCCCCTGCGCTCATCGCTATTAGAGCGGCCAGCGCAATTCTCATCGGATTGGCGGAGCGGGCGGGCATACAATGAAGGCAGGGAATTCTATACCCCCACCGGGTAAATACTATACCCCCGGTAGGTATTGTCAAGCGGGAGAACATTTAAATGTCGCATATGGATCGCGAAAAAGTGAAACTCCTTCAGCGGCTCAGAAAGGTCCGCGGCCAGCTCGACGCGGTCGAGCGCTCCCTGACCGCCGACGAAGACTGCGGGGGCCAGCTCATGCTTCTCGCCGCCGTGCGGGGCGGCGTCAACGCCCTCATGGGCGAGGTCCTGGAGACGCACATCCGCTTCCACCTGGTGGACGGCGCGAAGGAGCAGATTGCTCCCGAACTGGCCGAGGATCTGATTGACCTGGTCCATGCGTACCTGAAGTAAACTCGCGCATTAAAAGCACTTTGCGCTTCAGTTCCAAACTGCTCTCACCGTCAGTGGGACTGTGCCCGGTGAGGACCCCCTGCCCATGCTATCGGCCGAATACCCCGTCAATTGTTAAGCTTCGGTTGATTCCCGGCCGGGCGGGTACACTGATTTGACCCTCCTGGACGGCCATCGATTCGAGCTTTCCAGCCCTCCGCTCTCGCTCTCCGCAATGTTCACCCATCACATCCCACGCTTTTTCATTCTGCGTATAATCTCCCCCGGCCAAGAGCAAAACTCCGCTCCCGGCGAGTTTACGGCGGTTCTCCAATTTCTGTGGAGTATCGAAGCGCGTGCAGGGTGGCGTTTTCTTAAGGGAAACGCCACTAAAAGGTGCCGGCTCCGCGCTACACCAATTGGAGAGACGCTATAGAGCCGCAGTTCCGATTCGGCGTCTTCCCAACGGAAGCGCCTTATTTTGCGGCATTTAGGCTCGTCTGACCAGCGGAGAACTGCCGGAATCGCCGGACAGCGGGACTGGAACTTCCAGTTACGCGCCGGCCCACCGGCCGACCGGAGCGTGAATTATGTCAACACAGGCAGTCGAAAACGAATTGAAGCTGGCCCGGCGCATGTCGCGCCTGGGTACTGAAACAGCGTTCGAAGTCCTCGCCCGCGCCAAGGCGCTGGAGCGCCAGGGACGCAGCATTATCCACCTCGAGATCGGCGAGCCCGACTTCGCCACTCCGCCCAACATCGTTGAAGCCGCAGTCGAAGCCCTTCGCGGCGGCTACACCCACTACGGGCCCTCCGCCGGACTACCGGAACTGCGCGAAACCATCGCTCAATACGTAAGCTGCACGCGCCGCGTCCCGGTCGAGCCCGGCGAAGTCGTGGTCGTCCCCGGCGGCAAGCCCATCATGTTCTTCGTCATGCTCGCCCTCATCGACGAAGGCGACGAGGTCATCTATCCCAACCCCGGTTTCCCCATCTACGAGTCGATGATCAACTACGCCGGGGGAACCGCCGTCCCCATCCAGCTGCGCCAGGAACGCGAATTCCGCGTAGACATGGACGAACTCGCCACGCTCATTACGCCGCGAACCCGCCTCATCATCCTCAATTCGCCCCAGAACCCCACCGGCGGCATCCTCGACCGCACCGATATTGAAGCTGCGGCCCGCGTCATCGGCGACCGCGATATCTTCATCCTCTCCGACGAGATTTACAGCCGCCTGCAATTCGAAGGCGAGCCGTTCTCCATCATGAGCCTGCCCGGCATGAAAGAGCGCACCATCCTGCTCGATGGCTTTTCAAAAACTTATGCCATGACCGGCTGGCGCATCGGCTACGGCGTCATGCGCGCCGACCTCGCCGCGCATATCACGCGCCTCATGACCAACTCCAACTCCTGCACCGCAAGCTTTACCCAGCGCGCCGCACTTGAGGCGCTCACCGGAGACCAGAGCGCTGTGGGCGTAATGCGTTCCGAGTTCGAGCGCCGCAGCCGCGCCTTTGTCGACGGGCTCAACCGCATCCGCGGCTTCCACGCGCTCATGCCCAAAGGCGCCTTCTACGTCTTCGCCAACATTGAGCAAACCGGCTGGAGCTCGAAGGCCGTCGCCGACTCGCTGCTCGACGAAGCCGGCGTCGCGGGGCTCTCCGGCACCTCCTTCGGCCGCTACGGCGAAGGCTTTGTCCGCTTCAGCGTCGCGAATTCCATGGAGAACCTGATGGAGGCGCTGCGCCGCATCGAGAGCTGGGCACATACGAATCTGTGAACTGGAATGGCGTGAAGGAGTGAAAGATGGCGATTAAGGATATAACCACTGGACTCACCAAGCGCGAGTATTCCGTGGCCAAGCTTGAAGAGGCCGCGTGGCTGATGCGCGGTTATAACCTGGCAGCGTTGTGCGCGGCCGGCTCAGGCCATGCGGGGGGCACGCTCTCAGTCATGGACCTGGCCGCAGCTCTTTATCTGTACGGCGCCGATCACGATCCCTCCCACCCCGACTGGCCCGATCGCGATCGCATCGTGTGGTCGGCAGGCCACAAGGCGCCCGCGCTCTACGTCTCGCTGGGCGCGGCCGGCTTTTTCCCGCTCGATGGCGTCGCGACTCTGCGCAAGCTCGGCTCGCCATTCCAGGGCCATCCTCACTGGCTCAAACTCCCCGGTGTCGAAATCTCAACCGGCTCGCTCGGACAGGGCCTCAGCATCGCGGTCGGCATGGCGCTGGCCGCACGCCTCGACGGCAAGAGTCATAAGATCTTCTGCCTCATGGGTGACGGCGAACAGCAGGAAGGCCAGGTGTGGGAGGCCGCCATGGAGGCCGGCCACTTCGCCCTCGAAAACCTCATCGCGATCGTCGATTGCAACCGCCTGCAGATCGACGGCTGGGTGAAGGATGTGATGGAGGTTGAACCGCTGGTCGATAAATATGTCAGCTTCGGCTGGCGCGTTCTCTCCATCAACGGTCACGACATGACCCAGATTGTGGCTGCACTCGATGAGGCGCGCGCCGGCGCGGGCAAACCCACCGTTATCCTCGCCTCAACCGTAAAAGGCAAAGGCGTGAGCTTTATGGAGAACGTTGCCGGCTGGCACGGCAAGACGCCCAACCGCGCTGAACTCGATGCCGCGCTCGCCGAACTCGGCCTCACCGACCGTATTCCGGTAGAACAGTTAATCGCTAAGGCTCGCGACTATCAGGCTGAAGCCACGCGCAATCTCGACGCACGAATGCCGCGCTTCTCGCGCAACTACTGGTGGAACGCGCGCCAGGCCGCCGAACCCGAAGCCATGCACGTGTCCATGGAGCCCACGCGAAAAGGCTTTGGCCAGGCCCTGGCCGATTGCGGCAGCGACGAACGCGTCGTCTGCATCGGCCTCGACATCTCCGGCTCGATCACCATCTCCGATTTTTATGCGGGCCACCCCGAGCGCGCCCTGCGCTGGATCTCGATGGGCATCGCCGAGCAATCGGCCACGGCCGCAGCGGCCGGCCTCGCCCGCGAGGGCAAGCTGCCCGTCCTCGGCTCCTACGCCACCTTCTCAGCGGCGCGCAACCTCGACCAGGTTCGCGTCTCCATCTGCTACTCGCGCCTCAATGTGCTCATCGCCGGCGCGCATGCCGGAGTTTCCGTCGGTCCCGACGGCGCGACCCACCAGGCGCTCGAGGATCTCTTCGCCATGATGGGCCTGCCCAACATGGTCGTGGTTGCGCCGTGCGACTCGATCGAAACGCGCAAGGCCACCGAATATCTGTTGCTTTCGCACGTTGGTCCCAAGTACATCCGCTTCGCGCGCGAAGCCACGCCGATCGTCACCGATGAGTCGACGCCGTTTGTCTTCGGGCAGGCCAACGTGATTCGATTGCGCCGCGAGGGAGCGGAGTTTGCGCGTGCATTCGAGACCCGGCTCGCCAGCCACTACGCCGACGAGTGCGAAGACCTGAGCATCATCGCCTGCGGTCCGATGGTGCCTGAAGCCATGCGCGCCGCCTTGATCCTCAAGCGCGAGTACGGCTACGAAACCCGTGTCATCAACATGCACACGCTCAAACCCATCGATGAGGAGACAATTGTGCGCGCCGCGCGCGAAACCAGCGTGATTGTCACGGCCGAGGAGCACCAGATTGGCGCGCTCTCAGGCCGCGTAAGCTCGGTCCTGACTGCAAGCCGCGAGCTTTATGGTCTGCCCGTGATCACCGGCGCTATCGGCGTCAACGATCGCTTCGGCGACTCCGGAGCGCCGTGGGAACTGGTGAAGGAGCTGGGAGTAAGCGCAGAGCACATCGCCGCACGCGCCATGGAACTGATGGCGGTGAAGAAGCATGCCGCGCCGCACGTCGCGCTGGCGTAGGGCGGGGTTGGAATCTTCCCAAACCAAGAACCAGGGTGCCCCGGTTCCCGATTTTGGGACCCGGGATACCGCGGACTCCACACGCAAAGTTGCGCCCAAGCGCATGCGGCCTAACTCCGCTAACTCCGCTGCATTCCTCACTCCGCCGGATCGTCTGCCGTAAACGGCGAGCAGCACGGCTTCTCCGTGGCGTGGAAGTTCATCAGCTCGGAGCGGATGCCGTCCGGGTCGTACATGTTGAACTGATACTTGCCGTCGCGCCCGATCTGGGGACCTTTGTCGTGCCGGCAATCGAGCCGGTTGCCCGCCTGCAGCACCTTGTAGGTATCGGGCACTGAAACCTCGCCGATTGAAAAGTGATCGAGGACCCCGAGCGACTGTTGCGAGATGTTTGCCGGGATGCCGGTACCCGAGGGCCCGCTGGTGACCATGTATTCGATCCAGTCGTGTCCGTCGGGAACCTGCTGGCTCACCCAGTCCACCTTGCCATCCTGCATGCCTCCCCACCAGTACGGCCTGAAGCCGAGCAGGTCGCGGTAGAACTTGTCTTCGGCCTCGCGGCTGTGCACCAGCATGCCGGCATGGATGATGTGGCGGCCGATGGCGTTGGGAGCGTTCACCGGCATAGGATGGGCGGGCGGCTGCACAAACTCAACCTTGTTGCCCTCGGGATCGAGGACCGTGAACCAGCGGTTGCTGTCGGCGCCGCGCTCGATGTGCGCCGGTACTCTCCAACCTTTATCGGCGAGATACCTGCGCAGGCCCTCGGCGCTCTCAGTGTTGAACGCGACGTGGTCCAGCCGGTTCACGCCAGCGTTGGGCGGTAGCGGCAGCACCTCAATATATTGCGTGGCGCTGAAGGCGTACTTCACGCCCTTGGGATTCTCGGCGTCGGCCAGCCTGGCGGCGCCCAGGATGCCCACGTAGTAGCGCTCGGTGGCGGCAGCGTCGGAGGTGTAGACGGCCAGGTGCGAGATGCCCGTGATCTTCGGGCGAGGCGGTGCGGACTGGGCGAAGGTTACGGCTGACAGGAGTAATGCGGCGGAGACGGCGGCAAATGTTCTGGATTGCATGGCGATTCCCTCGCTTATTTTCAAGCCAGATAACCATAAATCGGTTTGGGACGACGCGCAACATGGGCAGCGCACGCTCGCCTACAATGCTAGGGGAGAACCGCCGCCATGTTCACGCGAAGATCCTTCCTCGGCGCAATGCCTGCTCTATACGCACTGGCCACAAGAAACGCCCTCGCCGCAAGCCCCACTCCACGCGAGTATCACGTCTCTCTCAATGGAGACGACGCCAATGGCGGTACGCCGTCCCAGCCGCTGCGCACCATCTCCTCCGCCGCCGCGCTCGCTCATTCCGGCGATACCATCACCGTTCACGAGGGTGTCTATCGCGAGTGCGTTTCCCCGCCGCGCGGCGGAACCTCAGACCAGGAGCGCATTGTCTACCGCGCCGCGCCCGGCGAACGCGTTGAAATTACCGGCGCTGAAATCGTGAAGGGGTGGAAGCCGTTAAAGGGCGGAGCTTGGACAGTAGAGATACCGAACAGTTTCTTCGGCAAATTCAATCCCTACAGCGACGTTATTCACGGCGACTGGTTCGACCCCAAGGGCCGCGTGCATCACACCGGGGCGGTCTATCTCAACGGCGCCTGGCTTGAAGAAGCGGCAACCTTCGACGATCTTTTCGACGCAAAGAGCAGTACGCCTCGCTGGTTCGGCCGGGTCGATAGCAGCACCACAACCCTCTGGGCGCAGTTCGGCACATCCGATCCGAATCATGAAATGACCGAAATCAATGTCCGCCAGACCGTCTTTTACCCCGAAAAGACCGGCATTGACTACATCACTGTTCGCGACTTTATCCTGCGTTGCGCGGCCACTCCCTGGGCCCCGCCCACAGCCGGACAAAAAGGCCTCATCGGCACTCATTGGAGCAAGGGATGGATTATCGAAAACAATATCGTCAGTCATTCCGTCTGCTGCGGCATCTCGCTCGGCAAGTACGGAGACCAATGGGACAACACCTCGGAAAACTCGGCTGAAGGCTACGTTAAGACCATCGAGCGCGCCCTCGAATCGGGATGGTCGAGCGAGCGCATCGGCCATCACGTTGTCCGCAACAACACCATCTCCTACTGCGAGCAGGCGGGCATCGTCGGCAGCCTCGGTCCTGTGTTCAGCATCGTCACCGGCAACACCATCCACGATATTCACGTCCGGCAGCTATTCACCGGCGCCGAAATGGCCGGCATCAAATTCCATGCCGCCATCGACGCGGAGATCAGCCACAACCATATCTATCGAACCAACCGCGGTCTCTGGCTGGATTGGATGGCGCAAGGCACGCGCGTCACCGAAAACCTCTTTCACGACAACCAGAGCGAAGACTTGTTCGTAGAAGTCGATCACGGCCCGTTCGTGGTCGATAACAACATCTTTCTGTCTAAGACTTCGCTGCAGGTGAACTCGCAGGGCGGAGCCTTCGTCCATAATCTTCTCTGCGGAGGAGTCGACCTGCATCAATACGACAGCCGGTTAACGCCGTTCATGAAGCCACATTCGACTGAGGTGGCCGGCTATCACGACAATCCCAGCGGAGACATGCGATTCTTCAACAACATCTTTGCTCAGGGCGGCGATCTAAGCGCATTCAATCAAACCCGCCTGCCCATGCATCTGGATGGCAACGTCTTCTTGAAGAACACAAAGCCCTGCTCGCAGGATAAAACTCCAATGCTCAGGCCGGAGTTCGATGCGCAGATTCAACTCGAAGGAAAAAGCGACGGCTTCTATCTCGAAATCTTGTTGGATGGCAACTGGTCCCGCGAAAGCCGACGGCTCATCGCAAGCGATCTCCTCGGCCGTGCGCAAATTCCCAACCTGCCCTATGAAAGCGCCGACAGTTCACCGGTCCGCATCGATACAGACTACTTCGGACACGCCCGCAAACCGTCCAATCCGTTTCCCGGTCCGTTTGAATTTCAAACCGCAGGGAAACAGCAGCTGAGAGTATTCGCGTAGCCGCTCCGCGGCCTTTAAAACCTGAACTTCGCCGCAACCTGCATCAACCGCGGCGGCATGGCGCTTACGGCGTTGCCAAAAGTTCCGCTGGAGATATTGCCCTCAACCGTTGCTGCCCCGAAGAACTGCGCGTGGTTAAAGACGTTGAAGCCTTCAGCGCGAAGCTCGAATGCTCGATTTTCGCTTAGATGGAACTCACGCGAGACCGTTGCGTCCAGATTCTCAAGTCCCGGCCCGGAGAAGAACCGGCGCCTCGCGTTGCCCATGGTTCCCAGCGCAGGCAGCGCGAACGCCGAGGTATCGAAGACCGCCGCGCCCTTGCGAGGATTGGTGTTGAGGTGCAGCGGTTCGCCGTTCCGCTCCGGCGTGTCGACGCCATTGTTGTTGATCCCGTTGGGAATCGTGCCCAGCAGCGAAGTGTCGTTGTTGTTGAGCAGCGTGATGGGCAGCCCGGTGGTGAAGCGCGCGATTCCGGCAAAGTTCCAGTTTCCGAATGCCGTTCGCTGCCATCCGCCGGTCTTGAAGCCCGGCACGGTGTAATCGAAGCTGGCCACAAAGTTGTGGCGCAGGTCGAAGGACGAGAGGCCGCGGCTCAGCGAGGGATCGACCGGGTTCACAGGCTCGGGCAGTCCGGTCGACTGATCGATCGACTTCGAATACGTGTAGCTGGCCAGCACCTCAAGCCCATGCGTGCGATGGTTGAGCGCGGCCTCAAACGCGTTGTAATTGGCGTTGGCGATGGTGCGCTGCAACTCCACGCTGCCGAACTGCGGCCCAAACGCGGTGCGCGCGGCTTGCTCGTTAAATGGTCCGCAGGCCGAGCCCAGGGTCAGGCACAGCGCGGGATTTGCCGGATTCGCCTCCTCAAGCACCAGCAGATGATGCGACGAGGTTCCCACGTAGCTTATGGTTGCCAACGTTCCCGAACCGAAATTGCGCTCTATGCTGGCCATCCAGTGTTGCGCGTAAGGCGTCACATCGCTCGGCGAAACAGCCGGAATGCCCACCAGCGGCTCGAACTGGCTCCAGTTGACTGTTGCATTGGGATGGGATGGGCTGGCGCCGTGAGCCACCTTCTGCAGTGGGAAACGCTGGCCCGCGTTGGCACCGGTTGCAGCAACGGTAAACGGCGATGCAAACAATGGCGGCGCAGCGCTGGTGTAAGTGTAGCCGTAGGGCGGGTTCGCGCTCATGATGCCGGCCGAGAGTCCCTCGTACGCCGTGTAGTACATTCCGTATCCGGCGCGAACGCTGGTCGATCCAGATGGGCCGATGAGGCGCGCGAGCCATCCATCATGGTTCTCGTTGGAGGGGCTGTAAGCGATGCCCACGCGCGGCGAAAAGTTGTTGCGCGGGGGCGCGAGCGAGCGCGGCACGCCGGGATCGCCGGGGAAGACGAGACCCTGTGGCGCACCGGGGAAGACGACCGACTGTTCACCCTCGACAAGCGTCTGCAATTGGTTGTACTTCTCGAGCCAGGGCCGGATGCGATCCCAGCGCGCGCCGTAATTGAGCGTCAGCTTGGGTGAAAGTTTCCAGCTATCCTGCACAAAGGCCGCGATGTACAGATTGCGGTTATAAAAGCTTCCGGCCTGGCCCTGGGTATAGCTCGAGGTAACGCCGAGAAGAAAGTCGGCAAAGTCCACGCCGGTTTCAGACCCGTTGAACGAGAAGCTGCCGTTAAAGACCACGTCGGGATGCGTATCGATCTGGCTGGAGTGAATCTCACCGCCGAATTTGAGGCCGTGCTTGCCCACGATGCGCGAAAAAGCGTCGCTGACTTCGTAGATGTTCTCGTCCTGTATAAGCGCGGTGGTATCCACGCCCATAGTGAAATCGTTGAAGGCCACATTCTCAATGCCCTCGGTCGAGGGCTTGAGGGCGACGATGTTGGTGAATCCCTGATCGGTAAGCGAGGGGCCCACGCCACCGCGCGGCTGGCCCACGGCGTTGGCGTTGCGCATATAGCTCAGGTGCGCGTCGTTGAGCGCCGTGCCGCCAATAGTGATGGTGTGTTCAAGATTGAAGAGTTGCGCGCGGCCGTTCGAGGTAGCGTCGAAGCCCGGAACGCTGGCGCCGCCCGTGCCGGTGGGGTAAGGGTTGTCAAGCGAGTACCGATCGAGAAAGTAGTAAGCCAAGAGCGTGCCCTTGCCCAGCGTCCAGTCGGCGCGCACTGCGCCTTTGTTGTCTTCGAGGGTCTCGGCTGCCAAGGCAGTTTCAAATACACCGGTTCCTGCGTTGGGCCTGGGAATGTTGGCGAGCAGATACTTTGCCGGTGCCGACCAGATCGATTGCGGAATCTGCCCCGTTGGAAAGACCTGCGCGTAGGGCTCACCGGCCGTCACTGTGTAGCCAAGTTTCGCGCCCAACTGCGCGGCCCAGATACCGCCGTTCACACTGCCGGTCAGTGGCGCCTGGCTGAAATCTCCGCCACGCTCGGCAAGCGAGGGAACGGCAATGTCGCCGGTATCGATGCCCTCAGTCAGCCGCGTTCCCTGGTAGTCGGCAAACCAGTGCAGACTCTTCCAGCGGGAGGGACCGCCGACAGTGGCTCCGAACTGGTTCTGGCGGTAGGCGGCGCGGTCCGCGGAAAAGTAGTTGCGGGCGTCGAGTGAGGTGTTGCGCAAAAACTCAAACACGCTGCCGTGAATCTTGTCCGTCCCGGACTTGGTGGTGACCAGAACCTGGCCGCCAGAGGAGTTGCCGTACTCGGCGTCGAAGTTCGAGGTGAGCACGCGGAAGCTGTCAATGGAATCGAGATTGGGGTCGATGGATGTGCCCATGTTCACGTCTTCCTCAACGTCGGCGCCGTTCACGCGGAAGCCGTTTGAAGCTTCGCGCTGGCCGCTGATGGAGAGGTTGCCGGGGTTGGCATTGCCTGAGGGCGGGGTTGTGGCAACACCGGTCATGATGACCGCTCCGGGTTGGGCCGTGTTGGCTGGCACAATGCCCGGCTGAACGGCCATGAGATCGGTAAAGTTGCGCCCATTCAGTGGAACGCTCTCGATCTTCTTGGTCTCCAGTGTTTCGCCGAGCTGGGTGCTGGTGGTCTCGGCGGCCAGCGTGTTGGCCGTGACCTCGATTGTTTCTGCAGTGGAGTTGATCTGGAGGCCGATGTTGAGCGTGAGGGAGGGCGAATCGGTAGTGACAGTGGCCTGCGCTTTGTAATCGGCAAAGCCCGGGGCGCTCACCTTGACGGAGTAAGCACCGGCTGCCTGAACCGTGACCTGAAAGTTGCCCTGCGCATCGGTCTCAACGGACAGGCTGGCGGTTGAGGAGGAGGCCGGGCTGGCTGGCGCCTGATTTGCGGTTTCCGGGGCGATCGTGACCTCTGCACCGGGAATCACTGAGCCCGTTCGATCGTGGACCGTGCCGGTGATGGTGAATGCGGCGGGCGCCTGCGCCAATACGTGAGGCCAGGCGGAAGAAATCAGAACAAGAGCTGTAAGAATTCGGCCTTTCAACTTGTGACCTCCGCCAGGTTCATCCTCCGGCGCGGTTCCTGGGGGCAGGACGCGGCGGATGGTGAACCTGTGAATATAGGACAAAATTGGTCCGGTTTTCGTCTGTGATTTAAATCACTCCAGAGTAAAACGCTCCGGCCTGAAGTAGGCTGGCTTTTTCGGGTCACCCCTGCAATATCCGACCAAATTAGTCTGCATTCAATATACGACTTAATCAGTCCGCGTTCAAATACGACGGTCTCACAGTGCAAAACGCTGGGCTCCATTCAAGCTCCGCTTGGGTGGCGTGGGACTGAGCGGCGCCCAGACGCGCCGACTTGCTGACTCGCTATCTTGCTGACTCGCTGACTTGCTATTCTTTTGATATGCCCGCATTGATCGATGCCATCGACGTTAAGCGCAAGATGTTCTTTGAGTTCGAAGGCACTCCCTACTACTGCATCGACGTTGAAGTTTCCACGCCCACGGCCCGCGGCGGCCAGACCCTGGTGCGCCTCAAGATGCGCAATCTGCTCACCCGCGCGGTCTTCGACAAGACCTTCAAAGCTCAAGAGAAGTTCAAGGAACCGGACCTGGATACAGTCGAGGCTTCGTATCTTTACTCCGACGGCGACGGCTCTTATTTCCTCGATCAGACGACGTTTGACACGATTCCGCTCTCGGCCGACAAGCTGGGCGACGCGCTCGACTACCTGGTGGAAGGCGCGATGATCCAGATCGACAAGTTCAACGGCGACCCTATCGGCATTACCCTGCCGCAGCAGGTTGAGCTTGAAGTCACCTACACCGAACCGGCGACGCGCGGCGATACGGCCGCGGGGAACGTGCAAAAGCCGGCCAAGCTGGAGACAGGACTCGAGATCAAGGTGCCGTTCTTCGTAAAGGAAGGCGACAAGATCAAGGTGAATACCGAGACCCGCGAATTTGCGGGGCGGGCGTAGGGACGAAGGGACTGAGGGACCAGGGACTGGACCCGTTTGGCCCGGATATTCAACTTGGGATATACTACTTGAGGCTTTGAAGCAGGGGAGATCCCTGTCGAATCACGCCTGCGGCGGGTTGTGTGCCCGCCAAAACCCTGAAAATACGAGAAGAAAATGCCGAAGTTGAAGACACATTCGGGCGCGGCCAAGCGCTTCAGCAAGACTGGAACCGGCAAGATCAAGCGGGGCCAGACGAAGACGCGGCACATCCTTACTTCGAAATCGCCAAAAGTGAAGCGCAAGCTGGGCCGGACCCTGCTGGTTTCAGACGGCGACTACAAGAAGGTATCGCGCATGATTCCCTACGCCTGACCGCTGCGCGGGGCGACTCTTTGGATTGGAGTTGCACCACTGCTGACGGGCCAGATACCTTGGCCCCCGCCGGAAGCAACGAGCGTTGGCGCCGGCGCGAGATCAGGCTTGAACGAGCGAGTGAAGAGGTTCCGAGCGGTAAGATTTGCCGCCTCCTGCCTCCAGCCGCGTAACAACAGCCATCAGCTCTTAGCCTTCAGCTTTCAGCTCGATGTGCGTGAACCGGATTCCGCGATTCTCCGCGCCAAGCGGAGCTGAGATTGCAGGAACCGAAAAAGGAGAAAACAACATGCCCCGCGTAAAACGGAGCACCAAACGCAGCGACCGGCGCAAAAAGATCCTCGAGCGCGCCAGTGGATATTTCCTAACAAAATCGAAGCTCTACCAGGCGGCTCAGGAAGCCGTCGAGCGCGGCCTGAAGTTCGGCTACCGCGGCCGGCGCGAAAAGAAGCGCCAGTTCCGCTCGCTGTGGATCGTGCGTATCGCCGCCGCGGCCAAGCTGAACGGGACGAGCTACTCGCAGCTCATCAACGGGCTCAAGAAGGCCGGCGTCGAGCTCGACCGCAAGATCCTGGCCGAGATCGCCGTGAAAGACGCGGCCGGATTCACCACCCTGGTCGACAAGGCCAAGGCGGCGCTGACAGCCAAGGCGGCGTAAATCGAGATGTGACTGGCGGAAAAATGGCCCGGAGTTCGAATGGACTCCGGGCCGTTCGGCGTTTGCGTGAAACGGTAGTTGCTCAAGAATCCCTGGACAGCCCTCCACCTCGGTTCTGAGGTGTGAATCCGCAAACAGGAGAGTCCTGTGGCGCGTAAGTGCGCATCTACCGCATGCAATGCTTTATCCTGCTGTTTACGCATATGAGTGAAGGAATACCCGATCTGCCGGCATACGACGATGCCGCTTTAGACAGTGCGTTCGCCGCGCTTGAGGCACAGGCGCGCGAGGCCGCGGCTGCGCTCCATGACGAGGCTGCCGTTGAAGCCTTTCGTCTGGAGTGGCTGGGGCGTAAACAGGGCCGTTTGAACGAGATTTCGGGCCGGTGGCTGAAGGCCGCGCCGCCCGAAGCCAAAAGGGCTCTGGGAGTGCGCTTCAACACCCTGAAGGCGGTGGTGGAGCAGTTGCTGGAATCGGCGCTGGGCGCAGGTCCAAGCGACGCGGCGCTCAAGGCCGAAGCCATCGACATTACGCTGCCCGGCACCAGGCGGCTGACCGGCGCCGAGCATCCGATTACGCGCACCATGAACGAGATTGTGAACGTATTCGCTGCGCTCGGCTACAGCGTGGGCGTGGGGCCCGAGGTCGAGACTGATTTCTACAACTTCGAGAGCATGAACTTTCCGCCGGGCCATCCCGCGCGCGACACGCAGGACACGCTGGTGGTGGCCAACCAGGAGCGGCGCCCGCTGCGCGACCGGCTGCTGCTGCGCACGCACACTTCGCCGGTGCAGATGCGAACCATGGAGTTGCAGCCGCCGCCGGTGCGGATCGTGATTCCCGGCAAGGTGCACCGCAACGACGCGGCCGACGCAACGCATTCACCGATCTTCCACCAGGTAGAAGGTCTCTGCGTCGACGCCAACATCACCTTCAGCGATTTGAAGGGCACGCTGGACCACGCCATGAAGGCGCTGTTTGGCTCGGCGGTGAAGACACGCTTCTTTCCATCGTTCTTCCCGTTCACTGAGCCGTCAGCCGACGTGCAGATCAGCTGCATCTTTTGTGGAGGAAAAGGTTGCAGAAAGTGCAAGCAGTCAGGCTGGATTGAACTGCTGGGATGCGGCATGGTGGACCCCGCGGTGTTTGCGTTCGCCGCGGAAAAGCAGCCGGCTTACGACTCGAAAAAGATCTCCGGCTTTGCGTTTGGAATGGGCGTGGAGCGGATTGCCATGATGAAGTATGGGATCAGCGAGATTGGGTCGTTCTATGCAGGAGATATGCGGTTCCTGGGGCAGTTTGCATGAAGATCCTCACCAAATGGCTTCGATCGTACCTTCCTGCGCTGCCCGTCGACGACGCGCAGCTCGCCGAGGACCTGACCCAACGCGGGATCGCCGTTGAGGGCATCTACTCGCTCGGCGAGGGCAACGGCTCGCTCTACGAGATGGACATCACCACCAACCGCGTGGACGCGATGAATCACTACGGAATTGCGCGCGAGGCAGCGACAATTTATGGGCTGGCGTTGCCGGCGCTCGAATTTGCTTTGCCTGCCGCGAAGCCGGTGGCGCAGCCGTTTCCGGTTAAGATCGAAGCTGCCGATGCCTGCGGCCGCTTCACCGCGCGCGTGCTGCGCGATGTGAACATCGTCGAGTCGCGCGACTGGTTCGCGGGCGCTGAAGTAAAGACCTGCTTCGGCCTGCTCGAACAGAAGATGATTTCGAACGCCGTGGATGCCAGCAACTTTGCCTGGCTTGCCATGGGCCAGCCCACGCATGCCTTCGATCTGGACAAGATCGAGGGCGGCATCGTTGTGCGGCGGGCGCTGAAGGGCGAAAAGCTGAAGACCCTCGACGGCGTGGAGCGCACGCTCGACGCTGACGACCTGGTTGTGGCCGATCACAAAAAGGCGCTGGGGCTGGCGGGAGTGATGGGCGGCTGGGACACGATGATCACCGCCGAGACGAAAAATGTTCTGGTTGAAGCGGCATGGTTCGATCCCATGGCGGTACGGCGGACTGCGCGACGCCACGGGCTGCACACTGACGCCAGCCACCGGTTTGAACGCGGCGCGGATTTCAATGCTGCTCCGGTTGCGTCGGCGCTGGTGAGCGCGATTCTGCTGGCCGCGGGCGGATGGGTAGAGGGCGAACTGGTGGACGTGCGCGTTGAAGCGATTGAAGCGCGGACGGCTTACAGAAAGCCAATCACCCTTCACCTCCGCGAGGTGCACCGGATTCTGGGCGCCACGCTGGACAAGGAGGGTATCGCGGCCGAGACCGTGGAAGCGGTATTGAACGGGCTGGGATGCGGGCTTGCCGCGGACCTGGACGACTTGCGGGAGAGGAAGGTCTCGTGGAGCATCACCCTGCCCAGCTGGCGGCTCGATCTGGAGCGCGAGATCGATCTAATCGAGGAGATCGCGCGGGTCTACGGCTACAACCGGTTTGCGAACACGCTGCCGGCGTTTGGCGAGGGAGTTCAGGCACTGCCATGGGCTGAAAAAGAGGCGGCGGTGCGCGGCACGCTGCGCGCTGCGGGATTCCATGAAGCAATCAGCAGCACCTTCTGCTCGGCGGCCGAAGCCGCGCTGACTGCGCCGCGGCCGGGCCTAGTGGTGCCGCTCGGCAATCCACTGAGCGAAGAGGCCGGCGTGTTGCGGCCGTCGCTTGTGCCGGGGATGCTGGCAATGGTGGCAGGCAACCTGAATCGCGACGTGAGCGATGTGAGGCTGTTCGAGCTTGGAACGGTATTCAGCGGCACAACGGAGAAGGTGGATGAGCGTCCATCACTGGCCATTGGCGCGACCGGAGCGCTACCGCAGGAGTCGGCGCTGCACGGAACGCGCCCCATCGACTTTCACGACATTAAGGGCGTGGTCGAGCAGTTGCTGTCGCGCTTCGAGATGAAGGCGATTTACTTCGACCGCTTCCCTGCCGAAGCCGGCATCACGCCGGAGTGGCTGCATCCGTATCGGGCGGCGCGCGCGGTTGCCGAGGGCGTGACCGTGGGGTGGTTCGGGCAGCTCAATCCGCGCGAGGCCGCGGCGCGCAAGCTCAAGGATGAGATGCTGGTGGGCGAGGTTTATCTCGACCGGCTCTACAAGCTCCCGGTTCGCAAGCCGGCTGCCCGCGAAATTTCCCGGTTCCAGCCGGTGCGGCGCGATTTTTCTCTGGTGCTGGACGATGGCATCGCGTGGGAGACGATCGATGGAGCCTTGCGATCGTTGCAGATTCCCGAGCTGGTCGACTGGCGGGTGCGCGAGGTTTTTCGCGATGCGCGGCTGGGCAAGGGCGAGTACTCACTACTGCTGGGCACAACCTTCCAGGCGCCGGATCGCACCCTGCGCGAAGAGGAATTGCAAAGCTTTCAGGCGCAGGTGGTTGAATCTGTTGCCAAGATTGGCGCACGATTGCGCGCATAGCGGAATTTTCCTCGGTAATCCGGGCTATACTCGAACGGGCATAGGCGCTTTAAAAAGGCGCGGAGGTTATTATGATGCCGGAATCCCTATGGTCATCTGAGACAGACGCCGGGGTGGAACATCAGCCGGAGCACGAGCCGGTCGCGGAGCTAGAGCCGGTGGAAGAGATCGAAACCCAGGTTGAGAACGAAGCGCAGCCGGAAGAGACGGAAGAGGTTGCGCCGCCGGTCGCGCTGGCCGTGAGCGCTGACGATTTTTCCGCCCTTGAAGGGCGGGTGTTGCGCGCGGTGGAGATGTTGAAGCACGAGCGACAGGCCCGCGCCGCAGCCGAGGTGCGAATTGCAGAGGCCGAAGAATGCGCTGCAAAGGCCATTGAACAGCTTGGCCCGCTGCAAACACAACTCAACCAGCAGACGCCGCTCATTGAGGAACTGCAGAACGAGATCTTCAGCCTGCGCGCCGAGCGGGACACGGTGCGGCACCGGGTGGAGCGGTTGCTTGAGCAGCTTGACTCGCTTGAGATTTGAGGCGCCAATGGCCGCTGAACCTGCCAACAAGCCGCCGGAATTCGTGACCGTTGAGATCTACGACCAGCTCTACCATCTGGCCGGCAACAACGCTGCGCACATCCAGGACCTGGCGCGCCAGGTGGATGCAAAGATGCGCGCAGTGGCGGCGCAGGGGCGCACAGCGGACTCGCTGCGCGTTGCCGTGCTGGCGGCGCTGAACCTCGCCGATGAGCTTTCGCAGGCGCGCTCCGCCGACCCCGCGCTGGGTCGTGCGCGGGCTTCGAGCCTGAGCATGTTGCTCGATGAAGCGCTCGAGGACGAGTCGAAGCCGGGGTCGTAAGGCGGGGCTTGCTAAAGACTCTTCTCAACTGCCGCGCATTACCTTTGGGTTCACAGCCTTAGAAATTTGTAAAGTCTAATCTTTCCCCTCCGATAAGGGCTCAAGGAAGGGAGCGGACAACTGCTCCCGATCGTCGCCGCGCATTTCACCTGCGCGGAGCCTGGAGGAATGCATGACCCGCTTCACGACCCGTTTCCTGAGGGCCTTTGGCTTGGCCATTTTGTTCTCGTCAATGGCCGCGCTGGCGCAGCTGCCGCTAAATGACGATGAACTCTCACAGCAGGCTGCCCGCATGGGTAGCGGCCAAATCGTGATTCCGCAATCGGGAATCCAGCGCGCCGACGATATTGGCATCCGCGCGCACACGCTCTACAAGATCTTCGTTCCCGCCGGCCGCCCGCAGGGTGTAATGGGATTCGGCGAAGATGAGGAGACGGCAAGGCTGCCCATTTCGAGGGGAGACGCGTTCAAGGAAACCGTTACAACGCCGTTGCAGCCGATTCCGGGATACTATGCCGAGACCCCCGCGTCGCTCGCCTGCCTCTACCAATTGGTCACCGTAACGACGGGCTGCAATCCGGGAACCCTGACGACGGTTACCACCGGAGGCTCAAAGGCGATCGCCATCGTGGATGCCTATGACTACCCGACCGCGCTGGCTGACCTGACCGCGTATTCCAGGCAATTCGGGCTCCCGGCGCCCACTTCTTCGACGTTTACGGTTGCGTATCCCGGAACCACCAAGCCATCGCCTGATCCGGATTGCGCAAACTACGGCGGCTGGGACTGCTGGGCCACCGAATCGGCGCTTGACATCGAGATGGCGCACGCAGCCGCACCCTCGGCGCACATTTACCTGGTTGAAGCGAACTCAGGCAATTACAACGATCTCTTCGCCGCGGTCGCAACGGCCGTTTCGCTGGTAAAGGCTGCGGGCGGCGGCGAAGTCTCAATCAGCTGGGGCGGCGGCGAGTTCTCCACCGAAACCCAGTCGGACTCGACCTTCACCGGCGCCAACGTCGTATTCTTTGCGTCGAGCGGAGACAGTGAAGGCACCATCTACCCTGCGGTTTCTCCCAATGTGGTTGCGGTCGGCGGCACAACCATCTCGCGCAACCCGTCCACGTTGGCCTTTGAAAGCGAAGTTGCCTGGGAAGACACGGGCGGCGGCTATAGCGTCTACGAGTCGCGGCCTTCGTTCCAGAGCAGCATCTCGGCAACGGTGGGCACGCATCGCGGTGTGCCCGATGTATCCGCGGTGGGCAATCCGCGCACCGGAGTGTGGGTCTATAACAGCTTCGACAACACCTATAGCGCGACCCTGTACGCGTGGAACATCATCGGCGGCACGAGCGTGGCCTCACCGCTCTGGGCGGGCATTGCGAATCACGCCGGCCACTTCAGCGCATCCACGCCGGCCGAAGAAACTCTCATTTACGCGAGCGGGAAAATCGCGGCCGACTTCCGCGATATCACAGCGGGAACCTGCGGCTACTACGAGGGCTACCAGGCGGCGAGCGGATGGGATCCATGCTCGGGCTTCGGCGCGCCGCTGGGCGCAGCGGGCAAATAACGTTCGCAGACATCGCCTCGGGTGCAGGATTCCATTAATCGCGAAAACTCACTCGAGGCGATTCGCCGATATTTGGCTTCAATTGCGCAGGAGCAGGCGAATCGCAGGAACGCCGAACCGGCTGCCGTCAAGCCCGCCGGATCGGGATTTTAACGTGGTGTCCCGATCCGGACTTGCCCTCGTAAGAGACGGCGCAAGAAGCTAACACAATTTGCCTCATTCGCACAAGACTTGCAATTCTTCGCCAGTACCCCTACTATCCGCATTAGAAACCGGCCTGCAAAGCAGGTGGGTAGTCAACGCTGGTTGAACCAACATTCATTGAACAGGGGCTCAACTCGACAATCGGTT
>Ga0326727_10005666_pt1 | contig 35336 bp, 26 predicted proteins | sample MB2enrmetagenome_FD_207643 | JGI IMG/M metagenome (GOLD analysis project Ga0326727, IMG submission 207643) | Lab enriched peat soil microbial communities from McLean, Ithaca, NY, United States - MB29MY | ecosystem: Environmental > Terrestrial > Soil > Wetlands > Peat | place: USA: New York...
TATTTTGACCTTTTTATTGCTATGAGTGGGTTCACAGTGGATTGCGAGGTACGCCTGTCCTCCCCATGGCGCCGCCGGCATGATGTTGCCCAGATTTACTGCTTCGTACAGCCGTTCTATGGCGGGAAATTCCAAGCTGGTTATTCTCTGATGAGGTTTTGCGAATAACCCAATTCAATGAGTTTCTGGCCCGCCGCCCAAACCTCCGGCGGAATTTCCTGCGGGATCTGAAAGCCCTTCGCGGGGTATAACCGGATTCTCTGCAAATCCCCCACCATGATGCCGATGACCTCGCGCTTGGAAATCTCCTGGTTGGGATAATCCTCGAACGAAATCTGCGGTGAGGTGACCAGCCCTTCCTTCTCCGGCCACACTTTGCGGAAAGTCGCGAAGGCGCGCCGTTCCATGTAGGGTTTGTGCACCAGGATGAACTTCTGCGGGTCGAGTTGGAGTTCCGCCAGCAGGGCCTTGGTGAATTGGATATTCTCCCCCGTGTTCGTCGAGCGGTTTTCGATCAGGATGGCCTCGCGCGGCACGCCCATGCGCATAGCGATTTCCGCGAACAGGTCCGCCTCCGGCCGATCCCAGATTCCGCGCGTAAGATTTCCCAACCCGCCGGAGAAGATCAGCCGTGGCGCCCAATGTTCCAGGAAGAGCTGGGCTCCGCGTTCCGCCACGCGCAGATCGTGGCTGCCCATCACCAGAATCGCATCGGCCTTCTCGAGGCGGTGATTCAGGTGATGGTAATCCCAAACCTTCTGCGCCAGGAGATCTACTTCCGCACTCATAGCTCGACTCAAAGTGGGATGCCGTCCGACAGAGCCAACCCGCATGCGACAGGGGACATTTTGTCGCTTCGCGGATGGGCGCGCTAGAGCGCCGCTTTCGCTCCTGCGTCACTTTGTATTACCGTGCTGGCAGGCGCGGAACTACGTTTGGCTGAAAGCAGGATTCCTCCCAGCGCATAGCAGACTGCGCCCGTGAGCACGCACGCCCGAATCGAGGTTTCCGTCGAAATGGCCATCGCGATAAAACTGGCCAGGACGGACGCCGCGCCATTGAGCGCCCACATCCAGGGCAGATTTCCCTCCTGCCCAAGCTCGCTTGCCCAACGCATGCCGACCGGGAAGCAGAAGCCCATGATGAAGCCACAGGGCATCACCAACGCCAGTGACACCACAATCCGCTGCCACAAGACTCCGCCCACGGCGCCGTGGATGGCGGGCAGAACCACCAGCGAATACGCCAGCAGCACCAGCGCGGAGAGCAGCGCCGGCGCCTTGCTGCTCAGGTTTGAGCTGATGGATATTCGATCCGATACCAGGCTGCCCAGCCCCGCGGCAAGAATCAATCCCGCCAGCACCACGGCCAGCGAATAGATGGGCTGCCCGAGAAAGATGGAAAGCTGCTGCATCATGCCCATTTCCGCCAGCATAAATCCCAGCCCGATGCCGATGAAGTAGAGGATGGCGCCCGCCGGCGCCGGGGCTGAAACTTGTTGCGCACGTGTCCATCGGCGCGCCGGCCACACGATCGTCAGGACCACGAGAATCAAGGCGGCCAGCGTGAAGATGGTCAAATGCAACAGCGGAAGGAGCGCCTCCCAATGCACGCCGGGAATTTGCAGGATGCCGCGCACAGCATGAAATCGCACAAAACTGAAAAAGTAGGGGGAAGAATCGGAGGGCGGCGAAAGATCAAAATAATTTCTGGACCGCAGCGCCGCCAGATCTTCAAGAGACCGTGCTTGCAAAACTGGGAGCAACCGATCCGGGAGCTGGTCCTGATCGGGCAGATAGAGAATCTCGTAATTCAAGTCCCGAGCTGTGGCGCGGATCTTTGCCAAATCAGCCATGCTGAAAGGTTGATTGCTGGTCAGAAGCGTCGCCAATTCTCCCTGGCGGATCATCGCCAGCTGCAGCCCTGGATACTTCACCCCTTCGCTGAGCAACGTGGCGTAAGCCAGGGAGAAAAGGCGCGTGGTCTCATGGAAATCCGGCTTGTGGTTCCAGCGGCTGAAGGCGATGATCCCGCCCGGCTTGAGGTGCTCGTAAAAAATTCGCCAGCCATCCACAGTGTAAAGCGAATTCTCCGTGAGGGCCATGGCGCCGGCGGCGGTGGCCGCCCAGGTGTCAACCACCGTGGCCTGAATCACGTCGAAGTTCTCGTGGGTGCGCGTCAAATAACTACGGCCTTCATCGTTGTGCAGCTCAAAATTCGGAATTTTGTCGAAACCTGAATACCACGCCATCCGCCGCGAAAAAACATCCACAATGCTGCTGTTGATTTCGATTCCCACGATGCGGTGAAAACCGAAAAGGGCGCAGGCCATGACGTCTCGCCCGCCGCCCACGCCGATGACGGCAGCGCTACCCCCTGCCCGCAGCCGCGCCCCCATTGAGTTCACTTCGTAACGGAGGAAGTCCACGTCCTTCAGATCGCCCTGGAAGCGATAAATCCCCGTGGCGGCATCGTTGTCAATGTCGATGTAAATCACTTCGCTGGAAATGGGCGGCGTCTGGGGGCCGACGAAGCGCGGTTCCATTTTCGGAGCGACAACCCGCACCCGGGAAATGGGGTTCCACGTTTCATAGAGAATGTCGGTCCGCGTGTCGAGCTTGCCTTTCGACCAGATCGGTTGAATGCCATGAATGGTCGACGCGTTGAGGGCCGCCAGCACCACCAGCACTCCGGCCCCGAGGTAACAGCGCGTGCGCAGCCGCGGCTGGGCGGCGAATTCAGCGTAGGCCGAGGCACTCAAAAAAACCAGCGCGGAAATCACCATGACGGCGCTCGGCGCGTCGACCACGTTCAAGAGAATCAGCGAGCCGAAACATCCCCCTGCCGCGCCCATCAGGTCAGCAAAGTAAACCCGCCCAATAGGAGCGGAAGCCTTGGTGAGGGAGAGGCAAACCACAATTCCCGCGAAGAAAAATGGAACCGCGATGAAGGAGCAGAAGATCAGGAAGCTGCACACGGTTTGGACGGCGAAAGAGATGTCCAGCGGAATGGCGAACATGATCATCAGAACGATGGGCATGGAGACGGCCATGGCAAACGCCGCCTGCGCCATGCGCAGCCGCACCTGGTTGCGGTCGAACAGCGCGGGGCGAAGCTGCACGGCCAACGCGCCCGCCGTCATCCCGAACATCGCCATCGAAACCGAAACGAATGCGAGGTAATACCAGCACGTCACGCTCAGCAAGCGGGTCAGAGTGATTTCGTACATCAGCGTGCTTGCGCACATTAATCCGAGGCCTAGAAAAAAGCCGATCATGCTTGTCCTCTTTGTGACAGAAGTCAGGAGACAGGAGCAGCATGAAACCTCACTACTCGCCGTTTCTGACTCTAGACTCCCGACTCCGGACTCCCGACTCCGGACTCCTCCCTTGGGGATATGTCGCGTGCTCCAGAAAAGGGCCGGTTAGTATAGCACTTGCAAGGAATGGGAAACCGGAATGCGACTTCCGTGCACGACGGACCGTCTGGAATGAAGGGAATTGATGAATCGTCAAGACCGCGTTGCCACATGCGCGGGTAGGCCGTTTGTCCATGTGGATTGTTGTATGCGACCGTAAATTTACCCAGAAATTCTGCAGAATTCGTGTCGGCTAGCCGAAAATGTCCGAAAGATAGACAAAAATGTCCGACTTTTTCATGGGCATTTTGTCAGTGTTTCCTTTGTTTTCATACACATTCCCGCTTCGAACGTCATTTTCTAACATCTTTTTTTGCAGTATCCCCTTCCGGACATTGCCGAAGGCATTGATAAGGCGGCACATCCGGCGAAAGTCGAGGTCTTTCTTTGCAGTTGAACCCTTCGCCCTTTCCCGTGTCCCGTGTCCCTTATCCCGGATCCTGCGTCCGACGCCTGACACCTGACACCTAACACCTTTCCTACCTGCGCGTTTTCACCCTGAACTCCATTACCATCTGATAACCCAGCAATTCACCATCCATAATTCAACGGTTACTGTAACGCGTTGCAACGCAAGGAAAGGAACCACGCCCTCAGCAAGGGTCAGGCGAACCGGTTGGGTCAATAGCCGCAGACATCAAGCGACGGGAGGGCGAGGAATCCTTCGTCTTGCCTGCCCAAGTGCGTGGTGCGACCTTCGCGGAATTCGTCGTCGACGCGCCAAAGGCGCGGTTTGGCCGTTAGAACAGCCAAGTGGTTTGCTCCTGAGTAGCCTGTCAAACGCCCGCAATTGCCTTCGGCCCAAGAAGGTGAACTTCCGAAGTCCGACCTTGACCTGGACGCGAGCTCTACGAGTGGCGCTACTCTGCGTCGAATGAGACTACCAGCCAGCGGCCATCGCGCTTCTCCACTTCAAAGCGGGTCGTGGATTCCAATTCCATCTCGACGCGTTCTTTTCCGTCTCCGATGCGAGTCACCTTAAGGTCGCCGGCGAAAAAATGGGGATCAATGTTGCGGACCAACTTGAGCGCCACGTCACCAGAGGCACAGTACGCGAGGACGGCAGGGTAATCCCGCTGCTCCGCATATTCGATGGCTTTAGCGATGGGGAGGAGGTCCGGCCTGTTGTACGCACGAGAACGAAACTTCACCTGGTCCCCAGAGGTGTCGTAGGTGTCGACCGCGCATAGACTGGGATTGTCCCAGGTATCTATCGGCGAAAACCAGCAGTATGGCAGAGTAATGGCCGGGCCTTCGGTCTGAAGCTTCCCGATCTGGGCGAATCCGGGCACCTTATCATCCAGCCCAAAGGCACCCGCCTGCTTGATGATCTGCGAAAGATGCCCATAACCCTTCGGGTCCCACTCGCGAGCATCGTAGGCGACGCCAAAGCTGCCAAAGCAGCCGCTCAGGACGAAACTGGCAAGGAACCTCGCATTCCCTGAAGGGCCTCGGTGCAGAGGATAGAGATCGAGATAGGATTGCGGCCCATTGCTCTCAATAGATTCCTCGTCCTCACCAACGCTTTGCCAAAGCCGATTGGGCTTTCCAGAATTTTCATCAGGGATGCCAAAGACGAAGAACCTTGCATGCGTGCGCGCCGTCACTTTGATAACCAAAGCAGGCGAGAGGTCCAGTAGCTGAAAATGGAATCGGTTCTCCTTGGGCCAGGAGGCGTTGATGTCGACGCTCATCCGCTCGAGTCTGTTCAACACCTCTTTCGCACGTTGCCGAGGCGATCCCGGACCTGCAGGACTTGCGTTCAGTTCCTGAGTGACAATGTCCTCTGCCTTCCTGAATAGAGGGTACTCAACATCCGCGGAGTGCCAGTTTTTCTCCTCCCCGTAGGGAGGACCGCACGGGTCCGGCGAGAAGTCGGCAAGCTTCTGCAGAATTTGCCGGAAATCCTGAAGCGAATCTGATTGCTGAACCGGCGCACAATGGCCCTGCTCTATCCCGGCGGAGGCCAACAGGACAAGGGAGAGGAGCGCACCGGCGATTGAGCGGAAAATCATATCGTGATTGCTCAGATAGTTGAGTATGGTACATGGCGGTCTGGGGTTAAACAAGGGACTTCGAATTCTCAAGGAACGTGGTCCGAAATGACTGGCGAGTGCAATGATGAATTCCGAGCGAGTTGTCGGCCTCTCGGAAACAATCCGAGTGCTCACGTTTGCGTGTAGTCGCCAAACCGCGACGTGGCGCCAAGCTACATTTGCCGGCTCCCCTCGGATGACACCGAACCTTGCGGCTAGGGTGGGTAGGAAACTCGCGGGATGGGGGAATGAAAAACCTGCGTAGGTCTCAATCGCCGATGTAGCGCGCATAGAGCCCGCGCGCCACGGCGGGGTCCTGCGTTCCCTTCACAATGACGCGGCCATCCGGAAACACCGTCAACTCGTAAGAATCGAGAGAATACTTTAGCAGAAATTCATTGGGCTGCACGCGCGCGGGACGGGCCGTCTCCCAGTTGTCGGTAGGACAGCTAAACTTCTTCTTGCCAAGTTCCCGTCCGGGAGATATAAGGCTCCACGGCTGATGTTCCGCAACCTTGCAATCAAATCGCTGAACTGAACGAGGCACCCATCATGAACTTGAATCCCCAATACTCTCGCCGCACGTTCCTTAAGACTCTCGGCACAACGGCCATTGCCGCACCCTTCATGGCGCGCGGCCTGATGGCGCGATCGCCGAACAGCACGCTGCGCCACGCCAGTTTTGGCGCCCAGGGCATGGCGTTGGCTGACCTGACCCAGATCGGAAATTGCCCGGGAGTTGCGCTGGTGGCGATTTGCGACGTTGACCTGGGACGGACGGCCAAGGCCTTGAAGCTGTTTCCGCGAGCGAAGGTCTATCAGGACTGGCGCGAACTGCTCGATAAGGAAGGGAAGAACCTGGATTCCACCAACGTTTCCACCCCGGATCACATGCATGCTTCCATCGGGGTGAGCGCCATGCAACTCGGAATAAATATTTACGGCCAGAAGCCGCTGGCCCACGACCTCTATGAAGTGCGACGCATGATGAAGATTGCCCGCCAGAAGAAGCGCGTGACCCAGATGGGAATTCATATGCACTCGTCGGCGCCTTTCCGCACGGCGGTGCGCATCGCGCGGGACGGCGCCATCGGCAAGGTCAAGGAAGTCCACTCGTGGTGCCCGAAATCATGGGGCGATGCCTCCCCCCGGCCGGACCGAAGCGATCCGGTGCCCGCGAATTTCGACTGGAACCTCTGGTGCGGCGTTTGTGGGGACCGCCCGTTTATCGGCGATGGATATTACCATCCGGGCAACTGGCGCAAGCGGCTGGACTTCGGCACGGGCACCCTCGGCGACATGGGCTGCCACATTTTCGATCCGATTTTCAGTTCCCTGGATCTGGCCGCGCCCATCTCAGTTCGTTCGGAAGGCCCGAAGCCGAATGAATGGAACTGGGCGCTCGACGGCAAGGTTCTTTACCAGTTTGCCGGGACCAGCCGTACGGCGTCCGATATTCTGCCCATTACCTGGTATGATGGCGCCGCCAAACCGTCTGCGGAAGTCGCGGCCTTGCTCGAAGGTGACGCGCTTCCCCAAGCCGGTTCCATTATCATCGGGGCCGAGGGTGTTATGCTGTTGCCGAATTACCTCCGGCCAACCCTCTATCCCCGGGCAAAATTCAAAGACTACCCATACCCCGAGCTCGGCGAAGTTAATCACTATGCCCAGTTCGTTGATGCCTGCCGGGGGAAGGGTGAAACCACCACCGGGTTCGCCTACTCCGGGCCGCTCACGGAGGCCATCCTGCTGGGAGGCATCGCTTCGCGCTTTCCTCAAACCACGCTGAAGTGGAACGCGAAGAAGATGAAATTCAATCTTGCCGAGGCCAACCACTTCCTCCGGCGCAAGTACCGCAAGGGTTGGTCGGTGAAGGGACTGTCGTAAGTGAGTGCGGGCGGCGTCCGCCTCTGAGGACAGGAGGCTGAAGGCGTGGGAGTGGAAAGCCTCCGCAGGTCTCAGGCGCCAATGTAGCGCGCGTAGAGACCGCGGGCCACGGCGGGGTCCTGCGTTCCTTTCACGATGACGCGGCCATCCGGAAACACCGTCAACTCGTAAGCTTCGAGAGAACACTTCAGCAGAAAGTCATTGGCCTGCACGGGGCCGAAGCGCTCCAGGCGCGCCTTCAGTGCGGTGAGGTCGAAGGCTCGCGATTCGGTTTGGTGAATCTGCACGGAGTTCCGGCCGCACATGCTGATGTGCGTGGCGCCGCCTTGCTCGAGGTAGGCAAATTCGTGCGCCGCGCAAACCCGGCACTGGGGATCTTGAGGAGCTTTTACCTGCTGGAAGCGGTTGCTCCACAGGTCGCACGCCACAAGCGACCCGTGCAATTCGGATTCGCGGCCCAGCAGAATTTTGAGTGCTTCGGTCACCTGAAGGGCGGCGGCCCAGGAGACCGCGGGGCCGATAACGCCCACGGTATCGCAGGTCTCGTGCATCCCCAGCGGGGACTTCGGAAAGATGCAGGCCAGGCACGCTGTGCGTCCCGGGAGGATCGTCAGGGTGGCGGCGTAACTGGCCACCACGGCGCCATAAATCCAGGGAATTCCCAGTTTCACCGCGGCGTCATTCAAGAGGTACCGCGTCTCAAAATTGTCCGTCGCATCCAAAACGACGTGAAATCCTTCGATGAATTCCTCAATGTTGCTGCTGTCCGCGTCGGCAACGATTCCTTCTACGCGCACGTCAGAATTGATTTGGCGAAGCTTCCGCGCCGCGGCCACCGCCTTGGGCAGGCTCTCCTTTGCATCGGCCTCGTCAAAAAGCATTTGCCGCTGGAGGTTTGATTCCTCCACGAAATCGCGATCCACAATGCGCACCGTCCCTACACCCGCGCGCACCAGAGCATTGGCCTGCGCCGTCCCCAGCGCGCCACATCCAAGAATCACCACCTTCGATTGCAGCAGCTTCTCCTGCCCCTCCGCCCCAATGGGCGCAAAGAGAATCTGCCGCGAATACTTCTCAGAGTTCATGAAATGCCTATCCTTTGTGAAAAAATACACACTGCTCGACAGCAAACGGAAGAGGTGTTCGCGCCCCGTCTTCACAATTATACGCTTCCGGCAGAAATGTTGTGGTGAGGGGCCTTATGAGCTTGCGGATAGACAATAAATCCTGATGCCACCCCGGGAGGCATTGGCAATTTGAACTGGAGCCGATGATACCGCCGGTGTATGATTCGGCGCGAAGGTAAAGTTAGAGTCGTAAACTCCTCTTAAGAGGATTATCTGCGGGAAGTTAAGGTGGCGCAGGATTGTTCCGCAGCGCTGCGGCTTTTGCAGGCAACATCACAATACACCAAAGGAGGGCCTGATATGGTTTCCCGACGTCTTGTTTATTGCATCTTTGTTATGCTTGCCGCAACTTTGCTCCGGTCATCTACCGTAGCAGAAACGATTGCCCCAAGGTATGACATCGGCGGTATCTGGAGTAATGGCCGAGACCCGGGAGGAGACTATTTCTTTCAATATGGCGACGAGGTCAGAGCAACGTACGTCAACAGAGGGTTTACTATGTTTTATTCAGGGAAATATGTCTCGGCGACGATTGTTGAAGGTGTATGGCTCAGAAAAAACCGCAGTAACGGATGTATCACCAAGCTCAAAAACAGATTTTCCATTGCCAGCGCGGACACTATGAAATCCGAGTGGGAAGTGCTCGATTCCAATTGCGACCTTCAAAGGGGAAAAAGCGGCACGGATTCACTAAATAGGCAAAAAGATCTTGAGGATAAGTTGTGGTACTGAATGTGTTTTTGAGTTGACGGGTGGGCCTGGGTGGAGTTGAACCACCAACCTCAGGGTGTGCTCCGCCCGGACTCCACTGCGCCCGGCATACTATCTCCATGGCCACCATCCTGCCGAGAGCAAAGGCAGGAGTACATAATTGACTTTGCGGACAGCCCCAACCTGGGCTCAATCTGTCTCACGGCACGGCCATTTCATAAACGCGGGGTGAACTCATCATGCGACAAACGGCAAGAAGAAGTTTCCTGAAAGGGTTTGCCGCCATGGTTCCGGCCTCCGCGGTTCTCTCCGGTTATCGGACCATGGCTGCGCCCCTGCTGAAGAAGGTGAAGATTACCAACGTGAAAGCCATGTTCGTTCAGGCAAACACCGAGACGAATTTGGTCAAGATCGAAACGGACAGTGGACTGACGGGAATCGGCGAAGCTTACTGGGGTCGCGGGGTCAAGGATGTGATTCTAGGTTATCTGCGCGATCTCGTGGTGGGCCAGGACCCTCTCGACATCGAACCGCTCTGCACCAAAATGTATCGTTCCACCGGCGGGGCAGGCGCCCAGGCGGGAGTTACGGTGACGGCGATCAGCGGCGTGGAAATCGCCTTGTGGGACCTGGCGGGCAAGATTCTTGGAGTTCCGGTATGCAAGCTCCTGGGGGGCCAGTATCGCGACGGAGTGCGCGCCTATTGGACGACCGGGCCCAAGGATATGCTTGACCCAGCCTCCTGCCGCGACTTTGCCGCCGCCCTCAAAAGCCACCCCTTCGGCGTCACGGCCATCAAGTCGGACGCCGATGCCTTTCCCCGGAAGTATGACCCGCAGGACCGCGAACCTGGCCACGATCCCGTCACCGGCCACCTGACGCCCAAGGACATCTCCCGGATTGGGAAGGGCTTCGGTCAATTGCGCGAGGCGGTGGGAGACGATATCGACATCGCCGTGCATTGCCACTGGGAGTTCGATTGGACCGACGCACTCGAACTGGCGCGGGCCGTGGCACCCATCAAGCCGATGTGGCTGGAAGATCCCATGCCGCCGTTTTATTCGGAATCCTGGAGCAAGCTGACGGAAGAATCGCCGGTGCCGATCCTGACCGGAGAGAATCTCTACCTGCGCCGGGGCTTCATGCCCTTCATCCTGAATCAGGGCTGCCACCTGGTACAGATTGATATTCCCAAGGCCGGCGGGCTGCTGGAGTCCAAGAAGATCGCCGATCTGGCGGAGTTGTTCGAGATTCCTGTCTGCGCCCACATCGCTTCCACTCCCGTGGGGGCACTGGCCTCTGCGCATTGCGCCGCGGCGATCCGGGATTTTCGCGCCCAGGAATTTTCGCCCGGCCGAATGCTTCCCGAAGAATGGGAGAAATTTGTTATCTACGACGGCCCGGTGATCAAGGACGGAAAGTACCGAGTTTCGGACAAGCCGGGCCTCGGCGTGGAGCTCAACGAAGACTTCGTGCGCGGGCGGTTGATCCGGGGGGAGACGTGGTGGGGATGAGGTAACATGGTGGGCCTGGGTAGAATTGAACTACCGACCTTCCCGATCTGATCGGGACGCTCTAGCCAACTGTTCAATCCACGTCCGGCTCTTCATTTGTTTGATCTGACGTTCACGGCGACTCGCTTCGGAACGGGTAGAAAACTCCTCCGTGTAGAAGGGCCTCCAAGGACCACGGTCGCGAGTTGAGGGCGCTCGGCCATGATTGTGTTCATCAAGCCGATTGGGAAGGTCTTGGGTGTGGCCGACGTAAAATCTTCCCGTTGATGAGCTTTGAAGGATATACATGTGGAATGACATGAGGATTAAGAATTGGTGGGCCTGGGTAGAGTTGAACTACCGACCTCACCCTTATCAGGGGTGCGCTCTAGCCACCTGAGCTACAGGCCCGTTCTTCCTCGCGAGGCGAACACGCACAGAGGCTTGCATCACCTTCGGGAGAGAATTATCAGTATAGGCAGACGCTTAAATTCGCGCAAGAGGAAACCTCGTGCCCCTGCCGCCGTGGTTTTTTGGCGGGCTCTGTGGTACAAAAGTATTAGCGGGTAACTGCGGGCTTTGCCGTTTTGGCTTTAATCAAGAAATACTCCTCTGTGCCAAGGACTGCGATTCATGTCGAATGTTCGCAAAGACGTTCTTCCCAACGGACTCACGGTTCTCACCGAGCCCATGTCGTCTGTCCGTTCCGTCTCCGTGGGCATCTGGCTGCGCACCGGCGCGCGCCAGGAGCGCGTTGAGGAAAACGGCATCTCACACTTTATCGAGCACATGCTCTTCAAGGGAACCAAGAACCGCAGCGCGGAGGAGATTGCTCGCGCCGCGGACTCGATTGGTGGCCACCTGGATGCCTTCACCGCCAAGGAGACCACCAATTATTCGATCAAGGTCCTTGACGAGCACCTGCCCCGGGCCTTTAGCATCCTCTCCGACCTGATAAAAAACCCGCTCTTCGAACCCACGCATATCACCAACGAAAGCCGGGTCATCCAGGAAGAAATTAAAATGGTGGAAGACACTCCGGATGACCTGGTCCACGAGATTTTTACCCAAACCTATTGGCGGGGGCACGCGCTGGGGCGCCCCATCTTGGGCACACGCCGCAGTGTGGGCAGTTTCGATCGCAAGCGCCTGGTCAGCTACTTCCGCCGCCACTACACCCCGAACAATCTGCTGATCGCCGCCGCGGGGCACGTCCGGCACTCCCAGATTGTGGATCTGGTCCGGAAAGAGTTCGGCGACCAGCCCGCGGGCACTGCCCCGCGGAGCGGGCCGATTCCGGTCGCCCATCCCCACCTTCAGGTGCGACATAAGAAGGATTTGGAGCAGGTCCACCTTTGTGTGGGCGCACCCTCATATCCGCAGCCGCATAAGAACCGCTTCCCCGCCTACATTCTCAATTCGGTATTGGGGGGCGGCATGAGTTCGCGTTTGTTCCAAAACATTCGCGAAAAGCGCGGACTGGCTTACGCGGTCTTCTCCAGCCTCAGCAGCTTTCACGATGCGGGTTGCCTGAGCGTCTACGCGGGGACGGCCACGGAAAAAGCACGTCAGGTCATCGAATTGGTGCTCGCGGAGTTTTGCGAGTTGAAATCAAATCCGATCAGTCAGGAAGAGTTGCAGCGCGCCAAGGATTACTTGAAGGGAAGCCTGCTGCTCAGCCTTGAGTCCTCCACCAGCCGCATGGGCAATGTGGCAAGGCAGGAAATGTACTTTGGCCGCTACATCGACCAGGACGAAATTGCCCGCAGCGTTGACGCCGTCACCGCTGAACAGGTGTTGGCGGTGGCGCGAGAATTCTTCGATCCCGAACGCCTGGCTATCACCGTCCTCGGACCCATCAACGGCCTCAAACTCTCCCGCGCTGACCTCGGCTGCTAACCCTTAAACCTGCTTCCGCGCCGCGGGTTTTGCTTTCCCGATTTTTCGTGATCCGTCCTATAATCGCTTTTAACACTTATGGGCGGGAATCGAAATATGGGGCGGATGAAGTTGGCAGTACGGCGCGGGAAATCGGACACGGCCGTGGGACGAAAGATTATTTCCTTCCCCTCCCCACTTCCAACCTGGCACATTGCTTGTCCCTTCTGCCTTGTCTCGTGTCCCTTGCCCCGTTTCGCTCGTCGCTCATCACTCGTCACTTCCGCACGCCAGGAGGCCTCGTGAGCCTGCGCGTCTGCGTCCTGGGGAGTGGCAGCAAGGGCAATTCGACACTGGTGGCAACGGAAAAGACGCGCGTGCTGGTTGACGCAGGTCTGAACCGGCGCGAAACCTACGCGCGCCTTGCCGCCGTGGGCGAGCGCACCGATGGGTTTGACGCCATTCTGATTTCTCACGAGCATGTTGACCATGTGAACGGCCTGCGGCTGCTGGGAATCGATTGGAAGGCGCCAATTTACATTACTCGTCTCACCCACGATGTGATTTCTTGGGATCCCAAGCTTTGCGCTTTTGAGATCTTCACGCCCGGCGAAAAGTTCACCGTCGGCGACATCGAGGTCACACCGTTCTCCATTCCGCACGACGCCACTGACCCTGTGGCGTTCACACTCGAATCGGGGGGCATTAAGGTCGGGGTGGTCACCGACCTGGGTTATGTTCATGAAGTGGTCAAACAGCGAGTGAAGGGCTGTCAATGTCTGGTCTTTGAGTCGAACCACGATCTGGATATGCTCAAAGTGGGGCCGTATCCGTGGCATGTTAAACAGCGGGTGATGAGCCGCCACGGCCACCTTTCGAACCTGGCCACGGCGGGATTCCTAACGGAGGACTTCGACGGCGCGGCCCAAGTGCTGGTGCTCGCCCACCTGAGCGAGACGAACAATCATCCGGAAATCGCCCGCCTCACCGCCGAACAGGCGCTGGCTCAGCGCACTCGCGGCGAGCGCACCGCCTTACACGTGGCCTGCCAGACTGCCCCCACCCAGGTTTTCCAATTCGGATGATTATGACTTCCCTCGAACGGACTATGGCGGTGCTGGATCACCGGGTTCCCGATCGCGTGCCCGTGGCCTTGCATAATTTCCTGATGGCAGCCCGCATGATGGGAGCTGATTTCGGCGACGTGATGCGTTCCGGGGAGATGCTGGCGGAGGCTCAGCTTGCCGCATGGCGGGAATTTGGCCACGACGTGATCATGCATGAAAATGGTGTTTGTGCGGAAGCGGAAGCGCTGGGGTGCGAGATTCTCTATCCGCACAATTCCGCCCCGCACGTTAAGGAGACCATTCTGAAATCTCTTGACGACGTGCCCAAGCTCAAAATCCCCGACCCCGAAAAAACCTTTCCCTTGAATGAACTCCTGAAAGCGACACGCATATTGGTAAGGGAAACAAAGGGACAGGTTTTTGTCATGGGACGAGCGGACCAAGGTCCAGCGGCGTTGGCTCTGGCGCTCCTTGGACCTGAGAATTTTCTGCTGGTAGCGGGCGATGCCACCTTGCGACCGCGGGTTTTGGAATTGCTGGATTTTACCTCACGAATGAATGTCTTTTACGGCGAGGCCCAGCGCCGCGCCGGGGCCCACGGCAGCAGCATCGGGGCGGTAGGCAGCATCCTCATTTCACCCCAGATGTACGATGAGCTGGAATTGCCGGGAGACCGAAGGTTTTGCGACGCCATGCGCGCGGTCGGATGTCGGAGCTTTGTCCATTCGTGCGGGAACGAGACCAGAATGCTTCCCCATCTGATCAGCACCGGCGCCGACTGCCTGGAACTTGATCCTCTAACGGACCCGGGAGTTTGCAAAAAGTCGACACAAGGAAAGGTCAGCGTCCTGGGCATGCTGGATCCCCACGGCGTGCTCCGCCGCGGAGACGTGGAGGAAGTCCGGCGCCACACGCTGGACATCATGCGAATCATGGCGCCCCACGGCGGGTTCCTGATGGGCCCTGGCTGCAGCCTTCCACCCGAGACGCCAGAGCAGTCTATTCATACCGTAGTGGAGTGCGCAAGAGAAGGAGGGATTTACAGCGCTGACGGTACTTTGCCACAGCAGTAGCCAACAGCGAGACCCATGGCGGCTGCCTGGATAGGAACACGAGATGGCAATTCAACTGTTGCGCCAGGGAAGATTTTCGGGTCAACGACAAGGACAAAAAAGGGTCATTCTGCTGCACACGCTCATGAATACAAAGCACGCTATACCTCGACCCGCCATACATCAAGATGTGGTACCATGCCCTTTGCAATTTTCGCCCAAGCTGGGGCGAAAATCGCAAATCACAAATCACAAATCGAAAATCATATGATTCCCCGCTACACGCGCCCGGAAATGGGCCGCATCTGGACAGACGAAAATAAATTTCAGAAATGGTTGGACGTGGAAATCGCTACGGCCGAGGTCGAGGCGGAAGCCGGGCTGATTCCCAAGAGCGCCGCGCGCGCCATCCGCAAGAAGGCGCGGTTTGAGGTGGAGCGCATTCTCGAGATCGAGCGCCAGGTGAAGCACGATGTCATCGCCTTCACGACAAATGTGGCGGAGCATGTGGGCCGCGAGGGACGATACCTGCACTACGGCCTGACCTCGAACGACGTCGTGGACACGGCGCAGGCACTGCTCGTGCGCGAGGCCTCAGTCTTATTGCTGACCGGGCTGAAACGCCTGGGCGAAGTTCTGAAGAGCCGCGCCCTGGAGTTCCAGCACACGCCCATGATCGGGCGGACCCACGGCATCCACGCGGAGCCCATCACCTTCGGCTGTAAGATTGCCATTTGGTATGCGGAAAACCAGCGCAATACGGAGAGGCTGGCGTATGCCGCCGAGCAGATGCGCGTCGGCAAGATTTCCGGCGCTGTGGGCACTTACACCCACCTGCCTCCGGCGATTGAACGGGGAATCTGCGAGCGCCTGGGCCTGGAGCCCGCTCCGGTGTCGTCGCAGGTCATCCAGCGCGACCGCCATGCGTTTTACCTCTCGACGCTGGCTGTGGCCGCGGCTTCGCTGGAAAAGATCGCGTTAGAAGTGCGAGGATTACAGCGCACCGAGGTGCGCGAGGTGGAGGAGTACTTTTCGCCGGAACAGAAAGGCTCCTCGGCCATGCCCCACAAGCGCAACCCTATTACCGCCGAACAGATTTGTGGTTTGGCGCGGGTGGCGCGTGCGAATGCCCAGGCGGCGCTGGAAAACGTGGCGCTTTGGCACGAGCGCGACATCTCGCACTCTTCCGTCGAGCGCGTGATTCTTGCCGATTCCACCATTCTCCTCGATTACCTCCTCGCCAAGACCGCGAACCTGGTGGAAAAGATGTTCGTTTATCATGACCGCATGCGGGAGAATCTGGATCTGCTAAAAGGCCTGATCTTCTCCGGGCAGCTATTATTGGACTTGGTGGAAAAGGGGGCATTGCGAGAAGATGCCTACCGCTGGGTACAACGCAACGCCATGCAGGTGTGGGAGACGCGGGAAGATTATCGCACCCTCGTGGAGCGCGACGACGACATCCGCCGGTACCTGAAGCCCAGCGAAATTGCCGAGGTCTTCAACGTCGAGCGTTATCTCACCCACGTGGATGAAATCTTTGCGCGGGTGTTTGGGGAGTAGGGGCTTTACCCTGCCATGTGATAGCGCCTTGCGCACTGCCCATGCGGACGGCGCCTGCCCTACAATCGGTTCATCACACTCGCGAGATATCCCGCCCCGAAGCCGTTATCAATATTAACGACGCAAACGTTGGGCGAACAACTGTTGAGCATACCCAGCAGGGCGGCGAGCCCGCGGAAACTCGCGCCGTACCCTACACTGGAAGGAACTGCGATCACGGGCACGCCCACCATGCCTGCCACCACACTGGGCAGCGCTCCTTCCATCCCCGCCACGCAGATAATCACGCGCGCCTCCCGCAAGTGATGACTCTCACCCAGCAGGCGGTGAATTCCCGCCACCCCCACATCGTAAAGTGACTCAGCGTGGTTTCCCATGGTGTCCGCAGTCACCAGAGCTTCCTCCGCCACCGGAATGTCCGACGTGCCTGCGCACACCACGAGGATCTTTCCTTTGCCGCGAATCTTCCGCTCGCGCCGAATGGAGATGGCTCCGGATAAGGCGTGGAATTCCACCTTGGGATCGAGCGGGCGCAGCAACTCGTAGAGGTTGCGGTCGCCGCGCGTCACCAGAATGTTATGACGGTTGCGCAGCATGTGGCGCACAATGCCTTCCACCTGCGACGGATCCTTCCCCCGCGCAAGAATCACCTCCGGGAACCCTTGCCGCAGCGAACGGTGATGATCGATTTTGGCGTAACCCAGATCTTCGTACGGCATCGTCCGGAGTCGTTCTACGGCGCCTTCCACGGAAAGCTTGCCTCGCCGTACTTGCTTCAACATGCTGGTGATCTCTTCAGGACTCAATGTGTTCCTCCGTCGCTGTAATACAGCATGCGTCGGGCCCTCAACGCTCTCCCCCGAACTTCCAGGACCACCTCCGGCCCCGTTCCGCAGCGCGCTGACTGCTGACCGCTAGTTCCCCTTTAGAATTCCAGTATACCAGCCCCCAGTTCGATTCTCACTTCCTTGACTTCCCACGGGGGGCAAACTAACATCCCGTGCGATGGCTACTTTCAAGCTTGCCCGCAAGAAACGGATCATTCTGGGCGTCACAGGAGCCAGCGGTGCCATTTTCGCTCGCCGCACCCTGCAAATGCTCGAGGCTGACCCGCGGGTGGAGAAAATTCACCTGGTCGTTTCGGGCAGCGGGCTGAAGCTTCTGCGCGAGGAACTGGATTTAGACGTCTCCAAATCCACTCAAATTCCGGCGGCGCTGGCTGCGCATGCAACCCGCAAGACGGAATACCTGCGGGACTCGGACATTGGTGCTTCCATCGCCAGCGGCTCATACGCCGTGCAGGGCATGGTGGTGATTCCCTGCACTACGGGTTGCCTGGCGCAGATTGCGTCGGGAATATCCGAAACTCTCATCGAGCGCGCTGCGGACGTTTGTTTGAAGCAGGGCCACAAGCTCATCCTCGCCGTACGCGACGCGCCTTTCAATCGTATCCACCTTGAAAACATGCTGCACGCGCAGCTTGCCGGCGCGGTGATCTTTCCCATCATCCCGACATTTTACGATCGGCCCCGGACGCTCGATGACCTCGTTACCCAATTCTGCTGTCGTGTGCTGGCGCTCCTCGATTTAGAACAGGCGGAGCAGTATCGCTGGGAGGGAGAAGAGAAAAGGGCTGGGAATTGAGTCAATGTATCATCGGGTCATTGAGTCATTGAACGACCGCGAGTTCGCAAGTCATCCAATCGCTGAATAATTCATGGCCCTATGGGCTGATAGCATCATGATCCTCCGCGCCGTTATCTGCGTCTTGTCGCTCGCGGGCCTTGCCGACTCGCTCTACTTCACCTTCGCCTATTACGGCCGTATCAGGAAAGCGCGATGGGTTCCCGAGATTCTCTGTGCGCGAGATGGCTCAAGCTGCGTCACGGTGGTGCAAACGCCTTACGCGCGCGTCTTCGGTGTGCCCAACTCGCTGCTCGGAATCGCCTATTACCTTTTGCTCATTTGTGGGGCAATGGGAAACTGGTCCTTCGGGACTAACCTGTACGTGCATTTCACGTACGTCGTATATCCGTTGGCCCTCGTGTTATTGATCATTATCAGTGCGGGGACGACGGTCCTTGGCTTTTACCTGATTTATGCTCTTCGTCGCAAGCTTCACGTCGATTGTCCCCTCTGCTACACTGCGCATGCGATCAATTTCGTACTTTTCGTGTTATTGGTCGTCCTCGCTTCCTGGCCTGTCTTCCGAAGGCCGTCCCTCGCGTCCATTTTGAGGTTAGGGAGGTTCTTATGAAAGCTTATCCGTCTTTTTCAGTTCGTTCACTTGTCTTTGGAATGCTCCTTTTGCCGACGCTCACTCTGGGGCAGGAGCTCAAGCCCCTCATCCTTCCTGCGCCGCAAACCGACGGTGGCAAGCCGTTGATGCAGGCTTTGAAGGACCGGCACTCAACACGCGAATTCAGTTCCGAGAAGCTATCCCCGCAGGTGCTCGCGAATCTGCTTTGGGCGGCCTTCGGCATCAATCGGCCGGACACCGGCAAACGCACGGCGCCTTCGGCGATGAATTGGCAGGAGATCGATGTGTACGTCGCCACGGCGGAAGGGCTCTACGTATACGACGCCAAAGGAAACAAACTTAATCCCATTCTGGCTGGGGATGTGCGCGCCGCGGCTGGCGTGCAGCCATTCGTGAAGGATGCGCCCTTGAATTTGATCTACGTCGCTGACTTCGCGAAAACGGGAAAGAGTTCCGCCGAGGATAGAAATTTCTATTCCGCTGCGGATGTTGGTTTCATTGCGCAGAATGTTTATCTCTTCTGCGCATCGGAGGGGCTTGCCGTGGTCGTGCGCGGCGGCGTGGACCGCGTGGCCCTCACCAAATTGATGAAACTCCGCCCCGACCAGAAAATCCTGCTGGCGCAAACTGTGGGTTATCCGAAAAAGTGACCGCGAGCCGGGGGCGATCCACAAAGCCGCCGGGTTTAGCCTTCTCTCAGGGATTTGAGCCCCGGCCTTGAGTGTCTTATCCAGGGTTGACGGTGCGCAGGTCTCCCCGGCATCATGGAACTTCGCTCATGGGTGGAACTCTCCAAAGTGAGTCGCTGCCACCGGCGCCGCCGGGCATTTCCCAGGGTTTCGTCGGCAAGCTTCGCACAACGCTCGAAATGATCAAGTTCGAGCATTCGATCTTTGCCCTCCCATTTGCGCTGGTGGGGGCGATGCTCGCGGTGCGCGGCTGGCCGACGTGGCGTGAGGTTTTCTGGCTGATTGTGGCCATGGTGGGCGCGCGCAGCGCCGCGATGACGTTCAACCGGATCGCCGACCGCAAATTCGATAAGCTCAATCCGCGTACGCGGATGCGCGCTTTGCCCTCGGGACGCCTGACCCTGCGCTTTGCTGCCAGCTTTACCGTGCTTTCTTGCGGAGTGCTGGCGCTGGCGGCTTGGGAACTCAGCCCGCTGGCCTTCAAGCTTTCTCCCCTGGCCATTGCGATCCTGCTTCTCTATTCCTACACCAAACGCTTCACTCTGCTCTCGCACCTGGTGTTGGGATTCGCTGACGGCCTCGCTCCCATTGCTGCCTGGATTGCTCTGCGCGATGACCTCAGTCTAAGCGTACTGCTGTTGGGAGCCGCCGTGGCCTTCTGGGTGGGGGGATTCGACCTGATTTACGCCTGCCAGGACATTGATTTTGACCGCCGCGCCGGCATTCATTCCCTTCCCCAACGCTTCGGCGTTGCGGCAGCGCTATACAGTTCGATTGCATGCCACCTTGCCATGGTGGCCTTGCTCGTCGAGGTGGTGCGATTAGAGAACCTGGGCTGGCTCGCCATGGCGGGGCTGGCCTTGATGGCGGCGTTACTCACTTACGAGCACTTGATCGTTCGACCCTCTGATTTGTCCCGCCTGAATGCGGCATTCTTCAATGTGAATGGCTATATCAGCCTACTCTTCTTTTTCACCTGGGGAGCCGATCTATTGATCCATTGACTCAATCATTTCATTGCGGTCGGGGGGGGACGAGCATTTCGCGGAAGACAAGGGTTTCGAAGATTGCCAGGACGTGCTTGCGGTAAGTGAGCATCCGCTCCAGCATGCCGTGATACAGGGGATCGTGCTGCGCCAAACGCTGCCAGCGCTCCAGCACGTGGGGAGGGACGTCGATATCCTCCCGCAGTTTTTGCAGCGGGTGCCCACGCAGAAAGAGGCCGTAGAAGAATGCCGCTTCTTGTTGTGGTTCGACGAATTGGAGATTCGCAGTTGCCATATCTCCAGAAACCCAAAGGCAATTCTACGCAGAAAAAATTCCGGTGCGCCAGCAAAATTCTTTTCCTGTGCCCTCTTGCGAAAGCACAATGATAAACCTGTTGTCAAGCCCCAATCAGTGTTCATGCGGGTCTGGCGGGTGTGTCCGAGCAATTGTAATGCCAGATTTAGAGTGGCATTAGAATTGCTTGGCTCTCGGCCAATTGCAAATCTCGTCCCCGCCCAGTAAAATCAAAGTTTGGGTATGCTTCCTGACCATCTCCAGATCGAAGACCACGCCCTGGCGCCGATTGCCGAAAAAGTCCTGGCAGGCGAACGCCTGAGCTTTCAGGAGGGGGTGACGCTTTACCATTCCCAGGATTTGCTCGCCCTCGGCTACCTGGCGCATCACGTCCGGGTGAGGATGCATGGGATGCGCACTTACTTCAATGTTAATCGGCATATCAATCCAACCAATGTGTGTCTGGCAAGTTGCAAACTCTGCGCCTTTGGCCGGAAGCCGGGCGGGCCGGGGGCCTACACCATGGCACTCGAAGAAGCCCTCCGCGTAGCGGGTGAGAATTGGTCAGAAGCGGTGACCGAATTCCATATTGTGGGCGGGCTGCATCCGGATTTGCCGTTTGATTACTACCTCGATTTGTTGCGCGGTCTGAAACAGGGCTTCCCGAGCGTACACCTGAAGGGATTCACGGCGGTCGAGGTTGGATATTTTTCGCATGTCACACGCCTTTCGATTCGCGAAGTGCTGGAGCGCATGAAAGACGCGGGGCTTGATTCGCTGCCTGGCGGGGGCGCGGAAATTTTCGCACCGACGGTTCGTCGCGTCATCTGTGACCACAAGATCGGCGCCCACACTTGGCTGAAGGTGCATCGGCTGGCGCACGAAATGGGCATGCACTCCAATGCCACCATGCTTTACGGGCACATCGAGTCGGCCGAGGACCGCGTCGACCACCTGCTGCAACTGCGCAAGCTCCAGGATGAGACCCAGGGCTTCCAAACGTTTATCCCGCTCGCCTTTCATCCCGCGAACACCGAACTGGGCAAATTGGTGGAGCACGACGAGACGAGCGGTTTTATGGATTTGAAGAATGTTGCCGTGGCACGCCTGCTGCTCGACAACTTTCCTCATATCAAGGCTTACTGGATTATGATGACCCCGCGCGTGGCGCAGGTGGCGCTGCGCTTTGGCGCGGACGACCTCGACGGCACCGTGGTGGAGGAGAAGATCTATCACGACGCCGGCGCCAAGACTCCCCAAGCTCTGACCCGCATGCAGCTTATCCGCCTGATTCGCGAGGCGGGCTGCGAACCCTTCGAACGTGACACCCTGTACCGCCCCGTAACCCGCACCGAAACCAGCGTCACCGTGCAAGTCTGACGAGGCCAAGAGGCCTTACTATGTGGGTTGGCGGGTGCGGAAAGAAGGCATGGCGCTCAGCGGTCGCTCAGCGTCACGGGACGGCTAATGGGGCGGCTCAGGACAGTTTTGTTTCGGCCAACGTATTTGTGGAATATAGCCCGAAGTTCGGGTTTCCCCTGCACTTGCATCTTCGACAAACCACCTGTTACAGGGTCATTTTTGAAAGTGGCATTCCACCAGGAGAATCCGATGACTTTTGACCAGCGGCCACCCACCAGATCGGAGAGGGCCGCCTTTGTCCATGCCACCTGGTTAGCGTCATCGATTGTCCCAAATTCACAAACGACGAAGGGCTTGTTGGTGAGCCGCCGCATCCTTTCGTACACCCAATCCATTTGGTAACGGAAGGAAACCCCTTCCGGATCGCTGGGCAACTGTCGGCCATACACACTTGCGCCGACCCAGTCGATCCACTCATCGCCGGGATAATAATTCTCGAATTTATTCCAGGCCTCATCCGGTTCATCCCATGGGTCCACATGGAAAACCCAGCGGATGTTGTACGCGCCTTCTTCCCGCGCGATGCGAATGATGTGCCGGTAGGCCTCCCGAAACCGCGCCACGGAATCGCTATAAGAGCCACCTTCTTTGTTATACAGGCCATTCCAGGGGAACCACCAGCCATCCACCTCGACGCCGTATTCGGCGATCACCGGCGAACCAAATCTCCGGGCATCCTGCATCCAAATCCGAAAAAGCGAGTCAAATTTGCCGTCGATAATATTCTTGAGGGAATACACCGGGTCGGGCCTGGGGATGGTTGGGCTACTCAGCAGCATCATCCGAATGTACGGGACGCTTCCGTTGGCGCGGATCCAAGAAGCGGTTTGGTAGGGAAAGTGCGGATTTTCATACCAGTTATTCCAAAAGTAGACCCACGCCACCGACTTACCCACGGCGTGCTGGTATATCTTCACATCGTGGAGAGTAACGTCACCCCCCATGCCATTCTTGCTGCCCGGGAAAACTCCGTGGTAGTAGCGCCCGGGGGGCGGCTCCACCAAAGTTTTAAGGGGGACGGGACCTCGTTTAGACTCGCGGCCCACGCCTGTGGCAGTGACCAGAAGGGCGGCGAGAACCCACCATAGCCGGTGCGATCGTCGCGTTTGGTGGTCTATCGGGAGCATTCCTTCCTTAACATCGTTTCAATCCGGGTTAGCGACCCGCCGCCGCATATATTGTCCCATCTTGTATCTCCGCGACGGCACGCAGCGGAACGAAGGACTGTATGTCGTTCACGGAGGGAAAATCAAACCAGTCGTCCCCCTCCTTGAAGTAAGCCAAGTAAACATCACGTTCGCGCATCGTTCTTGCAAGATCTTCCATCAGTGTCCGGTATTCCTTATCCTCTCCGAAGGTCGCAGTGTCGATCTTGGCCGGGAGTTGCTCCCAGATTCTGTCGGTGTAGATACCAATGGGCCATGGGAGGTTACTGTAGATTCGCGCGTCTTTGGGCAGGCCGCTGATGGTCCGGAGCATTTCGGAATTTGTGTAGGTGGAGCTTGCATACCCCTGTCCGTCCTCGCGGGTGCTGTGAGCCCATTGGTTCATCCAGACCAGGAAACACACGGAAATGACAACGCAGAGAGCGTTGGCCGCCACCTTCTGGACTCCCGGCTCAAGGCTTTCGTACAGCCTATACCCCAGATTCACCACCAAGATAATGGTAAAAACGTGGATTGGAAGCAGAATGCGAAGGCTGTCGAGAAACAGGTCCGCCTGGAGAAACGTTGAAGTCAGCAGCAAGACCACAACGTAAGAGAGGATGTAGAGCAAGGGGAGCGCCGACCGGAGATCCGTTCCCTGCTTCCCGCGATACGCACGGGCAGCAGCGACCAGCGACACAAGGATTACTGCCACCACAATAGGCACGCGCCCATATGCATCGGCCGCCTGGAGATTTCCATTCGACGCCCAGGTGGAAAGGGCGAGAAGAATTTCCTTAATCTGGGCCATGTCCACGACCGGGTGGAAACCCAGGTCGCGGCCGGTGGCATCGTTACCATATCGCAGGTTGCGGAGAATCCAGAGAATCATCAGGGAAGAGCTGCCCAAGCCGAAGAGGACCGCCTCGAGCAGGCGCTTCGCGAAGGATCTCTTCTCCCACAGGAGGATCGCAGCGAATCCCGCGAGGACGAATGCGGCCGCCGCGTACCGGGTGGCGAATGCCAACGCGGTGGCAGCGGCAGCACCCACGAAGGATCCAAGCGAAGGCTTATCGAAATAATTCCCAATAAGCAGGAAGGCCAGAAGCACAAAGGTCAGGCAGGCAGCGTCCGAAAGAACAAATGTGTGATAGGTGAGCATATCGTAGGAGGCGCAACCCAAGAGAGCCGCTAAGCCGGCCGCACCGATGGAATGGCCGCACCGGCGGTAGGAAATTACTCCCATCAGCAGCACGTTGGCGAAGAAGAGGATTGCCCCCACCCACCGAGCTCCCGCCAACAACTCGACTCGGAACAGGCCGGGCATCGCCAGCAAAGTCGGGTAAACAAAAGGAAACAGAGGGACCGGATCGATCTTGCGGTGAATATCGAGGATGGTGTATCCGTGCCCCGCGAGTAGCCCGCGCGCGACACCGAGGTAATAGGTCGAATCGGAGTAAAGCCCCATTCCAGGCTGGGTGGCGTATAGGATCGTCCCAGCGCCCACTCCCGCAATCCCAACGATCAGCAACGCCGCGAATAAGTAGCGTTTTCTGTCAGACAAACCAGGTCTCCCGACCTGTATGATACTTCGGTCCTCGGAATTGACGCATCAAGATTGTCACACGGCGTCCTGCCCACCCGCGCGGAAATCCCGGCCCGCCTTGGGTGAAGTCGACTTGGGCCCTCGACATCGCCTCTTCAGCTTGGCCTGAGGGGAGATCCCGTTACGAAAGACCAGGTGTTTCTCATATCATCCCCACCGCATTTGCAGGTAGTGCGACATGCAGGTGGTGCGACACTTGCTGCCTGTGGCATGCTAATATAGCGTTGCGTCATATGCTTTTCCGCCTTCTTGGGTTATTGCGGTACCTCAGTCTCCGCAGGTCCTCGGTCGCCGCTCTGGTCTTTCTCACCACGATGTCGATGTCTCCGTTGGTGGGATTGCTGCGCGCCGAATCGCCGGACGATGCCGAGAACTCCTCGACAGTGGCTGTCGTCTACGATAGCGAGCCGGACCCGCGTATGGGAGCGTATATCCACGCTCTTTACCTGGCGAATTTACTTACCCACTTCAATTTACACGCTGCCCTCATTCCTCTGAGCGAGTATAAGCGGGGTCAACTGTCGGACTACCGCGCCGGTTTCCTGGTGGCGTCCGAACTCAAGACCATAGTCCCGCCCGCTTTGCTGGCTGACATTCGAGCCACGGACCGGCCCTTTGCCTGGTTGGGGGACCACATTGACCAGCTTCTCGCCACTCCCGAGGCGCGCCGCCACTACGGCTTCAGCTTTGTGGAGTACGGCCGCGATCTCGATTACCGCGCCGTTCTTTATAAACAGACCTTCGTGCCCAAGCCCGAGTACGATCTGAATGTCGTCTCGATCCAGGACCCGGACACTGCGGAAGTCGTCGCCACGGCAATCAACCAGAAGAAGGTTTCGAGTCCGTATGTCGTGAAGAGTGGAAATTTCTGGTACTTTGCCGACAAGCCGCTTTCCTACATGGGCGAGGGAAACCGCTACTTAGTTCTCTGCGATCTTCTCCATGACATTCTGGGAATCAACCATCCTTCCAGTATGCGCGCGATGGTCCGCATCGAAGACGTCAGCATCGACGACGATCCTGATGATCTCACCAAGATTGCCCACTGGCTTTCGGACCGCCATATTCCCTTCGGAATCGCCATCATTCCGATATTCCGCGATCCCACACATTCCCTGGAAATCCGCCTGGGCGATCGGAAGTCCACGGTAAACGCAATCCACACCATGATCGCCCTCGGGGGCACGCCCATCATGCACGGCATCACGCACCAGGTCCACGGATTGAGCGGAGATGAGTACGAGTTCTGGGACGAGCTGGGCAATAGGGCTTTGGGCGGCGATTCAGCGGAATTCGTGATGCGGCGATTGCGGATGGGGTTCGCCGAGTGCTTTGCCAACAACATTTATCCGGTGGCGTTCGAGGTTCCCCACTACGGGGCATCGGAAATCGACTACCGCACGCTCGCGCAGGTTTTCTCTTCTTTCTATGAACGTCCTATGGTTGTTCCCGACGACACGACTGCCCAGATGGTCCCTTACCCCATAGTGGACCAGTATGGCCGCCACATTATTCCTGAAACCCTGGGCTATCTGCCCGAGGACGATCCCGATCCGTTAAAGTTGGTCGGGTACGCGCGCACCATGCGAGTAGTGCGCGATGGGACCGCCTCGTTCTACTTCCATCCCTTCTTGAGACAGAAACTCCTGGAGCAAGTTGTTCAGGGGGTCAGCGATTTGGGCTACCACTTCATCTCTCTCCGGGATTTCGACAGTCAGGTGGATTTCGAAGGTCAGTATGCCATCCGAACGAGTTCCGGACCTCTCCGGCTGTCGCCCCACGATGAGTATTGGCGCCTGCAACTCTTCAATGCAACCGGACAGGTGGTGAAAACCGATCTGTCGCCGGCGCGAGCGAATGGCCCCGTCGAACTTTCCGCTCAGGTTCCCCCGGGCGGGTGGGCTGAGGCAGAGTGCATGAAGCGCCCGCCCGCCGAACCCGCGCACGCCAATTCCTGGTACGAACGGGTGAGCCAATGGTGGGACAGCCTGCATCCGGTTACTCCCCCTCCTTCCACGGTGATTCGGGATAAATTTGCCGGGCCTCCCAGCGCTTCGATCCTGTGGCTGGAAAACCCACATGCTACCGCCGGACATAACCAACAGAGTTACAAGACGGTCCTGGAAGCTCTCGGATACCAGGTGAAGACGGTGGACCTCGCCAAATTCCGTCAGGCGCCCAGTTCCGAAGACACGCTTCTGGTTGTGCCCCATGCGGCGGGTATAAAGCTGACGGACGCGCAGCAACGACAGGTCGTGAGGTATCTCGGATCGGGCGGGAATGTGGTTGCCGACGGCTCGCAAGCTTGGCTGGCAAAGATAGGATTTGGATTCAACAATCTCCAGATGATCGTGTCATCGGTCACCGATCCCAATCATACCGACATGAAATTGACTTGGCGTCCTGAGGAACGGATCACGCGATTTACCGCGCCCGAGGACGTCCGCGAATTGGCGGAGGATGACGAGAGCGGGCAACCCGTCGCTCTCGCCGGCTCGTTTGGAGCGGGCCACTACGTCTATCTGGCGGCAAGTCTCGACAATCACACAAACGAAGGCACCAGCCACTACCCCTATTTCTCTGAGTATCTCAGCACCACGTTCGGACCCACCACTTCGCTGCGCAGCCGCCACATCGAGGTCTACTTCGATCCCGCCGATCGCCCCATGGCGGACCTCAATCGGTTGGCAACCCTCTGGCATCGCTCTGGCATTAGCACGGTCCACATCACAGCCTGGAAATTCTCGAGTCAGTCTTCCTTCCCCTACGACGAGTTTGTGCGTGCCTGCCACCGCAACGGAATCGCAGTTTACGCCTGGTTGGTCTTCCCCATGGTGACACCGAAAATGTGGGATGACCACCCGGAATGGCGGGAGAAGACGGCTACCGGCGCCGACGGCAACGTCGGCTGGCGTTACTCGATGAATTTCCAGGACCCCGAATGTTTCCAGGCGGCGATGGATTGGACGAAAGTCCTCCTGAATTCCACCGATTGGGATGGGGTGGACATTGCGGAATTGAACTTTGATGCCGACTTCAAGGACTATCTGCGCCCGGACAAGTTCGTACCGATGAACGGCATCGTGCGCGCGGATTTCAAGAAAAAAGCGAGCTTCGACCCCATCCAGTTGTTCCAACCCAATTCGCCCCATTACTACAAGACGGACCCGGCCGGAATGACCAAGTTTCAACGTTATCGCGAAGACATCGTGGTGGACTGGCACCGCCGCGTCCTGGCGGAACTGGAGCCCTTGTGCAAGCAGCGTGGATTGGAAGTTATTGTTACCATGCTCGACAGCTTGCACGACGAGTACGTGCGGCCCGCGTTGGGCGTTGACTCACGCCGGATAACTGCCCTGATGCATGAATTTCCCTTCACCCTGGAAGTTGAGGACCCTGCACGCTTTTGGATGGCCTCCCCGCAACGCTATCGGCGCTATGCGGCGACCTATCTCAAGCTGGTCCCCGATCCGCGCCGCTTGTTGTTTGACGTCAATGTTGTTCCTAATCGGGACATCACGAATACGAATCTGCCGACCAAAACGGCCACGGGCATAGAACTGGCCTTGACGCTCCTGAGCGCATCTTCCGCTTCCGGGCGCGCGGCCGTGTATTCCGAACAAACCGTATCCCCGCAGGATTGGGATCTCATCCAAATGGTTTTGAACCGCCCCTTAGCCGTCAGCGGCGGCAAAACCAGCATGGATGTGAACACCACAACCTCTCTGGTGCTTACCCCCGCAGATGACCCCCTCTACTATGTGGACGGCCATCCGTGGCCGGCTTTCTCGGAGGATGGCCTGGTGATGCCGACCGGCGAGCATTCCATTTCCACCGAGCGGAGCTGGTGGCATTTTCTGGAGCCCGAAGGGTTTCAGGCCCACATTCTGTTCTGCACGGCTGACCTGGAAGAAGCACAAGCGGATACCACCGGCCTGACGTTTCGCTACCGGTCGGCGGGACGCTCGGTTTTTATGTTTGACCAGCAGCCCAATGAGATTCTTGTGGAGGGCAGCGCGGCGACCTTGCCCACTGAGCGCAATGGCCGCGATTGGGCCGTGGTTTTCCCCGCCGGCGACCACCACATTCGGGTGACCACCAACACCAAGGCCGGCGTGGCCGTCGATGTTGTGGGCTGGGCGTCTTCGTGGGCTATTTGGGCTTTTGGGGTTCTGGCGACCGTGCTGATGGTCGTTATTTACTTGCAACTTCGTCTCGCCCGGCTTATAAAACGAAGCGGATAGAAATGCATGTCTAATCTCCATTGGATTATCGACGGCCTCTTTGTCGCCACTGTCGCCCTGATCTGGTTCATGCTGGGGTACCAGTCCCTCCTCTTTTTCCTGGGGCACGTTTATTATCGGCGCACTCGTCATGCAGCGAAGCTCCCGGAAGTCCCCGACGCCGAATTGCCCTGCATATCGGTGCTGGTGCCCTGCCATAATGAAGGCCGCGTGATCGCCCACACGATCAATGCCCTTCAGAAGCTCGATTACCCCTCGGACAAAACTGAGTTTCTTCTGATCAACGATGGCAGTACCGATAACACAGCGGACGTAATCCGCGGTTTTGCCAGCGATCCGCGTGTTCGTTTGCTGGAGGTACCCGCTCCACTCAGCGCCCGGGGCAAGTCCGGCGCACTTAACTTCGCCTTGTCGCAGGCGCGCCATCCGTTGATCGCCATCTATGACGCCGATAACCTCCCGGAGCCCGGTGCACTTCGCCCCCTGGCCGTGCAACTTGTCCGCAATCCCAAGCTGGCAGCAGCCGTGGGGATGTACCGAGCTTGGAACCGGCACCGCGCCCTCATCACGCGATTCATCAATATTGAAGGCATCGGCTTTCAATGGATGGTGCAGGCGGGCCGCTGGATGCTAATGCGCTTGACCATGTTGCCCGGCACCAATTACGTAATCCACAAGGCGATCGTGGAAAAAATGGGGGGGTGGGACGAGCAGGCTCTAACGGAAGATTCTGAGCTGACCGTGCGTCTTTACCAGGCCGGCTACCAGGTTCAACTGGTCCCCACTTCCGTGAGCTGGGAGCAGGAACCGGAATCCTTGAAAGTTTGGTTCCGCCAGCGACGACGCTGGGTTCGCGGCTTCAACTACGTCATGCAAAAGCACGCCGCCGGACTGCTCCGCGCCAAGCCCCGGCGCATCGCTTTTGAAATGCTCATGTCGCATATGTTGTATTACTTCTTCTTCCTGGCAGTCGTCATTTCCGACGTCCTGCTGATTCTCTGCCTCGCCGGTCTGGTGAACATTAGGGTGCCAGGCCCCTATAGCCTGGTCTGGATTCTCGCCTATGCGACGTTTGTTCTTCAGCTCGTCATTGCCCTTTCTTGTGAGCGAGGGGAAGATTCCTGGACCAATATCCTGCTGACCTTCGTGATGTATTTCACTTACTGTCAGCTCTGGATTCCCGTAGTGGCCGCGGCCTTTTACGACGACTTCATCGTCCACCGGGCGATCAAGTGGGCAAAGACGGAACGCTACCAGGTGGGAACAGCCTGAGTCATTTTGGATTTTAGATTTCGGATTTTCGATTGAAGGCCAGCCACCCGCAGGTCCCCTCCTTTGTAATGAGGGGAAGCGCGAAGCGGGGGATCGCCCTTGATCCAAAATCCAAAATCGAAAATCCAAAATCTCCATCCATGTCTGCTCAACGATTTCACGTCCTCGTCGTTTTGGGCACGCGCCCCGAAGCCATCAAGCTCGCCCCCGTGATTCATGAACTGGGACGCCGCCGAGATCAGTTCCAAACCCGCGTCTGCATCACCGCGCAGCACCGCCACCTTTTGGAACCGATCCTGCGCTGGTTTCGCATCCCCGTTCATGAGGATCTCGACGTGATGCGGCCCAATCAGGAATTGTGCGGATTGTCCGCGCTGATTCTGGAGCGGTTTCATGAAGTGGTGGCGCGCCGGCGGCCGGACATCGTCCTGGTGCAGGGTGACACCACCACGGTCATGGCGGCGAGCCTGGCCGCTTTCTATCACCGCGTTCCCGTGGGCCATGTGGAAGCGGGTCTGCGCACCCTGGACCGGTACTCGCCTTTTCCGGAGGAGATTAACCGCCGTTTGGCCTCGCAATTGGCGAGCCTGCACTTTGCCCCCACCCGCTGGTCGCGTGATAACCTTTTGAAGGAAGGGATTCCCCGCCGGCGCATCATCGTGACGGGCAACACGGTGGTCGATGCCTTCCTCGAAACGCGCGATCGGGTGGTGCGCCGCCCTCCGGCTATTCCGCAGCTTGGCAGACTCCAACTCAGTGCACGCAAGCTGATTGTGGTGACGGCGCATCGGCGCGAAAATTTCGGGCCGGGGTTAACGAGTATTTGCCAGGGGATATTACGCCTGGTAACTAAACGCAAAGACATCGAGATTGTCTTCCCCGTTCATCCCAATCCCAATGTGCAGAGAATTGTGCGGCCTCTGCTCGGAGGTGTCGAGCGAATCCACCTCATCGATCCGCTCGATTATCCCCACTTCGTATGGCTCCTCAATTCTGCCTATCTCGCCCTGAGCGACTCCGGAGGTATCCAGGAAGAAATGCCCTCCCTGGGACGGCCCGCGCTGGTGATGCGCGAGAATACCGAACGCCCGGAGGGCGTGAAGGCCGGAGTGTGCAAGCTGGTGGGCACCTCTGCCGATGTCATCTACCGCACCGTCACCCACCTCCTTGATGACAAGCAGGCTTACGCCCGATTCGCCCGGCGCCGTAATCCCTTCGGTGACGGCAAGGCAGCGCAGAAGATTGTGGCTGCGCTGAAAGACTTCTCCTTCAAGCCCTCCTCCTACCAGTAATCAAGTTAGGATCCGAACACATCGTGACGCACGCCGTTCATGAGCGCCCGTGGGCCCGGCTGCGCGGTGTGCTGTGTGGGGGACAATCTGACTATTCCCCTCGCTGCCCTCGAGGATGCATGGTGGATATTCCGCCACTGGGTGCTACTCAATGCATCTCCCCGGCACGACATTTTGTCGTTGAGACTTTTTGTCACCCTTCGCGCCTCAGTCGGCAGGCAGGAGGTGTTCGCGTCCGGGCCAGCCACACCAGCACAATCTCGATGCTGCTGGAAGAATGAGTCTTCGCGTAGACCCATGCTGCCCTCTGCCTACTGTCTTCCGAAGTGCGCGGCGGGTTCGAACGCTTTTGCCAGGGCTTTCCCGTAGGCTTCCACGTCGTAACCCCTCCAGCCTTCCCACAAGGTCCAGGCGCGCACGCGATCGTCGATCAGCGAGGAGCCCGCGTCGGTGATGATGTACTCGATGTTCTCGCCCGGCCGCAATTTCACGCCGGCGCGGTCCAGTTGCCGGGCGGCGATGGCGGTGGAACTGTTTTTCTGATAATTGCCGGGAGCTTTGGTAAGGCGTTTGCGAATCACCAGTTCTTCCGCCGCCACGCTGCCGTCGCGGAGCCGCTCCTGGTAGCGCTCGTAAACTTCCCGCGCCTCGCGGAGTTTGTCGCAGTAGGTGGAGAAATCCCGTGCCTCGGCCAAAATCGCCAACACCTCGCGCTGCATGCGGGTGACGAAGGGCGGAGTGTCGTGCCGGCGGCATTCGAGGCCCCGCACCTTGAGTTCGCCTTCCTCCGACACGCAGAAAAAGCGGTTGGGCACGGGGATCTCCGCCGATTGCTGGGAAGGTAGGAAGACGGCGTAGCGGTAAACGGCTTCCAGCGCCAGCGGCAGGCCGGTGATCTGCTCGATTTCCTGCGCCAGGCGTTCGTAGTCCGCGCGCAGACAATTGCCGATTTTCGATTGCCGATTTTCGATTGCGGGTCGAAACTCGAAACTCGAAACTCGAAATTCGGCAACTGCCTCGCGAGCTCCGAATTGCGATTGTCGATTTTCGATTGGGTCAATCGGCAATCGGCAATCGACAATCGGCAATGGGAAGGCTCCTGCCTTCTGCACGTAGATCGAGTCCACCAGCGCGTGCAGCACCCGGAAGCCGCGCTGCTCCGCCGCCTCTTTCGCCACCAGCAATTTCTCCCGCGCAAAAGCATTGATGGCCTCGTGCGCTTCGATTTTGCCGAAGCGGGCGTTCTTGTAGCCGGTATATCCGAAGCAGCAAACCAGCAGCCACTTCAGCACGTCGCGCCGCTGCTTGCAGGCAGAGGGATTAGGGGTTAGGGATTCGGGGTTAGGGACAGGCAGGTGGGCAGGTGGGCAGTGGGCAGGTAGGGAATCATTTTCTATCTGCCCATCTGCCCATCTGCCCATCTCACCCTCTGCCTGACCCGCCCCCCTAACCCCTAACCCCGAATCCCTAACCCCGAGTTCTTTGTACTTCCGCCGCTTGGCGATGAGGCGTTCCACCACCCGGCTGGTGATGCCGCGATGCCGCTGGCACACGCGGTAGCCGAGTTCCGGCACGCGCGGCGCCTGCGGGCAGCACGGGCAGTTGACGGTTTCCGGCGAAATGTTGAACTTCGCCATGATGCTGGGAAACTCGCTTACGAAATCCAGCTCCGCCACGTTTTCAAAGAAGCCGAGGCGCGGGGGAAAAACCAATCCGCCGCGATCCGCCAGCAGCAGTTCGTCCGGGTGCTTCAGGCTTTCCGGCTCGGCCTTTTGCGCGGGAATCAACACGCCGTCCCGCCAGGCCGTTTCCATCTGCATGTAGGAAATTCCCGTGCCGGGCGTGGTGCGGCAGGCGTATTGCACCGGCAGTTTCGTCACCCGCACCAACTCCCACAGGCCTTCCATCTCACACTGGTCGGCGCCAAAAGAATTTTGCGTGTCGATGTGCAGCCGTCCGAACAAGGTGGTGGTGCTTTCCTTGAACAGGATGCGCCCATAGCTCATGTAACTGCGCGAACGGGTCCTCTCCACCGGCAGGGCATCGCGGTTCAAGGGCAGGCGGAGGTGCAAGCGTTGCGCCTGCCGCAGCAAACCCGGCAGCAGGACGTCGTCGCCCCATTCGGTGACCAGTACATCCGGGTCGTGCACGCGCAGCAAGCGCTCGAAAACCTGCGCGGTGGGCTCGTCGGAGTCATCGAGGGCCTGCCAATCGTTTTCAATGGCCACCTCGATGGCGCCGTGCCGGCCGTGCTTGGGGTTGACGTCGGAAATTCCTTCCAGGCGTATCCGCATGGTGCGCACGGGCGGCCGCTCATACTCGGTCAGCCACTCATCGTCGCGGCAGGTGATGGAATGGATTTCGCCGGTGGGGCTGGCCTCGATTTCCACGCACGCCAAAGGAAAAACATTCTTTTCCCAGCAGTACATTGACGCCAGCATCAAGTCAGAGTCATACAGGGCCAGGCTGCTGTCAAAGCGGCGGACGAATCGCGTCAGCGGCGCGACCAGCGTGGGGTGGTGGGCGGATACTTGCAGGACGCGCAGCAATCGCCGGTCCCAGATGTTCTGCCGCTCCGTGAGCGCACAACTTGCCGCCGCGCGGGCAGGGAGCATTTCCGCCAGCCGCGCCAGTTGCCCTTCCGGCCCCTGCACGTAAAAGCAGGGTCGAAAAGAGCGGTCAATCAGCCGGCGGCGTTTCTGCTGGCTCGGCTCGATCAGCCACACCACCATCCCTTGCGGGCAAGGGTAGAGGTCGAGAATCCATCCACTGAGTTTCAAGGTTTATTCCTAACGCGGCCTCAATTTTGCGCAGCCTGATTTCGTGGTCCAGTTCCACCGCCACGTGAATGCCGTGCATCGCGTCCACGGGAAAGTGATAGGTGCAAGCCTGCACGTACAGGCGCACGCGATTGAACATGGCCTCCAGATGCGCCTGCTCTTCCTGCCGAAGCGCGCGGCCAAAGCGCTGCTTCCAGGATTGCAGTTCCTGTTCGATCAGGTCACGAAACGTGGCAACCGTGCGTCCCATGGGTCCTCCAAGAGCAGTGGCCAGTGGTTAGTGGCTAGTGGCTAGAGTTGTAGCGCAGACCTCCGCCTTTGAGGTCTGCGGTTCTTCCCCTCACGCTCCCGAAACTGCATGCAGGCGTCCATCTTGGAGATTCCCGGCATTTGCAAGAGAAGAGCCGCGGACCCCAAAAACGGGGGTCCGCGCTACACCGCCGCCCTCCGTTTGTTGTGTCAGGCCAAGCCGGCCTTGCTCATCGAGCTGGAATTTCCAAATTTCCGCCGCGGCCGCGCAGGTTTGGGCGAAAAAGAGCTTGCGGCCCGCGGGCGGCTGGAAGCTGGAGGCTCCAGAAAAAAGCGCCACCGACACCGCGGGGTGCTGGGGACTGGCAATTGCCGATTTTCGATTGCCGATTGCCGATTGCTGATTTTCGATGGGGTCAATCGTCAATCGGCAATCGGCAATCGGCAATGAAGAGGCCCCTAGTCCCCAGCACCCAGCAAGATGCCCCAGCGCCTGCTGGAAGGCCGCGTGGGCATCGGCAAGGCGAACGTCCTCATCGAAGTAAAGTTCCGGGAAGGCGGTGACCATCACCACCTGGGCGGGGAATTGCGCCAGGAATTGCGGCACGCGGCGGATCAGTTCGGTAAGCTGAAAGCACGTGAACGCCCGCGCCAGCATGATCTGTTGGTTGAATTGCGCAAAGGGCATGCCCCGCCGCTCGGCCAACCGCGCCATCAATCGCGGGTCGGCGCAGTTGGCGCCATCGAGAAACAGAATGCGCTTGCCCTCCAGCGCCAGGCGGGGCATAAAGTAGTGGCTCAACCGCGGTGCATGGTGTTCCCCGTGAAAAACCGCCAGTCCGCGCGGCGGCAAGCGCCACGGCT
>Ga0326727_10005667_pt1 | contig 35335 bp, 18 predicted proteins | sample MB2enrmetagenome_FD_207643 | JGI IMG/M metagenome (GOLD analysis project Ga0326727, IMG submission 207643) | Lab enriched peat soil microbial communities from McLean, Ithaca, NY, United States - MB29MY | ecosystem: Environmental > Terrestrial > Soil > Wetlands > Peat | place: USA: New York...
GCCAGAAAAACCGTCGGATTGGAAGAGGGCAGGTCTTCACCACAGCGGTTTTCAGATTCTCGGATTGTAGGCAAAAGACTTAAGCCATGCTGGCCGGGAAAATGGGCTCCGAAGTGCGAAAGTCGGGATAGCGATTCCCGCGAGGAAGGCGGAGACGAAGCGGTGACCGGCCAGATGGGTTAAGCTCACGTTTCCCTCGAAGACCAAAACCATCGATTACACGTTGCTGTCGAGCCCTCACATCGAGTAGCCCGCAGCCAAAGCAGTCTCGGCGGACGACAGCCGGGGATGTCCACGCCGCCGGTCCACGGCGTCCGGCGGTAGAATAGGCGCGATGAAGCCAACATTTGCGGTCCTTCCGGCAGCGGCCATTTTGGCTCTGGCCGCTTCCGCCCAGGTCAAGATGATTGCCGGGCCCCAGAAGATTGCGGTCGAAATCAACGGCCAGCCGTTCACGGAGTTCTTCATGGCCGGCGACCAGGTGGTGAAGCCCTATCTTTTCCCTTTGCGCGCCGCCTCCGGAACCTACGTGACCCGCATGTGGCCCCTTGAGAAGTCCGCCGAAGAGGACAAGATGTTCGCGGACAAGACCATCAAGCAGGACCACCAGCATCAGCGCGGGTTGTGGTTTGCCCACGACAGCGTGAACAAGCTGGACTTCTGGAACATCGCCCCGCTGGATGCTCCGCCCTACAACCGTCCCGACCGCGGCAAAATCATCCTCAAGCGAACCGGGAAAGTGGCCGGCGGGCGCAAGAAAGGTTCCATCGCCGCCACCTTCGAGTGGCAGGATCACGGCGGCGCCGCGCTGCTCACCGAGTCGCGGCTGATGACCTTCTATGCCGATAAGTCGCGTCGCGTGGTGGACTTCGACATTACCCTCACGGCCCTGCAGAAGGTGGTCTTCGGAGACAGCAAAGACGGACTCTTCGGCATCCGGCTTCGCCCGGTGCTGCAGGAGGACGTGGGCAGCGGGCACATCACCAATGCCGATGGCTTGAAGGGCGAGCGTGAGCTATGGGGCAAGCCGTCCAACTGGTGCGACTACTCCGGTTCCGTCGGCGATGAGAAAGTGGGCGTGACCATTCTGGATCATCCGGGGAACCCGCGCCACCCGGTGCGCTGGCACGCGCGGGCGTATGGCTTGTTCGCGGCCAACCCATTCGGCGTGGCGGCGTTCACCGGCGACCGGACACAGCCCTCCCCGATGGAACTGGAGACCGGCCAGCGCCTGCGATTCCGCTACCGTGTGATTATCCATCCCGGCGATGCGGCCGCCGCGAATATTCCCGCCGAGTGGAACCGGTACAGCCGGAGCAAATAGCCGCGCAGCGGTTTGCGGGAGTTCGCGGCCTGCGCCCCTCACATTCGAACCGCCCGCGGGACCTCTCGCGCCGCAGCCCACCCGCGCACTCACGCCCCGCCGGTTCATGGCACGCGGGTTGCACCTTAACCGCTGACTGGCGGAAGAGGAACTCCGCGGGCCCGCCGCCGCGCGGTGCGCGCCAACCGGCGGACCTGGGTGGAGTTTGACTTGTCAGATCTCGACGCGCTATTTTGCAACTACAGCTCACCGAGAGGCGCGGTAGCCAAGTGGTAAGGCAAAGGTCTGCAAAACCTTTATTCGTCGGTTCGATTCCGACCCGCGCCTCCAGAATATCTCAAAACGGCCCGCGCAAAGGCGCGAAGCTCGCAAGCGGGAAACGGCGCCGGCTGTTACTGGAAGTAGACTGGGTATCCGTTGAAAAACTCGTCCATGAGGACGCCCCTGTCGAGGCCTTTGGGCTGGAAGACCACCGGGTTATTGGCCTGCCCGATCCAGATGTAGCCCAGCGGGTATGGGGCGATACCAATATAAGCGGTTGCGGTCGGCGGCACGGTAGAAAGCACCCACTTGGGAATGGTGAACGATTTCGCGGAAAGCGGAGCCAAACACATGAAGCCCCCGAATATGCTACCGCTCGACGACCCGTTTGAAGCCCCCGCGATGGTTACCAGGCCGTCCTGTAAGGTGGGGTCGCCGCCGGTCCATGTAACTGTGAGATCGCCCGAACGGGGGATCGTCTGACCGGCGATAATGCCTGAGAGATAAGCGCTGGGGACGCTGGTGGTGTCGCTGACGGAGAACGCGCCGACTTTTGCGCCACCGGGGGCGGAAACCGTATAGTTGAGACCGCTCCAGAAGAACTGTGCCCCGCTAAAGAACGTCAGGTAGTAGTATCCCCATCCAGGAGACAACTGGGGAAGCGTCGCGGTCGAGAGACCTTGCAAGGTGACCCCAGCGCCGGCATCGAGTTGGCCGGGACTCATATCGGGGTCATTAGTGGTAATGCAATATCCCTGGGACACGCCATACGAGGCCATACCGGCGGTTTGCGGCGTGAATTCGCTGAAGGTCGCCTGCCCAAAATCGGGAGCGATTATGCCGGAGGGAAGGGTCTCGCTGCGTAGAACGATGGCGAACAACTGCACGAATCCGAAGTCGACGGTGCCGCCGGAGGCGAGCTTGTTGATCAAGTCCTGGCCCAGAAGGGAATCCGAGCAGGTCTGGCCGGATGCCGATACGGCAATGGTTGTGGTGTGGCTGACCACGCCATTGGTTCCGACTGCGACCGGCACATAACAGCCCTGTATCCCGGACGGGATCTGAAAAGCGATCTGGTCTAACCCGGGAAAGCTGGCCGATCGTCCCGCATAATAAGGAGTCAAGGAGGTATTCCCGATGTATACTGTTGGGCTCCCAATATTCCCGACGGGCGGCGCCTTCGAGTCGTCTCCATTGATGGGTCCGAGGCCGGTACCCCATAAGATGACCCAATCGCCCGGGTGGAATGTATTGATAATGCTATTGGACACGTAGTTCAGGTCGGTGGCGATGGCCTGCCCGTCGCTCGAATAGAACGCATACGTGCCGAACGAGGCGGTGACGATTTGAACCGGCTCGGGCGCGCTGGTCTGGTTGTTGAAGGTGACAGTTACGAATCCGCTGCCGGTGGGTGTCGTGGATGGCAGCAGAGCGTTCACCTGATAGCTGACGGCCGCCAGAATATAAGCCTTCACGGTTTGCCCGCCAACCGTGACGGTGACGGAAGTGCCGCCCAGCGACGTCTGAAGCGGCAACGCGCCGGTCTGGACCAGCGTGGCGGGTCCTACACCGGTACCGAATATTGTGAAGATGGAACCCTGTGCGATCCCGGAGCCGGGCAGCCCCTGCCTGAGAAAGCTGGCGGAGTTCTCCACCTCGGTTGAAGTAATGGCGGGCTGAGCGAACCCGCAAGTTGCGATGAGGAATGCAAATATGAAGCTCGTGGAACGTCGCGTCATCGTACCTTCTCCTCTCGCTGCCGGATGGCCGGACGCAGGCAGCGGATTCTTTTGGGATTTCAGACTTCTCAGACCTATCTTAAGGCGACGGGCGGCCGGGAGCAACCCTTACCGTGGCGCCACCTCGCTTTCACGAAGGCATGTTGGCTTCCGGGCTTATGGCCGGGATGGTCAGTTTTTCCCCGGGATCCCGAACGGGCGCTGCGCCCGCACTCCGAGAGAATCCTGCTGGGCCTTCGCCTTTTCGAATTCCGCCTGTTCTCTCCCAGCATCCGCCTCACGCCCGGCCCGGCGGTAGGCTTCCGCCAGGAAGGAGTGCGCACCAGCGCTGGAGGGCATCTGCCGGACGGCATTCTCCAGTTCGGAAATGGCGGCGGCCAGGTTGTTTGCGTCCAGATCGGCGCGCCCCAGATTCGCGTGGCACAGCCAGCGGTAGTTGGTGGGCACGGCCTTCATGGCCGCGTGCAAAGACTCGAGAGCCAGCCCCGGCGCGCCCTGCTGGATTTCGATGGACGCGATTCCAACGAGCGACGGCCAGTGCTTCGGATTGTTATGCACTTCTTTTTGGAATTCGACCAACGCCGCCTTACTATCGGTCTCCATCAGGGAGAGGCCATAAGCGTAGTGCACGCCCGGCTCGCTGGGATACTGCGCCAGCAACTGGCGGTAGCCGGCCGCCGCCACGTCCTGATGCTGGCTGGCCAAAGCCCAGGCGGCCTTCCCCGCCAGATCCACCACCGCGCGCCGCTGCGGGGTAATCCGCGCGATGTCTTCCGGGCTGGCAAGCGCGCAGAGTCCCATGGCTTCCACGACCGGCGGGGGAGCGTCGGGATACTTTGTTAGTGGCTGCATCTGCGCGACAGCTTCATCGAAAGCCGAGGTCCGGATCAAAAGCTGCGCGGCACGCACGCGCACGGCCATCTCAAACTGGGGATTGCCGCCCAGACCCAATTCCTCGCCTTTGCGGATATCGGCCAACGCCTGCTCCTGATCGTCGAGTTGGGATTCGGCGAGGCCGAGAAGAGCCCACCCGTTCGCAAATATCGGCGCCAGCCCGATTCCCTTCCGCAGAGCGTCGGTGGCCTCGGCATAGCGTCCTCTCTGATAAAAGGCGCCCCCCAGGTAGAGCCAGCCCTCCGCCCAGTCCGGACGGATCCCGAGCGCCTGCTTGTACAATAGGATAGCCTCCTCCGGACGGCTGTCGAGCGAAGCCTGCGCCCGGCGCGACAAATCCTCGAATTGCTCTTTTGCGGGCGTTTGCGCGCCTAGCCAGGGCGCTGCGAACAGCACGAGCACGCCCAGAGCCCGCTCCACAGATGATCGACCCCACATACTCTCTCCCCCTACGATAACGCAAATCCGTTATTCTGAAATCGATGCGCATCGTGGCATTCCTCATCGCCGCCGGCGCTGCTTGCGCGCAAACCCCTCAACCCGATCAACTCTTCCACGACGCTGTGGCGGCACAACAGCGCGGGGACGATGCGCTGGCCGTCCGCAAATACCAGGAACTCCTCAAGCTCTACCCGGACTCCCTCGAGGTGCGCGCCAATCTGGGAGCGGCACTCGCGAAGTTGAACCGTTACGACGAAGCCATCGAACAGTACCGCGCGGCACTCGCGAAGAAAGACAATGCGGGCCTCCGGCTCAACCTGGCGTTGGCGTACTACAAGAAGGGCGCGATGCGCCTCGCGGTCGAGCAACTCAACACGCTGCGGGCCGCGCAACCCGATGACGTCCGCCTCGCCACCCTGCTGGCCGATTGCTATACCAGCCTCGGCCAGGATGAGAAGGTGATCGCCATCCTCGAGCCCGTGGCATCCGCGCACCCCGGCGATCTGTCGGTCGAGTGGCTTCTGGGGTCGGCGCTGATCCGGGCAGGCCACCGGCGCGAAGGCCTGGACCGCGTCGACCGCGTGGCCCGCGAGGGCCACAGTCCCGAGGCTTACCTGCTGGCCGGCCGGACCGCTCTCAAGATGAACGAGTTCGAGCGCGCCCGCGATTACGCCGCCGCGGCTGCGCGCCTGAATCCGCGATTGCCCGGCGTGGATACGTTACGCGGCACTGTGCTGAGCTACCTGGGAGATACCGAGGGCGCCGCCGCCGCGCTGCGAAAGGCCGTGGAGGCCGACCCCAAGGACTTTGACGCGCAGCTTGGATTGGGCGCCGTTCTGCACACCAACCGCGATCTGGACGGGGCCCGCCAGCATTTGCAGCGCGCCCTGCAGCTCAAACCCAACTCCACGGTCGCGATCTACGAATGGGCGCGCCTGGAGCGCACTGAGGGACAAGCGGAAGCGGCCGCGCGGGACTTCGAAAAGGTTGTCCACGACGATCCCACCTGGGCCCAGCCGCACATCGAGTTGGCCGCTCTTTATTTCCGCCTGAACCGCGAGGAGGATGGAGAAAGGGAGCGCGCTGTCTTCGACCGCCTCACGGCGGAACAGCAGAAACAGTGATCGTGCAGGGACAAGTGCGCCGCCTCCCGGCTACCGCCGCGGCCCAACCGCGCCGCCGGCTGCGCCCCGCGCCAAAGCTTCGTAGCGCTCCAAGCTGGATCTGAGCGACGCAGCCAGTTCGGCATCCCGCTGCTCACCGGCCAGGTCGAGGGCCTTTCGCGCCGTCGAGACCGCTTCCGCGTAGCGGCCCGTTTCGGCATACATGGCGGCGAGGATGTCGAGAATCGCCGGCTCCCGCATGCCCGTCAGATTCGCTGCCTGCTCGAACTGGGCGGCGGCATCCGCGAACCGCCCCTTGGCGGCCAGCACGCGCCCATAGTTGTAGCGATTTCCGGCCGATTGCGGCGCCAGATCCACCGCTGTCGCCATGTGCGAGATGGCTTCGTCCAGTTCTCCCGCCCGAGCCAGCGCTGCGCCCAGATTGTTCTGCCCATCGGCAAATTTGGGCTCCAGCGCCACGCCCTTGCGCAGATGCTCCAGCGCTTCTTCAGTTCGCCCCTTCTCCGACAAAGCACCGCCCAGGTTGCTCTGCGCGCGGCCGTTATCCGGATTCAGCTCCACCGCCCTTTCAAACTGCTCCAGAGCTTCGTCGAGTTTGCCCTCTTGCGCCAGAATGCTGCCGAGATTGTTGTGCGCCTGGGAGCTCTGGTCATTGAGTTCCAGCGATCTCCGGTACTCCCTCAGCGCCTCTTCCGGCTTGCCGGTCTCGACCAGTGCGGCTCCCAGGTTGTTGTGCGCCCGGGCGTCCTCGGGATTGAGTTCCACCGCCTTTCGCCAGGCCGGCACGGCCGCCACGAAGTCGTGCTTCTCCGACAGGTCCGCCGCCACGTTGAACTCCTTATAGAAATCCGTGGCGGGTGCATCGATCCGGTCCAGACCCTCCGGCCCAAGATTCATGAACTCGGGAATATTCACCGCGCGGTTGGCGGCCGTGGGGTTATCGATCGGAATCGCCGGGCTGCTGTTCCCATCCTGGTCGATGTGCGTCAGATACAGGCGAGTGTAAGGCGTGGGTGTCTTGGATGAAAACACCAGCCAGCGCCCGTTCGGCGAGAAACTGTGCCAGGAATTCATCGTTTTCAGATTGCTGCGCAGCGGCCGCGCTTCGCCTCCGCTCGAAGGAACGATGTAGAGCTTGCTGTCCGGCCGCATCAGCAGGCCGTTCTTGTTTTGCACCCACACGATCCACTTGCCGTCGGGCGACACTTTCGGGAAATTGTTGCTCATCCCGTTTTCCGAAGCACCCACGATTCTTTCCGGCTTGCCGCCCTTGCCTTCATTGAACGGGATGCGATACAGGTCGTATTGGATCTGGGTTTCGTTGGGATCGTTGGCAAACCGCGAGGCCGGCTGGCCGGGCGGATACGGGTCGCGGGCTTTGGCGCGGGCGAATACGATGAAGCTCTGGTCCGGACTCCAGAAAGCGCACGTCTGCACATATTCGGGATCGTCGGCGCCCGGAAGCGGTTGCAGTTTCTGGGTCGCCTTGCTGTACCAGGCCAGTATGCCGCGGGTCGGATAGAACACCTGGCCGAAGCCCCAGAAGTCGTAAAGCCCCTGGTAGATCCGGTCGGTGACACGCTGTCCGCGGGTGCCGGGCACTTCGATCGAAGTGATCACGTACTGTCCGTCGGGAGAAACCTGCGACATGAACCCGAACCGTTTGGGCGATCCCTGCTCGGTGTAGGCGCTCCAATGGATCACGAAATCGTTGCTGATGGAGCTGACCTTCTTTATGGGGATCAGGGCGTAAAGCCCTTTGTCGTTCTGCGGCCCGTCCACGTCGATGCCGAGTGTCTTTCCGTCGCGCGATATGGAGTGGCAGTTGGCGCAGGTGGGCAGGCCCTCCATCACGGTCTTGCTGCTGGTATCGCTTATATAGCGGGTCCGCCACTTGATCTTCGGAAGCACCGAATCCGACAGCGGGTGGATGATGCCGCGCTCCCGCTCCGAGGGATCGGGCGGAATCAACGGCACGTCGCGATAGAAGATGGGAGCGCCCACCGGATCCGTGGAAGTAGAGAAGGTCGACCGCCCGCTCGAAACCGGCTGCGTCAGGCGTGCATCCCGAAACCCGGTGATCACCAGGGTTGCCGGGTGCTTCTGAGAGGATTTCTTAATCTTCTCCCACAGATCCCGGCCCGGTTTCCAGGTGTGCTGCTCTTCCTGTTCCGCTGTGAGCGTGGGAGGCACGTAGCCCACCAGCGAGGTGTCGACCTCTCCCACGTTTGGCTTCTCGCCTGGCGAGTTCTCTTTGACTCGCGGTCCCCGCTCGCCAAAAAGCACTTCGACCCGCCAGGCGATCGCCCCCGCGGCAGTTTCGCGCCACAAAAACGTGGGCGGCGTAATTTCCGGCGGAAAAATGGAGCCCGGCTCCGGGAAGTCGATGAGGATCGGTGTGGTCTCCTTTGGAGTGGCGTGAGCCGCGCTGCCGCTTGCCGCAGCGGCTACTCCCCCCATGAAAGCCAACCCCGCAGACAGTCCAAGTGCGTGTAGCAGTTTCATGACTCTCGTAAAACGATTATACATGGTTGGCGCGCCTGCGGCGCCTGGTGGCCGGGGAGCGGGCCTGGCGCCTGTAGCGGGCTCCCGGGCCGCCGTCCGATCTGGTGGCGGCGTCCGGTTGGCCGCTGCGGATCGAGGTATAATCGGCCTATGCCCAAGGCTGGTGTTGCGTCGTTTTTGCTGCTCGCTGCGGCAGCCAACATTCCCGGTCTGGCGCAGGTTGCAACTCCTCCGCCGGCTGAACCCACGATTCGCGTCACCGCCACGGAGGTCGCGCTCGATCTGGTCGTGCGCGACAAGAAGGGCCGCCAGGTGAAGACTGTCAAGCCGGGCGACGTGGAGATTTACGAGGACGGCGTGCGGCAGCAGCTTCTCAGCTTCCGCATGGTGGCGGGCCGCGAAGAGGAGCATCGCGTAGAGGGCCAGGCCAAGCCGCAGGCCGCCTCCGGAACGTTCCTGCCCCTGCGGGAATTAAACACGGTCTGCATTGTTTTTCACAATATCGATCCGGTGAACTGGCCCCATGCCGTCGCAATTGTCAAGGAATTCATCAGGTCTAATTTGCCGCCGGAGAGTTATATCGGGATCTTCAACCTCAACGAGAAGTTGATCCCGGTGCATGCGTTTACCAAGAACCGGGAGGAGTTGCTCGCCTCCACATTCACCGAAAATGGGCCGGATTTTTCCAGGGCCTCGGAAGCTCTGCTCACCGCCAGTCCCAACATGGTGACGCTGACTGCCCAGGTAAATGCCGCCACACACAGCGCCACGGTGACTGTGGACACCACCGGGGGTGAGGTCAGCAATCTGGTGATCGCGGGTGCGGACGTTTCCAACAGCACCGCGGCGAATCGCGTACGCGGCGACCAGGTCCGCGCGCGCGGCGATTTCGGCAATATCACGGGCCTGGAGGAGGAAGACAGGCTCCGCACCATGATTGACGCGCTCGGCACGCTGCCGGGCAGGAAGACGGTTCTGCTGGTGACGACTGGTATGGTTCTCACGGGGGAACCGGACAGATTCCAAAAGATATTGACCAACGCCAACAACCATGGGATTACGTTTTATTCACTCGACAGCACGGAAAATAGCGACTCGTCAGACACCGCGCTAGCCGGCAAACTGGCGGTGGGGCAGATGGCGTCGCAGAGCCAGCAACAGTCCAAACTGAACGCCAGCGCCAGCGTCATGCGGCAGAACAGCCGGCAGGGTGACGACACCATTTCCGCGGTGCGGACCTCGGATACGCAGTCCAGCATGCGGGCGCTGGCGGAAGGCACGGGCGGATCCCTGATTGCCAACACCAACGATTTCCGCAAGTCCTTTCTGCAGATCGTGCAGAATCTGGACACGCACTATGAGGCCGTCTATCGCCCCACGTCGCCCAGGTACGACGGGCGGCTAAGGAAGATCGAGGTGAAGCTGGCGCGCAACGACCTGCAGGTGGACAGCCGCACAGGATATTTCGCCATGCCCGATCTCAATGGCGTGGGCCCGCTGACGCCGCTGGAATCTACGGCCATGGCGGTATTGGCCGCCGATCCCCGGCCGCACTCTTTCGATTTTCATGTCGCGGCCTACCACTTCCGGAAAAACGACGCGAATCCGAGCGCCGCGCTGGCTATCGAATTGCCAAGCGCGAAGCTGGGCGCCACCGCCGACCCGGCTCACAAGGTTCACAAGTTTGAAATCAGCCTGCTCGCGCTGGTCCGCAATGCCGATGGAGATGTCGTCGACAAGTACAGCCTCGACAAGCCTTACTACATCGCGGATGCCAACCTGGCAGCCGTGCGGGCCGACGCGCTGACCTACACGCATGTGCTCGACCTGCCGCCGGGCCGTTACACCGTGGACGCCGCCGTGGTCGATCGCGAGGGCTCCCAGGCTACCGCCCAAACCGGGAGTTTTGAAATCCCCGAACCGGCCAAAGGTATCGCCATCAGCAGCCTGGCCATGGTGGAACACGTCGACCCGGCTGGCGGCCAGCCGGACGCCGCCGATCCGTTCACCATCAAGGACAAGCACGTCATTCCTATGGTGCGGGCTGCGGTTAATCCCGCTGTTAAGCGCTGGGTCTATTTTGTGGTTTACGGGGACAAATCGAATCCGGAAAAGCCCAAGATCCGCGTGGAGTTCAAGAACGGCGGCGACGTATTCGCGGATCAGACGGTGGCCCTCCCGGAGCCGGATGAAAAAGGCGCCATCCCCATGTTCGTGGCGGCGGCTACCCGGCCGGGCAACTGTGAGTTGCAGATCACGGCCATACAGGGCAGCGAATCCGCCACCGAACATATCGATTACATGGCGGCAGCCCAGTAGGGGCGCCCGGCTCCGTCCGGCTCCGTCCGTTTGTCGGAGATCGAGGTGTGATACACTGCCCCTTCAAGTATGGCTAGAGTCATTTTCACCCTCGCATTGGCAGCGTCCGGGCTTTTGGCACAAGCTCCCACGCCGGGCCCGCTCGTCCGCCTCTATCCGGCTGCCCTCGACGCCAGCGGCCAGCCGGTCACCGACCTGACGGCCGACGATTTCAAAATCGTCGATCAAAACAAACCACAAACGATTTTCACTTTCCACAAGCCCGCCACCGGTCCGGCTGTTCCGCTCGGCAGCCTGGAGTTCTCCAATCGGAGTTCCGGCGTGACGCCGCACACCACCGTGATCCTCTTCGACATGATCAATCTGGCGGACGCCGATCGGGTGGAAACCTGGAAAGCCCTGGACAAATCGCTTCCGCAACTCGAGAGCGGCCAGAACGTGTATTTCTATATGCTCAACCTGGAGGGCGTCCTGGTCCCCATTCACCCCATGGGTCCTCCGGCGGCCGACGACAAGACATGGCATCAGGCGGTGGCCGGCGTATTCGATAAGGCCATGAAAGCCGCCAGCCACGCCCGGCCGGTCCATGTAGGCGCCGAAGAACAGGAAAAAAAGACCTTCAAGGCGTTCGAGGACATTGCCAACATACTGACGGTGTTTCCCGGACGCAGGGATATCGTCTGGATTGCCAACGGACTCACGACCGTGGGGGACCCCATGCTTCCGAGCTGCAACGGAGATTGGGTTGAGTGCTCGCTCTACGTGCCGCACCTCGCAGTGACGCTGGCGATGGACAACGTCGCGGTGAACCCGTACGCCTTCATCGGGAACATCACTCCGGACGTGAATCGCGACCTGGACCAGATGGCCCTTATGACCGGCGGCCACTTCTATTTCCGGCAGGACATTCAGACCGTGATCAAGCAGTTGGCCCAGAGTGGCGCGGGCGGTTATTCGATCGCCTACGATCCGGGGGCGGATAATTGGAACAAGAAGTGGCATCGCATCCATGTCACCTGCGAGCGCAAGGGTGTCAAGCTGCAAGTCAGGGAGCGGTACTACGCGGTGCCGGATTCCCGGTCGGCCGTGGAAAGAATGAAAGCGGTACTGATGCAGGCCTTTCAGAGTCCCGCCGACTTTGGCGAAATCGGCGTGCGCACAAAAATCTCGTCCCTGGGAGGCGGCGCGCCGGGTGTGCACTTGGACATCCACATCGATCCCTCGGACCTCCAGCTGCGCGAGCAGGGTGGGAAGTACACGGGCGCGCTCTATCTCCTGATATCCGATCACAGCGGCGCTACCCCGCTCGGTGAGCCCGTTGTATTGGACCTCAAACCCGAATTGACGGCGGATGAGTACAAAACAGTGATGAAGGAGGGTCTTCCCTTGGCGCAAGACCACCCTACCAGCGACGCCGTGCGGCAGGTCCGCGTCATTATCCTCGACCAGAACACCAACCTGGTGGGTTCTGTGACCTTCCCGGTAAAGTGAGGATTTGCCCGGATTTCCGTTCCCGACCAGCGCAAACCGAAACCTAAGCTCCCGCCACCCAAGCCCGAAGGCGGCGGAGGCAATCGGGTATTCGACATCTGCCAGGTTGCTGCTGTAAGCGGTAGCCGGACTGTCGGAGCGAGCGTGCCCAATCAATAAGGAGACGCCGGTGGCCACCCGTCGCGGGGTTCCTGCCGGGGGCGCTCGCGGCAACCCGGACCGCCCCTCGGAGACTTGCCCGCAGTCCACCAGCACGTCCGGGGACGGGTTCGTTCGTGCTGTGATGGTTCCAGTTCCCACCCCCCGCCAAGACCGAATTTCCGGCGCCTGGGATAGGCTAAAACCGCCGGAGTCAGGTCGAATTCAGCACCCCAGCCGTCGTCTGGGCGGATACCACGGCACGTATAGACGATATGAAAAATGGAAGGGCGGAGACGGGACTTGGGCTCGTTCATTGCCAGGCTGAATCAGACCTGAATGGCATGAAGATCGCGTTACCATAGCATGACGGGTCCGAAACTCCATTTCTCATAAGCGATTGATTTTTAAAGGGATGCATGCGCAACGGCGGGCTTTTTCAGGGTTAACGGCCGACCGTAACGGTTACTCCGTTAGTGGAAAAACATTATCTGTTGACACTGGCCGCGCGCCGGATTATTCTTGTCTTCCAGTCCACACGACCGTCGGGTCGGTGTGTAAGTGTGGAAACGGGGCACTGGCTCCGTTTGGTAACGAGTCGAGAGCTTGCTTCTTGAGGAAGGGTCAAATGATGAAGACATTATGTCGGGCGCGGATCTCTAGTACGAAATGGTACACTGAGCCGAGCCGGTTTTTCTGCCTGTTGGTGCTGTTGTCCGCCATCATCGCGTTCACTCAACTGCCCGCGTTCGCTCAGTTCGCGAGTGGTTCGATCGGTGCGACTGTGACCGACGCGGCCGGCGGCGTCATTCCCGCAGCCAAAGTTGTCCTGAAGAATGAGGATTCAGGCGTAACCCGCAACACAGTCACGAACAGCGCCGGATATTTCGATTTTCCGTCGATTCTGCCGGGAACGTACAGTGTCACGATCACCGCGAAGGGCCTGAGAACCGTTGAACAAACGGGTATCATCCTGACGCAGGGGTCGACTTTACGTCTCCCGACGATCGTTCTTCAAGTTCAATCTTTAACGCAGGAAGTAGAGGTGGTCGGCGCGGGCGAGGTGCCCGTGCCCGTCGATTCCGGACAAGCCAGCCAGACGCTGAACCGGAGCATGGTCGAGAATATATCCCTCTCCGGGCGCGACGCTGCGGAGCTCATTAAGATCATGCCTGGCACGGCCATTGTTTCGGGATTGGGCCAGAGCATGTGGGGCCAGGGATCGAGCGCGACCATGAGCAATAACGGGCCCATCGGCAACTTCTCCGTCCAGGGGAACCCCCTGTACGGCGGCATGACGATGACGTCCGACGGCGCCAACCTCCTCGACCCCGGCAACCAGGGGACACAAACCGCCAACATTAATCAGAACCAGGTGCAAGAGGTTACGGTTCTGACCAACGCGTTCGGCGCGGAGTTTGCCAAAGGCCCGGTTACCTTCCAGGCCATCGGCAAGAGCGGCGGCTCCCACTTCCATGGACAGGGTTATTTCTACGCGCGCAACGGTGTGTTGGACAGCAACGGATGGTACAACAACAGCCAGAGCGTGGCGCCGCCCAGCAACAGTTTCTATTACCTCGGCGGCGACTTCGGCGGTCCGGTGATCATCCCTGGCACCCACTTCAACAAGAACCACGACAAGTTGTTCTTCTATGGGGCGTACGAATACATGATCCAGCACCCGGCGGGTGCTTTGGATCAGTACTTCGTGCCTACCTCGCAGATGCTGGCGGGGAACTTCAGCTCGTCCTACCTTACATCCCTGGGGTCCGCGTTTAATTCCGGAGTTTACCTGGACTCGCCCACACTGAACTCGGCCCTCTTTCCGAACAGCATGATCCCGGCATCTCAGATCGATCCGAACTCCATGAAGATCCTGAACCTGATGCCTCAGCCGAACGTGAATCCGGTAACGAATCCGACGGGTCTCAACTATCAATGGTTTAACGGCCCGCCCGTGGATCGCTGGGAACTCCGGTTGCGCGGCGACTACAACATCAGCAACAGCACCAAGTTGTTCTTCTCCTGGAACCGCCAGATCGAGCACGATCAGAACCCCATCAGCATCTGGTGGCAGCTCAATGGCTCTCTGCCTTATCCGTCGTCTCAGAATGCCAACCAGGATTCCAACGTGTACAGCGCGAACCTGGTCCACGTGTTCAGCCCCACGCTGACCAACGAGTTCGTCTTCGCGGATGCCACCTTCCTGAACCCGATCATCCTCGGCAACCCCAGCGCGGTGGATCCCGCCAAGTTGGGATTCAACATGACCGGCCTGTTCTCGAACCCGTTCACGCCACAGATGCCTAATACTTACGGCTGGGGCGGCGGGGCCAACGGCGTCGTCGGTTTCGGCACGTATCAGTACGGCGAGCCATTCACTCCCGGCGGCAAGAACTCCTTCGGCAAGCTGTCGCAGACGCCGCAGATCAGCGACAACGTGACCAAGATCCAGGGAGCCCACACCATCAAGGCCGGCGTTTATTGGGACTACGCCCGCAATTATCAGACTGGCGGCGGTTTGTCCACCGGGACCAACGGCGCTGCGAGTTTCGATATTTGGGGTCCGTCGACCATTTCCACGGGCAACTATCTTGCCAACTTCATTACGGCGCGCTCGAACGGCTTCTCCCAGGACAACAGCGAAGCCGTGTCGGACATGAAGTATAAACAATACGCGTTCTTCGTCAACGACCAGTGGAAAGCCAGCCGCAGGCTGACGCTTACCGGCGGTCTCCGGTTCGAGCACATGGGCAACTGGGTTCCCAACAACAATTTTGGCGTCGCTGTTTGGGACCCCGCCACATATGTCGACACTTCGGCGGCGAAAGCCTGGACGGGGCTGGAATGGAACTCGATCGATTCCTCCATTCCGCTATCGGGCTTCCCCAACAAGTCGTTCTTTATCGAGCCGCGCTTCGGCTTCGCTTACGACCTGTTCGGCGATGGTAAGACCGTGATCCGCGGTGGCGCCGGACTGTTCCGGTTCCAGATTGCCTACAACGATGCCAGCGCCGGTTACGACCAGCCTTTGGGCCTCGAAACCGTAAGCGTCAATCCCAATCTGTGCTGCGTGGGTTGGAATTCCTTCCCGCAATACAGTAACGCGCTGGGTCTCCCCGGACTGGGCACCAGCACCAGTGCCCTTACCATGGGCGACGAAAAGACGCCCAATACGTGGACCTACAACATCACGGTTTCGCAGCGCGCACCCTGGCGGTCGGTTGCCGAATTCCAGTATGCGGGCAGCAGGTCGCGCGATCTTCTGACCACCGGCGGGAACAACAACGGTCCGGGCGCTATCGACATCGCCCCGCTCGGCGCCTACTTCGGGAAGGATCCGCTAACCGGCCAGACCCTCTATCAGCCGGGCACGATGCTACCCAATAACTTTCCAAACCTGAACGACTTCCTGCCGTATCACAATTACACCGGCATCAGCTTGATCGGCCACCTCAGCTATTCCAACTACAATTCGTTTATAGCGACGTGGCAGAAACAAGCGGGACGCATTGCTTTCACTGCGAACTACTCGTTCAGCAAGAACATCGGTATCCGCGACGGCCAGACCTCTAATGGCAACGGCGACGGCCAGGATGTGTACCCGTTCAGCATTCCGGCGAACTACGGCGTGTTGGCGTACGACCGCACGCACGTGTTCAACGCAGCCTACGTCATCAACCTGCCCAATGCCGTGAGCAAGGGGGGCAACAAGATCCTGGCCGGAGCGTCAAACGGCTGGATCCTCTCGGGAGTCACACAGTGGCAGAGCGGGCCGCCCCTTCAGCCCAACGCCGGCGGGTCGCTCAACATCTCGTGGCCAACCGACATGCAGCCCGCGGACTACCTGGGTTCGAACGCGCCTAACACCACCATGCCCCTGCTGACCTGCGATCCGCGCAAGGGTCTGAGTTCCGGGCAGTACTTCAACCCGAGCTGTTTCACGGCTCCGACGGGCGGAAAGGACGGCAATATCATCTGGCCGTACATCAAGGGACCCGCTTTCTTCAACAGCGACCTTGCGATTTACAAGGACTTCGCTTTCAAGGAGCACCACAAGATCGAGTTCCGGATGTCGTGGTTTAACTTCATGAACCATGCGCTTTGGCAATTCAGCCAGGGAGGCGCTCAGGATCTCAACCTGAACTTCTCGAATTCGGTAACTGCGGGATCCTGTGGCAACAACCCGGCGCCATGTGGTTTGCTTACGAGCAACGGCAACGCGGTCACCGACGGTAAACCGTTGTACAAGAACAACGTGCCGCGCGTGATCGAGTTCGCGTTGAAGTACATGTTCTAAGCTTCGTTCGCGAAGCTGGTTTTCCAAAAAGGGGGCGGCCGCCGGCCGCCCCCTTTTTTAGTTGTCTGGAGCGACCGGTGGCGCGCTGGAACCGTTCACCGTTCCGGTCCCACGGCCGGCCCGCGCTCGACCGCGCACCGCCCGGCCTCCGCGGGCAGGCCGGACGCGCGTGTCGCGCGCAGCAGAACGCGCCTGCGCGTAACCCCGCACCTCGCTGAGAAGCTGTGAAGGAATCGGTTGGCAGGCGGAAGCGCCTGCCCCACGCGTGGGTCTGTCAACCCGGCAGTCCGAGCGATTGCTTCACAGCTTCCGAGCGCCTACCGCCCGCTAATCCTAGCGCTGCCGGGTTTGCTCGTAGCCCGCCAGCTTGGCGCGCAGGCTCCGGACCAGTTCCGCGTCCTGGCCGGCGAGGGCCAGGTCCAGGGCCTGGCGCCCGGCCTGGATGGCCTCATCGCGGCGCCCCATCTGGCTGTAGACGGTGGCCAGCAAGTCGTAGCATTGCCAGTCCCGGCCACCGCCGATTTCGATGGATTTCTGCAATTGCGAAACGGCATCGGCGAAGCGCCCCGCCTGCGCCAGCGCGTGGGCGAGGCTCAAGCGGAAGTCAGTCGAATCCGGGGCCAGCTCCACGGCCTTCTCCAGGTGCGCGGTGGCCTCGGCGGTCCGGCCGATCTTCAAAAGCGCCGACGCCAACATGTTCTGCACGGCAGCCGACTCGGGTTTCAAGGCCACAGCCTTCTCCAGGTGTTGGAGTCCCTCGGCGGTTTCGCCCTTCTCCGACAACATCGCACCGAAGTCGGCCTGCACTCCGGCGTTTGCGGCATCCAGCGCCAGAGACTTCCGGTAGTTGGAGATGGCTTCGTCCAGCTTGCCATCCAGCCTCAGCGCCAGCGCCAGATCGGCAAAGGCTATCGGATCGTCCGGACTGAGCTCGCAAGCCTTGCGGTACTCCGCCAGCGCCTCGCGCGAGCGGCCGGTCTGGCCCAGCGAATAGCCCAGGTTGAGGTGCGCCTTGCCATCGTCTGGATCCATCTCCAGAGCCTTGCGCCACACCGTGATCGCCTCGCCAAACTGGTTCCTGGTCATCAGTTCGATGGCCTGGTTCTCTATCCGGTAGAACTCGGTTGCCAGCGGGTCGATCTTCTCCAGGCCGCCCTTCGGGATGTTTGCGAACTCCGGCAGGTTCACCGCGCGGTTGGCAGCCGTGGCGTTATCGACCAGGATGGGCGGGGTATCGTTTCCGTTCGCGTCCAGGTGCGTCAGGTACAATTGCGTGTACGGCGAGCGGCTCTTTGAAGCGAAAGCCATCCAGCGGCCGTTTGGCGAGAAGGTGTGCCACGAGTTCATCAGCGGCGTGTTGCACTTCATGAGCCGGGCTTCGCCGCCCCCGGAAGGCACCATGTAGAGTTTTCCGTCCGGCCGCATGACCATTCCATTCCGGCATTCCACAAACACGATCCAGCGCCCATCCGGCGATACCTTCGGAAAACTGTTGCTCATCCCGTTCGCAGAGGCGCCGCGGACAGGTTCGGCCTGGCCGCCTTTTCCCTGGTTGAACGGGATCCTGTAAAGGTCGTACTGGATCTGGGTTTCCTTTGGGTCGTTGGCGTAGCGGGCCATCGGGAGTCCTGGTGGATAGGGAGTTTTCGCTTCGGCCCGGGCGAACACGATGTACTTTCCGTCGGGGCTCCAAACACCGCCGGCCTGTACGTAACGCGGGTCGTCGGCGCCCGCGAGCGGCTGCAAACGCCTGGTGTCGCGGTCATACCATGCCAGAATGCCGCGCGTCGGATAAAACACTTGCAGGAACCGGTAGTCCAGGAAATTGGCGACGTAATACTTGTCTTCCAGCGTACGCCCCCCCGCGCGCCGGGCGGCATCCCGATCGTCAATCGTCGACAGAACGTAGCGTCCGTCCGGGGAGACCTGCGACATGAAACCGGCTCGCAGCCGGGGAATGGCGGGGTCGCGGACGGTGGGCCACTTGATCACATCCCGGGTGCGAATCGACGCTTGCGGGGCTACCGGGATCAGGGCATACAGACCGCGGTCGTTCTGCGGGCCGTCCACGTCGAGTCCCAATGTCTTGCCGTCGGCGGAGAAGGAATGGCAGTTGGCGCACGTCGAGATCTTCTGCATAACCACCCGTCCGCGCGGCTCGTCCAGGTAGCGCAGCCTCCATTTGATCAGCCCGATCGCCTCCGGCGCCAGTGGCCGGATCACGCCTTTACTGCCCTGATTGGGCATCAGCGGCACGTCGCGATAGAAGATCGGCGCCCCGGCCGGGTCTCTGGAAGTCTCTATTCGTACCTGGCCGCTGGAAACCGGCTGCTTCAGGTCCGCGTCGCGAAACCCGGTAATCGCGATGGTTGCCTGCGATCCAACGGAACGTCTCTTGATCGCGTCCCACGTGCTCCCATCGGGGATCCAGGTATGCGCGGCCGCCTGCTCCGGGGTCAGCTTGGGAAGCTCGTTGTTGGCCGACACAGCCTCCGGATCGATTTCTCCGATGCGCAGCGGTTCGCCGGAAGATTGCACGTGAATGGCGGGAGCGCCGTCCGGGAAAGCGACGTCGATAGTCCACGAAGTGACATTGGCCGCGGCGTCGCGCCAGAGAAAGGTGGGAGGCGTGATTTCGGGAGGAAAGCAGGAACCCTCCGCGGGGTAATCGATGGTGATGATTGCCAGGCGGCCCGGCGATGCCTGGGGTGCGGCCCCTCGGAGCAGGATGACTGAACCCACACCGGCAATTCCGGCGGCCAGAAGACAGACAGTGGACACTCGGGCGGGCTTCCGGAAGGAAGCCGCCAAATCCGGAAATTGCACTTTGAACCCCTGTATCCCAGCCATTATAACCGGCTTGGGGGACGCCTTTTCAAAGAGACACGAAACCACACCCGGCCTTTTGCGAGGCCGGCGTGAACGCCCCTACAGACCCGCTCCCTCTCACTTCTCAAACTTGATATGCGACTCCGCCTGAAACTTGCGGTAATCGCGGAAAACGGCTTCGTTCCGGACAAACACCTTGGCCTGCCGCAATTGCAGAATGGAGCGAAGCGGCAGCAGATAATCGTCTTCGCCGATTTTCACCATGCCGTAGTCCAGCGAAAGCGAGGGCGATTGCAGGGGAAAGTCCTTCGACAAGCCGGTTCCCTCAATCGTCAGCCTGCGCACCATCCCCGTTTCATCGTCGATGAAAACGCGCCCGTGATAGGCCGCTGGTTCAACCGAGTTGTTGAAATGCAGGACAAAGTTGGATTTGGCTTTGGATACTTCGAACTCAAAAACCTGGCAGAGCACACCCACGGCCATTGACCGGCCCGCCCAGTGGTAGGATGCGCCGACATTGGGTTCAAAGAGGCCACGCAGCAGAGAGCCAAATTCGTTGCGCGCCCGGACGCCTTTGTTGTCGATCGGGGCGTTATCGGCTCTTACTCCATCGGCATCCAATCGCTGATACCGCTCTGTGCGGTCTTCGAATATCAGCTCGTCCTTGTATGAATCGGTCTCCTTCAGTTGATCGGGACTCTTGGCGGGCGCGGTAAACCGGTGGGTTTCCTGAATGCAGCGGAAATTCGGGAGCTGGTCGAGGTAGCCCATCGCGATCTTGGCGGCTGCGTCCCAGAGCTGCTTCTGGTCCTCGTCGCGCATTTTGAGCCCACTCGAATCGATGGTGGCCGGCGCGATCTCCGGCAGCACCACCGCCGCGGTTTCGGCTTCCTCGGCCGCCGCCGGAACCCGGGGCCCATTCTCGATCCTTGCCGGCGCCGCGGCGCCGTCTCCAACTACTTTGAACGCGACCACCCGCCGGATCACGCTCTTGCTCTGACGGATTGAAATGATGCCCTGGTAATCGCCGGCGGGGAACTTGGCGCCCTTCAAATTCACCAGATATGGGAACTCCTTGGCCTGCCCGCCTACGATGTTCGAGCTACCGGTGGCCCCGGAGGAGGCGCCATCGCGCGCACTGTTTGCCAGTCCGCTTTTGAATGGCAACGCCATGCGGGCCACCACGCGTCCTTCGCTCAGGACTTCCATGCTCAAATCGAGCGGCGAGCCGTGGATGTCCGGATACAGCCGCAGGTAGATCTGCAGATTGACCGGTTGATCGGCCCGGAAGACCGGGTTGAGCACCGGAGACAGCGCCTCGCCTTCGTAGCTCAGCACCTGGTCGGATTCGAGCTTGTCCACGCTTCCCTTGTACGGGCGCACCACCAGGGCATCCGTGGCGACCAGGCCCGGAGCATTTCGTCCGACTCGCAACGGTGTCTGTATCACGCCCGTGGTGTGCCCCACCAGGTCTTCCACCTTGGCTTCCAGGGTAAAGGGCCCCTGGCCGATCACGGTCACGGCGCGCATGAAAAACATGCTGCCTTCCCGCCGCTCATTCAACTTTTGGGCCGGCCCATGAACATTGACCTCTCTCCGTCCGGTCCATATCGCCGCCCCCTTGACGTTCCGGATAGTCGCGGTGATGCTCGCACGGCCCTGATAGGTGCCCGTATTGTCGTCCAGATCGAACCTCAGCGCGTTGAGCGGCGATTCGACGGTCACCAGGCCCTGCAGGGGTGCGTTGGGGTCGTTGGGCCAGTAGGAGACCTCCATCGAGCCGGCGCCTCCGGCGATACCCATGCTGCCGCCCGGCGCAGACGACGCGTAGCTGAGAGTCGCGGTTGTGCCGAAATCCGTCTCGTGGTCGGCAATGCTCTCGGACGTCGATCCCGTCCCCGAAGTGCGGATGAACCGTATGTGCACCGGAATCTCGAATGGGGGAATGCCGCTGCGCGCGGAAGGCGCCGCTTCGGCGGTCTTGGCCGGCGCGGGCACAGCCGTAGCCGCGGGGGGCGGCGGGGGCGGTTCGTCCGGCGGCGTCACCATGGCCACTTGCGGCTCCAGGTCCTTGGCCTGCCGTACCCATGCACCGCCGGTTTTGGTGGTCAAGCCGTTGAGAGCGGCGTTAGGTACGGCTTTGGCCCCCTCCGCGACGTCCAGCACAAGAACCCTCACCCCGTGATCCTGGCAGATCTCGCCCAGATGCTCCAATGTGCGTTCTCCATCGATCGAGAACGAAGGGCTGTTCAGAACGGCAACCACCACCCGGACGCCGGCGTGCAACGCCGCAGCCTGCGCGGCGGAGTCGAGCGTGACGAGGAACGAAGACGGATCGGCATCGCGCGCCGCCAGCACCGCGTCGCCAAACGCCTGGTCCAATTCCTTGGCGCCCGTGGCCGCATCGATGCGTTGCACATCCGGACTGCCTCCACGCCTGAGTTCGACCACACCGCCGGCGGTTTGCACCCAGTGGCGCGCCGCCGCGGCCGCGGCGCGCGCGGACTGCCGCGCTGCTTCCGGAGAACTTGGACCGAACACAAACGACAGGAGACCTTGCTCGGCATGGAGGCCGGGAGCGCAGAACACAGCCCATAACAACAGCGTCCTTCGGAGGCAAGCGAGAGTGCGCATTTGTTCCATTATGCTCCTTTGGGGACCGTTCTGGGAAGCGTGGTAGTGCCTCAAATGCCCGGCTGTTTGATGCGGGCCGATCCGCTTCCACTCGATGTCGAGCGGGTCCTTTTGGGGGCGCCAAGCGCAAGGACCATTGGCTCGTCTTCACGTTGGCGCGCCGGCTTTTGCTATGACGCGTGAATGGGCTTGACCTCGCCGATGGGCCGCTATGTGCCTCGAATCGCTCCTCACTCGGCGTTTTGCCCGTCCCGCGCAGAACCCACATGGAGATGCGCCAGAGATGCGCCAATGGCGCCAATGGCGCTTGCGGCGATTGGCGCAACGCTCTACAATCGGCTTTCCTATGAGAACACCCGCCGCACTTTTTGCCCTCGGCTGCCTGCTGGCTCAGGGCCAGGATCTTTCGAAGAGCCCCGCCCCGGTTAGCGGGATCGCCAACTCGGACCCGAACTATCGCGCTCTTCGCGACGGAAAACCGGCTGACTCGTACGCCGTGAGCGGCATCGTGCTCGAACGCGATGCCGCCACAATCGGCCTGGACTCGGGCAGCATCGCATTTCTGCCGGCAGTACTGGGCCGTCAGGCCATCGCGATCTTCACCGGCGAGGGACGCTTCCATTTCAGCCCCATACCGGCGCCGGCATCCACGCGGGGCCGCGTGTTTTCCGCGCCGGCGATGGACGAAGAATTCAACGCCGCTCTGTTCTATTTCACGGATGGGACTGCGGACGAGATTCGAGCAAAGGCCAAACCCGGCCCGCCGGACACCAAGAATGACGCGGAGCTGCAGAGATTCCGGTCGCAGACGCGGTCACGGGTGGAAACACCCCGAAGCTTTATGGAGGCCGAGATGTCCGGCGCCCGGATTCCGAATCTGGAGGCGCAGGTCCTGGCCGAGCTATACGATCCGGCCCACGCCGGCTCCTTCACCGCTCTCATTCATGGGAGCAAGCATTCGCGCTTGCGTTTTCTTCTTCGTCCGGAAGGAGCCCTGCCGAGTCTTGGTCCGGAAGAGGTTGCACTGCTCAACATCGACCCCGCCGGTCAACAGGACGGCCTGCTCTATCTCGCGCACACGGCGCGTGAGATTCGAGACCAGACGGCTTCTTCGGACGAAGAGAAGCGCCAGATCGCGCCCGAACACTATCAAATGGACGTTCACATCGGACGCAGCGACCGGCTGAGCGCCACTACTTCATTGCGGTTCAAAGCGCTTCGTTCCGGCGACCGGGTGATCGCATTCACGATGCTGCCGAACCTGCGCGTATCCCGTGCCACCCTCAATGGCGTCCCCGCGGACTACATTCAAGAGGGCGCAAAAGAGGACGGCGCGCTGGCGCTGATCCTGCCGCAGCCGGCCGTTGAAGGCGGCGCCTACACCGTGGAATTCCAGTACGAGGGCGACAAGGTGATCCGCAAGGAGGGATCGGGGAACTTCTCGGTGGGCGCACGGGAGAACTGGTATCCCGCCGTATCGCCGTTTCGGGACCGGGCTACTTTCGACATCGCCTTCCACGCGCCCAAAGGCACGACGGTGATCTCAGTGGGGAATCCGGCCGCCGAGAAACGCGAGGGCGGCGACGCGGTCACAAGGTGGACATCGGAGGAACCCCTGGCAGTCGCCGGTTTCAACTTTGGGGATTTTAAGAAGAAGTCCCGCTCCGACGATTCGATCAAGTACTCGATCGACGTTTACGCCTCATCCGAGTTGCCCGACTTCCTCAAAGCCGCTACGGATAACAAGCTCGCCGAAATGGGTCCCCACGACGGCCTGGATTCGGGAACCGGCTCCGTAGCCGCGACACCTTCTTCCATGGCCGAGAACGTCCTGGTGGACTCGGTGAACGCGATGCGGCTGTACACGCAATGGTTCGGCCCCGCGCCCTTCGGGCGCCTCGCCGTTACGCAGCAGCCGGCGTTCGACTTTGGACAGTCCTGGCCCGGGTTGATTTATCTTCCGGTGAGCGCGTTTCTCGATCCGACCGTGCGTTGGCGGCTTTTGGGCAGAAGCACGTTCCGTTTTTCCAGTGAATTCGTCAATGTGGTGACGGCGCATGAAGTGGCGCATCAATGGTGGGGTCACACGGTTGGCTGGACGTCCTGGCACGACGAGTGGCTGTCGGAAGGGTTCGCCGATTTTTCGGCTGGCCTGTTCCTGGAGGCCACGCAACCTGGAACCGATGCTGCCGCCAAGTATTGGGCGAGTGAGCGCAAGTCGGTCCTGGACAAGAACGAGTTCGGCTACCGGGCGAATGACGCGGGCCCGATCTGGTGGGGCGAACTGTCTGGCAGTGCGAAGAACTCCAACGCCGGCGAGGCCCTCACGTATGCCAAAGGCGCGTTGGTTCTGCGGATGCTGCGGAGCCTGATGCAGGACCGCCAGGCCGGCGACAAGTACTTCGTCGACATGCTGCACGACTTTGCAGCCACCTATCGCGGTAAGTGCGCCTCCACGGAGGACTTTCAGCGCGTGGTCGAGAAACACATGCGGCCCGATCTGGATTTGGACCACAACGGGCGCATGGACTGGTTTTTCCGGGAGTGGGTTTATGGCAGCGAGATACCCAGCTACCATCTGGACTACACCGTGTCGGACGCGGAGGACGGAAAGGCGCTCCTTTCGTTGAAAATCTCGCAGCAGGGTGTCAGTCCGTCCTTCAAGATGCGCGTGCCAGTGTATATCGACTATGACGGCCGGCTGCTGAAAATGGGAACGGTGCCGATTGTGGGGTCAACGACCTTTGAAGCGAACATGAAGCTCGTGAAGCGCCCGCGCCGCGTATCGATCAACGCCGACGACGAAGTGCTGGCCGCCACGGCGCCACAGAAGTAGGCTGGGCCGCGTGCAGCCACGCTTCGCGATTCCCGGGCCGGCGCTTTTCACCATGCGCGGCGGGCCCGGCCGAGGGCCGCACGCTATAATTTCATAAGCGTGAGACTCGCCGCATTCGTTCTAGCGCTTCGCTTGGGACTCGCCGCGCTTTGGGCCGGCGGCGCCGACGATCCTCTGCGTGAAGCCCAAATGGCGCTTCAGTCCGGCGATGTGGGAACCGCCATCCGGCTTTACCGCGAGTTCCTGCGGAGCTATCCCGACGCGGCCGAGATCCGTTCGAATCTGGGTGCCGCTCTGGTGCAGGACGGGCAGTTCGCCGGCGCCATCGCGGAGTACAATATCGCACTCCAGCAACTGCCCAACAATCCTCGCGTCAGGATGAACCTGGCGCTGGCGTACTACAAGCTCGGGCGGTTGCCTGAGGCCGTCGAGCACCTGGAAGTGCTCCACAAGACGCAACCATTGGAGCTGAACCCGGCCCTGCTGCTGGCCGACTGCATGCTGGAAACCAATCAGCCGGCGAAAGCGGTGGAGGTGCTTGCGCCGCTGCACGAGGAGTTTCCGGACGACCACGCCGTCGTCTACGTGCTCGGCATGGCGCTCATGAAAGACAACCGGATCCGCGAGGCACAGGTCCTGCTGGATCGCATCCTGAGCGACGGCGAGTCGGCGGAAGCGGCCTTCCTGCTGGGGCAAAACGAGTTGCAGCGTAACGACCTGGTGGCCGCCGCAGGGCACCTGGCGCGTGCCGTTCAACTCGATCCGAAGATGCCGTGGGCGCACACGCTTTACGGGCAAGCCTTGAAGGCCGCGGGCAAAATGGAGGAGGCGGCCGTGCAGTTCGACGAAGAGCTGAAAGTGAATCCGTACGATTTCACGGCCAACACGGAAATAGCTTTGCTGCTCTTGCAGGATGGCAAGCCCAATGAGGCGCTGTCGCACATCGCGATGGCGCTTCAGGTGCGTCCCAACGATCCCGGCGCACTGTATCAGCGGGCGTCCATTCACCTGACACAGGGACTCACCGAACAGGCGCTCCAGGAGTTGGAGCAACTCATCCGGGATTATCCGAGCTTCTCCGAGGCGCACGCGGCGCTCGCCCGGGTCTACTACAAATTGAAGCGGACGGCCGACGGCGACCGCGAGACGGCCGAGGCGCGCCGCGTGCGGGAAGAAGCGCAGAAACAGCTTGAGGAGAAGCTGAATTCGCCGGCCGTGGGAAAGCCGTAGGGCCCACACTGCTGTGCGGCTCAATGCGTAAGCGCCGCAGAACGTTGGAAGGGCTGAAGAGCGGCGGCTATATAGCATCGCTTAAGGGTAGATGCCGCGCTGCGACATGCTAATGGAAACCCACACGACTATCTTCGATGCCGGTAAGGGCTACGGCCCCCTCACCAGGCTGAAGACCATAGTGGACTGCACGGTCGCGAAGCATCAGGACCGGTGGCGGATGTTCGTTTGTGGGGTCGAAACCGCCGTATGGGAGATCCACATGTTCAGCGCGGCCTTGCCGGAGGGCGCGCCGCTTTCGGCTACCGGGTGGCTGCTCACCGCCGACGCGGACGATCCCAGCAGACCGGCGCTGCTGGCCGGAAAAACGCGGAGCTATACGTGGGACGGGAAAGGCGGCCGGCATTGCCCCTCGTATGTCAAGGGCTGGGACCCGGAGATGAACGATTGGGTCGAACGCATTTACTACGCCGGGGCCGCGCAGAATTTCATGGGGCCTTACGCGATCGGCTATGTCCAGTGGGACGGCACTCGGTGGGTGGACCAGTCCACGCCGGCTTTTACTGCAAACGAATACTGGGAACGCGGCAGCGTCTATGAGCCGAACGTCATCTACCACGACGGCAAGTGGAAGATGTGGTATGTCGCGGGCGCCAATCAGGACGATTATCTCGTTCAAGGATATTCCGAAAGCCCGGACGGCTGCACCGGGTGGTCGCCGCACCAGATCGTTTTCAGCGCCGAAGAGAAGGTCTTCGACTTCTGCGTGATTTCAGCGGATGGTGTTTTCGAAGCGGTTTTCGCGCGCGTGAATGTGGGCAAGACTGAGTTGCCGAAAACCGGCCTGTGGTGGTGTCAAGCCAAGGAGCCTTCACCCAACATTAAGGACTGGAGTGAGCCCGTGCGGATTTCCAGTCCCGGACCGTGGAAGCCCGTTCTGCGGTACGGAGAAAACGCCCCCCAGAAGATGTTCGTCTTCTACGATGGCGTGTATCCGAATGCCGCAGGCGGCGCGATTCCGCTCAATTTCACTCTCAACTGCTTGGAGATTGACCGGCCAACCTGACCCATGACCCGAATCCGTCCGAAAGCCCACGCTCTGACTAATGCCGGTCTGCTGCCTCGGTGATCGTCAGAATCTGATCCGCCGCCACGTTGTGCAGCGTCTGGTGGATGCGGCTGGGCCAGACGATATCGATCTCTTTCACCACCTTCGACGGCCCCAAACCGAAGTGCACGCGCGGATCGCTCGAGCAGGCGTAACCGGTGCTGGTGGTGGCGTGATTGTACTGCACTCCGGCGTCGGTCGTGATGCGCACCTGCGCTCCTAATCCCATGCGATTGCTTTTCACACCCACCAGTTTCAGCAGAATCCAGTGATTGCCGTTCTTCGAAATATTGTGGAAGTATTGCGCGTTGCCCTGAAGCACGGTGGCTACGGCGTCGATGCGGCCATCGTTGTCCACGTCGCCGAACGCCACGCCGCGATGCGGCAAAGCCGTCTGGAATGCGGCGCCCGCGCCCGCGCTCACGTCCTGAAACTTGCCGTTTCCCAGGTTGCGCAACACCGTGTTGGGTTCTTCGGGCTTGCGCAGCGACATCAGGGCGATGTTATCCAGCACGTGCCCGCGCACCACCAAAAGGTCTTTCCATCCATCGTTGTCGAGATCGAAGATCCCATTCGACCAGCCCGACATGGGGCGCGTGACGCGGGCTATCCCGGCGGCGCCCGTGACCTCGTCGAAATCGCCCGCCGCCCCGCGATGCCGGAACAGCGGGAAGGTGTCGCCCTCGAAACCGGTCACCCAGATGTCGTCGTTGCCGTCATTATCGATGTCGCGGAAATCGGCGCCCATGCCCGACATGTAAGATCCCGAGTCGGGATACGCCACCCCGGCCTGCAGCGCCACCTCCTCGAATTTCTTGCCGCCCAGGTTGTGGAAGAGCATGTTCGGGGCATTGTCGTTGGCCACGAACACGTCCATGAAGCCGTCGTGATCGTAGTCGGCGAAAGCTACGCCCATGCCTTTGCCGCGGATCTGGCCGATGCCCGTGGCCGCCGACACGTCCGTGAATGTGCCGTCCCCGTTGTTGTGATAAAGCGTATTGGGAAGCGGAGCGTAATTCTTGGGATGGCAGTAGGCGCGCATATTCGGATTGGGCCCGCAGAAAGGGTCTTTGTTGACCTCCCACTTGCAATAGTTCGACACAAACAGGTCCAGGAAGCCGTCGTTGTCGTAGTCGAACCAGCCGGCCGCCACCGCCCACATCTTCTTTCCGTCCAGCATGGCCCCGCCCACCCCGGCTTTGTCCGTAACGTCGGTAAAGGTGCCGTCGTGGTTGTTATGAAAAAGCTGATTCTTGGTCACGCTGGCGATGAAGATGTCCGGCCATCCATCGTTGTCGTAATCTCCAATGGCGACCCCGATGTTATAGCCCTCGCCCTTGACTCCCGCTTTCTCCGTAACGTCCGTGAAAGTTCCATCGCGATTATTGTGAAACAAACGGTTCCAGTACTTGGGCGACTCTTTCTTCAGCGATGGAATAGCCGCGCCGTTGACGAAGTACATGTCCAGGTAGCCGTCGTTGTCGTAATCGAAAAGCGCCACCCCGGCCAGCATCGTCTCGGGCAGGTTCTTGTTCTCGGTCGGGCAGTTGTCCGCCACGAAATGAATGCCGGAGCGCTCGGCGATTTCCTCGAACGCGATAGGTCCCAGCGCAGGCACTCCCGCCACCACCAGAACCGCCCCGAGGAGCGCGAGGATTCGCCAGCGCATCAAAGTTCAGAATACTACAGGCCGGCATGGCGATGAGCGCCGGACACCAATGCAGCGCCCGCCTCAGCGCGCCGGCTCCGTCACCGTCAGGATCTGATCGGCCTTCACCTTCTTCAGGGTCTGCACAATTCCGCTGGGCCAGCGGATTTCCAGAGACTGAATCGCCGTCTCGGTCCCCAGCCCGAAGTGCACCCGCTTGTCGCTGGAGGACATGAATCCGTCCGAAGTCGTCACGTGGTTATAGAGTGTGCGGCCCGAACCCGTGGTCAGTTTCAGCGCCGCGCCGATGCCGTCGCGGTTGCTGCGGCGGCCGATGGTGTTGACCAGCAGCCAGTGATTCCCATTATCGGCCGAGTTGATCATGATGCGCGGCTTTTCGTCGAGCGATGTCACCACCAGGTCCATGAAGCCGTCGTTGTTCAAGTCCACGAACGCCGAGCCGCGCTGGAAGCCGGCATGGTTGAAGTCCGGGCCTAACTGGGCGGAAACATCCCGGAACTCCTTGCCGTCCACATTTTCGAACATGGTGTCGGGCTGGCGCGAGATCTGGCCCATGTTATCGATGTCTCCGTTGGAAGAGTAAAGATCCTTCCATCCGTCGTTGTTGTAGTCGATGAAACCGTTGCTCCATCCGGAGCTGTGCGCGCTCAGGCGCGATACGCGGGACATGCCCGAAGCATAGGTCATATACTTGCCGCCCATGTTATGAAACAGTCCCCATATCTGGCCCTTGAGGTTGTTATAGAAGATATCCGGCCAGCCGTCGTTATCGTAGTCTTTGGCGTCGGCGCCCATGGAGGAATGCGCATTGCCGTTCTCGTCGTAGGCGACGCCCCACTCGTAACCGGCCTCCTTGAACGTTCCGTTCTTCTGGTTGATGAAAAGAAAATTCCGCACCGTGTCGTTGGCCACGAATACGTCCATATAGCCGTCGCCGTTGAAATCCGCGATGGCAATGCCCATTCCCTTGCCCAGTTCCTTGCCGATCCCGGACGAGTCGGTCACGTCCTCGAAACGGCCGTTGCCGAGGTTGTGATAGAGACGGTGCGCCACGCTGGGATAGACCTTGGGATGGCAATAGTATTCCTGGCCGTTGACGGCGCAGATCTTGTCGGTCTGGGGCGTCCAGACCGTGTAATTGGACACGATAAGATCCAGCAGTCCGTCGTTGTCGTAGTCGAACCAGGCGGCGGCGACGCTCAGCACGTCCTTCGGCTTGGTCCCGATTCCGGAGCGCTCGGTGACGTCCGTGAAGGTGCCGTCGCCGTTGTTGTGATACAGCGTATTGCGTCCCGCGTTGCATACGAAAAGATCTTCGTGGCCGTCGTTGTCGTAGTCGCCCACGGCTACGCCGAAGCTGAATCCCAGGTCCTTGCCCAGCAGGCCGGCGCGCGCGGTGACATCCTCGAACGTGCCGTCGCCGCGGTTGCGCAGCAGGCAGTTGTAGAAACGCGCATCGGTCTTCACCAGTTCGGGCAGTTTGGCGCCGTTGGTGAAGAAAAGGTCCATGCGGCCGTCGTTGTCGAAATCGAACGCGGCCACTCCCCCGCACATGGTTTGCGGGAAGTACTTCCGGCCGGTGAAGTTGTTGTCCGTGCGGTAAGCGAAGTCGGATTTGGGCGCAACATCGGTGAAATGCGGACGCCGCGGTTCAGGTTGGGCGCCCCCGGCGGCCACCCACAACGCATGACCCGCCACCAACAATCCGGCCACGGCCCACCACCGCCTCATCTCGGATTGGCTCCCGTCTGGAGGGCGTCCCGCCGATCCATGAGCTTCTCGGAGACGGCGCGTTCGCGATCGCCGTCGGCGCTGCGGTGCAGCCGGTAGTACACCGTCGCCAGAGTCGCGTGCGCTTCCGCGAAATCGGGCGCTTCGGCGATCAGGGCTTCCAGGGCCTGGCGCGCCTGCTCGGGATTGCCGGTGGCCAGATCGACATTGGCCATCTGATAACGGACCCCCGGATCGTTGGGGCGCGTCTTGAGAGCGCGCTCGAAATAGCGGCGCGCCTCCACGTAGTCCTGGTCCTGCTTTGCCAGCACGCCCATGTTCAGGTTGGAAGTGAATTCGTCGGGATCGAGGGCCAGTTCCTGGGCGAAGGCGGCGCGCGCGCGCTCGCTCTCTCCCTGGGAAAGCAGCAGTTCGCCCAATCGGGCATGAGCCCCGGACAGACGGGGGTTCAAGGCGATGGCCTTCTCCAGGTCGACGCGCGCGCTGTCGCGGTCGTGCGCGGTCAGTTCCAGAGTGCCCCGCAGCAGGCGGGCCTCGGCGGACTCGCCCCGGCTGAGAATCCGGTTAATCACGGCTGTGCCGGCGGCGTCCTGGCCATCGCCGATGAGAGCGATTCCATAGATATAGTCGAATCCCGGATCGCCGGCCCCCGCCTTGTCTTTCTCGAGCGAACCCAGCAAAGACACGGATTCCTTATATCTTCCCAGGTTGTTGTAACAGACGGCCAGCAGGAGCGTAACTTGCTCTTTGAACTGAGGCGAAAGCGAGACGGCCCGTTCGAAGCGGGCCGCAGCTTCGGCGTGACGGCCCGTTTTGTAATAGGCAAGGCCCAGATTCAGCAGCAGGGCGGGATTGTCCGGGCTCTTGCCAAGAGCGCGGTTGTATTCCGCGATGGCCTCGTCGTAGCGGCCCAGGCGTGCCAGCGCGGCGCCCAGATTCGAACGCGCCTGGACGGAATCGGGCTCAACGTTGAGGTATTCGCGATACGCGCGGATGGCGCCATCCAGATCGCCCGCCTGGTGCAAAGTAATGGCATGTTGGAGCAGCGTGTCGGCGCCGGCAGCGGGCTGTTGCCCGCCAAGAGGGTTGCCGAGCAGGCAGATGATGACGCAACGTAGGATGGCCGGAATGCTCAGCCGTTGCGATGGCGATGAAGTCGACGTTGTCACTGGCCTATCTCATCGGCTAACTTCTTCAAGCGGGCGAATTCGGCTCGTTCGTTGGCCGCTTCGGCCTTTCTACCCGCCATGGCGTAAGCTGTCGCCAAAGAGAAATGTACCTGCGGACTGTCCGGGGCCTGCTGCCGGGCGGTCTCGAGCTCCTTAATTCCCGGTTGCACCTCACCGGCATTGACCAGCAACTTGCCCAGCACGGCGTGGGCTCCGAAGAATTGCGCGTCCGCATCCACCGCGCGCCGCGCGTACGCAATGGCCGTGTCTAAATCGCCGCGCGCCTCATACTCCAAGGCGATGGTCGCCAGGGCCTCCGTATGTTTCGGGTTCAGCTCCAGTTCTTTCCGATACTCGCGCAAGCCCCCATCCTTGTCGTCCGCCGACAGGAACGATCCATAGAGATAGTGGACGTTGGGCGCATTGGGATAGGCGGCCAGCAGTTGCGCGAAGTAAGTCTGTGCCGCCTCGCGATCCCTCCCGGCCATCGCACAGACAGCTCGCCCGGCCCGCTCAATCAGGTCCTTGTCGCCCGGAGGGAGTTCTTCGGGAAAGATCGGCCGGCGCAGCCCGGCGATTCCCGCGGCCTCGATCACCGCCGGGCCGGCGCCGCCATCCTTCACCACGCTCACCAGCACCTGCATGGCGGACTCATACTGCCGGAGCCGCGTGAGCAGTAACATCTCGTGAAACAATACCACCCGCCTGACCTGCGGGTCGTCGCCCAAACCAAGACGGCGCGCCTGATAGATATGATTGAGCGCCTTGGCGTACTCCTTGGTTTCGAACTCGCACAGGCCCAGCAGCGCGAAGCCCGGGCCCGTCGTACGATCCAGGTCTATCAGCCGGCGCAAAGAGTCCCGCGCTTCGGGATAACTGTTCCGGTCGTAAAGCAACTCGCCCAGGAACCACCAGCCTTCCGCCCACAAAGGGCGCAGCTTGACCGCCTGGCGATACAACCCAATCGCGTCCTCGGTGCGGTTCTCGGCGCGCGCCTTGGTGGCCGCCTCCGATATCCGGTCGAACGCGGCAGGGGCAGCGGTATCCGGCCCCCTCTGACCGGCTGCGGCGGCCGGCCCCAGAAGCGCAGCCAGGGAGAGAGCCGCGGCTGCCCGCCACAGAACTGGAGCCCCGCCCGGCGCAGAACTCATCGCTACGGAGTCTCCTTCACATGCAGCACCCGATCGCCACGCACGTCCTTCAGCGTCTGGACGATTCCCGACGGCCAATGGACGACCACCGAATCCGCCATGGCGTTCGCCCCCAACCCGAAATGCACCGGCCCGCAACTCGACGAGGCGTAGCCTACGCTGGTGGTCATGTGGTTGTACTGCGCGCCGCTCTTGGTGATAACCTGAATCCGCGCGCCGATGCCGTCGCGGTTGCTCTTGGTCCCTTCCAGCGCGATGTCCAGCCAGTGTCCCGCGCCGGGGCTGCGATTCATCCAGATGGTGGCCGGGTGCGCCAGCGCCGAGGTCACGACATCGATCCTGCCGTCCCCGTCCAGGTCGCCGAACGCCAGGCCGCGATGGCGCGCCGCCGGCGAGGCGTCCAATCCCGCTTCGGCGGTGAGCGCCTCCCAACGCCCGTTGGGGCCGCTCGTGGCGCCCAGGTTCCGGAACACGGTGTTGTGTTGCTCCACCGTGGTGTTCGGCATCGGGCGCGACAACACGTCTCCGCGGCTGACGAACAGATCCTTCCATCCGTCGTTGTCGAAGTCGACCAATCCTACGCCGAAACCCGCCATCCGCATGCACAGCGCGCGCATGCCGCTCGGCGTGGTCACTTCCTGGAAGCCTTTCCCGGCCATGTTCTTCCAGATAGGAAAGGTCTGGTTCTCCAGCGCCGCGGTTACCAGGTCCGGGTATTCGTCGTTGTTGTAATCGCGAAAATCCAGCCCCATTCCGGATATGAAGCCGCCGTCTTCGGTCAACGCCACGCCTTTCTGAAACGCGACTTCCTCGAACCTGTCGCCCAGATTGTGGAACAGGAAATTGTAAGATCCGTCGTTGGTGACGAAGATGTCGGGACGGCCGTCCAGATCGTAGTCGGCCATGCCCCCGCCCATGCCTTTCCCCACGTGCGCGCGAATGCCCCATTTCTCCGACACGTCCTCGAACTTGCCATTGCCCTTGTTCAGATACAACTGGTTGGGCAAGCCCTTATAAGACCGCGGCGAGCAATAGTCCGAAACTCCCTGGTATGTGCAAAGGGGCTCTGTCGAGTAATCCCATTGCAGATAGTTGATCACTAACAGGTCGAGCAGGCCATCGTTGTTCACATCCACCCACACCGCCGTAATCCCCCACATCGGCCCGTATTTGGGGTCGGGGACATTGGAAATGCCGGCTTTCTCCGTGACATCGGTGAACGTGCCGTCGCCGTTATTGTGATACAGCGTATTGTGGTGGACGCCCGCCACAAACAAGTCGGGATAACCGTCGTTGTCGTAGTCGCCCACGGCCACTCCGCTGTCGAACCCCGTGCCCGCCAGTCCCGCGGCTTCGGTGACATCCGTGAATACGCCGCCGCCATCGTTGCGAAACAGCCGGTTGCGGTATTTCGGATCGTCCTTCTTCAACGTGGCCAGATTGGCGCCATTGGTGAAGAAGATGTCGGGCCGTCCGTCGCGATTGTAATCGAACACCGCCAGGCCCCCGGCCATGGTGGCCGGCACATGCCGCGCCAGCACCTCGCCGTGCTCGAGTTGGAAGGCGATGGGCTTGAGCTCGAACCGGATCGGGGACACCGGTCCGCCCGCCGCGCTCAGCAGCCAACCCGCCGCTGCCAGCAGCAGACTAATCAGGCCAACCTTCAGGCTGAACCCTTGCCGCACCAGGACCCGCAAACCGCCGCGGGCCGCCGGCGAAATCGGGGGGCGAAAATCCATATCCATCAGAATACCGCACGTCCCCAGGCCGCTGTGAGCCGGCGTTCACGCCAGCCGGGAGCTCGCCGGACTCCGATTACAATAGGGATTATGAGTCTCGCGCCCGCGCCCCGTCGCTGGAGGAATTGTTGAGGCCCGCGATCGTCCTGGCCATGGCGGGTCAGTGCGCCCTTTTGTTTCTGGCGCTGCCGCCGGGCCGGCCCGCCCAGACTGCCAGGCGCCCCCACTTCACGGATGTGGCGCCGCGCTCCAGGATCTCCTACATCAGCAACAATAGCCCCGGCGGGCACAAGTATTTTCCGCAGCCCATGTGCGGCGGGGTGGCCGTCTTCGATTTCGATAACGACGGCCGGCTCGACATATTCTTCACCAATGGCGCGCAGCTTCCGGAGTTGAAGAAGACCGACCCATCCTATTACAACTGCCTGTTGAGGCAGCGCGCCGACGGAACTTTCGAAGATGTCACCGTCAAGGCGGGCTTGACGGGCAAGGATCTCGATTTCAACTTCGGCGTGGCCGTCGGCGATTATGACAACGACGGCTACGAGGATCTGTTCATCGCCAGCGCCGGCCGGAATGCCCTCTACCACAACAACGGGGACGGGACTTTCACGGATGTGACGGCGGCTTCCGGCATCGGCGGCAAGCCGCCCGATACGCTGAGCGTGGCCGCCGCCTGGTTCGATTACGACAACGACGGGCT
>Ga0326727_10005668_pt1 | contig 35327 bp, 25 predicted proteins | sample MB2enrmetagenome_FD_207643 | JGI IMG/M metagenome (GOLD analysis project Ga0326727, IMG submission 207643) | Lab enriched peat soil microbial communities from McLean, Ithaca, NY, United States - MB29MY | ecosystem: Environmental > Terrestrial > Soil > Wetlands > Peat | place: USA: New York...
CGGCCTGTTCCAGGAACGACAGAGGAAGGATGGTATGTTTCATGGGCTTAATATCTAGCACTATAGATATAATGTCCACAAAAAAAGGAGGCAAATTCAACAAATGAAGATTTTTGTCATGCGCCCTCAGGATCATACGGCGAAAGTATGGGATGCGGCCAGCGGCGAGGAACTATTCACCCTCAAAGGGCACAAGGATCGGATTTCATGCGTAGCCTTTTCCCCGAATGGCCAGCGGATTTTGACTGGCAGCACGGATCATACGGCCAAGATCTGGGAGACGGCAAATGGACTGTCCGCCGACAACATGGGTGGGAGCCTGGTCACACTCAAAGGGCCTAGGAGCACGGTTATGTCTATAGCCGTTTCCCCGGACGGCGGGCGGATTGTCACCAGCAGTGAGGATCAGACGGCGAAGGTTTGGGAAGCGGCTAGTGGCCGGGAACTGCTGACGCTTAATGGGCACGGCGATAGGATCAATTCTGTGGCCTTTTCCCCGGACTGCCACCGGATTATCACAGGCAGTGAGGATCATACAGCCAAGGTATGGGATGGGGCCAGTGGCCACGATCTGCTCACGCTCAAGGGGCATAGCGAACCGATTAATTCGGTGGCCTTTTCCCCGGACGGTTTGCGGATTGTCACCGGCAGTTCGGATCACACGGCCATCGTGTGGGAGGCGGCCAGTGGTCGCGCTCTGCTCACCCTCGAAGGCCACAACAAGTCCGTTGCTTTCGTTTCCTTTTCCCCGGACGGCCAGCGAATTATGACCGGCAGTTATGATAATACGGCCAAGGTATGGGATGCGATCAGCGGCCACCAACTGCTCACGCTCAAGGGGCACAGCGGTTGGGTTATGTCGGTAGCCTTTTCCCCTGGTGGCCAGCGCATTGTCACCGGCAGTGATGATGATACGGCCAAGGTATGGGATGCGACCAGTGGCCACGATCTGCTCACGCTTAAGGGGCACGGCGATACGGTCACTTCTGCGGCCTTTTCCCCGGACGGCCAGCGGATTGTCACTGGCAGTTATGATTGGACTGCCAAGGTGTGGGAGGCGGCTACTGGCCGGGAACTGCTCACGCTCAAGGGGCACAGCGATACGGTTGCTTCTGTGGCTTTTTCCACGGACGGCCAGAGGATTGTGACCGGCAGCCAGGACGGGACGGCCAAGGTGTGGCAGGCGGCGACCGCGAAACAGGTGGCCGCCTGGCAGGAAGAACAACTGGCGGCGGATCAACGTGTTGCCGCCTTGCGCGAGCGGCAAGCAATCAACGACCAAAAATAACAACAGAAGTTCCAACTCACCAAATTCACTTATGAAGACTGCAAAACCCAGACTCGAACCCGGCCCCCTAACCAGGGCATTCACCCTGATCGAACTTCTGGTTGTCATTGCCATCATCGCCATCTTGGCGGCCTTGCTGCTGCCGACTCTGGCTCGGGCCAAGGACCAGGCGAAGATGGTCAAATGTCTATCCAATCTGCGCCAGATCGGCCTGGCCATGTCCCTTTACACAGCGGATAACAAGAACGGTTTTCCTTACAAAAACGCCCCAATTTACAACATGCCTCTGGTGGATGTGTGGCCTATGCTGCAGCCCTACCTGACCAGCAACCAGGCAGTCTGCGTTTGCCCCGCCGATCAAGGAGGCCCTTTCAATATCGCGTGGGTGCAAGAGGATCCAAGTTTAGGCCTGACCACCAACCAAATCCCTGTGCCCAGTTCCTACTGGTACCTGTCTGGGTTGTGGCACACCGACCCACCGTCGTCGCTCTCACATGGGCGGCTGATAACGGAGGTGACCCACACCTCGCGGAAACTGATGACCGACTGCTCCGCATTGCGCGGGAAAAAAGACGGCGAACTCGATGTGGATGGCCAACCAGGTTCGTTCGACGCGCAAGGACATGGCCCAGGTCGGCTGACTGGAGTGTTTGCGGACGGGCACTCGGCCCTCCTGAAGTGGAGCCAATGGCTCTACGATACGAGATTGCTGCTTCCGCCCGATAACGGCGGTCCCGGAAACGATTGGTCCAGCTTGAGCTGGACCGACTTTCCGTGATGCCGCACCCGATTAGCTGGTTCATGCAAGGCGGACTGGCAAAAACAACCTTGAAGATCGCCAATTACATGAAAAATGGAAATACCGCTCAAATATGAAAATAAGGACAGTCAATATGAAAAACAGTGCGTCTTCTCAAAACGACACGACGACCGAGCCGATGCCTGCCCGGAAGCTGGCGTTAGCTCTGCTCACACGACTTCTCTGGGCCGCCGCGTTCGTGCTGCCCGCTCTTGGCGGCCAAGCCGCAGTGGTCTTGACCACCCTTTATTCATTCGGTTCGATTCTGGATAACAATGGCGATTCACTTGATGGCGCGACTCCCAACGGGCTGGTGCAGGGGAGCGACGGCAATCTCTATGGCACGACTTCCCAAGGCGGCACGAACGGTTGGGGCACCGTGTTCAAAATCAGCACCAATGGGGCGCTGACCAGCTTGTATTCCTTCACCGGCGGTAATGATGGCTCGGCTCCCGTTGGCGGGTTGGTGCAGGGCAACGACGGCTATTTCTATGGCACGACAGTCAACGGCGGCACTAACGGTGGCAATGGCACGGTTTTCAAAATCAGCACCAATGGGGTGCTGACCAGTTTGTATTCTTTCACGGGCGGCACTGATGGCTGTGATCCTTTGGCCGGGTTGGTGCAGGGCAGCGACGGCTATTTCTATGGCACGACTGTATACGGCGGCACGAACGGCGATGGCACCGCGTTCAAAATCAGCACCAATGGGGCGCTTACGACCCTTTATGCTTTCGGCATGGTCACTAATGCGGAGGGCAACCCGCTGGATGGCGCAAATCCCCAGGCAGGGCTGGTGCAGGGCAGCGACGGCTATTTCTATGGCACGACTTACAGCGGCGGCACGAACGCCGGTGTTGTGGGACCCCAAGGAGGTTTAGGGGGTAGTTTTGGCACGGTGTTCAGAATCAGCACCAATGGGGCGTTCACCAGTCTGTATTCCTTCGCCGGCGGAAGTGATGGGGCAAATCCCCAGGCCGGGCTGGTGGAGGGAAGCGACGGCTATTTCTATGGCACAACTTACGATGGCGGCACGAATGGCTATTTTTTCCGCGGCAGGGGTTCCAGTTTTGGCACGGTGTTCAAAATCAGCGCCAATGGGGTGCTGACGACCCTTTATGATTTCGGCTCGATTACAAATGGTAGCGACCCGCTGGATGGCGCAAATCCCCAGGCCGGGCCGGTGCAGGGCAGCGACGGCTATTTCTATGGCACGACTGAATACGGCGGCGGCCCGAACGGCGGCAATGGCACCGTGTTCAAAATCAGCACCAATGGAACGTTGACCAGTTTGTATTCCTTCGACCAAGATGATGGCGCATGGCCCACTGCCGGGCTGGTGCAGGGCAGCGACGGTAATTTCTATGGCACGACTTCCGGCGGCGGCCTGGTCGGAGGCGGGACTGTTTTCCGACTGACCATTGTGCCGGAGTTCCAGGCCGTGACCCTAACCAACGCCACGCTGAATCTGACTTGGAGCACGGAGGCTGGTGGGACCTATCAGTTGCAGTACAATTCCGACCTAAGTTCGACCAACTGGATCAACCTGGGCAGCCCCTTCACCGCCACCGGACCGACGCTCAGCACCACCGACTCCCTCACCAACGCCCTGCAACGGTTTTACCGGCTGGTGCTCTCGCCGTAAGGATTTGACAAAAGAGGAAATTATGAAAACGAAATTCCCATCTTTGAAAACCCGGTTCACGACACTCCACGACGGCAGTAGAACCTGCGCAAAGACCGAGCCGGTACTTGGCGGGAAGCCGTTTTTGGCTTTGCTCATGCGACTGCTCTGGGCCGCCGCGCTCATTCTGCCCGCATTTGGCGCCCAGGCCGGCGTGGTCTTCACCACCCTTTATTCTTTCGGCGCGGTTACCAACGCGAGTGGCGACTCGCTGGATGGCGCAAAACCCTATGCCGGGCTGGTGCAGGGCAGCGACGGCAATTTCTATGGCACGACTTCCGAAGGCGGCACAAACGGCGATGGCACCGTGTTTAAAATCAGCACCAATGGCGCGCTGACCACTTTGTATTCATTCAGCGGTAATGATGGCGGTTGGCCCTCTGCCGGGCTGGCGCAGGGCAGGGACGGCAGTTTCTATGGCACGACTTACGAAGGCGGCACGAACGGCGATGGCACCGTGTTCAAAATCACCACCAATGGGGCGCTGACCACTCTGTATTCCTTCACCAACGGCATTGATGGCGCGAATCCCGACGCCGGGCTGGCGCAGGGCCGCGACGGCTATTTCTACGGCACGACTTCCAGCGGCGGGACGAATGGCGATGGCACCGTGTTCAAAATCACCACCAATGGGGCGCTGACGACCCTTTATGCTTTCGGCACGGTCACTAATGCGGCTGGTGGGCCGTTGGACGGCGCGTATCCCGAGGCCGGCCTGGTGCAGGGCAGCGACGACTATTTCTATGGCACGACTGAATACGGCGGCACGAACGGCGATGGCACCGCGTTCAAAATCAGCACCAATGGGGTGCTGACGAGCCTTTATGCTTTCGGCACGGTTGGAGATGGGAGAGGCGGTGCGCTGGATGGCGCAAATCCCCAGGCCGGGCTGGTGCAGGGCAGCGACGGCTATTTCTATGGCACGACTTCCCGTGGCGGGAACTTCGTCTATTTTTATCGAGAGGGCTCCAGCTTTGGCACCGTGTTCAAGATCAGCGTCACTGGGGTGCTGACGACTCTTTGGGCTTTCGGCGCGAGTGGCGACTTGCTGGATGGCGCAAAACCCTATGCCGGGCTGGTGCAGGGCAGCGACGGCAATTTCTATGGCACGACTTCCGAAGGCGGCACGTACGGCTACTATGGTGGCACCGTGTTCCAAATCACCACCAATGGTACGCTGACCACTTTGTATTCATTCAGCGGTAATGATGGCGGGAATCCAGAGGCTGCGTTGGTGCAGGGCAACGACGGCAGTTTCTATGGCACGACTTCCGCCGGCGGCCTAAACGGACCCGGCACCGTTTTCCGGCTGATCATTGTGCCGGAGTTTCAGGCCGTGACCCTAGCTAATGGCACACTGAATCTGACTTGGAGCACGGAGGCTGGAGGGAAGTATCAGTTGCAGTACAATTCCGACTTGAGTTCGAGCAACTGGACCAACCTGGACAGCCCCGTCACCGCCACCGGAGCGACACTCAGCACCACCGACTCCGTCACCAACGGCCCGCAACGCTTTTACCGGCTGGCGCTCTCGCCGTAAGGAACTTTGTACCCCGGCCTTGGCTCATTGCTGCCGCGGCTCCTGTGCGGTGTCGGCACCAGGCAGGATGACATCGGATGCGCGCGCGGAGGGGGTGACGGTCAGCTTTTCCACCTTGCCGGCGCGATAGACGCATTGGACGGTCGTGTTGCCGGGCGCGTGCAGCTTGAAGCTCACGTCCCAATCCCTGGGCCAGGCGGGGAGGAGACGGATTTTGTCGCCATCGCTTTGGAGGAGCATGAGGTGGGTGGTGTTGAGCAGGTTGCCGCCGTGGTTTTGATCGGGGAGCCAATCGAAATTGGGCCCCCAGGTGGCGGGCCAGCGATAGCCCGCGTGGGAGTTGGCGCATTTGACCCGGAGAATGCGGGCGGCCTCGTCGGTCAAGCCCAGCAGCGCGGCGCAGTTGCCGTCGTAGCCCCAGCCGTTATCCAGGTGGTTGGCGCGGTGGGCGTAGGCGGCGCGGGCTTCTTCCAATCCCGGCTTGCCCAAGCCGTAAAGGCGGAAGGGCCAGATGGCGTAGAGTTCGGGATTCTCACAGTTGCTGCGCTCATCCTTGTATTGTTGCGCGGGAGCCAGGCGGCCCTGCTCCACCGGCACCGTTGGGCAGGCGGCCTTCATCCTGGCAAAGAACGCACGGTCTTGCGCCGTGGTCAGATTTTCGGGCAAAGCGCACAGGCGGGCCATGATGTTATTCAATCCTGCCACGCTCGGCATGTCGTTGGTCACTCCCCACCAGAAAGTTTCCACCGCCTGGGTGGGGTCGAGAATGAGCGCGCCTTTTTCGTCTCTCTTGAAGCGTGTGTCGAAGTACTTCAGCACCGAAACGGCCATCGGCAAGGCCTGCTGCGTGAGGAAGGCTTTATCGCGGGTGTAGTCCCAATAGTCGAGCATCAGGCTGACCAGTTCGGGTCCCTGGTTCCAGGCGTAGCGCCAGTAGTTGCAGAGGATGTCCCGCGCTGGATGGCCGTCGCGGTTCCAGCCGTAGTCGCCGTTGGCGTAGGTGCCCCAAACGGTCATGGTTTCGGGGAAGTAACAGCCATCGGCGCCGTAATAGAGCTTGGCCCGCGCCTCGCACAAGGGGCGGACGTTTTCGTAGAGTTGGAAGAAGGGCTTCATCATCTCGAAGTCACCGCTGGCGAGCATCGGGTGATACATGTGCCGGACGTTCTGGTACCAGTGGCAGTCGCCCCAGGCACGCCAATCAGCATCCCACGGCCGGCCCACGGCTCTGGGTTCAACGGTGAAAATGCCGCCGTTGAACTTGATGGGGTAGGCGCCCCGACCGCCACAGGCCTGCATGTAGCGTTGCAGGGTGTAGCCGCGCCCAATGGGGGAAACGGCATCGGTGATGACCCAGGAGCGGTCCCAGAATTGCCGCCACCAGGCGGTAGTGCGGGGAAGTGCGGCGTTGGCGTCCGCAGCCTCGGCAGCGAGTTTCTTCGCCTCATTCATCCATGCCTGGGCGGTCGGCGTTTGGCGGCAGGGGACGGCCACGCGCAACGCAAAGGAGGTAGAGGGTGCAATGGTCTGGATGGCGCGTCCATCCACCGACTTGAATTGCGCCCCGGTCAGCCACCCACCGAAAGTGCGATGCAACAACGGATCCTGAGCCTTGTCCCCCACGGACTGCAGCGACTGGTGCCGGATGGTGGAAGGAAAGGCGACCGACACTTCGTTGCGGTGATACCAAGCTTGCGCGCCATTCAACCCGGTTGGGAAGACGTCGGCCGCTTCAGCGAGTTCGAACGGCGCTTCCCGCACGCTCCAGGCCGAGAGTTGTTCGTCGCCCTTGGCCACAGTGCGGCGCTGCGTGCGCCAGCTCTCGACGGTCGCCTTCACCGTCACCGGGGACGCCGACTGCCCCACCACATACACCACCGGGCGGTCGCTGTTCACGAAGACGCGCAGCGTGACCTTCCTCTCGTCCTCGCCGGCGGTGATTTCGCACACGCCGTCGCTCAGTTTGAGTTCCTGGCGGAACGGAGCGCCGGTGACAAAGGGATTGGGGGAGAGCGACACGCGGACCTGCCCGACTTTCAGCAGCCGGGAAATTTCGCTGAACGAGTCGCTGCGGCTGATGTAGAACAGCAGGTCGCCGCTCTCTTCCACCCAGAGATTGATGCCCGCCTCGCCGTTGCCCAACGGCATCGAACCGGCGGCATCCTTGCTCGGTGTGGTCCAGACGACGTTGTACGGCTCGGTCCAATGCGGCCCGGCCAGAGCGGCGGCGGCAAAAAGCAGAGACACCAGGCACGTGACGGGGAGCGTTTTTCGCATAAGTTTTTTCTAATAGTAAAAGACGCTGTCGTCGGACGCCCCGCCGCTGGCCCGGGGCAAAAAGAGATTCCTCGGACGAACGATGACGCTGCCGTCGGCGTAGGCGACGGGCTGATCCTTTGAAAGCGACCAGACGGAAAACGGGTCCGCGGCATCAGGCGTCCTGTCAAAGCCGCCCAGATGGCCGAGATCCCAATAAACGCCGCCGGGAGTCCTACTGATCCGATGCGTCAGAAACGCCCGCTGGCTGGTACAATCCACGGTCAACGCGGGCCATGCCGGCTCAAGCGGCCCGCCATCGGGACTGACGGATCCGGCCGCGTTCAAGTACGTCACGGGATCGCCGTCTTCGTCCTTGTAATTGGCGAACCACATATAGCCCGTTTCAACGAAGGTATTGCTCCCGTCCCACCCGCCGTAACCGTTGTAGTTGACGGTGGTACTGGCAAAATAGGCGCCATCGTCGTAGCCTCCTCTGTTAATACTGCCAAAAGTTTGGGCCAGGATCGGGCAAATCGTGATCTGTGTGTTCTTCACATAACTTCCGCGCATCAGGTCAACGATGTCGCGGGGAGGGGCCGGAGTGGAACTGGACGTGCTTTTCTGGTAATCCGGACTCGGATCGTTATGGAAACAGAAGCGGCCTTTGAAATCGTCGGCGTAATTGAGCTGTCCCAGGTACATCTGGCGGATGTTGCTGACGCAGTCCGTGCGTTGGGCGATATATTTGGACTTGCCCAGCGACGGCAGGAGCATGGCCGCCAAAATGGCAATGATGGCGATGACTACCAGGAGTTCGATGAGGGTGAATCCGCCCCGGCGTCGGGACCGTCCCGCGGCCGGATACAAGGCCGGCGGGGTTGCCGTTGACAGGGTAATTGAGGCCTGAATCAACCTGCGATTGATGCGGGAGATCAGGCTTGTCTTCATGCTTTTTACTATACTTCCGTTTTGGGCCAGGGCGAGCCAAATTTCGGAGTTAGCTGGAATTTGCTTTTCGCTCCCCCGTCCCTACTGAGCGCTGCGCGGGTATCCCCGGAGAGGCTTATATGGCCACGCTCACGTCATCAAACAGAACTGCCGGGAACCGACCCATGAACGAAGAGCAGACCGTATCCTCGATTGCCACGACGTTCTGCATCGTCTCATAGACGTTGCCGGCAACCATCGCATCTTTCACCTGCCCGGCAATCACGCCGTTCTCGACATAGATACCCGGCGCCAAGCCGATTGAGAACTCGCCGTGCAGGATATTGCCGCTGTGCGCCCCCATCGCGCCGCCGACGATAATCCCCTTCTTGATCATCCCGATCAGCTCGGCAAACGACTTGTCACCCGGTTGGATCGTCAGGTGTTCCAGTGCCGGAACGGGCTTGGTTGTGGTATCGCCCCGGAAGCCATTGCCGGTTGGAGGCAGGCCCAGTTTCCTGCCATAGCAGAGGTCGCAGTAGAAGCTCTTCAGCACCCCGGCTTTAAAAAGCGGCAGGTTCCGGCATGGGGTTCCCTCATCATCAAATGCCCGCGCGCCAGGAACCTGGTCATTCAGCGGTTCGTTGACCATCGTCAGCTTCTCGCTCAGCACCTTCTGGCCCATCTGATCTTTTAGCCGCGAGGTCTTTTCATGGATATTCTTGGCGTTGGCGCCTTCGCGCAACCGCCAGATCAGCGCATAGAGCGTTGCAGGGAGAAAGAGCACATTCATCCTGCCCCCGGCCGGTTTAACTTCCTTCAGCGCCGCATTGTAGGTGTTGGCGACGTAGTCAATCATCCAGTCCGGGAAGGCTTCAAACTTCTTGGCGACCTGGTTCCGCGCGATTGAGGCATACGAACCGGGAAACATCGCCGCGGCATCGCTGCTGAACTTCGAAAACTCCGCCGCCAGGTCGGCGCCTTCACTGTTCAACAGTCGAATCGTCAGCGTCATGCGCTCTGCGCCGACGTTGACCTGGGACTTGGTCCGCGCAGCGATCGCCGCACTGATTCGCGCGCACTCATCCACCATCTGCCTATTCGTCAGCTCCCCAATCGCCGAATCGTAGGTATCGAGCTTTGGCAGGTTGCTTGCTTTGGGCACGTCATAGTCTGCTTCAACCCCGCCTTTCAACGAGACCAGCGCATTGCGGACGAGCTCCTCGCGGTCAATCAGGTTCTGGGTGTAGGCGGTGCCGAGTTGGCCCGCCTTGAACATCCGCAGGCTGACACCGGACAGGAGCTTGCTGTCAATATCCTTCAGGTTGCCGTTCTCGAACTTGACGCTGTCGGCGCTGACCGCGCGCGAGTAGATTTCAACCTTGTCCGCACTTTTCCGGGCAATGGCCATCAATTGTTCCATCAGACACCTCCAATCAGGACGCTGTCAACGATGACGTGCGGCGACCCGTTGCAGGACCGGAGGTTAAGCTGCCCCTTGCCGCAACCTCCGGCCTCGGCCAGCAGCAGGTCATTCCCAATGGCGCTGATATTCTTGAGTGTCGCGTAGAGATTGCCCGAGATATTTATGTCGCGAATCATGTCGGTCAGCTTGCCGCCCTTGACCTGGTAACCATATTGCGCGCCGAACGTGAAGTTCTCCCCTTCCGTCTGGCCGCCCATCGAGTTAACGAGGTAGAGGCCGTCGCCAAGTTTGGCGCACAGGTCATCAAAACTCAAGCGCCCCGGCTCAATGAAGATGCAGCCCATGCGGATAATCGGCGCGAAACGAAAGTCCTCGGCGATATTGTGCCCGCTCACCGGTTCGCCGTAGGCTGCCGCCGTGCGCCGGGAATGCAGGCGCCCAACCAGCACGCCGTCCTTCATCAGTTGCGTGGAACGCGCCAGCACGCCTTCATCGTCGTACTTGTAGTGACCGAGCTGGTTAAGCCGGGTCGGGTCGTCCTTGATATTCAGAATATCGGTGCCCAGTTTGGCACCCATCTGCATCTTGGCGCGCATGGTCGGCGAGTCCTCAATGAGATCGGCCTCAGAGAAATGGCCGAACGCTTCATGCGTAAAGACACCGGACAGGCGCTGATTGAGGATCACGCGATAGCTGCCGGCCTTGACCGGCTTGGCCTTGAGCATATTCAGGGCCAGCGCCGTCTTCTCTTCAAACTCGGACTCGCGATTCTTCACCCGGGCAAAACCGTCGCTGCCGCCGCACGCGGTCCGAACCGTCTGGGTCAGCACGCCGTCTTTGCTGATGATCGTTCCTGAGACGCGCGTGGTCACCAAATCTTCCCTGATTTCCGAGCCCTCGCTGGACACGAAGCAGCGGTCGCGGGTCAAATCCCAGTAGCTGGTCGCGGTGGTTGCCACCTTGCTTTGTTGCAGCGGGATTTCATTGTAGTGCCGGAGCAGTTCCAGCTTTTCGTCAATCGGGACCTGGCGAGGGTCAATGTCGAGCTTCGGGTGATAGGTGTCCTTTATCGGCTCGACCCTGGCGAGCTGCACCGGCGCCTTAATCCGCTTGCCGATCAGCGCGGCGTTTTCCTCCGCGGTCCGGATTGCTTTTTCGGCATCGCTTGCCTTGGTGAAGGAAATCGTCGCCAGCCCGCCGCTTTTGAGCACGCGCAGCACGTAGCCGTCAGTCGAGTTGGACGTCATCAGGCTCAACTCCCGCCCGTCGTAGGCGATTTGGGTCTCCGTTTTGAGTTCATAGCGCAGGTCAGCATAGCCGGCTTTGACCTTGCTCAAGATTTGTTTCAATTGGTCGAACATTATTGCTCCTTCTCAAGTCTTCATTCCCACTCAATCGTGATCTGGGGCTTGCTGCTGATATTATGAACGACCTGGTTCACGCCGAATAATGCGGTTGGTGTAAGGACAAAGTCAAAAGACAAAATGGACTGGGTGTAATGCGTGACGCGTCACGCCCGCCGGTCCGGCGGCGGAACCGCTTGGAATTGGCCGGATTCTTCCTTCTCAGCGGGTTTCCAAGCGGGTAGAGTGGCGGGCCTGTGGCGGCGACGCTTTACGACTTGATCCCGCGGGAGGAACGGCCCGGCAATGATGTTTTGCTGGGGCGCTTCCTCGAATATGTCGAGGGCCGGCGCCTCCGGCTCTATGCTGCGCAGGAGTCGGCCATCCTGGAATTGTTCGAGGAAAAAAACGTCATCCTCAACACTCCCACCGGTTCGGGCAAATCGCTGGTCGCCACCGCGCTGCAATTCAAGGCGCTGGCCCAGAGCCAACGCTCGGTCTATACCTGCCCGATCAAGGCGCTTGTCAATGAGAAATTCATGGCGCTCTGCCGCGAGTTCGGCCCGGAGAACGTCGGCCTGAGCACCGGCGACGCCTCCGTCAACCGCGAGGCGCCGATTCTTTGCTGCACCGCGGAGATTCTGGCCAACATCGCCCTGCGCCAGGGGGCCGCGGCCAACGTGCAGGAGGTGGTCATGGACGAGTTTCATTACTACGCCGACCGGGAGCGCGGCGTGGCCTGGCAAGTGCCGTTGTTGACTCTGCCGCAGGCGCGGTTTCTGTTGATGTCGGCCACGCTGGGCGACACGACTTTTTTCGAGACGGAACTGACGCGCCTGAACGGCCGACCGACCGCGGCCATCGCGTCGAAAGACCGGCCTGTTCCGCTGGATTACGCCTATTCGGAGTTGCCGCTGGCCAACACGCTGGAAAGCCTGGTGGCCGGGGGCAAGGCGCCGGTCTATGTCGTCCACTTCACGCAATTGGAGGCGGCCCAGAGCGCGCAGGATTTCACCAGCCTCAACGTCTGCACGCGCGAGGAGAAGAGCGCGCTTGGCGCCGCGCTGGCCGGATTCCGCTTCAGCAGCCCTTACGGGCCGGAGATCGGAAAGTGGCTCAAGCACGGCATCGGGCTGCATCACGCGGGCCTGTTGCCCAAGTACCGCGTGCTGGCCGAGCAACTGGCCCAAAAGGGGCTGCTCAAAATCATCTGCGGCACCGACACTCTGGGCGTGGGCATCAACGTGCCCATCCGCACCGTGCTTTTTTCACGCCTGTGCAAGTTCGACGGCCAGAAAACCGCCATCCTCAGCGCCCGCGATTTTCATCAAATCGGCGGGCGGGCTGGCCGCAAGGGCTTCGACGACCGCGGCTGGGTGGTCGCGCAGGCGCCCGAACATGCCATCGAGAATCTCAAGCTGGCCGGCAAGGCGGCGCGCGAGGGGAAAAAACCCGTCAAACGCCAGGCGCCGGACAGGAATTTCGCCAATTGGGACAAGAACACGTTCCTCCGCCTGATCGCCGCGCCGCCCGAACGGCTGGCTTCCCGCTTCCAGGTTTCGCATGGAATGCTGCTCAATGTTTTGAGCCGCGCGGGCGACGGCTGCGCCGCGATGCAGGGGCTTATTCGCGATTGCCATGACGGTCCCAAGGCGAAAAAGGCGCATACCCGGCGCGCGTGGCAACTGTTCCGTTCCCTGGTCGAGCGCAAGATCATCGAGTTCATTCCCAAGACGGAACAGGGCGCTACTCTGCGCGTCAACGCCACGTTGCAGGAGGATTTTTCGATGGACCAGGAGCTGTCCATGTATGTGTTGGAAACCATTCCGCTGATCAACCCGGAGCAGCCGGATTACGCGCTGGTCCTGCTCACGCTGGTGGAGGCGATTTTGGAAGACCCGGACATCATCCTGCGCAAACAGCTTGACAAGCTGAAGACGCAGCGGATGGCGGAGATGAAGATGGAAGGGCTGGACTACGAACAGCGGATGGAGGAACTGGAAAAGCTCGAATATCCCAAACCGAACCGCGAATTCGTCTATTCGACCTTCAATGCCTTCGCCGAGCGGCATCCGTGGGTGGGGCAGGAAAACATCCGCCCAAAGTCCATCGCGCGGGAGATGTTCGAGTCGTTCCGCTCGTTTTCCGATTACATTCGCGACTACGAATTGCAACGGGCCGAAGGGATTCTGCTGCGCCATCTGAACAGCGTTTTCAAAGTGCTGGCGCAAACGGTGCCCGACGCGGCCAAGAACGAGCCGGTGCGCGAGATGGAACTTTACCTCGGAACGATGATCCGGCAGGTGGATTCGAGCCTGCTGGACGAATGGGAAAAAATGCGCGACCCCAATTACCTCCGCGCCGAAACCAAGGAAGTCCGCCCCCCCGGCGCGGAGGCCGCCGAGCAGGACATCACGCGGGATACCAAGGCGTTCACGGCGGCGATTCGCCATCGCGTCTTCTCCTTCCTTCGCGGTTTGGTCATCGGCGATTTCGAGCAGGCCGTCTCCCACCTCACCTCGCCCAACGATCTTGACGATCAGCCCTGGTCCGCCGAGCGCCTGCAACAGGCGTTGGAGGCCTATCACGCCGAGCACGAACGCATCAAGCTCGACCCCGACGCCCGCAATGCGCGGCACACCTACGTCGTGCCATCGGAGGACAAGAAGACCTGGCGCGTGCAGCAGATGCTGGTGGACCCGGAGGAGCACAACGACTGGGTAGCCGAGTTCGTTGTGGACCTGGACGAGTCGCGAAAACTGAACGAGCCTTCCCTGCGTCTGCGCCGGATAGGAAGTTTGACATAACGAACGATCGCTGCATCCACACGGACTCTTTCTTCCCGGGCTTTTCAGACAGCTTCTAAATCTTCTTTCTTTCGCCCGTGTTGCGCGTATGTTGTTGGCGTGAAAGCGATGCAGATTGAATATCCTGAATCCTGGGCCCTTTCGGCGGGTTCAAGTCCCGAACGCTTTGAAAAGGAAGCGCGCATGGCGCTGGCGATGAAGCTCTTTGAAATGGGCCGGCTGACCAGCGGGCAGGCGGCGCAATTGGCCGGAGTTTCCCGCACGGCCTTCCTTTTCAATTGCCCGCAATGGAATGTGCCCGCCGTGCATTGGGACGCCGACGAAATTGCCGCCGAGTTCAAGCCGATTCACTCGTGAACCGGATTATTTGCAATTCAGGGCCGTTGATTGCCCTCGGCCTTCTGGCCCGGCTGGACATCCTCAAATCCCTCTTTGATGAAGTGCTTATTCCCGAAGCGGTCCAAAAGGAAATCGAGCAGGGCGGAATAAAATTATCGGGCTTGGAAGATTTTCGGCGCGCGGACTGGATTCGGATTGTGCCGCTCAAGGGACAGCGCGACGAACTGCTTGAATCATTGCTGGACATCGGCGAAGCGGCAGTCATCAGCCTTGCGCGAGAGCAAAGGACGACCCTGGTTCTTATTGACGAACGCAAAGCGCGCAAAGTCGCGCGTGATATCTACGGCCTTCAACCCATCGGCACGGCGCGTATTTTGGTCGAAGCCAAGAGGAAGAGATTATTGCCGGACATCGCTTCTCAATTTCAAAAGCTCCGCCAAGAAGGCTATTGGATTCACGATTCGATTGCCAAGGCAGCAATGCGTGAAGCCGGAGAGCTTTGAATTCACTTTCCCTTTGAGCCAGACAACGCTTAGGTGGACCCGGAGGGGCACAACGACTGGGTGGCCGAGTTCGTGGTGGACCTGGGCGATTCGCGAAAACTGAACGAGCCTTCCCTGCGTCTGCGCCGAATCGGAAGTTCGACGTATCCGCCAGGCCCCTGAAAAAAGATGAAGAGTAAGGCTAATAAAAAATGAACCCGGAGATCAACGAAAATTGGACGCCTATAACAGAGTTGGATTGGAATTTTGACAACGTTCCGGACGAGGAGATCGTAGCTTGTTGTATCTGGGAGTACGCTCGGGAGTCGTCCACAATTGCTCTTGCAGCAGACGCCGATCTATCTGTGGCGCGATGGCAAGGTTGTCGCCCAAAAACCCTGACGCTGGCGCGCCCATGCAGCGATTGGCAAGCAAGCGACTTACTTTACCTCAAGCGGAATGGAGTCCTCGCCGCCGGATGTTACTTGGACGATGCGTTCGCCGTCCATGACGACCTGGTAGGCGAGGCCGGCGCGGGCTTGGATGCGGGCCTGGCCGTCGCGAATGGCCACGGGAAAGGGGGCGACGACGCGGTGCCCGGCAGCGGTGGCGACGGCGAGAGAATCGAGTTTGCCTTCAATCGCCAGGCGCAGGCTGACGAGGGCGCAGGGGTTGATGGCGGGGCCGTTGCGTTGTTGACTGGCAAGATTGAACGAGTCCGGTTCGCACCCGGCGAACGGGCCGGAGGGGAATTGCATCTGTTCGGCGGTGGTCAGAATTCCCGTGGCGACCCGCTTCCAGTCAAGCGTACGGTCGAGCGGCGCGAGCATCGCCAGAGCGTAGGCGTAATCGTAGCCGCACCATTGGACGGGAAGCCCCATCCAGTTGGGCGCCTGCCAGCCCGTCGCGCCAAGAACGGCGATGGTGGCGTAGGCCATGGTCGGCTTGTTGCTCCATTGATAGACAAAGGGCAGGCCGGTGATCGCCCAGGCGCGCGCGCGGTCGAGGTAATCGCGCTGGCCGGTCAATTCGTAGCCGCGGACGTAGGCGTGAACGAGGAAGGCGGAGGCGAGGATGTCCGGCGTGTGCAAGGGGACCTCCCAGGTTTGCGCGCCGCGCGGGTCGCGGAAATGTTTCATAAACTCAAGGGCCTTGAGGCCGGCTTGAAGCGAGGCGGCGTCGCCGGTGAGCCAGGCGTGGTCCAATAATTGGACGGCGCGCGTGGCGCAATAGCCGCTGGCGGTGTCCTCAAAATGGCCGCGCCGAAACTTGCCGTCGTAACGGAACGAGCCGTCGGGTTTTTGTTCGGCGATGACCGCGCGCGCGCCGGCGGAACGCATGGCCAGCCACTCGCCGGCGCGGCCGGTGAGAAAATAGATTGATTCATTGACGATGTGCGAACCGCCCGGCACGAGCCGGGGCAGCGACGGGATTTGGCCGCTCAAACGCCAGACGGTCGAGGCATCATCGGCATAGGGCTGGCGCGCCCAGTTTGCCTCGGCGCAATGGCCCCAGCCGTCGGCGGTTTTGAGCGGAGGGCCGCTCAGAGCAGTCAAGCATAAATCAAGCTCCGCCTGCGGCGGGCGCGGCGCGGCCGGCAAGGGCGGCAGCCCCCGCCGTTGCACCGCCCAGAGGATTGCATCCTCGATCGGCCCGGGCGGGCGGACGAGGATCGCGCATTCGATATTCTTTCCGCGCAAGGAGGCGCGATGGCCCTCGGGTCCGTCCAGGAAATTGGGCGTGGCAAAGACCGGCTGCAAGGACATGTCGCTCCAGGTCATCGCCGCCGTGGCGCGATCGGTGACGAAGGCCATCAAGGGCATGGTGACTTTGAGCAGGTCGGGAGCGAAGCGGATGTGTTCATCGGTTTCAATGTCCAAGGTGGAGGAGGAATGCTCGCCCGGGGCCAGGTACTCCAATCCGGCGAAGAGACCTTGTTCGAGAGGCCCGAAGGCGCGCAGCACCGGACCTTCGCACGGACGGTCGCTTTCAATCTTGGCCGTAATCACCTCCCCATCCAAGGACAATTCAAGGGTGACGCGGTCGCCGCGCCACTGGAGGGCAGCGCCTTTGGCGGTCAATTTCAATTTGGGCGTTACGCCCTCCCGGCTGATCAAGGGCGCCAGAACGCCGACGAGGCGGCCGGCCAGTTCGATGCGCGCGCCGGAGCCGTCCGGCGCCGCGCGCAGCACGAGGCCGCCTGACTGGAGGCTGGCCCAATCGGCGGCCATCTCATTGTCAATAATATAAACGACACGGTGGAGGGGTGGCAGCCCGGCGGATTGGATGGCGATGTCGCACGCGCGGAAGGGCGCGTTGCCCGGCGCGATTTGTGAAAACTCCCCGGCGGCCTCCGCGCCAAGGGTGAAGGGCCGGCCGCCCATCGTGAACGAAATCGAATCCGCAAAGTAGTTTTTGACCCGGGCGCTGACATTGGTACCGTCGGTGCGCACGGATTGAATTTCAAGCGGGTGCAACGTCTGCCCCTGCAGCGCAAAGGATTGGACCTCGATCACGCCGGGGGCTTCGGCCGGGTCCAAACGCAACCGCTCAATGGTCTCCCCGGCAGGCAGCGCAACGGTGTAATCGTGCCATTGGTTGTCGTGGACGAGGTGGAAATGCTCGCTGTGAGGCTCGTTGAAGTCCGGCGCTGCCGCTGTGGCCCAGAAGATCTGGCCGTTGCCGCCGGCGGCGCATTTGAGGCGGAGCCGGGCGATGAGCGGCCCGGCAATCTGGATGGGCGGCCCAAAAAGATACGGATCATCGCCGCTGCTCTGAACGCGCAGGACGCCGCCAACCGCGGCGATGACACAATCGTGCGCCGCCGTCCAACCCGCGGCATCGGTCTTGAAGGTCCATTCGAGCACCTTGTCGGTTTTGCAAACGGCTCGCGGACAAGGATTGATGTCCTGGGCGGGGGCCGTTGCAGTCAGAGCGGCAAGAAGGGCGCTCCCTATCAAGGGTGGGAAAACTCGCTTTGGAAATGTCATGATTTCTTCTTTTTTTTGTTCAATCAAGCGCAATTAAGTGCAATTAAGCTAAATCAGGTTAAATTGGCGGCGGTGAGCTTGCGAGCCGGAATGCAAGGAGGAAAGGTGGCAGCGGCGTCCCGCCGGTGTCAGGAGGCGGGAGGCCTCTGCCACTTTAAAGGCAGATTGGCTTTGATTAGCTTTGATTAGCTTTGATTGGGTTTGATCGGCACGCGAAAGGCCCACAGGTCTTAGAGCGCAAACCGGGGCCGGCGCGCACGGAGTGCGCTCCCTACCGTGTCCGAAAGCCGGCGCGCACGGAGTGCGCTCCCTACCGTGTCCGAAAGCCGGCGCGCACGGAGTGCGCTCCCTGCCGTGTCCGAAAGCCGGCGCGCACGGAGTGCGCTCCCTACCGTGTCCGAAAGCCGGCGCGCACGGAGTGCGCTCCCTACCGTGTCCGAAAGCGGAACTGCCGTTCCGCGCTCCAAGACGCTTCGCGCACAAGGCGGACTGGCGTTTCGCCGCCGTCCATCCTTCGCATCCCTCGTTCCGGCCAGTCATTTCGACATTCATGCGCCGATTATGGCACATTGCGGGACGGACAGAAAACCTACGGTAGGTTTTTAGGTATGATTTTTTTTGGAGGGTCCGGGTCGCCGCTTATGGTTGAAAGGCAATGGGTTGCGAGGGAAGAAATCCGGAAAAACTGGAAAAACGCGAAAAAATACGCAAAATATTCTCCGTGAGACCCCGGTTTTTCTGCCAAAACGGGCGGATTTTGGGCGACGGAATTTGCAAGTGGCTGATTTCCAGATGCTTCCCGCAAGCGGGATTCAGGATCGGATGGCCTTGCGCCCAGTGATTCAGAATGAACTGAAATGAAGATCCGAGGCAGCGAACATATATTTTACATAGAGTCCATGTTGGTATTGGAGGGTTTCATTCACGTAACATCTTGGTCTTGAAAATGGCGGAGAGGGGGGGATTCGAACCCCCGGTACAGTTTAACCCGTACAACGGTTTAGCAAACCGGTGCTTTCAGCCACTCAGCCACCTCTCCAACCACCTAGATCACAACCACTTATGCGCGCCGCATTGCCCTGCTGTCGCGCGCCCATCCAACAAGTTGCAACAGGTCTGCAACGCTATCACCCACGAAACTTAACGCATCGCGCAAAACGCAGCAAGCCGAAACATAGCCGCGCAAAGTTTAAGGGCGCACAGTTGGGCATTGGCCATGCGTTTTGACGTGTTCATTGTTTCAAATCTCCCGAATCTTCGTCCAAAGCGGTTCCAAATCCGGGTCGGCTAAAGCCATCTGCTTCACTTTTTTAGGCTCGCCCAAATCGGAAGCGGTTTCCAGCCATTTCCAGGCTGCCTTCAAGTCTCCCAGTTGGCATTCGTAGCAGGCAAGATTATAGGCGATCAGAAACTCCTTGGGAAACAACCCCCGGGCCTTGCTGAGAATCTCTTTGGCTTGGGGAATGCCTCCGCCGGGCATGCGTCTCGTGGCATAGGCATGGGAAATCCAGAACTGCGGCTCCGTTGGGCGGCTTTGAACAAGCGCACAAGCGATTTCAGCCGCCCTGTCCCATTTCCCGGCCTTGGAATAAATCTCAAATCGAACCCGCAAAACATCCGGGTGAGCACCCAACGCGGGGACGATCTTCTCCAATTCCTCATTGGCCTCCTGCCAGTTGCCAAGCCCCAGCCAGCCGATGGCGGCGGACAGGTGGAAGCTGTCCGGTGGTTCCAAGGGTTTCATTGTGAGGGCCATGTTCTGTCCAGAACCTCCTTCACGAAGGCCCCGACCTGCGGCTCCTTCGAGGCTCTCGGCCCGGCCACGTTGAGCACCCTGATGCCGTGTTCGGCGATGAAGCGCCGCAGTGCCAGTACGGCGACCGACACGCCGCCCGCTTGGCAAAGATGGAGCACAGGCTTTCCGCGTTTCCGGGCAAGTTCAACCGTCTCCTGGCAACCGCCCGTCAGAACCTCCCCGATGGAAAAAACCACTGTGCCGTCAGAATCTCGCGCATTCCATTCCGTGCGCTGGACGTGGTTCGCACTGGGCGTTTCCTGCAATGGGTATCGGGGGTCTATCGGGCCGTCCTCGGCCCCTCTGCCCTTCGGGCACCAGCCGCCGTGCGGGATTGCACGCTCGATGGCGAAATCCAGCGCGGCACGGTCAGCGCCAGTCTGGCCGCCCGACACAATTTTCGGAACAGGACTCACAGACGTTGTTTACACGGACGGCAGGCTGGCGTCGAAGCTGAAATTGCGGGGCGGATGTCCCAGGGCGCCAGCCCCGGCAAGATGATTGATGGCCATGCAAATCCAGCCGGGATACCACGTCACCCTTGGGTCATTGCGTTTGGAGAATGTAAAACCGTTGGGGAACCTCCGCGCTCACCGTGTTGCTGACAAAATTATCCCCGGGATCTCCACCGAACAGATCCCATCCCGTGAAATCCCCCGTCTCGAACCCGCCGTTTTCGACCAGCCCCGAATACACGGTCACCGGCGCCACCAGGACCGTCATCGCCTCTCCGGCGACCGGGACGCCCTGGCCAAAGCTATTAGTCAACCCGATTGGCAGCGTCTTTTGCGCAGCATTGCTTATTCCCGCTCCGCGTGGTATCAACCGGGCCACTGAACTGTTTATGACTACAATTTTCTTCGGCTGTGTCGCCGGCTTTATCGCCTGGTTCCTGGTGCGTTATCTCGCGGCCGGTCTTTACACGGTCAACCAGAACGAGCGCGCGGTCAAAACCAGTTTCGGCCGCGCCGAGCGCGTCGGCGACGCCACCACGCTGCAGGACCCGATTGCCGCGTCACTGAACGCCGAGGAGAAGGAGCGTTATGCTTTTCCGCAAGTGCGCGTCATCCCGCCGGGCGGGCCTTATTTCAAATGGCCTTGGGAAAAGGTCCATAAGGTCTCCGTCGCCACGCAGACAATCAACATGGCCACGGACCCCGAAGATCCGTCGGCCAATTACAGTGGCACGATGTTGGAGGCTGTGACCAAGGACCAGCTCAATACCGGCTTGAAAGGGCAACTCCGCTGGCGGGCGGCGGAGCGGAACCTTTATGCGTATCTCTTTGGTGTCAAGCATCCCATCACTCACGTCATGGGCTACTTCATTTCCGTGCTGCGCGAGCGCATCGCCAATTTTGAAGCGCCGGCGGCGCCACAAAGTGCCGGGGAAGCCGCGCCGCACCTGGGTCTGGCCACGGCCACCATCGGCATTTCCATCAATGACCTTCGCAAGAATCTGAGCGACATCAACGATCACATGAGCCGCGAGTGCGCGGGATCGGCCGCGCGCTACGGCGTGGTTCTGGACGCCTCGCTCATCACTGGCATTGACCCGCCGCAGGAAGTTGAGTCCGCCCTGGCGGCCATCAACACGGCCTATAATCAGGTCTCCTCGGATATCAGCCTGGCGCAGGCCGCCGCCGACCAGAAGATCGTGCAATCCAAACGGGCCGTCGAAATCGAGACCCTCAAAGCTCAAGCCGAGACGCAACCGCTTATCGCGCTGGCGGAGCAATTGGGCGCTTTGAAGAAGAGCGGCGCTGGGGCGCTCGACGCTTATATTCGCAACGTGCGGCTGAAACTGTTCAACGAGGCCAAGTCGGTCATCCTGGAGGTGAACCATGAATAATTCACTGCTTCTGCATTTCTTCCTCGCGGCGGTGGTGACTTTCATCGGCCTGTTCATCGCGGCGCCGGTTTTCTTCGCCTTCATCCGGTTTTTGGGGCTTTACACCATTGTCGAGGAACGGCAGTGCAAGGTCTATGTCCTGTTCGGCAAGGTGGTGGCGGTCATTGACCAACCGGGGCTGCATCTGCTCATTTTCAAACTGGGCCTTAAGGCCCCGCTGGTCAACCTCCTGGGCAAATGCCACGTGCTCGACTTGCGGCTGGACCAGGAATACCTCCGCAGCACGCCGGTCAATTCCGAAGAAGGCGCCCCCATGGGCATCGGCGTCTGGTACGAAATGGTCATCAGCGACCCGGTGGCCTACCTGTTCAAGAACGCCGACCCGCGCGGCTCCCTGGCCGCCAACGTCGGCAACTCCACCGTCCGCTGTTTGAGCAACCTCAAGCTGGCCGACATGATGGAGAACCGTCATCCCATGAGCCAGACCGTGCGCGCCGAGGTTTCGCCCCAATCGCAGGAGTGGGGCTACAGCCTGGGTTCCGTCTATATCCGCAAAGTGCATTTTCGCGACGCGGCCATGATCAAGCAGATAGAGGAAAAGGTCGTCAACCGCCTGCGCCAGGTGACCGGCGCCATCAAACAGGACGGCGCCAACCAGGTGAGCATCATCACCAGCACGGCCGAGCGGCAGGCGGCCATTGAGTTTGCCAAGGCCGCCGCCATGCGCCCGCAGATTGTCGGCGCCGCCTTGCAAAAAATCTCCCAGGACCCGGACATCTCCCGCGCCTTGTTTGAGACCCTCGAGACCCAGAACATCATCGAAGGACAGGCCGCCGTCACCCTGATACCCAGGAATTCCGCCCTGTTGGGCCAGCTTCTGGCCGCCAGCCAAAGCCGCAAGGCGCAGCCTCCGTCGTAAAACATCGAATATGATTTGCAACGGCAGAGTCCGCGTTGCGCTGGCGGCATGGGCGCTGGCTACACTTGAGGCCACGGGCGGGCCTGCGGCGGACGACATCGCGCCCAAGCCGGGCATTTCGGTCTCGAGCACCCGCGACGCTGGCCCGAAAGAGAATGCCATTGATGGCAAAATGGACGAGGATATGGAGACGGGGACGAATGCGCCGGCCATCGCGATGGCCGGAGATCTGCTGGGGCATTTGATTGGAACCGTATCGCGGGCTGATGGCACCATCGCGGTCAAAGACGCCGCCATCGAAGTCACTGGACGGACGCCGGCCGGCCCGTGGCAAAGGGGCGCCAGAACCGACGAGCAGGGTTTTTTCAGGGCCGATCTGCCCCTGGCAGCGGTCGGACTTGTCAAGATCAGCGCGAAGGCAGGGAAGATGATCGCGGAGAGGACGCTGGAGAGCGGAGACATCGCCAAGAGGTTGACCCCAAGGCCGGCCAAGGGTTCGACCGACCGGCTCTCTCTGAATGGCCAATGGGGCTTTGTGCCCGATCCTCCGAAGAATTTTGCCGCGCAATGCCAGGCCCTGCCTTGGCGCCCGATCACCGTGCCCGCCCACTGGGAAATGGAAGGGTTCGTCTGCGAGAGCGGATTTGGACTCTATCAAAGGACATTCACCGTCCCCGGAGGCTGGGCCGGCAAGAGGATCAAGTTCCGGGCCGAAGCGATTTACAGCCATTGCGAAGTCTTCATCAATGGCGCGCGGGTGGGAAGCCACGAAGGCGGGGCCACCCCTTTTGAACTGGATATTTCCGGCGCGGCTCATTCGGGGAAGAACCAGATCATGATCCTGGTCGAGGCGCTTTCGACGGCCGCCAGCCTGGACCGCATGAGTTATTTTGCCTATTTCAACCTCGCCGGCCTCTGGCGTCCGTTGGAAGTGTTTGCGGTCGAGCCTGCCCACATCTCCCGGCTCGCGCTAGCGACGACGTTCGATCCGGCCTACAAAGACGCCGTGCTGGCAGTCAATATTGATGTCGCCAATGAACAATCCAAGGAAGTGCCGGAGGCTGGAGTGAAGCTTCGCTTGTTTGATCCCCGAGGCCGGGAGGTGGTTTTGCGCGCGCTTTCCACCAACGTATCACTGCCTCCTTGGGAAACGCGCACCATCCAGCTCCAGGCCCAAGTCGCCGGGCCCGAACAGTGGAATGCTGAGAAACCGAAACTTTACACGCTGGTGGCGGAGCTGTCCGGGGCTGGAGCCGCGCCTTCGGCCATCCGGGAACGGTTTGGCTTTCGCCAGGTTGAGGTCAAAGGACGGCTCTTCGAAATCAACGGCCAACCCATCAAGTTCCGGGGCGTTTCCAGGCTCGACGCCCATCCCCTGACGGGCCGTTACCTTAGCGACACGGTCAATAAGAAAGACATCGAGCTGATGAAGCTGGCCAGTTTCAACGCCTTGCGCAACTGCGTTTTCCCCTCCCATCCCTACACCATGGAACTGACTGACGAACTGGGCCTATACGTCGAAGACGACGGTCCATTCTGCTTTGTCTGGGACGCGGCGCCCTCGCAGGACCTGCGCAACGCGCCCTTCATTGTGGGCGTAATGTCCGAATATGTCGAGCGCGACCGCAACCGCCCCTCGGTGGTGATCTGGTCCATCTGCAACGAGAGCCAGTACGGACGGGACTTCGAGATGGCGCATCAATTCATGCGCCAGTCCGACCTCAGCCGGCCTTGCGGAACGGGCCAGTCGAAAAACCTTGAAATCGCGACCTATCATTGCCCAATGAGCTTTCAGAGGCTGGCCGACACCGAGAAACTGCCGATGCCGGTCATCAATGATGAAGCCTTCGGGATCTTCCACGGCTGGGGCGCGATGGCTTATGGCGTCGAACTGGACCCCGGCTTGCGGGATTATTGGGGCACCCACATCCAGGAACTTTTGGAAGCGGCCCGCCGGCGCGACAACTACATCGGCACCATGCAGTTTTCCTGGGTGGATGACAGTTTTCTGGCGCCCAACAAGGGCCTGCGCTACTGGCGGGACTTCAACCAGCGGATTCATTTCGCGGACCGGATTTACGAGATGCCCCGGCGCGGCATTGTGGGCGACTACGTTTGGGGCACGGTGGACGGCTGGCGGCGGCCGCGGCCGGAGTGGTGGCTGGCCAAGAAATTGAATTCACCCATCCGCATCCAGGAAAGGCCTCTGGCCCTTGCGTTGGCGGGCGGGCCGATTGAGGTTCCCGTCGAGAACCTGAACTTTTGGACCGATCTCAATGACTACACCTGTCAATGGCGGCTGGAGAGAGTATCTGACCGGCGGCCGGACCGAACGGGGAAGGCGGCGACTCTGGAGAAAGGGCAGGTCCGCGCCCGCGTTGCGCCGCAGGCCAGAGGTTCCGTCTCCATCCAGACCCGACGCCCGCCAAAGGCCGGGGACACCCTGGTTCTTGAGTTTTACGACCAGTCGGGCCGAATGATAGACGGCTACAAACTGGGCTTCAGTCCCCACGAGATTCCGGCGCTGCCCGACTCCGGCAATCCGGCCCAGATCGCCGAAATGCCCGCCAACGCCTCCCTTCAGAGCTCGGAAGCCATCCGCCTCGTGGGCAGGAACAGCGAGCTTTCTTATGACAAGAGCACCGGCCAGATGCTCTGGTGCCTGGCGGGCCGCCAAACGGTCATCATTTCGGGCCCGGTTTTGCATATCATGCGTTTTCCAGGCGAGGCCGAGCCTTATCCTGACCCGCGCTCATGGGCGTTTTCCGGCGCCGACTCCAAGCAGGGGCCGGGCCAGGCCGTGCTCCACTGGAACGGACGCTACCGCGATTTCACCGGCGGGTTCGAAATAAAAATGGACGACGCCGGCGATGTCCGGATGTCTTACAGTTTCAAATACACCGGCGAGCGGGAGTTCTCCGCCCGCGAGGTCGGGCTTGGCTTTGAACTGCCGGCTGACATGGGCCGCCTGGAATGGGACCGGCAGGCCGACTGGTCCTATTATCCCGACGACCATATCGGCCGGCCCCGAGGCATGGCGATGATCCACAGCGCCTGGCCGCAGACTATTCCCCCGGGGGACCGCCCCTATTCGCAGGACGACCATCCTTGGGGCTGCAACGACTTCCGCAGCACCAAGCGCCACATTTATCGCGCCAGCCTGACCAACCCGCAGGGCGCCGGCATCCAGGTCATCTCCGACGGCGGCCAGAGCCTCCGCGCGACCATGGGGCCGGACACGCTGGCCGTCAACGTCATGGACTATTTCGACGGCTCTCCGGCGGAAATCAACGAATACGTCGGTGTGTATGGCACCGGCCGGCCGATCAAACCCGGTGACGTGTTAGAAGGGGTCGTCAAGCTCCAACTTCTGCCACCACGGGATCAATGACCAAGGCCCCGCTTATCGAAGTCGTGACTGGACACAACTTGCGGTTCATCAAATGGTCAACAGCCTGAATTTAAACAACTTACATTCAGCGCCGCCAAGCGGGTGGGGGAAATGCCTATCTGGAGATTGGACGTCGTTTTGCAGGAAACGGACAGTCCGCCGACCCGTCCGGGTTGCATTCTTGCAAAAATGAATGCGGCACGGTTCTTGCGACACTCGCAATTGCGTGTCTCACCAACCCGCGTGTGCGGATTGGGCGGAGCCTGAATGAGCTCAACATTCGGGCTCCGTTTCGTTTGTGCCAATGACCCAGGCAAGCCTCTGCCTGGGACAACGGAAAAGGAAAACGTCGAGGAGCGGCTTTGAATCCGCTCCGCGCGCACAATCCCTGGAAACACGCCACCTCACGCAACGGCCTCTTCGAGGAAGCCGGCGTCCTCGCCCAAGTAGGAACGCGGTTTTTGCTTTACTTGAGGTGTCCGGAGACGAGCTTGGTCATCTCGAACATGCTCACCTGCTTCTTGCCGTTGAAGACGGCCTGCAGGCTTTCGTCGGCATTGATGAGGGTTTTCTGTTTTTTGTCCTGCAACCCGTGCTTGCGGATATACGCCCAAAGCTTTTTGGTCAACTCGGTGCGAGGAAGGGGAGCGCCGCCGACGATTTTTGTCAGCAGATCATCCGGCTGCACCGGCTTCATAAAAGCCGCACTGGGTTTCCTTTTGGATTTTGTATTCTTAGCCATGCCCCTTTTGTGAACCACCCCCGGCCAGAATGCAACAATTATTTTTCAACAATTTTACTTTCCAGCGAGGCACCCTGGCATGAAGGAACAATTCAGGCCGGCGGCCGTTGCTTTTCCCACCACAATCCAAACTGGAACAGCGCCGCGACCATCAGGGCGTGCCGTATCCGTCCGGCGGCCACCAACTCCGGCACTTGCTCCATCGGCGCCAACTTGGTGATCAGGTCCTCGGCCTGGTCAAGCTGCACCGGCCTGGCTGGCCGGCAGTTGCGCACCAGCACGGTGTGGCAGCGGTTGCTCATGATCGCCGGGTTCGGATAGACCTGGCCGATGATCAGCGGCTGTTCCCCCTCGTAACCGGTCTCTTCCGCCAACTCCCGGCAGCCGGCCGCCTCCGGCGAGACGTCGGCCGCGTCCATGACCCCGCCGGGAATCTCCAGTTCGACCGTGTTGGAGCCGTGGCGGTACTGCTCGATCAAGACCATTTGGCGCTCCGGCGTCAGGGCGATGACATTGACCCAGGAGGCTGAGTCAATAATAAAAAAATCGTGTTCCCGCCCCGTCCGCGGCGAAACCCTGCGGTCTTCCCGCACGGAAAAGACGCGGTAATCCTCCCGCAGCCGGGAGGAAAGCTGGCGCCAAGGCTGGATCATGCCTTGATTTCAGGGCGCGGGGGCGATTTTGACGCTCTCCAGGCCCATGCGTTTGTTGGGGCGGTCGGGTGAGTGGGTGGGCGTGGTGGCGATCTTCTCCAGCACGTCGTCCCCCTTGATCAGTTTTCCAAATGCGGTGTATTTCCCGTCCAGAAAGCGGGCGTCGCCGTGGCAGATGAAGAACTGGCTGCCGGCGGAATCCGGGTCGTTGGAGCGGGCCATGGAAATGACGCCGCGGGCATGCGGGCGGGCGTTGAATTCGGCCTTGACGGTGTGTCCGGGGCCACCGGTGCCCCAGCGCGATTCCTGGGCCGGGTCTTTGGTTTGGGGATCGCCGCCCTGGATCATAAAGCCTTTGATGACGCGGTGAAAGCAGGTGCCGTCGTAAAAGCCTTTGCGGGCCAGCGTTTTGAAATTCTCCACCGTTTTGGGCGCCACATCGGGCCAAAGCTCCAGGACCATTTCCCCTTCGGTGGTGTTGATGATTGCGACTTCCTTCTCCGGCATGATGTCCTCCTTATTTGACCGAGCTGGCCGGGACAATTTTTACGCTGACGATGCCCATTCGCTTGTCCGGCCGATCGGGGGGATGAGTGGGCGTGGCGGCGATTTTGTCCAGCACATCGAATCCTTTGATGAGTTTTCCAAACGACGTGTACTTGTGATCAAGAAAAGTCGGATCGCCGTGGCAGATAAAAAACTGGCTGCCGGCGGAATTGGGGTCGTTGGAGCGGGCCATGGAAAGGACTCCGCGCAGGTGGGAGTGGTCATTAAACTCCGCGTCAATCTTGTAGCCGGGATCGCCCGAACCCCAGGAGTCCTCCTTGCTGGGGTCCTTGGTCAGCGGATCGCCGCCCTGGATCATGAAGCCTTTGATGACGCGATGGAAGCAGGTGCCGTCGTAAAAGCCCTCGCGGGCCAGCTTTTTGAAATTGGCGATGGTTTTGGGGGCCGCGTCCGTCCAGAATTGCGCCACCATCGTGCCCTCGGTCGTGGTGATGACGGCGACCTCCTGATCATCGTTCGTTTTGGAGGCGGTCTGGTTGGTGGTGTCGGCCGCGAGGGCCGATGACTGCGCGCAAGCCGCCGCCAGCGCCAGCCCCAGGAAGAAGTGATTTTTCAAGTATTTCATATTGAATTGCATTGGCAAACCGCAGGCAGGTTACCGAAACGATTTTTGAGCGCAAGCCGCATTTCCACCCCCCGTTTTTGACCGTGATCGGATTTGATTGGCAGGCATCATGCGTTTTTCAGTGTTTTTGGTTAAATTAAGTCAAATTAAGTCAAATCAAGTTCAACCGGCCTCATCCGCGCCCGCCTGCAAAGGCGACCCCGCCCTCGCCCGGATAGGCAGAAAGATGGGGGCAAAAAGATGGGAACAGGACATTTTTTCGCCTCCATTTTTCTGCCTGCCGCCTTTTCGGCTCATCGCCAAGGGCAGGTGGGCTTGCATTGAAGATGCGCGAATTTTTTTAGTGATATTCACTTGTATTGACTTGTACCGAGTTGTATTAACCGCAACCGGGCCGGGCTGAATTGCAGTTTCTGGCGCCCGCGCGCCAGCGCCGCTTTCCGGCTGGCGTCCGAAAGCGGAACTGTCGTTCCACACTCCAAAACGCTTCGCGCGCAAGGCGGGTTGGCGTTTTACCGCCGTCCACCCTTTGCATCCCTCGTTCCGGCCTGTCATTTCGACCTTCATACGCTGATTGTGGCACATCCCGGAACGGACAAAAAACCTACGGTAGTGTTTTTGGCATGATTTTTTTTGGAGGGGTTGGAGCGGCGTTAGCGGCTCAGAAACAACGGGTTGCAATGGAAGAAATCCCAAAAAACAGGAAAAACACAAAAAAATGTGCAAAATAATTTCCGTGGGACCCCTGTTTTTCTGCAAAACGGCCCCCTTTTTTGGCCAAAAACAGCCGGTGAAAAGGGGGATGGTTTGTAAGTTGTTTTTGTTGTGCGGGTTAGACGATATGAAAGAACGGTCGTCGCGACTATCCGGCGGGAAATGGCATGTCAACTCCCATTGGTTCGCAAAGCCTCGCCTAAGGATTTCTTTTGAACCGCGAACCAGGCGAAATATGCGAAAAGGCTTGGATGCCTCGCCTCTTTGCCTGCATTGCAAAAAGTGGAAATCCCTGCTACCGTCCTTGCTGTGAGCCACGTGACCCAAATGCTTAACGCCATTGATGCGGGCGACCCCAAAGCGTCCGAGCAATTGCTGCCGCTGGTCTATGAGGAATTGCGCAAGGTGGCGGCGGCAAAGATGGCCCAGGAGAAACCGGGGCAAACCCTGCAAGCGACCGCGCTCGTCCACGAGGCCTGGATGCGCCTGGTTGGGTCGGAAGAACAAAAGGTTTGGAACAGCCGGGGCCATTTCTTCGGGGCCGCGGCGGAAGCGATGCGTCGGATTCTGGTTGAGTCTGCGCGGCGCAAGGGGCGGTTGCGCCACGGCGGCCAGTTGGAGCGGGTGCCGGTCGAGGAGATCGAAATCGCTGAGGCCCTGCCCGAGGAACGGCTGGTGCAGGTGAGCGAAGCGTTGGATGAGTTGGAGCGCCAGGCGCCGGAGGCGGCGCAAGTGGTCAAGCTGCGGTATTTCGCCGGGTTGACGCAGGAGCAGGTGGGCGAGGCGATGGGCATCTCCCTCCGCGCCGCCGAGCGGCATTGGACCTGGGCCAAGGCCTGGTTGTTTCGATGGATTCGTGAACAGGAACGACAGTGAAGATTTCCTGGCGGGCTTGGCTTGCCGTCGTCGCACTGGAAAGTAGATGACGATGGCGTGGCAACCCCTAAAGATCTCAGCGCAAGCCCATGAACAGCGGCTTCTGGAAGCGGCCCTGGCCCTGGAAACGGAATCCGAACGCGGGGCCTTCCTGGCGGCCGTGGGTGACCCCGCGTTGCGCCGGCGATTGGAAGAACTGGTTGCCTCAAGCGCGGAGGCGGATTCGTTCTTTGGCGCGCCACCGCTACAACACGCCGGTGTGGACGCTAGGGATCTCGTCTCGCCGATTCACCGGGATACGCGGCTGGATGAGAATTCCGGCACCGTGATAGGCCGCTACAAGCTGCTGCAAAAGATCGGCGAAGGCGGCATGGGGGTGGTGTACATGGCGGAGCAGGAGGAACCGGTCCGCCGCCGCGTGGCCCTTAAAATCATCAAGCTGGGGATGGACACCCAACAGGTTGTGGCCCGCTTCGAGGCCGAGCGACAGGCCCTGGCCTTGATGGACCATCCCAACATCGCCAAGGTGCTCGATGGCGGCGCCACCGACACCGGACGGCCTTACTTCGTCATGGAACTGGTGCAGGGCGTCCCCATCACTGAGTTTTGCGACAAGAACCAACTTCCAGCCCAGGAGCGCATCAAACTCTTCATTCAGGTCTGTCAAGCCATCCAAAGCGCGCACCAAAAAGGGATCATTCACCGGGACATCAAGCCGACCAATATCCTGGTCACGCTCAACGCCGGCGTGCCCGTGCCCATGGTGATTGACTTCGGGGTGGCCAAAGCCACCGAGCAGAAGCTGACCGAGAAGACCGTCTTCACCAATTACGCGACGATGATCGGCACGCCCGCCTACATGAGCCCGGAGCAGGCCGAAATGAGCCGCCTGGACGTGGATACCCGCAGCGACATCTACGGCCTGGGCGTGCTGCTCTACGAATTGTTGACCGGGACGACGCCATTCCCGGAGAAACGTTTGCGCAGTGCCAGCTACCAGGAGATGCAGCGGATTATCGTGGAAGAGGAACCCGAACGGCCTTCCACGCGCTTGCGTCAGACATCCATCACTGCCTCGCGACCTAATTCTCAACTCTCAACTCTTAACTCCGCACTCTCAACTGACCTGGATTGGATCGTGATGAAGTGCCTGGAAAAGGACCGGGCGCGCCGTTACGAGACGGCCAATGGCCTGGCCGCCGATCTCCAGCGTCATCTGGACAACGAACCAGTCGTAGCCCGGCCACCGAGCGCGGCTTACAGACTCCAAAAGGCGTGGCGGCGTAACAAACTGGTGTTTAGTGCAGGGGTGGCAGTGGTTCTGGCACTTGTGGCGGGGCTTGGTGTGGCAGCGATGGGATGGCGTCTGACGCGAGTTGAGAGGGACGGGGCAATTCAAGCGCGTGCGGGAGAAGAGGCGCAGCGGAAGGCCGCGCAAGCCAGCGCTGTTACCGCCCAGGAGCAAAGGCAGCGGGCAGAAAATGCGAAAACCGAATCCGACCACCAACTCTACGTGGCCAACATGAACCTAGCCCAGCAATCGTGGGAACAGAACAACATTGGTCGGCTGCGGCAATTACTGAAAGAGACCCAAGATTCTCCGTACCGCGGTTTTGAATGGTATTATTGGCAACCGCAAACTCATTTGGCCTTGAAGACGCTCCGAGGCCATCGACGTGGAGTTTATTCTGCAGCCTTTTCCCCGGACGGTCAACGAATTGTCACCGGGAGTTGGGACAATACGGCTAAGGTGTGGGATGCGGCCAGTGGCACAAACCTGTTCACGCTGACGGGGCACAACAATTATGTTTATTCTGTGGCCTTTTCTCCGGACGGCCAACGAATTGTCACCGGGAGTTGGGATACGACAGCCAGGGTTTGGGAGGCGGCCAGCGGCAAGCTGCTGGCTATGTTCCCGGGGCACAGCGGTAATATTTTCTCTGTGGCTTTCTCCCCAGACGGCCAGCGGATTGTTAGTGGCAGCGCCGATAAGACGGCCAACGTGTGGGAGGCGGCCAGCGGGCAGGAATTACTCATGCTAACGGGACACAAAGGTGGGATTAGGTGTGCGGCCTTTTCCCCGGACGGTCAGCGGATTGTGACTGGCAGTGAAGACCACTCGGCCAAGGTCTGGGAGGCGGCCACCGGCACAAACCTGCTCACGCTCACGGGGCACAGCGGTTGGATTTCGTCTGTGGCCTTTTCTCCGGACGGCCAGCGGATTGTCACTGGCAGTTTGGACCATACGGCCGAGGTGTGGGAGGCGGCCAGCGGTCGGGAACTCTTTCCGCTCAAGGGGCACAGCCGTGAAATTTGGTCAGTGGCCTTTTCTCCGGACGGCAAGCGGATTGCCACCGGCAGTTTTGATGGGACCGCCAAGGTTTGGGAGGCGGCCAGCGGCCGGGAACTTTTCACTCTCAAAGGGCACGGCAGTGGGGTTCGGTCTGTGGCCTTCTCCCCGGACGGCAGGTGGATCCTCACGGCCAGTGGGGATGGGACGGCCAAGGTGTGGGAGACAGCAAGTGGCGTGTCTGCCGACGAGACAGGTCGGAATTTGGTCACACTCAGGGGGCACAGCGCTGAGATTTGGTCTGTATCCTTTTCCCCGGACGGACAGAGGATTGTCACCGGGAGTTGGGATAATACAGCCAAGGTGTGGGAGGCGGCTAGCGGCAAGCAATTGCTCACGTTCGCGGGGCACAGCAATAAGGTTTACTCCGCGGCCTTCTCCCCGGACGGCCAGCGGATTGTCACCGGCAGTGCTGATAATACGGCCAAGGTGTGGGAGGCAGCCAGCGGGCGCGGACTCCTTACGCTCACGGGCCACAGCAATTGGGTACTTTTTGTGTCCTTCTCCCCGGATGGCAAGCGGATTGTCACTGGGAGTTATGATCGGACGGCCAAGGTTTGGGATGCGGCCAACGGGCGGGAACTGCTCACGCTGCAGGGGCACAACGATGCGATTGGTCCTGTGGCCTTTTCACCGGATGGCCGACGGATCGTCACTGGCAGCGATGATGGAAAGGCCAACGTGTGGGAGGCCACGAGTGGCAGGGAACTGTTCACGCTGCAGGGGCACAACGATGCGATTGGCTCTGTGGCCTTTTCATCGGACGGCCAGCGGATTGTGACTGGCAGTTTTGATGGGACGGCCAAGGTGTGGGAGGCGGCCAGTGGCAAGCCTCTGCTTACGCTCAAGGGGCACAGCGAGCGGATTCTGTCTGTGACCTTTTCCCCGGACGGTCGCAGGATTCTAACTGGAAGTGACGACAGTACAGCCAAAGTGTGGGAGACGGTCAGTGGCCTGGAACTGCTCACGCTCAAGGGGCACAGCAGTGGGGTTGTGTCTGTGGGCTTTTCCCCGGACGGCCAACGGATTGTCACTGGCAGTCGAGACGGCACGGCCAGAGTGTGGGAGGCGGCGCGACTCGAGCAGGTCGCCGCCTGGCAGGAAGAAGAAAAAGCGGCCGCTCAGTCTCTTGACGCTCAGCGCCAGCGACAGGAAATCGACGAACAAATCAAGCAGACCACGAACCTGCAAAACTCGCCGGCGCGGCGGGATTGAAACAGTGGTGGGTTAAACAGCACAGCATAATCCCTGTAATTAAAACAATAAGAAAACAATATGAATACTATTAAAAAGACAAATTCTATGAAAATGAAACTCTTCCGCCTCGCGGCGTGGGCGATGGCCATGACGGCAGCGCATCTGACGGCGCAGACCTTCACGACCTTGTATAATTTCCCGCAAGTCAATTCCGATGACGAAAACATCTACGGAGCATTTCCGCATCCCCGACCGACTTTATCGGGCAATACCCTGTATGGGACGGCGCTTCGAGGCGGCTTGAACGGCGATGGCACGGTGTACAAAGTCAACACCAACGGCACGGGTATGACGCGCCTGCATAGTTTCACTGGCGGAAACGACGGAGCTAATCCGGAAGACGTATTGCTTTTATCGGGCAACACCCTCTATGGCACGGCGAATAATGGCGGCCTTTACGGCAGTGGCACGGTGTTCGCCGTCAACTCCAACGGCACGGGCTTTACGAACCTGCATAGTTTCACGGAACCACTTGGAACGAACGGAGGATATGGAACCAACAGGGACGGAGCTTATCCGTGGGCCGGATTGATTTTATCGGGCAACACCCTGTATGGGACGGCGAATCGAGGCGGCCTTTACGGCAGTGGCACGCTGTTTGCCGTCAACGCTGATGGCACGGATTTTACGAACCTGCATAGTTTCACAGCGCCCCTTGGAATTGGGGGTGCTGATGGTACCAACTACGACGGTGCTTTTCCAATTTTCGGATTGCTTTTATCGGGCACCACTCTGTATGGGACGGCGAATAGTGGCGGAACAAATGGCTATGGCACGGTGTTTGCCCTTAACGCTGACGGCACGGGTTTTACGAACCTACATAGTTTCACGGAACCCCTTGGAACGGAAGGAGGATATGGAACCAACAGCGACGGAGCTTATCCGTGGGGCGGACTTATTCAGTCGGGCAACACCCTTTATGGGACGACGCCCGTGGGCGGCAGTAACGGCACCGGCACGGTGTTCGCCGTCAACACCGATGGAACAGGTTTTACGACACTGTATAGTTTCACGTCCGGCTCTGGATCTTATTCTGACACTACCAACAGCGACGGAGCCTTTCCGATTTGTACATTGCTTTTATCGGGCAACACCCTGTACGGGGAGGCGAATAGTGGCGGCAGTTCGGGCAATGGCACGGTGTTTGCCCTCAGCACCAACGGCACGGGTTTTACGAACCTGCATAGTTTCACAACCCTTGGAACGGAAGGTGGATATGAAACCAACAGCGACGGAGCTTTTCCGTGGACCGGATTGATTTTGTCGGGCAACAGCCTGTATGGGACGGCGAAAAGTGGCGGCCTTCACGGCAGTGGCACGGTTTTCAGCGTTACGCTGCCGGTGCCGCAATTGTCCATAACGGCTTCGGGCACAAACGTTATTATGACGTGGCCGACCAATGCCGCCGGCATCAGTTTCGCCGGGTACACTTTGCAATCCACCCTCAATCTCGGGGCGACTGCGGCTTGGAATCCCGTTTCTCCACCGCCCGTCGTGGTCAATGGGCAATACTTCGTGACCAATCCCATCTCCGGCACCCAGCAGTTCTACCAGTTAAGCCAGTAATTGCGCAAAGGGGCCGGAGTACGGAGGCTGGAGGGACGTGAAGGATGAAGGAAGAAGGATCCTCGGAAGAACTAGGATTAAGATTAGATTCTTAATTTTAAAATCTCATTAAAATATCTCTCAGATGTTGGCTTCAGGCGGCCATTAAAGCAATGACGTCATCGAGGGCTTTTTCGACTTTGAGGTAAGCCTTCTCGAA
>Ga0326727_10005669_pt1 | contig 35321 bp, 25 predicted proteins | sample MB2enrmetagenome_FD_207643 | JGI IMG/M metagenome (GOLD analysis project Ga0326727, IMG submission 207643) | Lab enriched peat soil microbial communities from McLean, Ithaca, NY, United States - MB29MY | ecosystem: Environmental > Terrestrial > Soil > Wetlands > Peat | place: USA: New York...
GGCTTGAGCACGGCTTCGATGAGCTTGTCGACGATGTGCTTGGGCGTGGCGCCGTCGGGGTTGCCCATGCCGAAGTCGATGATGTCTTCGCCACGGCGGCGCGCGGCGGTCTTCATCTCGCCGGTGATGTTGAAGACGTAGGCGGGAAGGCGCTGAATGCGGGAAAACTCTTCCATGGTGACTCCAGAATACAGGGACCGAGGGTACAAGGGACCAAGGGACCGAGAACGCAAAGACACGTCGGGACCGTGTGCTTGATGCGAATTGCTGAGATTTGGGGATGAGGTGAGGCGGAGTTTAGGCGGCCGAAGCCGCCGCGGCGGCACGAGCCGCGCGGGCGATGGCGAAGGTGGGATGGGTGAACTGCATGGATTTGATTATAGCGCAGCTGGCGGAGTTAGCGGAGTTGGCGGTGCTGGTGAGGAGCGAATCAGTCGAGCTGGCGGCGCCAATCCCAAAGTGCGCGGGCCGCAAACTTTATACTTGTTGAGACATGCAAGAATCCCTACCACAGAAGTTTCTACCTGTTGCCGAACAGATGGACCTGCTCCAGAAGGGCGCGGCGGAGATCATCCGCGTGGCCGACCTGAGAGAGCGCCTGGAGGAGAGCCGCAAAACCGGAAGGCCGCTGCGGGTGAAGGCGGGGTTCGACCCGACGGCGCCCGATCTGCACCTGGGCCACACGGTCCTGATGCGCAAGCTGCGGCACTTTCAGCAGCTGGGGCATACGGTTATTTTTCTGGTGGGCGATTTTACGTCGCTGATCGGCGACCCGACGGGGCGCAACGTGACGCGGAAGCCGCTGACGCGCGCCGAGATTGACGCGAACGCCGAGACGTATAAGCAGCAGGTATTCAGGATCCTCGACGAGAAGGCGACCGAGGTGCGCTACAACAGCGAGTGGCTGGGAAAGCTGGGGTACGAGGAGACGATCCGGCTGACGGCGCACTTTACGGTTTCGCAGATGCTGGAGCGCGACGAATTTCACAAACGCTTCCAGGAAGAACAGCCGATCAGTTTGCACGAACTCTTGTACCCGGTAATGCAGGGATACGACTCGGTGTGCCTGGAGTGCGATGTGGAGCTGGGCGGGACGGATCAGAAATTCAACCTCTTGTGCGGGCGCGAGCTGCAGCGGCACTACGGGCAGAAACCGCAAATCGTGCTGATGACGCCGATTCTCGAGGGGTTGGACGGCGTACAGAAGATGAGCAAGTCTCTCAACAACGCGATCGGCATCAACGAGCCGGCGAGCGAGATGTACGGGAAGCTGATGAGCATTTCGGACGAGCTGATGTGGAAGTATTTTCTCCTGCTGACGGATTTGCGCGGGTCGGAGATCGAGGCGATGCGGACAGAGGTTGCTGCGGGAAAACTGCATCCGATGGAGACCAAGAAGAAATTGGCGCGGACGATAACTGCGGGGTTCCACGGCGAGGCAGCCGCCAAGATCGCCGGCGAAAACTGGGCGAGGATGTTTCAGGCTGGTGAGACGGCGGCAAATCTCGAGGAGGTAGCCGTGGCCTTCGCTGATGTCGCGGGGCCGGGGGGATCGAACCAGATTCGTCTGCCCAAATTGCTGGTGGCGATGGGCCTGGCCACGAGCGGCGCGGAGGCCCACCGCAAGATAAGCGAGAAGGCGGTTCGCGTAGACGGTGACTTAGTGGAGAGCCTGCTGATTCCCGTCGGCGAGCTGCCGGCGCGGTTCACGGTGCGGCTGGGGAAGCGGGCGAAGGTTGCGGTGATTTCGCAGAACTGAGAGTAAAATGTCTGCGCATGCTCTCCCCATATGAAAGCGAGGCAAGACGATGCAAGTTATCGATATGGGCCGGCGTGAGTACCCGTTGCAGGGCTTTCTAAAAACCGTCTATTTCCTGGGCGGCCTTGGTTTCTGCGGCTTTGGAGTCTTTAAGCTGGCGCAGTTCTTACCACGGATGAAATCGGAAGTGGGGGGGATGGCGGGACTCGATGCAATGATGATTGGGATCTTGCTGGTGTCGGTGGCCTTGGGCCTCTATCTGATATTGTCGGCGCTGCGCACGCGGCTACTGATCGATGGCACGCGCATCGCGGTGCGCAGCGCATTTCTCGAGCGTTCGGCGGATTTCAGCGAAGTGCAGGGATTCCGCGCCATCTCCACCCGCAATGGGACGGTCTGGCGGATCGAGTTGAAGCAAGGGCTGGGCTCGATCACGATTCCGGGTGGGCTTGTCGGCGATGAGCTTCGCGTGTGGTTCCAGCAATTGATGGATCTGGACAGGCAGGGCCGCTAGGAAGCGCTCAACATGACCGAGCAGAACCAGGAGCCGGGGGCGGCTCCCGAAGGCCGACTGAAGGCGCTGCCCGCGCGGCTGGTGGTGCGGCTGGGCAAGCGGGCGAGTGTGGCGGTGATTGGGTAGAGGGCACCCCTTGATTCTCGGGGCTGAAGCCCTCGCTCTTTTTTCGGCGCATTCGGCACGACTGAAGTCATGCCCTGATACAAAACGATAAAAAGCAACCGCAGGTCCTTCGGCTTCCCCCAGCGGCCTCAGCCGCCGAGCGCCGGGCCGCTACCCCATGATCGCGCTGCGATCACGGGGCCCCAAGCGCGCTCCGCTCAGGATGACAGTTCAGTGTTGATGGGGGGCGTTAGCTGCCGAGAGCGAAGGCGCGCGCGGAGTCGAGCAGTTTGGCGACGGATTCCTTGGAGCAGGATTCGGTGTAGATGCGCAGGAGGGGCTCGGTGCCGCTGGCGCGCAGGAGGAGCCAGGTTTCGGCGGCTTTCGGTTTGGTGGTCGCTTCGGGGTTGTCGAGGAAGAACTTGACGCCGTCAAGATTCTCCTGGCAGAAGATGGCCATGCCGGCGAAGACGGGGTCGCCGGGCTTGAGGGCGTGGGCGCGGGCGATGACGGCGTCCCTCTGCGCTTCGGGGATGTGCAGATCGATGCGGCCGAACTGGTGCTCGCCGTACTCGGCCTGCAAGTCGGCGACAAGCTGTCCGAGGGTTTTCTTCTCTTGGGCCATGACGTTGGCGAGCAGCAGGCAGTTGAGCAGGCCGTCGCGCTCGGGCAGGTGGCGCTGGAAGCCGATGCCGCCCGACTCCTCGCCGCCCATGAGGATTTCGCGCTCGAGCATGAGGTCGACGACATACTTGAAGCCGATGCCGTGCTCGATGAGCTCGCGGCCGTATTTCCGGCAGATGCGGTCGAGCATTTTGGTGGTGTTGAAGGCGCGGGTGACGGCGCCGGGCCAGCCTTTGTACTGCAATACCCAGCTCAGCAGCACGCAGTAGATTTTGTGCGGATCGACAAAGTTGCCGTGCTCGTCGGTTGCACCGATGCGGTCGGCGTCGCCGTCGGTGCACAGGCCGGCCTGGCAGCCGTTGGCTACCACCGCTTCGCCGAGGGCGCGGATGTTGGGCTCGATGGGCTCGGGATTGATGCCGGGAAAGAGCGGGTCGGGGTTGGAGCGAATCTGCACGTGGGCCACGCCAATGCGAGCGAAGATATCGGCGAGGATGGTGCCGCCAGCGCCGTACATGGAGTCGATGCAGAACTTCATGCCGGATTTGGCGATGAGGTCAAGGTCGGCGAAATCCTCGATGGAATTGATATAGGTGGGCAGGAAGTCGACTTCGGTGATGGGCGCAGGCTGCGCAGCTCGGGCGACGGGCTTGTCGAGATAAGACTCGATGGCGGCGATCATGGAGGGCTTGCCCGAGCCGCCGTACCAGCCCTTGTACTTGACGCCGTTCCACTCCGCGGGGTTGTGCGAGGAGGTGATCATGATGCCGCCGGCTGCGCCGCGCTCGCGCACGCCGAAGCTCAGGGCTGGCGTGGGCGTGACGGCGTTGACGAACATGACGGGAATGCCGGTAGCCGAGGCAACTTCAGCGCAGGCGCGCGCAAAGGCCTTCGATCCGAAGCGCGTGTCATAACCGATGCAGAGGCCGCGGGCTGGATCCTCCTGCGCCGAGCCTTTGCAGGAATAGATGTAGGCGGCGATGGCCTCGGCGGCGGTGCGAACGTTGGCGAAGGTGAAGTCGTCGGCGATGACGCCGCGCCAGCCGTCGGTGCCGAATTTGATGACGGGGTGAGGCATGAAGTGCTTGCGTTCTCCTCAGATAAACAAAGGTAAACGATAGCAGGCTGCGCGGGGATTTCGCACGCGGAGCGCGAACAGGGCCTGCAGCGGACTCACGCCGTTGGCTGCTCGGGAAAAGCCATGCAGTTGGCGAACTCGTCCTGAAAGGCGGGGTCTGCGGCGAGGCTGACGTGCTCGATGGGCGGGAGCGGGGGTTCCTCGGCGGCAAGGAGAAGCATTTTTGCGCCGCGGAGGGCGGTGTTGCCCGCGGCGTGGACGAGCCGGCGCGGCGCTTCGATGAGGCCGATTTCGATGGCGCTTTCGATCTGCACGTAGTTGCCGAAGGCGCCGGCGAGGTCGATGCTTTGCAGATCGCGGACGCTTGCGCCGAGGCGCTTGAGCAGCAGGCGAAAGCCAGCGGCGATGGCGGCCTTGGCCAATTGCATCTCGCGGATGTCGCTTTGGTAGAGGACGACCGGAGGCACGACGGGAAAGAGCTTGGTGCCGTTGGCGACGCGGCCTGAGGCAAGGATGGCGCCCAAGCGCAGGCCGGCGGCAACAGCATCCACAACGCCGCTGCCGCAGATGCCGCGTGGCGACACATCGCCGATAACCGTGGCGTGGAGCTCGCCGCGGTCGAGGGCGACGTACGCGATGGCGCCCGTGATGGCGCGCATGCCCATGCGGATGGCGCCGGCCTCGAATGCGGGACCAGCGGCGGTGGAGGCGCAGACGATGCCATGCTCGTTGCCGATGGCGATTTCGCCGTTGGTGCCGAGGTCAACGAGCGCGGAGAGAGCGGGGCCGTTGGCGATGCCGGAGGCAATGATTCCGGCAAGAATGTCGGAGCCGACAAAGCCGCCGATGCAGAGGGCGAACCGGATGGTGCAATCCGCAGGCAGGTTCCAGGCGAGGTCGCGGGCCGAGAATCGTTGCTCGGCGAGATGCGGCGATTGGAAGGGAACGTGCGCGAGCGGCTCGACATCGAGGCGGGAGAACAGGTGGTGCATCACGGTGTTGCCTACGAGGATGACTTCGGCAATCTGCGACTGGCGGCCGGCGGCAAGCCGCGCGACGAGTTGGGTGAGCGCGGCGCGCACGGAAGTGGTGAGGTCGTGGCCGTCGAGCGTGGCACGGATGCGGCTCATGACATCGGAGCCAAAGGCGGCCTGAGGATTGAGCATGGTCTCGATGCCGAGGACGTTGCCGGAAGCGAGATCGAGGATTTGCGCGGCGATGGTGGTGGTGCCGAGGTCGATGGCGATGCCCAGGCCGCGTTTTTTCCTGGCTTTGGATTGAGTTTCAGCCGGAGCGAGACTCGAATCGGCGAGAATCTCCATGCGCCACTGGCCGCACTCGAGTACGAGAGGCGCTTCTGTACGCGCCTGGCAGGCGAGACGCCATCCGGCGGCGAGTTGGTCCGCAGTGAAAGCGGCGCGGTCAGCGTGAGTGACGTGAAGCGAGCCCGAAAGCACGCGCACACCGCAGCCGCCGCACTCGCCCGTGCCGCCGCAGGGAAACTCAAAGCCGTGTGCGGCGAGGCCGGCCACCAGCGAGGCGCCGCGAGGGACGTCGAGCTCGACGGAGAGTGGCTCGAGGCGGATGCGCACGCGCGCCGGAGTTGTGCGGGCTGGCCTCGTGCGGTGGCGGCTCATACGGCTTCCACGATGCCGTCACCCAGCGTGGCGCGCACCTGCGCGCCGGGCGGAACGACGAGAAAATCGGCCGCGTCCCATGGACCGTTGACGAGGCGCTCGAAGAGCGTGAGGGAGCCCTTGACCTCATCGAACGTCCAGCCTTCTTTTTCCGCTTCAGCGCGAGCCTGACTGCGGCATGCGCCGTCAGAAGCGACGCCGGTGGAGATGTAGGTGAGGCCGGTGTAATGGCGGCGATATGCGGTGAACTGCTCAAAAAGATAGTTGCCGTTCTCCTCACCGTATTGTGCGATCAGCTCATCGCGAGTGCGGCGCTCGCCCAGCGTGTGCCGCGATGCTGCCCAGCCCGGCTCGAGCATCTTGTCCGGCGTTTGAAACTCGATCCAGCCGGGCGAGCGATAGTAGACGCCGGGATGGTTGTCGAAATAGGACAAGTAGCGATGGCGGTCACCCATCAGCAAGGCAATGCAATCGTGGGCGCGGGGCAACACAATCTGGGTTTGGCGCGCGCGCAGGCCCTCGGTACCGCGGCCGCATAGAGCGTAGCCAAGAAGGATAGCATCGTAGCCGAGCGGGTCAGCGGCATCGATGCGCTCCTGCAGACGCGGACGCATGCCGACGCCGAGATCGTGCAGGCCCATGGTGAGCGCTTCAAGGTCGACGGTGTGCGCGGAGCGGGAGACAACGTCTTCCATCTCGCGAGTGAGGACCTGGCAAAAGATCGCTTTCAGGCGCATGAGCACAGTTTTCAGCTATCAGCTGTCAGCTTTCAGCAAATTTGTGCGAACGTCAATGATCGCGGTTGAGGCAAGGATACCTCGAAACCGTTATTCTTCCACGGCAGAGCGGCGCTTTTTGCGTCGCAGAGGGCAGCCAGTGTGGGTTCGTCGAGCGGAGCTTTGAAGTGCCAAGGTTCTGCTTCCCTGGCGGAAATGCTGGCGCCGGCGGGAAGGTCGACCTTCTCCAGACGCAGATCCATGAGCGGAATGGCGAGGGGCATGCGCAACCCACGCGCCGCAAGGTCAGGATAAAAGTTGCGATGCGTCAGGCGGCTTGTCCTGCGAGCAGATTCTTCACCAGGCCAACGGCGCCGCTGGCGTTCTCGCTGTATCCGTCGGCGCCGATTTCTTTGGCGTACTGCATGGTGACGGGCGCGCCACCGACGAGCACCTTGACCTGGGTGCGAAGGCCGGCAGTCTTGAGCGCGTCGATGGTGAGCTTCATGGCCGGCATGGTGACGGTGAGCAGCGCCGACATGCAGACGATCTGCGGATTGCGCTCTACCACCGCGGCGACGAAGCTCTCCGGCGCAACATCGGCGCCGAGGTCGATGACCTCGAAGCCGCCGCCCTCGAGCATGGAAGCGACGATGTTCTTGCCGATGTCGTGCAGGTCGCCCTTCACCGTGCCGATGACCACGCGGACCGCCATTTTCTTGCCGGAGGCGGAGAGCAGCGGCTTGAGCAATTCCATCGCGCTCTTCATGGCACGGCCGGAGAGGAGTAACTCGGGAACAAAGTATTCTTCGGCTTCGAAGAGGCGGCCGACTTCATCCATGGCCGGGACCATCGATTGCTGAATCAGGTCCATGGGTGCGACGCCCGCCGCGAGCGCTTCCGCAGTGGCGGCGCGCGCTTTCTTCTCGTCGCCGTTCACAATCGCATCGTGAAGGGCGCTCCCCTGCGCCATAGGATTACCTCTCAACTCCACGCCTCATGCAAGATACTGCCAGCGGCATCGCCAGAGCCGATTTGACTCATTGGTTGGCCGCGCAAGCCCTGCGGATACGGCGCAGCCGCCTCCAAAGATCCGTTGGGCCGGTCTGTCGACTCAAGGTTAGGCTAGATTTCACGATAGAGCGATCCTGATTTGGGCGCAACAGGTGGGCAGGGCGGGGTTCCAGGAGGCGGAATCGGCGCTGCGGCGCGGAAGAGGAGGGATTAAAGGCCCACCCGACGGCGGCGCGGCTGAGGACTTGAGAAACAAGTTATAGGAAGTCGACAGGCCTGAGGGCTAAAATGGGGGCCAAGCGTTGGTAGCGCGAATACGGTTCGTTCCCCCCCCCGGCCAAGATTCGAGCAAAGGATCTGCCTATGTCGATTCTCTGGAGAACGGCGGGCGTTGTGTTGTTGGCGGCGGCAGCGGCCGCGGCGTGCGCGCAGCAGGGCGGTGGCGGGGCGCAGCGCGGCATTCAGCCGGAAACCACTGATGAGCCGGCGGTGAAGAACGGCCACCAGTACGTGGTGGCGATCGGCATCGACCATTACGAGAACTGGCCCATCCTGAGCACGGCGGTGAGCGATGCAACCGGATTTGCCAAGCTGCTGACGAGCAAATTCGGATTTGAGTATGCCGTGGAGCCGCTGACGGAGAAGAATGCCACGCGCGAGTCGATTTTTTCGCTGATCGACGACGACCTGCGCAGCCGGCTGAAGCCGGAAGATTCGCTGGTGATCTTCTTCGCCGGTCACGGAACCACACGCAACGACAAAATTGGCGATCAGACGCGGTCGGTGGGATTCATTGTGCCGGTGGATGCGCGGGCGCCGGGAATGAATGAGCACTGGAGCGACTACCTGAATGTTGAGGAGCTGTTGCACACCATCGACTCGCTGCCCGCATCGCACATCCTGGTGATCCTGGACAGTTGCCACAGCGGCATGGCGCTGGGAAGCAAGTTCATGACGAGCCGCGCCGATACGCGTTTTGAGCGGGACATGCTGGTGAAGGTAAGCCGGAAAGTGATCGCCAGCGCGCAGGGAGACCAGCTTGCGGCCGACAGCGGGCCGCTGCCGAACCACTCGTTGTTTACCGGGCTGATGATTCAGGGACTGACGAACGGGAAGGCGGACAGCTTCGGGGAGGGATTTGTCACGTCGAGCCAACTGGGCGCCTATGCGCAGCACGAGGTAGGGGTTGCGGCGGGATCGAGGCAGACTCCGCTGTTCGGAGCGTTCGATGACGACCAGGGTGGTGAGCTGGTGATCCACATGGGCGCGGGAGCCCAGCCGGCCGCGGCGGATGGCGCGAATCCAGCCAACACGATGACGAAGTACGAGGCACTCGAACTCGACCGGCTGAAGAAGGAAGGGAACCGCTACTGGCAGGACGACGATCCACTGAAGAATTTTCCCGCGGCGCGGAGCGTGGCGCTGAAACTGTGCGACAGCGGCAAAGACAGCGACGAGTACTGGGGATGCGAACAGGCCGCGAGAAGTTTTCGCACGGGGTTGGGGGGCGAGACGGACTATACGCGCGCAGCGAGCCTGGCCCAGAAGGCGTGCGATGGCAAGGATACCGACGCGTGCGTTTTGCTGGGAGCGATCTACCAGTCGGGCGAGACGATCCAGCCCGACCTGCAGAGCGCCGTGCGGCTTTACCAGGACGCATGCAATGCGGGAGACCTGCATGGCTGCTTCGGACTGGGCAGGCTGTATGTAGAAGGTCATGGAGTGGCCATGGATTACGCACAGGCGAAGGCGCTCTTTACCAAGGCGTGCGATGGCGGCGAGTTGACGGGCTGCAATGGCCTTGGCGTGCTCTACGATCACGGCTCGGGCGTGACCAAGGACCAGGCCCAGGCGCTGAGCTTGTGGCAGAAGGCGTGCGACGGCGGGGTCGGGAGGGCATGCGAAAACATCGGCCAGATGTACGCCTTCGGGAACGGCGCCGCGAAGGACCCCGCGCAGGCGGTGAGCTATTACCGCAAGGGTTGCACGGGCGGCGAGATGGAAAGCTGCGCCGAGCTAGGGTGGGCGTATCAGAGCGGCCAGGGAGTTGAGAAAGACGAGTCCCAGGCGCTGACGCTCTTCCACAAGGCGTGCGATGGCGGATCGGCCGTGGGGTGCAACGAACTGGGCAACAATTACCTGCACGGCGAGGGTGTAAATAAAGACCCCGGGCAGGCAGCGGTGTTTTTCCGCAAGGCCTGCGACGCAAGCGGTGTGGGTACGTGGGGCTGCAACAACCTGGGGTTGATGTACGACAACGGCTTCGGCGTGGGAAAAGATCCGCAAGAGGCGCTACGCCTGTACCGCCGAGCGTGCGACGCCGGACAGATGGTCGGCTGCAACAATGCTGCCAACATGTTCCTGTATGGGCGCGGCACGGCGAAGGATGAGGGAGAAGCGGTGCACATGTACCGCACCGCGTGCAATGGGAACAATTTGGCTGGTTGTGTCCAGCTTGGTTTCATGCTTGCGGCTGGACTGGGCACCTCGAAGAATGAACCGCAAGCGATCGGGTTTTTCCGCAAGGCATGCGACGGCGGCGAGTTGAGGGGTTGCCTGGGACTCGGCTCCATGTTTGAAAGCGGCCAGGGCGTGGCCAAGGACGAATCGCAAGCGGCGAAGTTGTATGGCAAGGCCTGCGATGCCGGGAGTATGGCGGGCTGCACCGATCTGGGCAACCTGACGGTAAGCGGCCGCGGCGTAGCCAAAGACGAGGCGGCGGGTTTTGCGCTTTACAAGAAGGGCTGCGACGGCGGCGACATGAATGGCTGCGTGAACTACGCACTGGCCTATGAATCGGGGCAGGGCGTGGCCAAGGATGAAGCGGAAGCGGCGCGGCTGTTCCAAAAAAACTGTGATGCTGGCGACCTGAGGAGTTGCACGCAGCTCGGCTACTTGTATTACAACGGGATCGGCGTGACCAAGGACGCGACGAAGGTGTTTCAACTGACGCAGAAGTCCTGCGACGGCGGCGTAATGCTGGCCTGCTCCAATCTGGCCGCTACATATTACCTAGGGGTGGGAATCACGAAGGATGAACCCAAGGCAAAGGTGCTGGATCGTCAGGCGTGCGACGGCGGCGAACCGAGAGGCTGCGCGGGCATCGCCGCTTTTGGCTTCATGGATCAAGAGGGATTCGACTCGGCGAAGAATTACGGTGACCAGTTGACCAATTATCGCAAGTCGTGCGACAGCGGTGACATGAAGGGCTGCGCGGCTCTGGCTTTCATGATTCGCAACGGCCTGGGCACGACGAGGGACCCTGGTGCCGCCAATGATCTGGCACAAAAAGCCTGTGATGGAGGCGTGATGATCTCCTGTGTGGGGTACGGCGCAATCCTGTACACCGGCGACGGTGTGAAGCAGGACCCGGCGCAGGCGCTGAGCTTCGAGCGCAAGGCGTGCGAAGGCGGCTCGATGGCGGGCTGCGTCTACGTTGGGTTCTTCTACCAGAATGGCATTGGCGCGCCGATAGACGCCGTGCAAGCCGCTGACTTCTACCGCAAATCCTGCGACGGCGGCGAGCCGACGGGCTGCCGGGTTGTCGGCTGGCTTTATCGCAACGGCCTGGGCGTAGCGCTGAATGAAACGACGGCCCTGAGCTTTTATCGCAAGGCGTGCGACGGCGGCGATGAGACTTCGTGCACGGAATTGAAGGCCAATCCGTAAGCCAGCCGTCGCCGGACGGCGGCGATGCGCGCGGCACAGAGTCTTCATGCAGTGGACGGTGAACAGAAGAGGGCAGGGGCTCTGGTGCGGTCCGGGCCGGTAGTATCCTTTCCATATCCGTGAAAGTGGCTATCATCGGCGGCGGGATCGTGGGGCTGGCGACGGCGCACCAGCTTCTGGAACGGAATCCTTCAGTCAAAGTGCTTCTGCTGGAGAAAGAGAGCGGCCCGGGCCAGCATCAGACCGGGCACAACAGCGGCGTGCTGCACTGCGGCCTGTACTACAAGCCGGGGTCGACGAAGGCTCGCCTGGCCGTCGAGGGAATTCGCAGAATGACGGCGTTCTGCGAGCAGCACGGCGTGCCCTACGAACTGTGCGGCAAGACGGTCGTCGCAACGGAGCCGGAGGAGATTCCCCGTCTGCACGCGCTATTGGAGCGTGGTAAAGCCAACGGCGTGGAGGGGCTCGAACTGCTGGGCCCCGAACAAATCCTCGAATATGAGCCGCACGCGGCGGGATTGGCGGGGATCCGCGTTCCCCAGGAAGGGATTGTCGATTACGGCGCGGTGTGCGCGGAGATGGTGAAGGAGATTCGCGCGCGAGGCGGAGAGATGCAGTTCTCGTCGGAGGTGACGTGGCTGGAGAGGCGCAGGAGATGGACGATCCAGACGAAGGGCGATGCAGGGAGCGGAGATTACGAAGCGGACTTTCTGATTAACTGCGCGGGATTGCAGTGCGACCGGGTGGGCCACAGAGCCGGCAGCCGCGATCCGGCGAAGATTGTGCCGTTCCGCGGGGAATACTACAAACTCCGGCCGGAGCGGCAGCATCTGGTGCGAAACCTCATTTACCCCGTGCCTGATCCCAAGTTTCCATTCCTGGGCGTGCATTTCACGCGGCTCATTCACGGCGGGGTGGAATGCGGACCCAATGCCGTGCTGGCTTTTGCGCGCGAGGGATACCGGCACACCGACTTCTCATTGCGCGACACGCTGGAGACACTCACCTACCGCGGGTTCTGGAGATTCTTTGTGCGGTATCCGCGCATGTGCTGGGATGAGTTCAAGCGGTCGTTTAGCAAGAAGCTCTTTTGCCGGTCGCTGCAACGGCTGGTGCCGGAGTTGGAGATGGAAGACCTGGCGCCGGGAGGGTCGGGAGTGCGGGCGCAGGCGCTTTCGCCATCCGGCGAGTTGATGCAGGACTTTTATTTCGCGCGCCAGGAGGGGGCGCTGCACGTACTGAACGCGCCAAGTCCCGCGGCGACTGCGGCGCTGGCCATTGCGGACGAGATTCTGGATTACGCGAAGGAAGCGCTCGTACCGTGATGCAGCTCAGATACGCAGCGGTGTAAACTAGCAATGACCCCCCAAAGCCGGTCCGCAGCGGACCGGTTTTGCCTTGTGTCGGGACGTGGCTCAGCCTGGTAGAGCACTCGCTTGGGGTGCGAGGGGTCGGCAGTTCAAATCTGCCCGTCCCGACCATTTTCCTCCTGGGATCCCTCGTCCGCCGCGGCTGGCTCGGGATTTCGCCTGCGGGCTCGCGCTAAGCTAACGCCCGCAAAACGGCTCAAGTTCAAATCTGCCCGTCCCGACCAATTTCCTCCTCGGATCCCTCGTCCGCCGCGGCGGACTCGGGATTTCGCCTGCGGGCTCCCGCTCGCGCCCGCAATGCGGCTCAAGTTCAAAGCTCCCGGTGTCGACCGCTCATCCTCTTTCGGTTATTGCGCGGTGCAGCCTTGCTTCTTTAATTCGACGCGGCGGTTGCGAGCGCGTCCTTCGTCGGTGCTGTTATCCGCAATGGGCTGGGTCATGCCATAGCCGTGGGCAGTGAGCCTTCCCGGGGCGATGCCTTTGCCAATTAGCCAAGCAACAACGGAGGCAGCGCGGGATTCGGAAAGCTTCTGGTTGTAGTCGTCGGTGCCGACGTTGTCGGTGTGGCCCTGGATTTCAAGTTTCAGATCGGGCTGGGAATTGAGGATTTCGAGGACATTTTGAAGGACGGGTTCGGAATCGGGCCGGATCGTGGATTTGTTGAAGTCGAACTGGATGCCATAGACGGCGACATGGCATTCGCGATCGAGCTGGGCGGCGAGATCGCCTTCGTTGGCGACGGTAATCGTGTAATCTCCGCCGCCGCCATGCAGGTACGCCCAAATATTGCGGGTGCCCGCTGCATAGTGGGCGATGACAACCGCATCCCCGTCGTGCACGGCATGAACCACTTTCCAGCCTGCCTGGGTGAGAGCCGTGCTGTAGATGGTCTGGAAGAGCACCGGGGATTGGAACGGGGGCGCGTTGTACGCTTTCGTGATCGATCCGATGCCGGCGACCTCGTCTTCGTACTGGCCATTATCGAGGTCGACGGTAACGATCATGGGTCCATCGTCGGGATGGCTGCCGGAAAACGTGGAACCGGGGACGGGCGGCAGGAATGGGAAGTCTCCGGAATCGGGGTCGACCACTTCGGGCTTGTCTGCCGGCTTGGGGATTTTCATGGTGACGGTGTATGGTCCGACCTCGACAATGTCGAATCGCATGTCGTCGGTGCCGAAGGCCCACAGCATGAGCCAGGTGTCGCGGCCGTCCTTTTGATAACGGCCGATTTTGGCCTGGCCGCTCTCTTCGGGTAAAAACGTCCAGCCGGCGCTGACGAGCGAGGGTTTGACTTGACTGACCCAGACATCATCCGGAGATGCGCCATCTGGGGCGCCCGGGACGGTGAGGCCGCCCGCCCAGTGCCGTCCATCCTTGATGGATTTGTCCGCATGGGGGATGGCGAATTCGACTTCGCCGTATTCTTCGAAAATGGGGTTCGGCTTCAACTGGGCTTGCGGAGCGATGACGAAGTAAGAGGGAAGCGGAGGCGGCTGCGGCGAATCCTGGGCAAGAGCGGGGATGGCGAAAAGCAGAAACACGCTGGCGGGACGGAGGCTCATGAATTCTCCTGAGTTGCCATAGTAACAAAGCGGCCAGTGGACCGTACTCAACCGCGGACGATGGCCGGCAGTGGCACCTCGGGCAGGTACCTGACATGCTTCGCGCCGAAGCGCGAGCTACAAGAATTGGCTGCGCGGGGCGCTCGCCGCAGCGAAGCGGAGGAGAGCCGTTCGGCAGTTCATGGGGCGGAAATCTGCCCGTCCCGACCATTCAAATCCCTCATGGACTCTTTTTGCCGCCGGTACTCACTTTGCTCTTTCGCTCTTTCAGCGAATACTTGATCAGGCAATACAGAGCATGGAATCCATCTTTCCAGCCGACCTTCTTGCCTTCTTCGTAGGTACGGCCCGAGTAGCTGACTCCAACCTCATAAACTCTCAAGTTCCGGCGAGCAACCTTCACCGTGATTTCCGGCTCGAATCCGAACCGGTCCTCTTCAATCGGAATGGCCTGGATGACCTCACGGCGAAATGCCTTGTAGCCTGTTTCCATGTCGGTGAGGTTGATGTTCGTCAAACAATTCGAGACGAGCGTGAGCAGCCAGTTGCCCACCGAGTGCCAAAAATAGAGGACCCGGTGCGGACCGGCTCCCAAAAAGCGGCTGCCATAGACCACATCTGCCTTACCCCCGCACAGAGGCTCAATCAGTTGATGCAAGTCCGCAGGATCGTATTCCAGGTCAGCGTCCTGGATGACGATAATATCGCCAGTTGCCTCTGGGATGGCCCGGCGCAGCGCCGCTCCCTTGCCCATGTTGTGCGGCTGCAAAAAAACGCGCAACTGCGGATATTTGCCCTCTAATTCTCTCAAGACCACAACTGAACCATCGCTTGATCCGTCATCGACGCAAAGCAGCTCGACCTCCAGCGGCAACGCAAGAACCCGCTCGATCGCTGTCCGCAGCGTCGCACGCTCGTTGTAAACGGGCATCACGACAGACAGCTTCACCGGAGGAACCGCTATGCCCGATGCCGGCGCAGGCCAATTCGCCATGGCGTGATCCTTTCTACCGCTGGTTGCTCGAAAGTCCATTCGAGTTGCAGTCAGTTCTGCGCGAGGTCTGCCTTCGCTGCTTTTCCAACCGGAATTGCCAGACATAGGACAGCCAGCAGTCCCAGAACAGGAAGCCACCGCAGTGCCGGCTTATTGAGTTGCCGGGCGCCGAGTTCCGTCCAGAGATTCAATCCTTGAAATGTCCGGTACCCTGTTAAATTCAGTTCTCTGTTGCCCGGAATACCGAATTCAGAGATCCGATATACTTCGTTACGCAAGACGAGCTTGTGTTCAAGAAGTATATAGGCCATGACGTAATCAGAAGGTGCAGCCTTCTGCTCCGCCGCCGTCAGCATGCCAAACTTGATGGTCTCGATTTCCTGATCCTTGACCAGGACGCCTGGTATCTGGGTTATGATCGCGATCAACGTAACCAAGGCAAAGAGAACAAGTCGTCGTCTGGATCGAGCCCCCTGAAAAAGGAACGCGCATGGTAAGAACCACAGGGGAATCGTGGGAACAAGAAGACGAGGCCCCCACCATGTCCAGCCTTCGCCCCAGGCCCACCATGACGTGGCCCAGATAAAGTTCCCGATGATGAATGCCAGGCAAAGGGCGGCCTCCGCGCGGCGCCGTTTGAAGAACTCCCACCAGCCCAGCACACCGAGAATCAGTATGGGGCAATAGACAAAGATCCCCGTTTCCAGTGAGCCCAGGAATTTGGGGACGGTAGTCCACATCTGCGACGGAATGAACTGCCGGGCTTCGCTTCCGTACCCGGACTCGAATGCGCTGCCAAATCGAACGACATTGAGCCAGGAGAGAAAACCGCAGGCCACAATCAATGGGAATGTAAATAAAGCCAGGATCCTTAGCCGATGCCGCAATTCTTCTGGCCGCGTCAACAAGTAGATTGCGAAGGCGGGGAGAAATACAACATAAATCAGCTTAACCAGAACCAACCAGGCGAACGCCGCTCCTGCAGCAACAATCGCTGGATTACTCCTTCGCGTCACGCCGTAGACAGCCAGCATCAAAAGACCCATTTGCATGGCCTCGCTGAAATCAAAGACGGCATACGGCCAAGTGAGGGTGCCAAGGCCAAGACCCACGAGCAAAAGACCAGCCTGGACTTCCGCAATGCCAAACAGACGAAGGAGCTTGGCAAAGAAGAACAATGCAAGTATCGCGAACGGAATATTCGCAAAAGAAACCAGAAAGCCGATCATTTCCTGAGCAGGCAACCCCGTCATCCTGGATAAGCCGTTACCTGCAACGACGATTGGAACAAAGTACAACGGAAGACCGATTCCGAACTTTGAATAGCTGCGGCCGTCCGGCGCTTTCAGGGTTTCTCCTTCTCCGTAGGGGATATCAAGCTGCCCTCGCTCGACAATGGCTTCTGCTGTTTCTATGGAGTAGTCGGTGTCAGGAACCGCAACGTAGCCTTTTGCGGAGAATATGTAAATCACCAAGCATATGAAGAGCAGATACCAGAGTGTTCGATCACGCCGAACCAATGACGAAGCTGCCTCAATCACCATCGATCTCCCGTCCATTCCACTGTAGTGCACGAGCCGCTACCGTGATTGATCCGGCTTAGGAGAAACCCGGCCCCGAGGGCCTTGCTGGCCTACGTGACTTTTGTCATATACCCAAAAGCAGATTCTTCGCGCAATGTGAAGAGACAGGGCAGGGAATCCAACATGGGCTTGTGACCGGCCTTGACCGGAACATCGAGCATCACGGCGGGCCGAGCATTGAAATGGCAGGGTAAATGAGGGCAACCTGCTGCGGAACGGCCTGCCGAAAACCCGATCCTGCCGATGGAGCATCTCGAACTCTCGAAGCGAAACACTTCCCCGAGCCTGCGCATCCTCGTATCGACCAGGAGCCGCGGCGCAAAACTCGCGGTGAGTAGCGGGCAATCGAGCGATCCATCGAGTCGTCGAGGGAAAGGCCGTGCATGCATTCTGCTGACTTGCGTTACGCATTGAAACGAGGCGCCGACCAGCGCAATTGCCGTGGACCGGCTGTCTGCGTTCTGGCGCTCTCCGTGGCAGCCTGCGCGGGGCTGGCGGGTTGCACAACACCGTTTCCCACCATTGCAGAAGCCCCTGCGCCCACCATCTCCTCCTTTTCCGCGAGCCCGGCGGCCATCATCGCGGGGGCCAGCACCACGCTGAGCTGGACGACTGCAAACGCGACCAGCATCACGATCACGCCGGGAACCTTTGCGTCAGTTTCCGCGAGCGGTTCAGTGGCTCTGAGCCCAACGGTGACCACCACGTATACCCTGACCGCCACGAGCACGACCGGTTCGGACACGGCGACGGTGACCGTAACCGTCTCGCAGCCGAGCCTTCCCTCCATCAGCTCGTTCACGGCGAGCCCGGTGAGCATCACCTTGGGTGGAATCAGCACGCTGAGCTGGGTGACATCGGGCGCGACGACTCTTAACATTGCGCCGGGGAACCTTGCATCGACGTCGGCCAGCAGCACAGTGAATGTGAGCCCGGAGACGACCACCACCTATGTTCTGACCGCGACCAATGCGGCGGGATCGGTGACGGCGACAGCCAAGGTGACGGTGACAGCAGCCGGCGGGCCTTTGAGTATCACCACTACGACTTGTCCGGGCGGAACGCAGAACACGGCTTATGCGGGCTGCACAATCGCCGCAAACGGCGGGACTCCGCCTTACAGTTTTTCTGTCGACGATAGCGGCAGCTATCCTCCGCTGCCGGAAGGCATGACCATTGACGCATCGTCGGGTGAGATCACGAGCCCGTTGATTGGCGGCCAGGGAACGTACACGCCCGAGATTGTGGCGACGGATGCGACAAGCGCAACGGCGAAGGCGCAGATCAGCTTCGCCATCAACGGCAGCAATGCGTTTCTCGAAAACATTTTTCCGTCAACGTCGATCTTTCACCATCGCGTAGACGCGGCGACGACGAGCCTGCCAGTGGATACTTCGCCCGCGGCGCCGATGTACAGCGGCTATTTGCCGGAGACGATCAAGCCGTTTTTCGGGAACAATTCCGGTGCTCCGTTTCCGAACGGAATCCCGTCGATTGAGGTTCCCTACAACCAGCCGGACGTTGCGGTGGCGACGACGGTGTATCAGTCGTACTTTACTTCGGGACCGATTCCGGCCTACGCGCCGGTGGAGGGCACCAGCAACTCGTCGGGAGACAGGCACGTGCTGGTGTACCTGGAGGCGGGCGGAGGAAATAACCCTGCGCTCTACGAGATGTGGCAGGGAATCTACCTGGACGGACCGTGGACCGATTCGTCGAACGCGCTTTGGCCAAACGTTTCTTCGAATGCGCTGACGGCGCAGGGGCAGGGGACATCGGATGCTGCGGGCTTGCCGGTGGCGCCGCTGCTGGCGAATGCCGATGAGGTGATCGGAGCGGGCACGCCCACGGCGCCAACGGGCACGATTCAGCACCCCATTCGGTTCACGCTGAACCACATGCTGAACTACTGGGTGTGGCCGGCGACGCAAACGGCAGGTGTGGGAAGCTGCACAGAGAACGGGAACGCGATTCCGGTGGAGTCGGAGATTTCGCAGGCTACGCCGCCGGCAAGTTGTACGATGAGCGGACCGGCCGGCGAGATCTACCGGCTGATGGCCTCTGTGCCCACTCCGGCTTGCGCGGCCACGAGCCCGCAGGCGGCGATCATTATCACCGCGTTCCGGAATTATGGAATCATCCTGGCCGACAACGGAGACAGCGGCGGGCTGATCGGAACTCCCGACGCGCGCTGGAACGACGCCGATCTGGAGTGCCTGACGAGCCTGACGCTCTCGGACTTTGAGCCGGTGAACGTGTCGAGCCTGATGGTGTCCAACGACAGCGGGGCGACCAGCCACTAGGACCGTTCGGAGGCGCGAGTTCTTCCTGAGGGTTAGTGCGACGGGGGAACGTAGTCGGCCGGCAGGGCAGAGCCTGAGCCGAAGAAGAATTCTTCCATCTGCTCGACGAGGAACTGCTGCGCCTGCGGCAGCCAGGGCTGGAGGCGGTACTCGTTGAGCAGCATCTTCTGGCGGTTCAGCCACTCGTCCCAGGCTGCCTTGGAGACGTTTTTATAGATCTTCTGGCCAAACTCCGAGTCGAAGGGCGGCTCGTCGAGGCCCTCCATTTCCTTCTTGTAGCGAACGCAAAAGACGGTGTGCCCCATGCAGGTTGCTCCCAGATGCCATTGTAATGGGGTGGGATGGGCGCGGCCTCTACGCGGTTGAAGGTCGGATAATTCTCTTGACAAGTGGGTGGGCGGCAGGTTGTTCTATCTCCACCCCAATTGACGGTCCACGGCTTCAAAAGCCGGGTTTCCCAATTCACGAGCCGTGCGCAGAAGAAAAGCAGCACTCCCCCTCACTCAGTGTCTTCCTCGAAAGGATTAGCTATGGCCGAACCAAACGCAACAGGAGCCTCTTCAGGACTTTCGGACGATGCCGCCAGCGGCATTGCCTATCTCACGTTTATCCCGGCGATCATCTTTCTGGTGGTCGCGCCGTACAACACCAATCCCAAGGTGAAGTTCCACGCTTGGCAGTCGATCTTTCTATCGGGCGCCTGGATCTGCTTGTGGGTGCTCGATATTGTGCTTGCCTTCGTGCCGATCATCGGCTGGATTCTCATGCTGCTGTTGGCTCTGGGACTCTTCATACTTTGGCTCATCTGCATCATCCAAGCGTTCCAGGGCAAGAGATTCGTGATCCCCGTTCTAGGCCCTCTGGCCGAGAAGCAGGCGGGTGCGTAAACACTCGCGGCCAGGCGCATGAGCCGGCGGGCCGCCGGAACTCAGCGCCTGCGGCCCTTCCTGAATCGCCGCTTGCTCCCACGCGGGGGCGGCGGCGATGTGTTTTTGTGCTTGCTTTTCTTCGATTTTGAAGGGGACGGCGCGGCCTTTTTGCCGGTGAGCGGCAATTCTTCTTCCACAAGAGCAAATTGGAGCTTGCGTTCCTGCGCGAGGATGCGGTCGAGGATCACCTGGACGCGATCGCCGGCGCGGAAGCGGCGGCCGGAGCGTTCGCCGACGATCTCGTGTGTGTTTTCCCGCCAGGTGTAGCGGTCGGCGCGCAGGGTGTCGATGGGGACGAGACCCTCGACGAAGAGATCGGTGAGCTCGACGAAGAGGCCGTATTTGGCGGGGTTCAGCACCAGGGCGGCGAACTCGTCGCCGACGCGGTCCTGCATGAAACGGACCTTCTTCCATTCGACAAGCTCGCGCTCGGCTTCGGCTGCGCGGCGCTCGGAGAAGCTGGATTCTTCAGCGATTTCGGCGAGCTCGGGTTCGGGGATGGGGGTCGGGATAGCCGGATTGAGCTGTTTCCCAGGTCTCAAAATCGAGACCTGGGGCACCCCAAGTTTGGGTTGGGCTTCATTCGGGTGTGACCACAGCGAGCGGAGGCGGCTTGGCTCGACGGTTCTGTGGCCGGGCACGCCGGCGCGGAGAAGTGTTTTGACAATGCGGTGCACGATGAGGTCTGGGTAGCGGCGGATGGGCGAGGTGAAGTGGGTGTAGGTGGGCGCGGCCAGGGCGAAGTGGCCCTCGTTGACCTCGGAGTAGCGGGCCTGCGAGAGCGAACGCAGCATGAGGTAGCTGAGAATCCGCTCCTCCGGCTTGCCCTCAATGCGCGCGGCAAGTTTCTGGTACATGCGGGGCGTGACGGCGATATCCTCGGGCACCTCGTGCTGGCGGGGATTGCGGCCCTGACCGTGTGAATCGCGGCGCTCGGCGCGGGTCTGTACGCGTCGCACGGGCAACGGCCCAAGACCAAGAGAATAGCCGAAGCTTGCGGCGAGCTCCTCGAACTGGACGACGCGGCGGGGCTCGGGCTTCTCGTGGATGCGATAGAGCGAGGGGACGCCGAGATCCTCGAGCCAGACGGCCACGCACTCGTTGGCGGCGAGCATGAACTCTTCGATGAGGCGGTTGGCCCATGTGCGTTCGGCGCGGGTGACGCCGCGCATCTGGCCGCGCTCGTCAAACTCGATGACCGGCTCGGGCAAATCGAAATCGATCGACCCTCGCTCCTCGCGGCGCTGGTTCATGAGCACGGCGAGGCGCTTCATGCGCTCGAACTCGGGAACAAGTTGGGCGTACCGCGCTCGGGTCTCCGCGTCGCCCTCAAGGATTGCGGACACTTCAATGTAGGTCATGCGCGCGGCGGAACGGATAACGCCTTCGACGATTTCGAAGCTCTCGATGTTGCCGGCGGCGTCGAGCTGCATGAGGCAACTGAGCGCGAGACGGTCCTCGTTGGGCCGCAGGCTGCAGATGTCCGCCGAGAGCTCCTGGGGAAGCATGGGGATGGCGCGATCGGGAAAATAGACGCTGGTGCCGCGGACGCGGGCCTCGAGATCGAGGGCCGAGCCAGGGCGAACGTACTCGGCGACGTCGGCGATATGGACCTGGAGCTCGTAGCCAGCGCCGTGGGCGCGCTCGCGAACCAGCACCGCGTCGTCAAAGTCACGCGCAGTCTCGCCGTCGATGGTGACGATGGGGAGCGAGCGGAAGTCGGCCCTGCGGGCGGCAATATTTGGGTCGAAGTGCGCGACCCGGCGCGCCTCGGCGAGGACAGACTCGGGAAAGATGCGCGGCAGTTGATGCTTACGGATCATCATCTCCACGTCGACGCCGAAGTCGTCGGGCGAACCGAGGACTTCAATGACGCGGCCGATGGCGGGGCGTGTGGGCGTTGGCCAACTGGTGATCTCGAGATCGACAACTTGGCCTTCCAGGCGCTCCAGTCCCTCCGGGCGCTCCGCGCTCTCATGTTTTGGATGAGCGAGTGCCTCACTGCCAAGCACACGATGCGGCGTGGAAAACGCGGCGGCGGGCGGAATCTCCGCTCCGGGAGGGATCACGATGGGCTGCGTTATACGGTCGTCGAAGGGGACGACGGTATTGTTCCGGTCGCGATTGGAGCGTCCATAGTGGAACGTCCCGACGACGGTGGGGTTGCGGCGTTCGAGGATGCGCACGATGCGGCCCTGCTGGCGGCCATCGGCTTTGGGAGGATCGACTTCGACCAGGACCTGATCGCCTTGCATGGCCGCGTTGATTTCGTTGGGCGGAATGAAGATATCCTCGGTCCCAGTCGCAGGAATTGAACCCGCCGCGGCGGGTCTACGATTGGGGCGCACGAAGCCGTAACCGTCGCGATGGAGATCGAGGCGGCCGGCAACGAGGCTCTCGCGCGCGGCGCCAAGGCGGGAGACTGCGCGGGGAAGGCTCCAGTGTTCGCGGTCGAGTTGCAGAAGCTGGCCGCGGACAGTCAGGCGGGCCAGTTGCTCGAGAAGGAGACGACGGTCGCGACCACCGGCGAGCGAGAGCTCGCGAACCAACTGCTTGTATCCGGCCTTCTGGCCTGGGGAAGCGGCGATCCGGGCGAGCAGTTCGCGATCGGTCATACGCCAAGATTACGGCAAGTACGAAGGTGTGACGCTATAGCCGGATGGGGGCGGGCAGGAATCCGAGACATGCCGTAGAATGATGAGGACGCACGAACCTGGCGGAGCCGGAAGACCGATTCGACCGATTCCCGGCCACACAGGAGATCGCCGCAAGCTCAAGGTAGGGCGGCGAACGCACTTATACAATTTTGGGTTCGAGCCATTGGCCTTGCCTTGGCATCCCCCAGTCCCCAAGTGGACAGAAAAGGAAGATTCCCTTGAGCGCAATGTGGAAACCAAGCCAGACCGGATCGACGATGCCCAATCCCATGCCGGAACCGCCAAATGCGGCGCCTCCGGTTTTCGTGCCTGAAACTTCCGGCCGCATTCAGGCGGGAACGGCGGAGCAGGCCACCATCGGCAAGGGCCTGTTTATCAAAGGCGAGATCACAGGCTCCGAGTCGCTGTATATCGACGGCAAGGTGGAGGGCGCGATCAACCTCCCCGGCAACCGCGTCACGATCGGCCGCAACGGGCAAGTCGGGGCTAACATTACCGCGCGCGAAGTGGTGGTGCTGGGCAAAGTTCGCGGCAATGTCTCCGCCACAGACCGCGTGGACATTCGCGCCGAAGGATCGCTGAACGGCGATGTGGCGGCAGCGCGGATCAGCATTGAGGACGGCGCGTTCTTCAAAGGCGGCATCGATATCCGCAAGCCCGACGCCAAGCCTTTGCAGGCAACCGGCACTGCGGGTCCGGTTGCGGTCCCTGGCCCAGCCCCGGCCATACACGAAGCGCAGAATCCGGTTTAGTTGTAGCCGGCTGCTTCCGCGGCCGGGTGCTGGCGGCATCGTCAGCCTTCGCATCAAGACAAGCGCTTCCGAATCGAAGGGAGCGCTTGTAAGTTTTGGCTGCGAAGCGAGGCTGGCTGTGACTCGTCGGATCCGTGCCAGGCCGGAGGCGGCGAACCATCAGCCGAATCCAAGGCGGCGCATGGCCACGCGCGGCAGAGCCGATCCGGACTTTTCGAGGACCCACTTCGCCAGCGCCGTCCAGACCGCGAGACCGGCGATGAGGATGGCCGTGTCAATCCAATAGTGGGCGTGAGGAAGCCGGGCCATGCCGGGCATATGGTGAAAGCCGGCGACGAAGGCCCAAGCGAGCAGCCAGGCAGCTGCGCCACTCGCACATGCAGCCAACAGGCAGCGGCCCATCTCTGCGAAGTCGAGGCTGGCGAGGGAGACCATGCGCCGCTTGTGGAGGAGCACGGCGATGGTGAGGGTTTGCATCAAGATGCCGATGTCGGAGGCGAGTGCCAGGCCCGTGGCTCCGCGCCAGTGGTAGAGCGAGGCATAGATAGGCAGCGAGACCACAGTGACGACGGTGCTGGCAACCATGGGCACGAAGGTGTTTCCGGCGGCGTAGAATGCGCGCGCGTAGATGGCCTGCGCCGACCAGAGAAACAGGGAGACCGAGAAAACGGCGAAGTACACGGAGCACTCGTGCGCATCGGCCGCTGAAAAGCGCCCGCCGGTAAACAGCAGATCGATGGCCGGCCAGCCGAGCGCCACCATGATGGACGCCGAGAGCAAGCCAAGCGCGGCCACGCGGGAAACGGAGTCGGCGACGCCAGTGGCGAATTCAAAGCGTCGATCGCGGGTCCAGAGGCTGGCGAAGAATGGCATAGAGGCGGCGCCGGCAGCCTGAGCCAGAATGGACATGGGCGCAGTGAAGAACTGCTTGGCGTAGCTCATCAGCGAGACCGCGCCGCCGATGCTGGACGCAAAGTGAGCGATGATCCAGTTGTCGGCTGTGACCAGAGAGACACCGGCCATGAGCGGCAGGGAGAGACGGACCCACTCGCGCAAGCCCTCGTCGCGCCAGTCGAGAATCATCCGGTAGCGCGCGCCGGCGCGATGCGCGAAGATCCAATTCAAGAGAAATGGCCCGCAGATGGCTCCCCCGACCGTGCCGATGGCGAGCGAGGAGACGCCGATGTGCTTGACGAGCAATAGGCCGCCGACGATGGTGCCCAAGCCGTAGATGAGGGGCGAAAACGCCTGCACGTTGAACTGCTTGCGCACCAGGAGCACCGCGCCAAAGACGCCGCCGGCAAAGAAGCACAACTGCGCGGGGAGCAGAATGCGCGTGAGCCGAACGCAGAGCGCGGCCTTGTGCGGATCAAAGCCGTTGAACCACCAGCGCACGTACCAGGGAGCGAAGATCTCGGCGAGAACGATGGCCGCGCCCAGCACCAGATACATGGTGGTGAGGATGACGGAGAGCGAACGCTCGCCTTCGGCCTCGCGTCCGGACTCGCGATAGCGGGTGAGGATGGTGACGAAGGTGATGGAGGCCGCGCCGCCGACCAGGAAGTACGAGATCATGTCGGGCAGGACAAACGCGGCGTTGAAGGCGTCGGCCTCGACGCCCCGGCCAAAGAGCCAGACGATGTATTTGACTCGCACCAGGCCGATGATGCGCGAGAGAAACGTCGACACCATGAGCACGACGGTGGCGGAAAAGATGCTGTGCGCGTGCGAAGGGCGCAGAAAACCGAGCGCGCGCGTCCACCACGGGCGCGGCGGCTGAGGTTCCACCCCAGCGGCGAAGTCCAACTGCTGGGGATCCTGGTTTGGGGGCGGGCTTGTCACTGCAGTCGATTTTAACGGGGCGTTGCCCTGGCGAGAATGCTGATCGTCAAGTGGGGAGGGTATTCTGTTCCCATGTGGTACTGCACACGCCGTACTTTTGCATGGGGATTGGCGATATGGGCGCTCACTGGATTGATTGCCTCAAGCCAGGCGATTCACGGGCGTGGCGGGATTACGCTGCCGGCTCCGCCTGAGGCGCAGGCCGTTCCGGTAGCCGACAATTACTTCGGGACGAAGATTGTCGACAACTACCGGTGGCTGGAGGACGCGAACAGTCCTGAGACGAAGGCGTTCATCGACGATGAGAATGCCTACACCGCGCGCTACATGGAGCAAGCGCGAATTCGCCCGCAGATCAGCGACGACGTGGACGGGCTGGAGCACGTGAGCACCTGGACAGTGCCCATCCAGCGCGGGAACGATCTCTTCTTTGAGAAGATGCTGGCGGGCGAAGATCAGCCGTCGATCTACGTGCGCCACGGCTGGGCTGAGAAGGACAAACGGTTGATCGATCCGGCGCAGTTCAGCCGCGACCCTAACACGTCAGTGAACCTGGATGATGTGTCGCGGGATGGAACCCTGGTGGCCTACGATGTGCGCCAGGGCGGCGCGGATGAATCCACGGTGCGTGTCCTCAACGTGAAGACGGGCAAGACGCTCGACGACGAGTTGCCCGGCGGGGTGTACCTCTCCGTAGCCTTTACGCCGAACGGAAGCGGGCTCTACTACGCGCGCATGGACCGCAAGGGGACGCTGGTATACGAGCACACGCTGGGAACAAGGGTCTCGCACGACACGCTTGTATTCGGAAAGGAGTTCCGCGGCGAGGCGCTGGGCCCGAGCGATTTGATTTCCGCCGTCTTGTCGGACGACTATCGCTATCTGGTGGTGGAGATCGACCGCGGCGTGCCGGCGAAGCGCGTGGATATTGTTTATCGCGATCTGACCAAACCGGACTCGTATTTTGAGGTCCTGATCTGGGGTGTGGACTCGCGATTTTCGGTGGATTACGTGAAGGGCGCGTGGTATGTGAGCACGAACTACAAATCTCCCAACTGGCGCATTATGAAGGCCGACCCCGGCATCATGCCCGATGCGTGGACGACCATTGTGCCTGAGGGGCCGGATGCGATTGACAGCTTCAACATCGTGGGCAACAAGATTTACGTCAACCGGCTGCACGATGTGAAGACGGAGACGGCCGTCTACACGCTGGACGGCAAACCCGCGGGCAGCGTTGAATACGAGGGCATCGCGTCAGTGACCACCCTCGTGGGCCGCGCCACGGACCGATATGGTTTCTACAGCTTCGAATCATTCATCATGCCGCCGGCGATCTACCGGCTCGATACGCTTACGGGCAAGCGCGAGATCTTTGCCCAACCCAAGATCCCCTTCGACTCCAGCCAATATGAACTGAAGCAGGTTTTCTACACTTCGAAAGACGGCACGCGGGTTCCGATGTTTATCGCCGGCAAGAAGGGACTGAAACAGGATGGCACAGAACGGCTGCTGATGACCGCGTACGGCGGATTCGACATCAGCATGTCGCCTGAATGGAGGCCGTCGTATGCCTGGTGGCTGGAGCAGGGCGGATGGTTCGCCCTGCCCGATCTGCGCGGCGGCGGCGAGTATGGCGAACACTGGCACGAACAGGGGATGTTTGAGAAGAAACAGAATGTCTTCGACGACTTTTTTGCGGCGGCTGAGTACCTGATCGCCAACAAGTACACCTCGCCGGATCACTTTGCCATCATGGGCGGGTCAAACGGAGGACTGCTGATGGGCGCGGCGATCACGCAACGGCCGGATCTGTTTGCGGCGGTGGATTGCACCTATCCGCTGCTGGATATGCTGCGCTACCAAAAGTTCGAGCAGGGCGCGCATTGGACCACCGAATACGGGTCGGCGGATAGCGAGAAGGAGTTTCCGTATCTGCTTAAGTATTCGCCGTACCAGAACCTAAAGGCCGGCACAGCCTACCCGGCGGTGCTGTTCTTTACCGGCGCCAGCGACACGCGGGTGGATCCGCTGCACGCGCGCAAGATGACGGCGCTGCTGCAAGCGGATTCGTCCAGCGGGCGGCCAATTCTTCTGCACTACAGCGTTTCCGGCGGGCACTCCGCCGGCGTGGGCGTGGAACAGAAAATCCAGGATGCGACAGACCAGCTCACTTTCCTGTGGACAGAAACGGGACAGCCTCCGGCACATAAGTAACTTCCCTCCGTGGCAATTGCCGCATCGGGCCCCAATGGGAGAATGTCCGAGCGTAACCTCATACCACGGCAAGATTCTCCGATAAGGAATTTACAGAACCAGGAAGCATGCTCAGAGGCGCCCGCGAAGATTTGTGCGCGGAAACCCATCGCGTGCGCATGGCAGCGGACGATTACGGGCGGCGCGGAGAGCATTCAGGCGCACAACAGGCAGGCTGCCCAAGCCGGCAAAGGAGCTGCGCCGGCGTAGCGTGGGCCCGGAGAAGGAATGCCGCAGGCAGAATTGCAGACCGGCAAGATCGATTGGCAGGAAGAGGACGCCCGGCTGTCGGCGCTGGCTTCGACGGGAATCCTGGACTCGGCGCCGGAGCCCGGCTTCGACGCCGTTACCCGTCTGACTGCCGAGTATTTCAAAGCCGACACAGTGCTGCTCGGCTTTGCCGACGAGAGCCGTGTGTGGATCAAGTCTTACTGGGGCGAGCCGGTGCGGGAGCTGCCACGAAAGCGGAGCGTGTTTGAAATGGTGCTCACAGAGGATGGCCCGGTGGTGGTGCCGGACGTCTCGCAGCATCCCGATTTTGCAGGCAGCCGGATGATGATTCGGCGGCTTGAGGTGGCATCGTTCGCGAGTGCCCCGGTGCGCTCGGGCGAAGGCAAAATTTTGGGAACGTTGACCGTCTTCGGGTGTGAGCCACGCCGGGAGATGGCTCAAGAAGAACTGCGCATGCTGGGCAGCCTGGCCGACCTCGTGGCCAGCCAGTTGGAGCTGCGCAGGATGCGAAAAACCTTTCGCGGCTATCGCGCACGCCACACGCGTGTTGCCGAGTCAGTGACCGGGATCTGGCCGCGCAAGTCGGACCTGCGGCACGCCCTGGACAACAAGCAATTTGTGCTGTATTACCAGCCGGAGATCGAGCTGGCCACACGCAGGATCGTTGGGCTGGAGGCGTTGATCCGCTGGCAGCATCCCGATCGGGGACTCATTCCGCCCACGGACTTTATTCCTCTCGCCGAGGAGAGCGGACTGATCTTGCCCATCGGCGACTGGGGACTTTCCGAAGCCTGCGGCCAGATCCAGAAGTGGTGCCGAGAGGATCCCAAACAGGCAGCGCCGCGCGTCTGCGTGAACCTCTCGGCGCGCCAGTTCGCACGCGAAGGCCTTGCCGACCACGTTGAGGCGCTGCTTCGTCAGGCTGGCGTCTCCAGCCGGCAGCTCGGTCTGGAGATGACAGAGTCCAGCTTCGCCTCTGACAATGGCACTACCCTCGAAGTGCTGGGCAGCCTGCGCCGGCTTGGGGTTTCGTTGCTGATGGACGATTTCGGCACCGGTTACAGCTCGCTTCATCACCTGCACTCCTTGCCCTTTGACGTGCTTAAGATCGATCGCTCGTTCGTTGCGCGTATGACAGCAGGCAACCAGCCGCTGCAAATCGTGCGCACCATTGTCGAGCTGGCGCGCGTGCTGGGGATGGACGTGGTGGCCGAAGGAATTGAGACGCAAGATCAGTACACGCTGCTGCGGCAGTTGGGCTGCCGTTTCGGGCAGGGATTTCTCTTCTCGCGTCCGGTGGCAGCGGAAACCATCAGCCAAATGCTGCGCCTGCCCGGCCGCATTTTGCCCGAGCCGGCGAAATCCGCAGCCCCGCAGGACTGAGCGAGCGATGGAGCCGGACCCATTGCACCGCGCCGAAATGGGAACAGTGCAGGACTCCTTCTGTTTTGGGAAGGACGCAGCCCTTTTCGTTGGAGCTTTCTCATGGTTGTGAACGTGTGAGGCGCTATGCTCCAAGTCATGGAGCCATCGGTCCAGACTAAGCCCTCCCCTACTTCCTCCAGCTTTGCCGGGATGCTGACTGCGCTTGCCTTGCCATCACGTAAGGCAACGGATCACACGACGACATGGAGCGGCAGCGATCTGGGCGAGGATGTAGCAACGCTGAGCTACGACCGCGCATTGCGCGCGCACGCCCGGTACAAGGCGGCTGATCGCGGCGATTGGGCGTTGACGCAGGCAGCGAGTGCGGCGGCATGCGTTGCGCCGGACGGACCAGCGCTCGCCGAAGAGCCCCTCGGCGAAGGGTTGACAGCGCAGGCGGACGCAGAGAGACAGGCTGCGGCCGACCGGGGTCTCCGATTAGCGAGCGTGACCATTCGACTGAGCAAGGCGGAGTGTGCGCGGCTGCGTCAGCGCGCAGCGGAAGCCGGAGTGACGGTTTCGGCCTATCTGCGCTCGTGCACCTTTGAGGCTGAAGCGCTGCGCGCGGAAGTGAAGGCAGCTCTGGCCGAGTTGCGGACGGCCGGAGCGCAAGGGACCGAAGGAACAAAGAGCCAAGGGACCAAGGGACCAAGGAATCAAGGGAACGAAGAGGTAAGGCTTGCCCGCGTTTTGGCTCGCATCGGCAACCTTTGTTTTGGCCTGGCCTCGGGCAAATGACCTTGCCGAACCATATCCGCTGATGAACAAGCGAAGCCAATGAGCGTATTTGGTCCCTGGTTCCGCGCCCAGCGGAGAGCGGGCGAGCTGCGGACGGTGGCGTGGCTTGTTCCCCGCCTTACTCCACTTCGAGCACCAGGCACTTGAGATATTCGGTTTCGGGCAGGTTGAGCACGACCGGATGATCGGGGGCTGCGCCACGGCGCTCGAGCAGACGCACGCGCCGCGAGGCATCGGCGGCGGCCGCGGCAACTGCTGCTTCGAGATCGGCCCAGGTCACATGGTGCGAGCAGGAGCAGGTGACAAGCAGGCCGCCGGAACGCACCATCTTCAACGCGCGCAGATTCAGTTCCTTGTAGCCGCGCAAGGCGCCTTCAACGGCGCGCTTGGTTTTCGCGAAGGCCGGCGGATCGAGGACGATCGCGTCGAAGCTGGCGTCGGGGTTCCTGGGGGCCTGCGACCAGTCGCGGAGAATCTCGAAGGCGTCGGCCTCGATCCAGTCGACTTCGGCGGCGACGCGCGAGCGATTCACTTCGAGATTCTGCTCGGCGACTTCGAGCGAGGCGCGCGAAACGTCGATGCCTGTCACGTGGCTACAGACCGTGGCGAGGTGAAGAGCAAATCCGCCCTGGTAGCAAAAAACATCGAGCCCGCGGCCGCCTGATTCGGATCTTGGCGCGCACAAGCGCTGCGCCCAGTCGCGCGCGGCGGCGTAGTTGGTGCGCTGATCGAGAAAGGCGCCGGTCTTCTGGCCGGCGCTGGCGTCGTAATGAAAGATTAGGCCGTTGAGGTGAAACTGCGTCGTTGTGACGGGCCGCGCGGAATCGGCAACCCACAAGGGATCCAGGCTGGGCGCGGGAAGACCCTCCAATTCGCGGATACGCGGATCGGGACGCTCGAAAATGGCCGCCGGCGCAAGTTCTTTGCGCAAGACACTCACGCAGGTCTCGCGCACACCTGCGGTGAGCAGCCCTTTGGTTAGCAGTTGCAGGACGACCAACTCGCCGTACTTATCGGCGATGAGGCCGGGCAACTCATCGGCCTCGCTGAAGCACAGGCGGCAGGCGTCGTTGGCAGCGTCGAGCAACGGCTTGCGGCGCGCGATGGCTGCGCGCAGACGGGTCGCGAGGAGCTTGAGCCATGCGGGTTCGTCGAGGGCCTCGCGCGAGACAAGGCGCAGCGCGATCTGCGACGCGGGGCTATAGAGCGCCGTGCCGAGAAACAGTCCGCGGTTGTCTGCCACGGGCAGAAGCGTTTCTTCTGATTTTGGAGGAGTGATTGCGACAACGTCTGACGCGTAGACCCAAAGATAACCGTTGCGGAGGCGGTCGGCAGCGCGGCGAGTGACGACGGCGCCAAGCGGAGCAGTATGGGTTTGAGCTGCGAGAGACCGCGGCAACACCAAGGGCAAACGGGAAGAAGACCCTTTGCTGTCAGCCGGACGCACGGCAGGTACAGAATTGCGCTCGCCCGATGGGGTGGATGTAGCGGGCGCCTTTGCGTGGCGCACTTTTGGCTTTTTGCCAGCCTTCGAGTTGTCTTGCTTCGCCATCGGCTCCCTTCCCAGTATCAATCCTCGAAATGGGCCTGGGAATGGGAGCGAATGGGCAGAGCAGCTACTTTGCCTGCAACGTTTCCAGGTAGCTGCTCAGATTGCTGATCCTGAGAACCCTCAGGTTCGCCTCGGCATTGGTCGAATCGAGGTTTCCGAGCACAGGGCCCCACACCGGCATCTCGGCCGTTCCGTGCGACGGATTGGCCGTACCGAATTGGAGCACCGACACGATGTGAGTCGAGGGAAACTTCCCGCCATGGTTCTTGCTCAGGAGAGCCAAATCGGCGGGCTGCCTCTTCAAAGCGGCGGCCACTGGGCCTTGTCCCCTGCCGTCCGTTCCGTGGCATGGGGCGCAATAATTCACGTACATCTGCCTGCCGTTGGTGGCGGGAGTCTTGCTGACCGGAATAACGACCTTTCTCGAGGTCGATTGATTTGCATATCCAATGCCAGCTGCGAGGGCCACGGCCAATGCGGCAAGAAAGAGGTTTCTCAACATGTTTTCCTCCCTTCTCAACTACAAGGGGATCGAAATTTAACTCCCTTTTGCCAGGCAAGATGTGACATGTGGCACATTGGCGGGGGTGGTTGATTACCTGCGTACCCCCGGACTAAGGCCGGGCCCAAATCGCACCGGCTCTGCGGGATGGGCGTTGGTTCCGATCCAATGCAAAACCGGCTGGGTGTACGGATTCATGCCCGTCGAATGCAAGCGGCCTATAATAAAGCATGGCGACTGCCCGGCAGACCATCCCGGCAGAGAGTTCCAGCGCGCCCGTGTCTCCTGCGGCGGTGGCGCCGGTTCCCGCCCCAAGCGCGCTGACGCCACCTGCAGAGCGCCCGATCGGCGAGCGCTTTGAAGCGCTGCTGCGGCAAGCCCAAGCCAGCCGGCCAAATGAAGATATCTCGTTGATTCGAAAGGCCTGGGAGTTCTGCGTCTCCCACCACGAGGGGCAGACTCGCTTGAGCGGCGAGCCCTACATTGTGCACCCGCTCGAGGTAGCCGAGGTGCTGGTGGAGATGAAGCTCGACGCGACGGCTATCGCCGCGGCGCTGCTCCACGATGCCGTGGAGGACACCAAGGCCACCAGCGAGGAGATTGCGGAAAAATTCGGCGATCAGGTGGCGCACATCGTCGATGGCGTAACCAAAATCGACAAGATCCAATTTGCCAACCGCGAAGACCGCCAGGCGGAGAACGTGCGCAAGATGCTGCTTGCCATGGTCTCGGATGTGCGCGTGGTGCTGATCAAGCTGGCCGACCGGCTGCACAACATGCGCACGCTGGAGCCCCTGAAGCCCGATCGGCAGGAGGCGATCGCGCGCGAGACGCTGGACATCTACGCTCCGCTGGCGCACCGGCTGGGCATGGGCAAGGTGCGCGGCGAACTTGAAGATTTGGCATTCCGCTATACCGATCCGGTGAGCTACGAGCGGGTGTCTGCTGCGGTGGAAGCGCGGCGGGTAGAAGGCGAGCAGTTCCTGCGCGGCGTGGAAGACACGCTGGTGGAGCAGCTCAGGGAAAACGGCATCCATGCGCGCGTGGAGTGGCGCATCAAGCGGCTCTACTCCATCTACCAGAAGATCGAGCGCACCAAGGTTTCTTTCGATCAGGTCTACGACCTGCTTGCCGTGCGCGTAATCACCCAGGATGTGACCTCATGCTATGCGGTCTTCGGGCTGATTCACACGCTGTGGCGGCCGGTGCCGGGGCGCATCAAGGATTTCATCGCCATTCCGCGCGCCAACCGCTATCAATCGCTGCATACCACGGTGATGAGCGCCACCGGGCACCAGTTCGAGGTGCAGATCCGTACCGAAGAGATGCATCGCCTCGCCGAGGAGGGCATTGCGGCGCATTGGAAGTACAAGGCGGGCGGCGGCGTGGTGACGGCACGGGACGAGGAGCGGTTGAACTGGATCCGCCAGCTTGTCGAGTGGCAGAAGGAGATGACGGATCCCAACGAGTTTCTCTCCAGCCTGAAGATGGACCTCTATCCGGACGAGGTGTACACCTTCACGCCGAAGGGAAAAGTGGTGGTGGTTCCCGCGGGCGCGACGCCGGTTGACTTTGCCTACACCATTCACACCGACGTAGGCCACTCGTGCGTGGGGGCCAAGATCAACGGGCGTATGGTGCCGCTGCGCACCAAGTTGCGAACCGGCGACATCGTCGAGATCGTCACGCAGAAAGATCACAAACCTAGCCGCGACTGGCTCACATTCGTCAAGAGCCCCCGGGCGCGCAACAAGATCAAGCACTGGCTGAACGAGGACCAGCGCGTACGCGCAGTGGAGATCGGACGGAAGCTGCTGGAGCGCGAGGCGCGCAAGTTCAAAGTGCCGATGACGCAGATCGACGACCAGGATCTGGGCCGCATTGCCCACGAGTTCGGCGTGGCCACGTCCGCCGATCTGCTGGCCACGCTGGGCCAGGGCAAGCACACGGCGCACCAGGTGCTGAACAAGCTGGCGCCGGGGTTCGCCGGTCCGGCCGAGGCCGAGCCGGGCGCGCCGGGCGCGGCGGGCAAGCCGGGCGAAGCGGGCATGTCGGACGCAGTGCGCAAGTTGCACCTGGCGGGCTCGGATTCGCTTCAGGTGGAGGGCCAGAACGATTTGCTCGTGTATCGCGCGCGATGTTGTAATCCCATTCGCGGCGAGGAGATCGTGGGCTACGTCACGCGCGGCAAGGGCGTGGCCGTACACGCGCGCAGTTGTCCCAATGTGCAGAACCTGCTGTACGAGAGCGACCGGCGCATCAACGTCGAGTGGTCGCGCGTGGTCGATGGAGCCGAGGGGCAGGCACAGCGCTATCCGGTGAAGATTACGGTGTACTGCGACGACCGCACCGGCATGTTGAAGGAGCTGACCGCCGTCATCTCCGACGAGAACACCAATATTCGCGGAGTCGAACTGAAGCGCGACGAGGAAGGTGGAGCGGTGATCGAGTTTGTGGTGGAAGCCGAGGATGTGCGCCATCTAAACCGCATGGTCCTTGGCCTGCGCCGCGTGGACGGCGTGCGGCAGGTGGAGCGGACGCAGAAAGTGTAAGAGCAGCCTCTAGCTGCTAGCCCCTAGCTACTAGCTCTTTCGTGCGGATTCCCCTTCTTCACTCCAAATCGACATTTCGATATTGACTTCGCTGACCGTCGTTCGCATCGGCACGAGCGCCCTGCGCTTGCGCGAGCGACCCAAAAGCTAGAGGCTAGAAGCTAGGGGCTAGAAACTGGCTCTCAGTCTTATGCAACCCGGGGATCAACTCCTGCGCGATATTCACGTGATCGACGGTGGCCTAGCCACGGAGCTCGAGTATACGGGTGCGCGGATCGACGGTCCGCTGTGGTCGGCGCATGTGCTTGAGGACGAGCCGGAAAAGCTGCTCGCCGTGCATCGCGCATTCATCGAAGCTGGTGCGCAGTGCATTGCCACCTGCAGCTACCAGGTTTCGCGGATGGGCTACGCCGAAGTGGGACTGACGCCCGAGCGCGCCGATGCGGCACTTTTGCGATCCGTCGAGCTGGCCCGCTCAGTGGTGGCGAAGTTCCCGGACCGGCGTGTTCTCGTCGCCGGTTCGCTGGGCCCTTACGGCGCGGCGCTGCACAATGGCGGCGAGTACTCCGGCAAATATGGCTGCTCCTACGACGATCTGGTCCGCTTTCACCGCGAGCGCATTGAGGTCTTCGCACACGCGACTGGCGTGCAGGCTCCAGATTTGCTCGCCTTTGAGACGTTCCCTTCGCTCGAAGAAGTTCGCGGGGTGGGCGAGGCTATGTCGCCCTGGCCCGAACTCCAGGCATGGTTCAGCTTTTCTTGCCGCGACGAGAAACACGTGTCGCACGGTGAACGAGTGTCCGATTGCGCCGCGCTGGTCGCCTCGTTCCCGCAGACGGCGGCCATCGGCGTGAACTGCGTTCCGCCAAAGTGGATACCAGCGCTGATTGAGGAGTTGCGCGCGGGATCAAACAAGCCGATCCTCGTCTATCCGAACTCCGGCGAGCGATGGGA
>Ga0326727_10005670_pt1 | contig 35304 bp, 21 predicted proteins | sample MB2enrmetagenome_FD_207643 | JGI IMG/M metagenome (GOLD analysis project Ga0326727, IMG submission 207643) | Lab enriched peat soil microbial communities from McLean, Ithaca, NY, United States - MB29MY | ecosystem: Environmental > Terrestrial > Soil > Wetlands > Peat | place: USA: New York...
CCAGCAAGTGGAACAACCTTAGCCGCTACCACTATAAATGTAGCATATACATCTGCAACTTTAACGGCGGGAGGATGCATCGGAGGAACATACAATTGGACAGCCACGGGCCTTCCCGCGGGGCTCAACCTCAACAGCACTACCGGCACTACCAATACTATTCACGGAACACCGACAGCTTCGGGATCGTTTACTATTACTGTCACAGTGACACACACCGGCTGTACTCCCAATGCTGTCAACACTTACTATCTAACGGTGAATCCCGCACTTACTCTTACGCCCGGGGGCGCAACAAGAACAACAATCGCTCCCAGTGCAATCATGAATGTGGCGTATACATCTACAACCATTTTCACAGCTGGCGGGGGTACACCACCCTACACATGGACAACCCCTACGAACCTTCCTGCTGGGCTTAGCCTGAGTGCCACTTCAGGCAACAACATTCAGGTCGTTGGAACAACAACGGCTGCAGCGGGAAATAAAAATTTTTCGATCAGAGTGACAGACAGCACCGGGGCGGATGTGCAGTATAATTACAGAGTCACTGTCGTAGCCAGCGGGTGCGATTTCGTTAACGGTGTGAGCACGGGCGATATATCATTCGGCAGTATTGATCCGTCAACCGCAGGCACTATTTACGGAGTCATAACGACGGGCGTGCAATTTACCTGCTCATCGGCTCTGGCCTATACGATACTTGTAAGTCCGACAAGCGGATGGCAACTGACATCCGGTTCCAATACCATGGCATATACTCTCGTCACCGCCTCAAACGGCACCTATGGCACCACAGCAGTGAATGTTTTCCCTGCAAGCAGCAGCAATATAGTACAGGGGCAATTTGAAAGCGCCCCCGCGGGCAGCTACTCAAACGCATCCACCATAACTGTTACCATTAGCTGGACAGGAGTATCTGGTGGATCTATCGTAGCTTCTTTGCCGGTCGGCAGTGTAACCGGTACTATTATCAGTACATGCGGTTCACTAGTCAACGGCGCATTCTCGACACTCAGCATCAACCCGTCGAATAATGCCAATCAGTCTTTTGCGGTGGCGACGCCCGCGACTGTAAGTTGCACAAAAAATATATCGACAACCTCGATTACAGCGTCGAGCTTATATGGCTCCAGTCACACAACGCCGGTTTCTTGCAACGGTTCACTTCAAACAGGTTTTACCATGCAGGAACCTGTTAGTGGTGATACTATAAATTACAGTTTTCAGTGCAACGCAAGTATTACGGGTCTTGGTTTTGGAGGTTCTACAAATGTGCCTCTCGGCATCGGCGCGACTGTTCTGGCGGCTGACGTAATATCAGCAAATTATGCCAACGGTAAAACCTATGCCGATACAGTGACAATGACAATTAATTATTGAATATCAGGCTAAATGGCAGTCAGTTAATAAGGAGCAATCACACATATACCGCATGACCGGCAAATTTCCGCGCGAAGTGCTGTGGGGACTTGCACAGATCGTCGAACGGTGTTATTATAAGTAGTGAAGTTAGTTACAAAATATAGAATAACAGGAGTCTATCATGATGAAAAATAATTACCAGGGTTTTACTCGATCAACCAAGCATTGCTCGGGACTTGCTCCGTTAGTAAAATGTAGTGTTTGGTTACTGTCTGGTCTGTTATTTATCGCGATCTCTGTTTCTCTTTCATTTGCCGCCGACTTTCAGGTTCAGCCGACCACTATGGATTTGAGCGGCAGTGTAAAAAGCGGCGTTTTCTCCGTAATCAACAACGGCAATGAGAAAATAGATTTTCAAGTTTCTGTTCAGGAATGGAAACAGGACGAAAAAGGCAAGGATGTGTACACGGACACGAAAGATATTGTATATTTCCCGAAGGTAATGAGTGTAGAGGCCAACGCGCAACGTGCAATCAGGATCGGTCTAAAGGGCCCTCTCGGCACGAAAGAAAAGACTTATCGCCTTTTTGTCGCGGAAATCCCGACACCGAAAAAAGCGCAGGATGTGAAAGTTGAAGGGAAAATACCGGCAGGTATCACAATAGCTTTCAGGTTTTCGATGCCGATATTCGTCAAACCGGCCAAGCCGCAGGAGGGCTATACCGTTGACGGGCTGGAAATGTCCAGAGGAACGGTGAAGGCGATAGTCAGGAACACAGGAAATGTGCATGTTAAATTGAACGCTGTGAAATTCAGCGGGAAAGCCGCCGATGGAAAAGAGTTGTTCTCCAAGGAAATCGCCGGATGGTATATTCTGCAAGGCCTGTCGTATCCCTACGAAGCGGCCGTTTCGAAAGATGTCTGCGGAAAACTGGCAACGATTGAGGTAAGCGCCCAGACGGATGAGGGTGAAAAAGACAAAAAACTGAATGTTGAGAAGAAAATGTGTACGCAGTAACCTCATATCCTCCGCTGGTGGAGATGACATATTATGGCCGAGATGGACAACAAACCGCCAGCCTATAACATGAATGAGAATTACAATCAGAAAACCAACACATTTACTCCTTTGCTCCTCCGCCGGGGGAGGAACAAAGGGAATTACATAATTATTGATTTAATACGGTTTTATAAATATCTGCGAACCGTATTGTGCAAAGTAATATTTTTTATTACGCTTGCGATAGTTTTAATTATTCCCATTACCGCTATTTCGGCCTCTCCCGTCGACAAAAATACCGTTGCTCCAGCTACCACAGTATCTGTTCCCGATAAAGTGAACCAGAAAACCGCAGCGCCTGTTCCTTCCTCCCCGAAAGACACAACCCAAATCGTTGTGAACATCATTGTTAACTCGCAATCCAAGGGCGATTTCTTCGTCGAAATGGACGAGGGGAAAAATTTATTCGTCCGGGTGGAAGATATCAAAGCTCTGAAGCTGAAGTATGCCGAAGACAAAACTCTCCTCATCAATGATGAGCAGTATGTTCCGCTGAGCGCATTACCCGATGTCAGCTGCACCTTTGACGAAAAAAAGCTGGCAATCGCTATCATCGGCAAGACCATGGAGTCCGGGGAAACAACCGCAGAACTTTTTTCGCTCAAGCCTGTCTCACAGCAGAGTATCTACTATCCGCGGGAAACGAGCGCCTTCGTCAATTACGGATTGACCTATGGTTATACGAACACCGATGGTTTTCAATCTTTTGCCGTCACAAACAAAGTAGGCTTCAGGACAGGGGATGTTTTTTTTACATCGGATTCTCTTTATACCAAAACGGAAACCAGCGATGATTTTGTGCGGCTGCAGAGCAGCGCCACCTATGAACGCCGGGGCGATCTCCAGTGGCTTGTAATGGGAGACCAGTACGCGAACTCCGGGGAACTGGGCAGCACCGTCAATATTGGGGGCATAGGGTTTTCGAAGGTCTATAAGATAGATCCTTATTTCATCACTCAACCCGTTATGGACCTTAAGGGCTCAGTTATGTTTCCGACTCAGGCGGAAATATATATGGACGGTGTATTGATAGGAAAACAATCTATCACACCCGGATCGTTCGACTTGAAAAATCTTTACTCTTACGCAGGCTCCCATAACATTGAGGTCTTGCTCAGAGACCCCTTCGGAAACGTGCAGAAAATTGACTCTCTGGCCTATTTCAGCACGCAGATGCTGCGGGAAGGGCTGCAGGAATACAGCTATAACGTTGGTGTTCTGCGGGATAATTACGGTGTCGATAGCAACCAATACGGTAAACCTGCATTTTCCATGTTCCACCGCTACGGCGTAACGAATAACTTTAATATCGGAGTTAGGGCCGAAGGCGCAGACGGTGTCTATAACGGAGGATTAGCCACAGCCTTTCTCATCCCTATGGCTGGCCAGCTCAGTCTATCAATTGCCGGTAGTTCCGCGAGCGGCAACGATGTGGGAGGCGCGGTCTCATTACAGCATTCCTATCAACGCGGCAGCTTCAACACGAATGTGCTTTTGCGCGGATATTCCCGTGATTATTCGACTGTCGGCAGTTCTCTCCTGACAGATACTACTCAATATGAAATGAGCCTGGGAATGGGATTACTGATTAATCCATTGGGGAGTTTTTCTGTCAATTATTCAGAGAACGAAATGTTCAGCGGTCTTGATACGCGTGTCATTTCCGCAAACTACTCCCGAGTACTCTACAAAACAATAAGTCTGTTTGTGACCGCTTCGGCCACCCATACATCAAGTGGTACGATAAGTAGTACGACAAATAGTACTATATATGGTACGAATTATAGTTTGTTTGCCGGTTTAAACTTCGATTTCGGCAAGGGCATCCACGGCTCGACACAGGTCAGCGCCGGCAGCAGCGACGTGAATTCGGAAACCATGCAAGTGCAAAAAGACGTACCTCTGGGAGAAGGTGTCGGCTATCGTGCTACCCTCAACCGGTCAGAAACGGCAACCAGCACAATAACATCCGTTGACCCTTTCGTTCAGTATAACGGGAAGTATGGCATTTATTCTGTTGATGCCACTATACAGAATTCTCAGGCGAAGGATTCCGAATTGTATAATCTTTCCGCCGCCGGGTCGCTGGTGTACGCGGGTGGATTTTATGGGCTCTCGCGGCCGGTCAGCGATAGTTTCGGCATTGTGATGGTCAATGATGTACCCGGCGCCACAATACTCACCAACGGACAGGAAATCGGAAAGACCAACTCTTCCGGCACGATGATTGTGCCGACACTTACGTCCTACAGTCAGAACAAGATCACGCTTGACACGAAAGATATTCCGATCGATTACAGCATTTCCGACATAAACAGGACACTTTCTCCCTCGTTATGGAGCGGTTCCTGTATTTCCTTCTATGCGCAGCAAGTGCGGGCGCTTACGGGAACACTGGTTGTACAAAAAGAAGGCAAGAAAACGCCGCTGGAATATGTAGAAATATCCCTGAAAGCCGGCGAAAAGATTCTGACTTATCCCACGGGAAAAGGCGGAGAATTTTATATTGAAAACATTCTGCCCAAGGATATCAAAGAGGGTGTTGCAAATCAGAAAGAGAACACCGTTGATAACTTGAGCTGTCACGCGATTGCAGAACAAAGAAAATACGGCGGAAACGAAATTAAACCAGGTAAATACTCTGCTTCTGTTGAATTCGATGGCGGTAATTGCAAATTTACAATTGCCTTCCCCGATTCAAAAGAACCGATTACCGATCTCGGAGAAATTCAGTGCGTTGCGCTGCAGTCTTCAATGCCGCCTGTTCCGGCATCATCTGTCAAAGAGACACCGCCTGTTGCGGCGCCTTTGCCTCCTATCCAGACACAGCCAGGAGAGTCTGTATTGCCAGGGAATAAATTGTATTACGAAAAAGATGAAGAAGTGCCCAGACGGACGTCACCGCCGACTGTTGAGTTGCCGCAGCAAGTTTCAAAAACTATGCCTGTTCCTGCGCCATTACCTGCTTTGAAAAGTATTTCGTCCACCTCCGCTGTTGAACAAAATCAAGAAAAAGTTTCTTTCATCCTCAGGGTGCAATTTGTAAAAGGTAAGAGCTTTCTCGATAAAAAACATGATAAATACGTCAAGAAACTTGCCGATTTCATGAAGGCGCATCCGGAAACCAGCATTGAAATAATCGATCATACCGATCATACCGGTAAAGAAAGCGTCAATATGATGTTGTCTCAGCGCCGCGCTAATAGTGTACGGAAATATCTTATCGATAAATTCGTGATTGATGCTTCCCGTATCAACGCTTTGGGTTATGGATCTAATGAACCGATTGCCAGCAATAAGACAAAGGAAGGAAGACGGAAAAACAACAGAGTTGAGGTTGTCATTGAAGGTCTTCAAATTAAATAATCATTTAATATAAAAAATATTGACGTTCTTTGCGGCAGGCCGCGGAGAATCTTCAATTTTTACTAAAGTTTCACAAAAGACGTGTTGATCACCAAAGCTAAAGGATTTTGAAATGCTGAAAATCTCGGAGAATGATTCGGTTATTCTTTTTTACATGGGACGATCTGTCCTGGGATTCCTTTTATATCCGGTTCACGCGTTTTTAGTTGACGGCACGCTTGTTGACACCGGCACTAACCGCGCGGATAAAGAGTTTTTGTCCGCGTTAAAGGGAAGAACCATCACGAAAATTGTCAACACCCATCATCACGAGGACCACATCGGCAACAACAGAGATATTCAGGATATGTTTGGAATACCAATATACGCCCATATGGCGGCGCTGCCATATCTGGAAAATCCGCGCCTGAATGATTTGCGACTTTATCAGAGAATTGTCTGGGATTGGCCCAAAAAATCGAAGGGGACAGCTATCGGCGAGAGTATCGATGCCGGTCATTGTCATTTTAGAATCATCCAAACACCTGGACATACCGAAGATCACATATGTTTATATGAGCCTGATAAAAAATGGCTTTTTACCGGAGACCTCTTTTGCGGGACGAATTTTATATATCTTAGGCGGGACGAAAATTATCTGCAGATTTTGGAGACGCTCAAGACATTGTCTCAACTGGAAATTAAAACAATTTTCTGCAATCTTAAAGGCGCGGTAGAAAACGGCAGGGAAGCCCTGCTGAAAAAAATTTCGAAAATGGAACAACTGCGTGATCGTGTTATAAACCTGCGCGATAAAGGCCTGCCGCCTGAAAAAATCAGGAAAAAAATTCTGGGAAAAGAAGGCGCATGGAATCTGATCACGCGAGGCCATTATTCCAAGCAGAATACGATTGACAGTATTTTTTACGGGATGCGGCCTGACCAAATAACCTGACCGGATAAACTGAAATTCCCCTGTTTGACCGAGACGGCCAAACAGGGGAATTTATTTTCAAGCCTGTAAAAGATTATTTATAAAGCGCTTCAATCCGGTCATTTAGTTTGTCCAGAACAACTTTACGTTTGAGTTTCATTGTCTGGGTCAACATGCCGTTATCCAGACTGAACGGCTCCGGAAGAAGCAGGAACTTTTTCGGGATTTCGTAACCGCCGAACTTACCCTTTAGTTGCCTGGTAACAGATTCACCGACCATATCGATAATATCCTGGCGCAAAACCAGTTCTTTGGTGTCCGTCGGCAGTCCTTTTTCTTTGGCGTAGTCCAGCAGAACATCAAAATCCGGAACGATGATGCAGATATTGTATGGCCGGCCGGTTCCGTAAACTAAAGCCTGCTGAACAAAAGAAGTCAGACAAATATTTTCTTCCAGCGAAACAGGGAAGCAGAATTTGCCGTTTTCCAGTTTATACTGTTCTTTAATGCGGCCGGTAATGAAAAGGTATCCGTCTTTATCCAGTCGTCCGCGGTCTCCGGTGCGGAAACCTCCATCCGGTGTCAGGGCGGTTTTGGTATCTTCCGGCCTGTTGTGATAGCCTTTCATGACGTTTGGTCCGTAAGCAATAATCTCGCCGTCTGTTGCTCCTTCTTCAACCACGGTATTATCGATGACGACCTTGACTTTTTCAATTGCCCTGCCGACGCTGCCTATTCGATAGGCCTGTGAGCCATTCATTGTGATGCCCGGCGATGTTTCTGTGAGTCCGTAACAGTCATAAATGGGAATGCCGATATCGAAGAAGAATTTGGATATTTCAACATTCATGGCCGCGCTGCCGGTCATGGAACCCAGCATTCTGCCGCCCAGACGTTCTCTGATCTTTTTGAAGACAATTTTATCCGCGAACTTGAATTTGATATTGGTCATAAAATCGGACCGGCCTTTTTCCGAGAGTTCGCGTTTCTTCTTGGCCGCTTCGACGCCCATTACAAAAAGAGCTTTGGCCACTCCTCCATCCTTATTCATTTTGTTCCACAGGCCGTCATAAATACGGTTGAAGACGGTAGGGACGGCAATGATAAAAGTTGGCTTGACCTCAACAATGTCATTGACAATTGTTTTAGTGTTTTCAATCATGCCCATCGCGCCGCCCAGACGGATAATAGCGAACAACTCGGCAGTTTGTCCAAAAGTATGAGCCCATGGTAGAATAGTCAGAGAAACGACTTCATTTTCATATAGTTCCGGATACAGTTTGAGACCGGCATGTGAATTGCTGGTAAAGTTCATATGCATCAATAAGACGCCTTTGGGATTGCCGGTTGTTCCGGATGTATAGATAAGTTCGGCCACATCTTCGGCAGCCGGACTCTGCCATGCAACAGGCTTGACAGATCCTTTCTTTTCGAGCGCGGTCATCGAATTTTCTGTCCCGGATTCGATGATAATAATGTGTTTAAGCGTGGGAATATCTTTCGGGAAATCTTTTATTTTTTCATATATTTCCGGTTTTGAAACGAATAGGACTTTTATCCCGCTATCGGCAATGATGTATTTCCATACCTGGACCAGTTCCGCTTCGTACATAGGGACGAAACGCGCAAGGCATCCCCAGGTGGCAAAACCCACAATCGGCCATTCAAGACGGTTATTCGCGATTATACCGACGGCATCGTCTTTGCCGATCCCCAGTTGGGTAAGTCCGGCACGCAGATTATCAATGCGGTTGCCTATTTCTTTATAGGTCACCCATTCGTAGACACCGTTTTTGTTTTTCGTGCCGAAAAGTTTTCTGTCGGCAAACTTGGTTACGCTTTGAGCCCACCAATCAACCAGATTATCAGGCTTGTCCAATGTAAATGTGTGCATAAAAAGACTCCTTCTATTATATTCGCGCGGAAAAGTAATTTCGGGCGGGTTATTATAGAAAATATAATGCTTTTCAATATTTGACCGGGAGTTTAAAATATTTTTTAGTAAAATTCAATAAAAACATAAATGTGATTCAAATTATTGACATGCAGCATACTTCTTTGTATATCCATCACAAATAAAGAAATTTTTTGTCAAAAATAGAATGAGGCTATCTTCACTCATAGAAAAAATCTCAATTGAAAACAGTATTGAGAAATAATCCGGAGGTGCAGTGGGTATAACCAAAAAAATTATTCTGATAGTGGTTTTGATCGCGGTTGTTTTTCATGTATCATGATATGCGATAAGCCGGATGCTGCTGAATAAGAAATAATGCCGCTTAAGCATAAAAGCCGGCTTGTTGTTTAAGAATGCTTTGCGTAGAGAAAAATATTAAAATGAGATGTCCATACGGGTTATTTGTGATAGATACAGTTCAAATATAAATATTTTTTAAAGAGGTATTTACAAGTCGTCACAGAGTTATTATAATCAAACAAACATAAGAACTGATTCAAGAGGCGTGGGAAATGACTTACATAAAAATTAATTTCAGCAGTAATTTTGAGGATGAATTTCAGAAAGTTGCGGATGAGATTTTTCATCTGGTGCGGCCGGCCTTCAAGAATTACGAATGCATCTGGCGTCCCAATGTTGATGTTTACGAATCGGTCGATGAAGTTATAGTGCTGGCTGATATGGCGGGACTCAACAGGGAAGATTTGCATATCGAGGTGGACAGAAAAAAAATTAGAATCGCCGGCATTCGCAAAGCGATTCATCTTTTACATAATGCGCATTACTGTCAGGCGGAAATTCTTCACGGACATTTCGAGAGGAATGTTGTTCTGCCCTCGCCGGTGGACGCAAAGTCAGCGGTGGCTTCTTATGCCGACGGCATATTAATGGTGAGGATGAATAAGCTGCCGGCCAGCTTATCGCATCGCGTCTCAATCGGTTTAAAAAAGTAGCGAATTGCGGCAGATTCATTCCTAACGACTATACCCGGAGGTAATCATGACGGAACAAGGCGTCCCAGAAAATAAAAATACTTATAATATCCCGGAAGTGATTCCCATCCTTCCATTACATAATGTGATCGTGTTTCCCAAAACTATGATTCCGCTTGAGGTTACAGGCAGCGCCTCAATGCTGGTGGATGAAGCTATGACAGGGGACCGCCTGGTTGGTCTCATCATGTCTAAAAGAGAACCGGACAAACCGAAACAGTATACCAAAGATGATCTGCATCAGGTGGGTACCTGTGCTGTGATTATGAAGATGGCTAAAACCGCGGAAAACCACACGCAGATGCTTTTACAGGGCGTCAGCCGTTTTTCGATAGAAGAAATTATCGAAGGCAAACCCTATCAGCAGGCGCGCATTAAATTGATTGAGGAGCATGACGTCAAGGATCTGGAAACGGAAGCGTTGATGTCCAACCTGCTGTCGTTGTTTGACCGCATATTAAAACTCTCGCCTTTTTTGCCGCCGGAGTTTGGCCCTATGGCCAAATCTGTCGCCGAAGCGGGTACTCTGGCCGATTTGATCGCTTCAATTATCAATGCTCCATTGGAAGAAAAACAAAAAGTACTCGACATTGCCGATGTGAAAGAGCGACTTAAAGAGCTGACCCGTCTGGTCAATCACCAGATGGATGTTCTGGAACTGGGCAATAAAATAGAGAGCAAAGTAAAGGATGATATTGATAAAAGCCAGCGTGATTATTATTTGCGTCAGCAAATGAAAGCCATCAGGCAGGAACTGGGCGAAACTGAAGAAAACGTCGTGGAGACAGAAGAATACCGGAACAAAATCGAGGAGAAAAATCTGCCCGAAGAAGCCAAAAAAGAAGCATTAAGAGAACTGCAGCGTTTGTCTCTCATGAGTCCTTCTTCGGCGGAATACACGGTCTCTTCAACTTATCTGGATTGGATCACGGCGCTCCCCTGGCATGAATCCACCATGGATAATCTGGATATCGCCAAAGCGCGCCAGATTCTGGATGAAGATCATTATGGTCTGAACAAACCAAAGAAACGCATTATCGAATATCTATCCGTGCGCAAACTCAAACCGGATTCCAAGGGCCCGATTCTCTGCTTTGTGGGACCTCCGGGCACGGGAAAAACATCGCTGGGGCATTCCATAGCCCGAGCCCTTGGACGCAAATTTGTGCGCATATCACTGGGCGGTGTGCGTGATGAAGCCGAAATTCGCGGTCATCGTCGAACATACATCGGCGCTTTGCCCGGACGGATTATTCAGAGCCTGAGGCGCGCGGAATCGAACAATCCCGTGTTCATGCTTGATGAAATAGATAAGGTCGGCAGCGATTTTCGCGGCGATCCCTCATCGGCTCTGCTGGAGGTTTTAGACCCTCAACAGAATAATACATTTTCCGATCATTATCTGGATGTGCCGTTTGACCTTTCTAATGTCATGTTTATCACTACGGCCAATATAACAGACTCCATTCCTCCCGCGCTGCTCGACAGACTGGAAGTTATTGAGTTGACCGGTTACACACAGGAAGAAAAAGTTAAAATTGCCGAACGGTATTTAATTCCACGGCAATTGACGGAAAACGGACTGACTGCCGCGCAGTTTAAATTGACTGCCAAAGCGCTCAGTAAAGTTATCGCCGGTTACACGCGTGAAGCGGGCGTGCGCAATTTGGAGAGAGAAATTGCCAACGCCTGCCGCGGCGTGGCGGCTCAGATTGCCGAGAATATCATAAAATCCAAAACGCTGACGGATAAAGATATTCCCAGGTACCTGGGGACGGAGCGAGTTCCGACCGATATTGACGCGCGTATTACCAAACCCGGCATTGCCATCGGCCTGGCCTGGACGCCGGTTGGCGGCGATATGCTTTTTATCGAAGCCACAGCCATGAAGGGCAAGAGAGGGCTCACGCTCACCGGACAACTGGGCGATGTCATGAAAGAGTCGGCGGCGGCGGCGCTGAGTTTCATCCGCACCAATGCCAGAGATCTTGGCGTGAAACCGGAATTCTTCGACGAGTTAGATATTCACATCCATATACCGGCTGGCGCGATTCCCAAGGATGGTCCGTCTGCCGGGGTTACGATGTTAACGGCGCTTGTATCGCTTCTGACCAACCGCAAGGTTAAAAAGCATCTGGCTATGACCGGAGAAATCACACTGCGCGGCGCTGTGCTTCCGGTTGGCGGCATCAAGGAAAAAGTCCTTGCAGCTTACAGGGCGGGAATCACAACCATCCTGCTGCCCGCATGGAACCGAAAGGATATTGAAGATCTTCCGGCAAATGTGCAAAAAAGCATTTCGTTTAAATTTCTTACGGATATGATGGATGTGGGAAGGTTGGCCCTGGAGCCGGCCAAGAAGAAAAAATTAGTCAAATCACCGTTAAAAAAGAATAATTCGGTTACTTTGATGAAAAAGAAAAAATTAGTTCATATTGATAAAACAATTAAGAAAAAAGAAATGACCGCATAAGGAGCATATAAATTATAGAAGCTCAGTATCTGCAACTTTCCATACAGGTTTTGATTACAATCATTGGCGCATAGACAATCTTACGACCAGGTTGGCTGGCATGCGCAGAAATAAGTAATGAAAGACTGCCTTGTTTCCGTTCCCGGACAGCCATTTTAGCCGGGAAATAAAGTCTTGTCGGTTTACTCCATTGACAAAAAGAATTGGGGGGCGGATGATCTGGGGCCGTGTCATTCTTTAAAAACAGTTTCAAAGGCGGGATTCCGGTAAATTAGTGATCGAAGGGATTGAAGTTATGGTGACCGAAGAAAATATGAAATCCGGAATAAAATCCTGGCCTGCTGATGACCGCCCAAGGGAAAAGCTTCTTAGAAAAGGCGCTGGAGCGTTGAGCAATTCGGAGCTTCTGGCAATCCTCTTGCGAACTGGAGTGAAAGGCTCAAGCGCCATTGATCTGGCGCGCCGGATTATTGATAAGTTTGGCACCTTCCGCAATATGAACCATACCGATACGCGCGAATGGAAAGAATTGAAAGGTTTGGGACCGGCTAAAATCGCGCAAATTCACGCCGCTCTCGAAATCGGGCGGCGTTTTCGGGAAGTTGAAATTCTCGTAAGCAAGCAAAAGATTATTTCCGCCCGGGATATCGTCAATATCATCATGCCGCAAATGCGCGATCTCAAGACGGAAATTTTTAAAGTTATCAGTCTCAACAGCAACAATAAAATAATTGAGATCAACGATGCGGCTACCGGCACGGTCAACCATGCCATGCCGATTGTGCGGGAAATCGTTCATGCGGCGTTGCAAAAATTCGCGGCGGCGATTATCTGCGTTCACAATCATCCCAGCGCGAACATATCGCCCAGCCACGAGGATAAAAAATTTACGCAAGAACTTACCGCTGCATGCAAACTCATGGACATTAAGTTGCTGGACCACATCATTATCGGTGATGATACTTTTTACAGTTTTGCCGAAGAGGGTATTATGGGATAGTTTTACCAGTAATGGCTGCAGGTGTTTTACCTGGCAGCAAATTTGTATTCTTCAGATGTGATGAAAATACGGGAAGGAAATACCGATGGAAACGATGATAGCTTACTGCGGAATCATTTGTTCAAAATGTCCGGTTTATCTTGCCACACAGGCCGATGATGATAATGCCAGGGAAGATGTTGCAAAACTCTGGTCAAAACAGTAAGGTATTGACATGAAGCCCCAGGATGCCAATTGCGATGGATGTCTCCCGACAAACGGGCGGCTCATTGGTCATTGCCGCGTCTGCGGCATCAGAGCCTGCGGCATGGATAGAAAAGTGAGTACCTGTGCCGCGTGCGCGGATTACGCCTGCGATCAATTAAAAGCTTTCCATTCCATTGCTCCGCACGCGGGTAGAATGCTGGAAAAACTGCGTCTGAAACCTCAGGAATGAGAAAGAAGCCTGTAAAAAATCTTAAGATTTCTCAATCGCCTCCGGCTGGTTTGGATTGACGCGCAGAGGCGGCGTTAAAAGAAGTTGCAATAAATATGGATTTGAGCTTATCAATGAAAAAGGATTTCTCCCTGCGGCCGGAACGCAAATAAAATTATAATAAATGCGAACCTGGATTGATCAGTGTTAGTCGTTTATGATAGCAGGCATCTATGAAATGGACAGGCGAAAAAGTTGGCCTCGCCCTGGGCGGCGGCGGTGTCCGTGGCTTTTCCCATATTGGTGTCCTCCATGTTCTGGAAGAGGAAGGTATTGATATTGACCTGATTGTGGGAACAAGCGCTGGAGCGTTGATAGGCGGCGCTTACGCAAGCGGCCAATCGCCCCGGGAAATTCAGGATAAAATTGAAGCCTATCTGCGAAGTCCCGAATTTAACACTTCAACAATCAAGTCAATCGGCATGGCGTTTTCGCAGGAGAACAAAAGTTTCCTTAATAAAGCGAAAACATATGTCATGAATCGCTACTGGTTTGCTCAAGCTTTTTTCAGGCCATCCATACTTCCTTTCAATGATTTTCAATCTTTGATTAATTATTTTATTCCGGAAATTGATATTCGTGAAACAAAAATTCCTTTTCGTGCCGTATCCACTGATCTGATTACCGGTGAAAAAATTGTCTTTTCCGAAGGCTCACTTCGTCAGGCTGTGCTGGCGAGTTGCTCGGTTCCGGGAGCTGTAGCGCCTGTGCGTCATGGAGATTGGCTTCTGGCTGATGGCGGCATTACGAGTATCGTTCCCATTCGCGCGACGCGTGAGGCCGGAGCTGACGTTGTCATTGCTGTGATAGTCGATCGCGCTCCGTCGGCATTTGTCGATATCGAAACAGCTAAAGATGTTTTATACCGGGCGGGAGAAATTACAGCCAATGCGCTCGAAGCTTCTGAACTCAGGGAAGCGGACGTTATTATCCACCCTGTGGTTGGAGATCTCCACTGGATGGATTTTAGCCGGGCCGGTGATTTGGTCAAAATGGGGGAGACGGCCGCCCATGAGTCTCTCGGGAAAATAAGTTCTTCTCTTCCGATTTACCGGCGTATCGCCCGCTTTGCCGGACAATTTATTAAAAGAGGGAAAAAAGGAATGTAATGCCGCCTGTCTTTTGCCTGGCACCGATCTTGCCGCATGTTTGTTTTTCTTCGTTGCGCCTTATAGGCGAATCTTGGTCGGATTTGCAGTGAAATGAAAAGGCATCTGTTGCTGATTTAACGCATGTTTTGTCAAAAACCGTTTGATTCAAATGAGTTATTACCGTTGATTTGTTTTATTCCGGGGCATAGTTTTGCCGGATTTTAATATTATTCCGCCAATAATAAAAGTCCTTGATTTCTGTTTGAGTTTGAGATAGAAGCCACCACTACTAATTTAAGACTCCTTGCCTGCGAACATCTGTGAGAACCACGGGGAGGACCACGAGGAAAATCACGGGGAAAATCACAGGCTTTAGAGCCGAAAGGAGAACATTTTGCAAAGATACGAAGTTGTAGCTATCGTTATCGCTAATTTAAATGATGACGACATTACCGCGTTAATAGACCGCAGCCAGACAATTATTACCGACCGCAAAGGTGTTGTTGCCAAAATAGAAAGATGGGGTAAAAGACATCTTGCCTATGAAATCAAAAAGCAAAAAGACGGGTATTATTTTCTTATAGATTTTGCCGGTGATGGCGCTATTGTCGCGGAAATTGAGAGAACTTATAAAATTGACGATCGCATCCTTAAATTCATGACAGTAAAAAAGGAGGGAGCGTCCACGCAAGAAGGTATTGAGCGGGAAGCCGCGGAGGCGGAGGCAAAGCGCACCCAGGCGCGTGTGGAAATTGAATCCGCCGGCTCTGAAGGAAAGACGATTACTCAGGCAGGATCCGGCGAAGCAAAGCCTTCTTTTTCCGCACCTAAGAAAATTTATAACAAAGAAGAAATCTCAACGAAAGGGGAATAAACAATGGAAGCACAAAACGGAGACAGGCCAAATCGGTATCCCCAGAAAAAGTTTTTTCATAGAAAGAAATTTTGCCGTTTTTGCACGGATTCCAATATAAAAATTGATTATAAAAATAGTGCGATTCTCAATAATTTTGTGACCGAACGCGGCAAGATTATGCCGCGCAGGATAACAGGCAATTGCGCTTCTCACCAGAGGGAATTGGCCGTAGCAATAAAACGCGCCCGGATGATCGCGATTATGCCTTTTATCACTGCTGACGGGAAATAAAGTATATAAACCGGTTTGTCCGTTTCTTTCCACGAATTAAAAGCCGGTTAATTTTATTAGTTTTCCCAAAACGGTTATTTTATACAATTTGCATTGGTTCAAAATTAGTCTTTAAGTAAATGATCGATACGGTAACGTCTATTGATATGGCGTTACCATTTTTTATTGGATTGCAATCAGTCAAATGTGGTTGTATAAAGGTATCAGGCTTTGAGCAGGTTATCGTCTTTGAAAAAATTCAGCATGCCATTTTCCAACAATCCTTTTCTAAAACTCCTGCTGGTTATTTCTTGTTTTATTTTCGCAACATTTTTTATTCCGGTAATCGGGTCGCTTTTTCTTCTTGTTCTGCCCATGATTTTATTTTTTAACGGCATTGTTAGTGGCACAAATAAAACCGCCTCGGCATTCTTAATCTCTTTTTCACTGCTTTTATTTCCGGCAATGTTTTTGGGTCTGAATGTGCCCGTTATCGCCGTTTTTACAATGGGTGTGGCCGGACTATTTATGACACAATGTGCTATTCATAATGTTTCCGTTGAAAAAACAATTGTTTATCCAGCCATTTTTATTATTACCGTGATTTGTTTCTATTTCATTTACGATGGATTCGTTCTTTCTGCCGATCCATGGCTGCTTGTAAAAAAGGATATCGCCGCGACCATTGCAGAAAATGTGAAACTCTACAGCCAGTTTCCTTTAAAGGCGGAAGATATTAACTTTATGAAAGATAATGAAAAGAACATAGTAAGCGGCATTACTCAAATATTCCCGTCAATCGTTGTCATATCGGCAACAGTGATCATTTGGATAAATTTTCTTCTGGGGAAAAATTATTTGGGTAGGGCCGGAATAATCTTCCCGAAGTTTACGGCGCTTACCCGTTGGAAGGCTCCTGATTTAATTATCTGGATTTTTATTGCCTCCGGCGCGCTCTTTTTCGTACCGAATAAAGACATGAATTTCTTCAGTAATAATGTATTTATGGTTACGTGTTTTATATATTTGGTGCAAGGCCTTACTATTGTTAGTTTCTTTTTTCAGAGTAAAAAAGTGCCCCTTTTTTTTCGATATCTTTTCTATTTTTTAATTGCAGTTCAACAAATTCTTATGATACCTATAGCAATAGTCGGGTTATTTGACATTTGGATTGATTTCAGGAAGTTTTTTCAAAAAGATCAGACAACAGATTAATTTTTTCATCATTTTTTTACAAACGGAGGATTTTCATGAAAGTAATTCTGAAGCAGAACGTGCCTTCTTTGGGTAAGGCCGGAGATTTAGTTAAAGCTAATGACGGGTACGCCCGCAATTTTTTGATTCCGAAAGGATTGGCTGCTGAAGCTGACGAGAAAAACATAAAAGTTTTTGAACATGAAAAAAGAAATATTTTGCGCAAGGCGGAAAAAGAGCACAAGTCCGCTCGGGAACTGGCGGATGTTTTGTCTAAAGTAACTATTACAATGGTCCGTAAAGTCGGCGATCAGGATAAGCTTTTCGGTTCCGTGTCGGTCAAGGACATAGAAACAGCGCTTAAAGAAAAAGGCTATGACATTAATAGAAAAATGATTGTGCATGAACATGGTGAACATATAAAATCGTTAGGCGAATTTAAAATTAAAATCAAGTTGACACATGAAGTGGAGACGGAAATCAATTTAAAGGTTGTCGGCGAATAATAATGAGCATGGATCCGTCAATACATAAGCTTCCACCGCAGAATATCGAAGCTGAACAGTCGATACTGGGCAGTATCCTGCTGGAAAATAACGCTATTAACAGCGTGCTCGAAATTCTATCTCCCGGTGATTTTTACAGTGAAGCTCACCGGAAGATTTTCAGCATCATCATCGAGCTCTCCGAAAGAAACGAGCCGGTTGATCTTATTACTTTAAGCAATGCCCTCAAAGGCAAAAATATGCTGGATTCGGTCGGCGGGCAGTTATATATTTCTTCTTTGGTGGATAATGTCCCCTCTGCCGCCAACGTTGCTAACTATGCCAAGATTGTAAAGGAAAAAGCGATTCTTCGCGGACTAATCACTTCGGCAACCGAAATTATAGGCAGTTGCTATGAAACGGGTTCCGATGTTGATGATATTCTGGATAAAGCCGAGCATAGTATTTTTGAAATTTCCGAGAATAAAGTGCGTCCGGCCTTTTCCCCGATAAGGGAGATTGTTAAAGACAGTTTCCGGTCAATTGAAGATCTCTATGCCCGCAAAGAGCTGATTACCGGAGTGCCGACGGGTTTTGAAAAAATTGATGATTTAACTTCCGGCCTGCAGAAATCCGAACTGATAATTATTGCCGGCCGTCCCAGCATGGGTAAAACGGCTTTTGCCCTGAACATCGCCCTGCATGCGGCAATGGAGGGTCAGATCCCTGTCGCTGTTTTTTCTCTGGAAATGTCCAAGCAACAGCTTGCTTTTCGTCTGCTGGCCTCCGAAGCCAGGGTGGACTCGCAGCGTTTAAGAAAAGGTTTTCTGGGCGAAACCGACTGGCCGAAACTGACGACCGCTGCCGGCCGTCTTTCCGACGCGCCTCTTTACATTGATGATACTGCCGCTATTACTGTTTTGGAAATGAAGGCCAAGTCACGCAGACTTAAAGCCGATACAGGACTCGGATTGGTTGTTGTAGATTACATTCAACTGATGCGTTCGGGAAATAATCGCGATTCCCGCGAACAGGAAATATCGGAAATAAGCCGTTCCTTAAAGGCTCTGGCTAAAGAACTCAATGTGCCGGTTGTCGCCCTTTCACAGCTCAACCGCCAAGTGGAAACCCGTACTAACCGACGCCCGCAAATGGCTGATTTGAGGGAATCGGGCGCTATCGAACAGGACGCCGACGTTATTGCTTTTATTTATCGTGACGAAGTTTATAACAAATCGGAAGAAAATTCGGAAAAAGGCATCGCTGAAATTATTATCGCGAAACAAAGAAACGGTCCTATCGACACAGTTAAACTTGCTTTCGTGGATAAATATACGAGTTTCCAGAATCTGTCCCGTGTGGAGACGCAGGAAGGCTAGCGTAAGATACCATGCCGCCTCTTTATCCTTTGAATCCAACTTGATATCGGGTAAAGAGAAGAACACAAGATTGCCCAATCGAATTGGGCAATGACAACATTGTTATCATGCTATCGTAGAACACATCAGGGAATTGGTGCAACCCATCGCTACCCTTTGGTTTATTTTTTTATCGCACATTTTAAATATTAATTTACATAATTATACCCTTCCGCTTTCAAAGGATAACGAGGCGGCAAGGAGGAGGCTCCGGAGTCGTATTGATGATACGTCGAGGAAGCCGACGACGTAGCCAACAAAGTTAGCCGAAGAAAGCGGAAGGGTATCAGAATAACACTTCGACCTTATGTTCCCTCCCATCATCAACCAGTGGAATCATTTTTTCTATTTGTTCTTCTCCATCGATGGTTATGTCCATTTCGATTTTTCTTTCGTCTGCTCGTGAGACGGCAATGTGATAGATTGTTTTTCCATACTGGTAATGGAGTTCAAATCCATTCCAGTCTGCAGGCAGACACGGTGTGAATCTCAGTTTATTTCCTTCTCGCTTCAGTCCCAGAAGAGATTCCACGATCAATCGGTACATCCAGCCGGCAGAGCCGGTATACCATGTCCATCCACCGCGGCCAGCATGCGGCACAAGCGCGTATATATCGGCCGCGACAACATACGGCTCAACTTTATAAGTTTTCATCGCTTCGGAAGAACTCGTATGGTTTATCGGGTTGATCATAGTCATAATTTCCCATGCGCGCCGATTATCTCGCAGCGCCGCAAACGCCATCGCCGCCCAGATGGCTCCGTGGGTATATTGTCCGCCGTTCTCTCTTACGCCGGGGACGTATCCCTTGATATAACCGGGATTCAAGCCGGACTTGTCGAATGGCGGGTCCAGAAGCTGGACGATTCCGATATCGCTGCGAATAAGATATTTACTCAACGCTTGCATGCCCATACGGCAATGATTGTCGTCTGCCGCTCCGGATAAAACGGCCCAGCTCTGGACAATAGCATCAATACGGCATTCCTGATTTTTAGCAGAGCCGAGTGCTGTGCCGTTATCGAAGTAGGCGCGACGGTACCATGATCCGTCCCACCCGTGCTGCTCGATACTTAGACGTAATTGTGACGCTTCTTTCTGACAATGTTCGCCAAAAGATGTATCTCCACGCAGCGAGGTGATTTTCGCGAATTGAGTGAGGACCTCATAAAGGAAAAATCCCAGCCAGACGCTTTCACCCTTTCCTTTAATACCAACCATGTTCATGCTGTCGTTCCAGTCCCCTGAGCCCATAAGCGGAAGTCCGTGCTCGCCGAAACGGAGACCTCTATTGATAGATCTAACGCAGTGTTCATATAAACTGGCCGTTTCGGAAGATCGGGCTGGCAGATCGTAATATGAATCCTCTTCCACGTTTACCGGACGGCCGTTAATGAAGGGAATAGATTCATCCAGTATTTTGTTATCACCGGTTGCTGATATGTAGTAACAGGTTGTCAGTGGCAACCAGAGATAATCGTCGGAACATTTTGTGCGTACACCGCGGCCAAGAGGAGGATGCCACCAATGCTGAACATCTCCAACCTCGAATTGGTGTGATGCGCAAAGAAGCAGTTGCTCGCGGGCAAAGCCAGGTCGGGCATGAATAAGCGCCATTACATCCTGTAACTGATCACGGAAGCCGAAGGCGCCCCCCGACTGATAATATCCGGTTCGCGCCCAGATCCGGCAGGCCAGTGTCTGGTATAAAAGCCATCCGTTTGCCAGTATATTGAGAGACGGATCAGGTGTTTTGATCTGCACGGCATTTAGCGTTTTATCCCAGTATTTCTGAACCGCTTTGAGGGCATCTTCAGCTGCTATTGAATCGTTGAATATCTGGACGAGTCTCTGGGCTTCATTTAAGTTTTGTCCCACTCCCAGAATGAAGACGATTTTTTTTTCTTCTCCATCAACCAGATCAAAGGGAACCTGGATCGCGGCGCAGGGATCCATTCCTGCGCCGACTTTGCCGGAAAGATGCAAACGCTTCATCACAGCCGGATCTTTGAGTGTTCCATTCCGTCCAAGAAATTCCGTGCGATTGCCGCTGCAGGTCCGCATCAGAGCGTCGGTATTGAAGAAGGCAATCCGGTTGGGAAATTCCGTGTTGTAAGGGTTACGCGCAAAGATAGCGCCGCTCTGAAGATCAATGTCTGTGACTACATGCATGGCGGTTTTTGCCTGGAGGTCGCCCAGAACCCATTCAGCATATCCCGTGACGGAAAGACGGCGCGATTGTCCCGTTTTATTTTTTATTTTCAGCACTATAAACTTAACAGCCGCATCCAGAGCCACGTAAACCCAAACTTCTGAATAGATGCCACGCTCTTCATGCTCAAAGACGCTGTAGCCAAAGCCGTGCTTGGTTACGTAAGGCGTAGCTCCCCGTCTGGGCAACGGCATAGGAGACCAGAAGTGGCCGCGCTCATCATCGCGGATGTAAAAGGCTTCTCCACTCTTATCGCTTACCGGATCGTTGTGCCATGGCGTAAGACGAAATTCATGGGCATTTTCCGCCCATGTGTAAGCCATGCCGCTTTCAGAAATTACTGTGCCGAACATATGGTTTGCCAGTACATTTGCCCATGGCGCCGGCGTTATCTGAGTCTGGGAAGTCGAAATAACATACTCGCGTCCATCGGGAGTGAATCCGCCAAGACCATTAAAGAACAGCAGGTCGTGACGCGGTACAGCGGCTGTTGGCGTAAGCGCCGGGCGGTGGGTCCGGCTGGGTATCAGGCGGGGAACAGCTACTTTTAAGCCGACGCGCTGTTTGGCCTGATTGGCCAGTTTTCCCCCGTCGCCGGAGATAATAACATGGGCGACAGTTTGAATCAGGATGCGGTCTTCTTCTGATATCTGATCCGTGGATCTGACAAAAATTCCTCCGGGCTGATCTTTCAGGTCCACGACGATGCCTGATGCAATGAGTCCCATAATCTGATCATGCAGAATCTGCCTGTATCCGGCATGATCTTCGTTCCAGATTACAAGATCCACTGCCAATCCTTTTAATCGCCAGTATACGTGGGCATGAATAAGCTGGCGTACCAGTTCAATATGTGATAATTCGGCAATCTTTAACAGCACAATCGGTAAATCGCCGGATATGGCATAGCCCCAGAGACCTGATTGCCCCCGGCGATTTTCGGTTATGATATTGGGGGCGGCACGCATGGAATCATTGGCATAAATCAGCGAACTGGCAATGTGGCAGTAAAGTTGTGCGTCGGCCTCCGTGGCATTGATCTGCCGCAGCAGCACCTGGCTTTGTGTCCATGCCAGATCGAAAACGCGATCCGCGATTCGCCTGTCCTGATATTTATCAACCATGATTAAGGCGGCATCTCTGGTCTCACTGATTCCAAAAACCATATCAATCGTAGCCGATTTTTCCGGGTCAAGGGTTATTCGGGACATTATGGAGACAATCGGATCAAGCACAGAACCCTGGCTGTCGGAGAGAGTTCCAAAAAGATCGGTAGGAGAAACCATGGCCTGTGGATTGTTAACAGTGTTTCCCCTGCCGATAAAACGCGTCCGGTCGGTTTCGTAGGAAACCTGTTCAATTTCTGTTCCATGCACAGCCATCAGGTGAAACATCCAGTAAGTCTTTTCGCCTTCGGAACGCGGCCTGCGGGTGCAAAGGATTGCCCTGCGCTGTTCGATGATTTCGGTCTGAACAAAAAGATTGGAAAACGCAGGATGAATTTTGTCCGCGGCAGGATTCGCGATAACGACCTCGGCGTAACTTGCTATGTCTATGGTTCTGCGCGAGCGCGAGTGATTTGTTATAGTCATGCGGCGAAGTTCAATATCATCTTCCGGCGAAACAACGATTTCCGTATGCACGTCAAAATCATTGTCCCGGCGGCGGAATTCCACCCGGCCATCCGAGAAAACAGCCTCGTAACGAAGAGGTTGCTTTAGAGTCGGCTGATAGGTTGTTGACCAGACTTCTCCGCTTTTTGCATCACGGAGATAACAGAATATTCCGTAGTTGTCGCAGGTGCTGTCTTCCCGAAAACGGGTTAAGGCGATATCCTTCCAGCGGCTGTAACCGCCGCCGGCATTAGTCAGCATGATATGATATCTGCCGTTCGAAAGCAGTTGTATTTCCGGAATTGTTGTATCGGGCGTATTGAAAATACGCACAGGGGTTTCCATGCCAACCGGTTCCTTGTGTGAACTGGCAAGTTCGGGAGGAGAAGTGTAAAAAGTGACAGCTTTGGGAACCATCTCCTGGAGCAGCAACATCGCCGACTGGAATAGTGGTTCCGATTCGAATAGTTTTTGCATCGGTTTGTCCAGCAGTAAATAGGCCAGCGCCAGAAGAGTCATGCCCTGGTGATGCGCCATGAAGGAATGAACCACAGCGTTTGATTGGCCTCGCGTCAGACGCGATGCCGTATAATCAATGGCTTCATAGAAACCGAATCTGCCTTCAAAGCCCGCTTGCGCAAGTCTTTCCAGATTCAGGCAAGCCTCTTCAGGTTCAACCATCAAAGCCAGCGCCGAAGCGTAGGGAGCTATAACCATATCTTCAGCCAATCCTCGTTTGAGGCCCAGGCCTGGCACGCCGAAGGCGCGATACTGATAATTGAGATGGCTGTCAAAGGCGTTGTAGCCGGATTCCGAAATGCCCCACGGAACCGAATGCCTTTTCCCGTATTTGATATGCATAGCTACCGCCGCCTTATAGGTCTGGTCGAGAAGAGAGTTCTCGTAGGTAGGCATAACTAAAAGAGGCATCAGGTATTCGAACATGGAACCGCTCCACGATACGAGGACAGGCTTTCCTCCGGAGGTAGTAAGAAGTCTTCCCAGAGAGAACCAGCTTTCCTGAGGCAGTTTCCCCTGGGCGATACCGACAAAATTAGTGAATCTCGCTTCCGCTGCCAGCAAATCATAGAAACCGGTATCTCTACGCCAGTTGCTGACATTGTATCCTATGCTGAGCAGATTACTCGCTTTATCAAACAGAAAATCATATTCTATCCGGGTGAAATCGCCGCATTTCTTTGCCAGTGATTCTATGTCCGTCATAGTATTCGCGATGCGCGAGCTGGTGTCTGATATTATTTTTTTAAGATCATCCAACTGCGCAAGTTCATTGGCGGTCAGATCAGCCCCCATCCGCCCTTCGATGGCAGACAACAATTCTTCTTCAAGATTGGTTAAACTTCTTAAAGTCAATACTTCATTAAGTTCTGGTATTTTATTGATTATTCCGGAAAATCGCGGGTCGAATATCCACGATGCGAAAAAACGCAGTTCATCCAGGGCCGCAAGGCATTGATTGACGAATGCCTGCGCCCAATATTTTAATTGGCTATCAGGATCGTTGTCGATGGCATTAACTCCGGCATTCATCTCTTGGGCTGCCATTGACAGCCTTTCGATGCATAATCTTAATTCCATGAGAGTATCCGGTTCGGATGAAATTGCCGATGCCAGATCATTCTTGATCTGGATGAGTTGCGCCGGAGCGGATTTACCCGCAGTGCCCGCAAAAATTTCCAGAGTGTCTCTGAATCCAACGAATATCTGCTGCCCTATGATTTTCTGATCGGGAAGCGTATGTAATCCTTTTCTTAATATCAGCAGATAGCCGGTAAGATTTCCGCTGTCCACCGATGAAATATAGAGAGGAAACAAAGGATCCAGTGATTGCGTGTCGTACCAGTTGTAGAAATGACCTCTGTGCCGCTCCATTGTTTCCATCGTGTGGAGTGTGTTTGCCGTTCGTTTAATTAATTGTCTTATTGTTATATAGCCGAAGTCACAGGCACTGAGATTAGCCATGAGCGACAGGCCCATATTAGTCGGCGATGTGCGATGGGCGACTACATCAACAGGTTGCTCCTGATAATTATCCGGCGGAAGCCAATTATCTTCATCTCCGGCAAATGTTTCGAAAAAAGCCCAGGTTTTTCGGGAAATTTTTCTAAGAAAAATAATCTGATTGGAAGTAAGCTGTGCTTCACGGCGTCGTATCGGTTTGCTGATCCAATAGGCGATTACGGGGGAAATCAGCCAGATAAAGAGAAGGGGACCTGCCAATATTATGTTTAATGGACGGAAAAACAATATGGCAATTGAAGCGGCAATGGCAAAAAACGGGGCAAACCACATGATTTTGCAGTACACTGTAATTTCATTGCGTTGATGATTATTCGTGTTTTCCGATGGATTCCATTCGAGAAGACGTTTATGCGTAATCAGCATCCGCCAGAGGGTGCGGGCAATCGCATCAGTATGGAAACAGGCTTCATGAGGCAGACAGATAAGCGCAAATACGGCTTGTATAATATTGTTGCCGGCTTTATTCGCGGCAGAAGTCAGATGATGTGACCATATGACGTTGCGCGGTTTTTGAAAAATGCTGATGGCGGACACAATAAGAGCGGGAAGAAGAATGATTCCCAGTACAGACAGAGTCCAAAACCAGGCCGAATGAAGCAATGTCCATCCCAGCAAAATCATAAGAGTCAATGCCGGCGATGTAAGGCTTCTACGCAGATTGTCAAAGATTTTCCATTGGGAGAGCATTGTCAAAGGGTTATTCCTGGTGCTTCCGTCAAAAGTGGGCACCATCTGCCTGATCCATGTTGCGATCTGCCAGTCTCCGCGAATCCAGCGATGTCTTCGGCTTACGTCGGCTCTATAGTTTAGCGGATATTCCTCATAGAGATGCGTATCGCTTATCAATCCCGAACGGGCGTAACATCCTTCAATAAGATCATGGCTTAATATTTTATTTTCGGGGAAATATCCGTTAAGTGCGGTTTCGAATGCGTCGATATCATATATGCCTTTGCCGATAAAAGAACCTTCACCGAATATGTCCTGATAAACATCGGAAACTGCTCTGGTATATGGATCAATTCCTGAATTGTTTTCATACATGGCCGAATAGAACGAACGATTCATATTGGGAAGACTTACGGAAACCCTTGGCTGCAGGATGCCGTATCCCTGGCTGACGCGTTTATTTTTTTCATCATATTGCGCGCGGTTCAGCGGGTGCGCTATAGTTCCCACAAATTGCCATGCCGCATCACGCGGCATTTTTGTGTCTGTATCCAGAGTGATCACATATTTTACATTTCTTAATTCTGCCGTATCACCTGCAACTCGCGAAAAGAGATTCCTTCCGGAAGAATCCCTGGTTCTGCCGCGCAGGAATGCATTCAGGTCAGCCAGTTTCCCCCTTTTGCGCTCATAACCCATCCAGATATTTTCTTCCGGGTTGAAGAGGCGCGGGCGATGAAACAAGAAAAAAATGTCGCCTTTCGAACTTCTGTATTTTTCATTTAAGGTGTCAATTCCTTTATTCGCCAGATTCAACAGTTGTTCATCATCAGGCATCGTTTGTGCCCTCGCGTCCTTAAAATCTGTCAGTATGGCGAAACGCAGATTGGTGTCCTGATTGGCCAGAAATTGAACTTCTACAGATTCGATCAGATTGGCAATGCCTTGCGGGCTTGTGAGCATTGTCGGAATCGCGACAAGGGTTCGGCATTCAGGCGGGATGCCGCGGGAGAAATCCATTCTGGGCAAGGGATGCGGTGTAACCAGCAAAGTTGATATCCAGTTAACCAGAGCAACCGCCAGATGGCTCGTGCAGAGAATGAAGAGAAATCCGATAATGGCCAATGGCCAGCCATGCAGTCCATCTGTATGTGCCTTGGTCAGTAAAATAATTGTAAATATAACAGTCGACAGGGTGATAGAGCCTATATACAACAGTAAAGGGATTCGGCGACTTAATCGCAGCATGGCTTCAAAAGGAGATAAACGCATTTTAGCCAGATTTTCCAGTTGAGGTAATCCCTTGTCAATGAGGTAATACCCGACATGCTGGGCACGGTCGTAAGTTCCATTATTAATGCTTGCTTTTTTGGCGAGGTCAATCGCCAGACTGGCTATCTCACCTTCGGATAAGTTACTTTTTCTGGCGATTTTTTCTATGACGTGGCGGTAACGGTCACGGGTGGAAAAATCCATTTTGACATAAATATCACCGGGATCCCCACGCAGGATTTGATCCGCCTCGCTCATGGTCTCGACGAATTCGCGCCAGTTCATGGTTCCCAGGAAACGCAGGCTGGTGATACTATTGCTTATGGAAACCTGATCGGAGGCCTGCTGTTGACTTTCCAGATTTACGAAAGTTTTGATGGTCTGGCCGTATTCGGAGAGACGTTGTTCAATCCACGTGATGGGTAATGCCAGAGCCGGCCCCTGTCCCTGTAGTTGACGCGAGATTTCCGCGACAAAAGCTCCAACCATCGGCGGATCTGATCGAACCATGTCCGCAATTTCCAGAAAAAGGTTTTTGGGATTCTTCTGGGCTGTAGCTGTCATTTTGCCTGCCCAGTAATCGGCAAGATTGCGATTGGCTCTGTCTTTTGATATCCTGACTGCTATGCGTCTGATATTTTCTATCAACGCCAGACGCAACATAATAGGAATGGCCCATAATTCGCCCATTTTAAGTACATTAACCGTCTGATAAGAGGAGACAAATGAACTGATTGTCTTTGAATCAACACGGCCGTCACCGTGGGATATCATTTCCAGTGCTATGTCATATACCCGCGGGAGATTCTCAGACGGGCCGTTAGCCAGGTGAGGCAGTTCCCTGCTGTAAACTTTGGGCAAATGCTTTCTGGCTATGCGAACCTGTTCTTCGATCAGGTAAAAATTATCCAGAAACCATTCTTCCGCCGGTGTGATACTGAGATTGTCCTTAATGGCATTCGTCAGAATGTTCCGGACTTGAAACAGGACATCTTCATTATCCGTTAATCTTTTCAGTAGTTGGTTTGAGGTGCGGCCGATGCCCAGCTTGTGCGTGCCCGCTATGGCCCTGCCATGCTGCCGCATTTGCCTGGAACTGAACAATTCCGATCGCAGCAATTTGTCTTCTGTTAATTTTTTCGGCAAATTTACGTCCGGAAGTTGCGTCTTCAGACTATTTAGATAATTGAAAATGACCCTGCTCGCTTTCAAATTTCATGCTCCATATGACAATGATTGAAGGCTGTTAAAATATTTTCGTTTTGCGAAAAAGTTTCTCTAGCAATGAAAGGCAAGCATTAATTGGTGAACATCACTAATTTTCACCGAAATCACATCTGTCTAATTTAAGTTAGAATTTTACCAGTTTTGTATAAAAAGTTCAATAGATTAAATAACAATAAATATTCGGAAATTCGGGGCGGGCGCTTCCCCCCCCCCTGTATTTCCATAAGGAATGATTGGTTATTTACCGGACTTAAAATACGGCAGGGCCAGTTGGATTTTTTTCAGGGCCTGTTTTTCAATTTGACGGGCTCGTTCCCGCGAAATGTTATATTTACTTCCTATTTCCTGCAGCGTTTGGGGATCATCTGCCATCACGCGGTTGAGGATAATGTAACTTTCCCTCTCGTTGAGATTCGCCAGCGCTCCGGCTATATCACGCTGGACCAGACTCTTTTCTTCTTCTTTAATTAAAGACACCTCCTGATCATCACCTTCGAAAGCCAGAAAATCTATATGCGAGTCACTGCTTTCGTCATTGATAATTTCATTCAGAGAAACATCCCGCGAACCCATGCGCAAATCCATTTCTTCTACCTCGGAATTCTTGACCCCGAGAGAGGTGGCGATTTCGCTGAATTCAGGATTTTTCTTTGACATGCTCTCCAGCTCTTTTCTGGTCTGATTTAATTTGAAAAATAATTTTCGCTGAGCTTGCGTCGTACCTATTTTGACAATACTCCATGACTTCATGAGGTAATTTTGTATGTAAGCCCGAATCCACCAAACCGCGTAAGAAATTAATCTGTAACCTTTGTAAGGATCAAATTTTTTTACGGCGTGAATAAGACCGATATTGCCTTCCTGAATTAAATCAGACAGTTTAAAGCCATAGTTGCGGTATTCATGAGCAATCTTGACTACAAAACGCAAATTGGAAACAATCAGCTTTTCGGCTGCCGCCACATCGTTATACTTTTTTAAACGCACGGCGAGCTTGAATTCCTCTTCCGCCGTCAAAAGAGAAAAGCGATTAATTTCAGCTATATATAAATTAAGGGTACCGGTTATTACGGGTAGTTCCAAGGATCAGGCCTCTCTATTGATTTATGCGCTATAACTTTTATCCAACTATAATTTTCCGGTCAAGATAATTTATTATTACCAATCCTTGACATGGAAAGTTTTGATGTTTAAAGTACAATAAAATAAGATTTAAGGCAATTAAATGAAATCAATAAATAAAACGATGATTGAACATGCTGTAAAAATTGCGCATGACATAAAAGCCGACGCGCTGCTTTTCTGCATAGATGTAATAAACGATATGACCGATGCGCCGGATGAAATAAAAAAAGATATCAACTTAATAGTTGTTTGCCGCGAGAATGAAAACATCCCTGACGAGATAAAGAAAGATGCTCAAATATTATACATTCCCAATGTAAATTTAACCAGGGTGGGAAAGATTAAAATTGCTATTGCCCAGGGGATAGTTTTGGGCACTTTTAAAAGAGGGAATAAGGTCGTATGCTTAAGCGGAGTGCCCAGGTTTGGTTACGCCGACAGCATTATTGTTATTGATGTAGGAAAAGAATTTGAAATTTTAACATCTGATTTCATAAATGATGTCATTGAAAATGTCCGGCCGGAAGTTTTTAATGCGGCTTTAAATATTGCCTGTGAACTGGCTGCTCAGGGGAGGGAAAACAAAAAAATTGGCACTATATTTGTTCTGGGAGATGATGAGAAAGTCATGCAACTTTCCCGGCAAATGATTATCAACCCGTTTTTAGGATATTCGGAAGATAAGCTCAATATTCTAAATCCGGAACTGGAAGAAACAATAAAAGAGTTCTCCGCTATCGACGGCGCCTTTATCATCAAAGAAAATGGGGTGCTGGTAACCGCCGGAAGACATCTTAGCGCAGCGTTGGGCAGCCGTGATTTTCCTCCCGGTCTGGGGAGCCGCCATATTGCCGCTGCCGGTATCACCAGCGTAACGAAAGCTGTTGCTATAGTAATTTCCGAATCTTCAGGCAATGTGACTGTTTTTAAAAACGGTAAATTGTTTGTGACCATTGAAAAACCAGTGGATTAAAGGAAATAAAATATGCGTTTTGACAAATTTACTTTGAAAGTTCAGGAAGCGATCCAGGAAGCGCAGTCGCTTTGCAGTTCTCTTGGTCATCAATCCATCGAACCGGAACATCTTCTGGTTTGTTTCTTGAGGCAGGAAGAGAGCATCGCCAGCGCCATCATCAATAAACTGAACGCTTCGCCCCAGAAGATTGAACAGGAACTCGCTCATCATCTGAAAAAGCAGCCCAGCGTTGGGGGCGCGGGTGTCGACCAGACGTATATGTCCGCGCGTTTGAATAAGATATTCGATAAGGCGCAAACTGAAGCGGCGCAGCTCAAAGACGAATACGTCAGCGCCGAGCATGTGCTTATTGCCATTGCGGAGGAAAAAGAAGGTCATGCGGGTAAAATCCTGCGCCAGGCGGGCATCACCAAAGAAAATATTTTTAAGGTGCTGGTGGATATCCGAGGAAATCAGCGTGTGACCGATCCGAATCCGGAAGGCAAATACCAAGCCCTCGAACGCTATGCCAGAAATTTCAATGAACTGGCCAGGAAAGGCTCCTTTGATCCTGTCATAGGGCGGGACGAAGAAATCCGCCGCATCATGCAGGTGCTGTCAAGACGCACAAAGAACAATCCGGTGCTCATCGGGGAACCCGGCGTTGGTAAAACAGCCATTGTAGAAGGTCTGGCGCAGCGCATCGTCAACGGTGATGTGCCGGAAAGTCTCAAAAATAAACGCGTGATCGGTCTGGATGTCGGTGCTTTGATCGCGGGGGCGAAATATCGCGGTGAATTTGAAGAGCGCCTGAAAGCTGTTTTAAAAGAAGTCATCAGTTCCGCGGGTGAAATTATTCTCTTCATCGATGAAATTCATACCGTCGTCGGAGCGGGCGCGGCGGAAGGGTCGATGGACGCCTCCAACATGCTCAAGCCTGCTTTAGCGCGCGGCGAATTGCGCTGTGTAGGCGCGACAACGCTCAACGAATATCGTAAATACATAGAAAAAGATGCGGCACTTGAGAGGCGTTTCCAGCCTGTTTTTGTAAAAGAACCGACGGTGGAGGATACTATTGCGATCCTTCGCGGACTAAAAGAACGTTACGAAGTGCATCACGGAGTGCGAATCAAGGATTCGGCCATAATAGCCGCGGCGACGCTTTCGCACCGGTATATAGCAGACCGTTTCCTGCCGGATAAAGCCGTAGATCTTATTGACGAGGCGGCATCCCGTTTAAGAATAGAACTGGACAGCATGCCTTCGGAAATTGATGTTATTGACCGGAAAATCATTCAACTGGAAATAGAACGGCAATCGTTAAAAAAAGAAACGGATAAAACCGCCAAGGAAAGGCGCGACAAAATTGAAAAGGAACTATCAGAGTTGAAATCCAGCATGGATCAGATGAAGGTACACTGGTCGGCTGAAAAAGATATCATCAAAAAAATACAAAACATTAAAAGTCAGGTTGATGCTCTAAAAACAGAAGAGGCAAGTGCCCAACGCGAGGGAAATCTCGCGAAGGTCGCAGAGATTCGCTATGGGAAAATTGTGGCTTTAGATAAAAAGTTACAAGAAGATCAATCAAAGCTTCTGGAAATTCAGAAGAACAAACAAATGCTCAAGGAAGAAGTGGACGCCGAAGACGTGGCCGAAGTTGTTTCCAACTGGACGGGAATACCGTTATCCCGGATGATGGAAAGTGACGTGCAGAAACTGATTCATATGGATGAACGGCTCAAAATGCGTGTTATCGGTCAGGAGGAAGGTATTGGAGCGGTTTCCGCCGCCTTGCGCCGGGCGCGATCAGGCTTGCAGGACCCGAATCGTCCCATCGGATCGTTTATTTTTTTAGGGCCGACAGGTGTGGGCAAGACCGAACTGGCCAGAGCTCTGGCGGAATTCATGTTTGACAGTGAGCAGGCCATGATCCGCATTGATATGTCGGAATACATGGAAAAACATGCGGTGGCACGTCTGATCGGCGCTCCGCCCGGTTATGTCGGTTATGACGAAGGCGGTTACCTTACCGAATCCGTCCGGCGCAAGCCATATAGTGTATTGCTTTTCGATGAAATTGAAAAAGCTCATCCCGATGTATTCAATATTTTATTGCAGATACTTGATGACGGGCGATTGACCGACGGACACGGCCGGACCGTGGATTTCAAGAATACCGTTGTCATCATGACGTCCAACGTGGGAAGTCAGTGGATTCAGGATCAGTCGCTCGATGATGAGGATAAAAAGAACCGTTCGATGGAAGTGTTGCGGGCGACATTCAAGCCGGAATTTTTAAATAGAATAGATGACATCATTATGTTCTCCGCGCTGAAGTTGGAAGATATCTATAAGATCGTTGATATTCAGATGCGTCTGATTGACAAACGGCTCGGTGAGCGTAAACTTAGCATCGAATTGACAGATAAGGCGAAAAAATATATAGCCGAACAGGGTTACAGCCCGGTTTACGGAGCACGGCCGCTCAAACGCACACTGCAGAAACTTATTCTGGATCCTATGGCAATGGAAATTCTGGAAGGTGTTTTTGCTGAAGGAGATAAAATTTTAATTGATCTGTCCAAGAAAGGCGAAATAAGTTTAACTAAAAAATCGTAAATAGTCATTATGGGGTTGTTGAAATACCCCATATTGGGGGCTGTTTAAAAATGTTCAGATGCGAGGCGCGCAAAAAACCGAACCGCGAGGCGTATATAGATAAATGCTCCGCGGTGCGTGCAGCGCAACACAGCAGATGAGCGTTTTTCAATAGCCACATCATCATAAATTTTACACTTACGGATTTTACTTCAACGCAGCAGGGGGAGGGAAACATAAATGGAAGAAAAGAAAAAAGACTCTGGATTTGTGGTTAAAGACAAACGTCTTTTCGGGGATTCTGCCCAAGACAGGCAGCAAGAGGAACCTAAAAGCGCTGCTTCAGAAGAAAAAAGTGAAAACACGGAAAAGCCTAAGCAAACGCCGGATCACGCAAATGATTATCCTCCCGTAAATTTTACTAATTTTGTTTTGTCTTTGAGCACATCCGCTCTTTTTCATTTCGGAGATTTTCCGGAGACTGAAGGCGGGCAAACACAAAAAAACTTACCCGCAGCCAAGCAGACGATCGATATCCTTGATATGCTCAATGAAAAGACCAAGGGAAACCTCGACCAAAATGAGAATAATTTAATTCAAGGAGTTCTTTACGAACTGAAAATGCGTTACGTTAAAGAAAATGCATAAAATGCTCTGGATGGCGCCGGCTAAAATAAATCTTTTCTTGCGTGTCTTGCGGAAACGTGCCGACGGCTACCACGACATTTTTTCCCTCATGCAAAAAATCACGCTTTATGATGAGTTGATTTTTTATCCCCGCCCGAAGGGCATTGTTCTTAATTGTCCCGGGACTGATTTACCGGCAAACGATGATAATCTGGTAGTACGCGCCGCTAAGGCCATTTTTTCTTACTGTAATTATCCCTATGGAATAGAAATCAACCTCATTAAAAAAATACCAATGACCGCCGGTCTAGGAGGAGGAAGTTCCGACGCGGCGACAACTTTAATGGCTTTAAATAAAATATGCGCTCTAAAGTTAAAAAAAAATGAACTTATTAACCTGGGAGCAAAAATAGGGGCGGATGTCCCCTTTTTTATTTTTGGAAATACGGCCTTGGCTTCAGGAATAGGCGATAAACTCAAACACTTACGAAATTTACCTCAATTAAATTTAATCTTAATTAAGCCAAACTTTGAACTTTCGACAAAAATGGTTTATGAAAACCTCAATTTAAGATTGACAAGGGTGAAAAATAATTATAGCATTCCGCGGTTTTTGGTACTGGGCGACATAGTTCAGGGATTGCATAATGACTTGGAGTCAGTTTCGTTGGAAATTCACCCCGAATTGGCTAGTCTAAAGAAAATGTTGCTCAGACAAGGTGCGCTTGGCGCATTGATGTCGGGTAGCGGACCAACAGTCTTTGGTGTATTTAGGAACGGAAAAGAGGCGGAAAAAAACCTGGAAGTTATACGGAAAGAAGTTTCCGGTCAATGCATGGTATTTCTTGCCAAATCTCTGTAATTATTGCATATTTAGGCTACTAAGATTGTGAATGATACCCTTCATTAAACAGGTTTGTTGGGGCGTCGTCAAGCGGCAAGACACAGGACTTTGATTCCTGCATTCGGAGGTTCGAATCCTCCCGCCCCAGCCAGTAAAGATTGTGGAGAATTATTTAAATGTTAGAAAGAATCAGGGTTTTTTCCGGTAATGCCAATATTGCGCTGGCCAAGAAAATATGTGATAAACTGGGCGTTTCGATAGGGAAGGCTAATGTCACGACCTTCAGTGACGGAGAAACGCGTGTCGAAATTAATGAAAATGTCCGGGGAATGGATGTTTTCATCATACAGTCTACTTGTCCGCCTGTGAATGTGACGTTGATGGAATTGCTCATTATGATTGATGCCATGAAAAGGGCTTCGGCATATCGTATTACGGCGGTTGTTCCTTATTACGGATACGCCAGACAGGATCGGAAAGTTGCTCCCCGCGCGCCTATTTCGGCAAAATTAGTGGCTGATCTTATTACCACCGCCGGCGCCCAACGTGTTTTATCCATGGATTTGCATGCCGGTCAGATTCAAGGTTTCTTCAATATCCCCGTGGATAATCTCTTTGCCACGCCGGTTTTGATTGATTACATGAAAAAAAATTATCAGGACAATACGGTGGTTGTATCACCGGATACCGGTGGTGTGGAGCGCGCCAGAGCCTTCGGAAAAAGGCTGGGAGCTTCTCTGGCTATTATTGATAAAAGAAGGGAAGGGCCGAATGAAGCTGAAGTGATGAATATCATCGGCAATGTAGAAGGCAAGAAAGTTATCATTCTGGATGACATGGTTGATACAGCCGGCACAGTTGTGCAGGCTGCCAGCGCTATGAAGGAAGCCGGCGCTTTAGAGGTTTCCGTCTGCTGTACGCATCCTGTCTTATCCGGGCCGGCGCTGGATCGCATTGAAAAGTCCGAGATTAAAGAAGCCCTTGTGACCGATACTATACCGCTAAGCGATCGGGCAAAAAATTGTGGAAAAATAAAGGTTTTGTCGGTGTCCGGAATTTTAAGCGAAGCCGTGCGCCGAATTTATTACGATGATTCCGTAAGCTCATTATTTATATAGGAGGAACAAATGGAGGTAACAGATTTAACGGCTCAAGTCCGTAAAGAACAAAAGAAAGGACCATCTCGCCGTTTGCGGCAAA
>Ga0326727_10005671_pt1 | contig 35299 bp, 33 predicted proteins | sample MB2enrmetagenome_FD_207643 | JGI IMG/M metagenome (GOLD analysis project Ga0326727, IMG submission 207643) | Lab enriched peat soil microbial communities from McLean, Ithaca, NY, United States - MB29MY | ecosystem: Environmental > Terrestrial > Soil > Wetlands > Peat | place: USA: New York...
CCGTCGACACTAAACTGAAATTTGATTTGTGAATTATTTTTTGTTATTAACATTACATCACCCTCAAACTAGCAAGGGGGCGCTTTTTAAACGCCCTAATGCAAGTCTTTCCTTTTCTTTCGTAGTAGGTTAGAACAAGGGAAAGAGAACGAATTACTTTACACTTTTGCTATAATTTTCTGATCAGTGGCCTTGCTGTTGCTGATCAGGTAAACAACCCCAACAACTGTCCAAACGACTGCAGCAACGATAGCCATTAGAGCCGCTGCACGAGTGTCACCACCACCGAGGATACTGAGGTAAATGACCGCCAGCAACATTCCCAGATTGGCCAGGAAACCCAGGATAGGTACCACAACATGGGTGAACTTATTCTGTTGAGGATGACGTAAGAAGGCTACTACTGTAATGAGGCAGGTCATCCCATAAAGAATAAATGTTCCGACATTGGAAAGCAATGTTACAGCCGTTAAATTTTTAATCGAAATAACCCCAATTCCACCGATGATCGCTGAGGCAACTGTAATTGCCCAAACACCGTTATGCGGAGTCGCGTGACGATGATGTAAGATACCTAAAACACTGGGTACCTCGTTGTCTTTAGACATCGCGTAGGTTACCCTTACTCCGGTATTCATACAAGCTAACGTAGTACCGAAAATGGCGATTCCGACGGTTATGGCTACAAGGATCATTAAGGCAAAACCCGAGTTATGCAATAAAACATCGCCCAAATTTTTAACCATATCCCCAATAGGAGCACCCGAAGCACCGGCCGCATCTAAGCCAATGTGTTTATCTACAACATATGAGTTATTTATCCAGGCATTAGCCCCAAAATATTCAAAGAGGTAGAAGATAAGGCCTTGAATAATTAAGGAGAGAATAACACCCCGGCTGATATGTTTAGGTGATTTTGATTCTGCTCCTAAAGCGGTCGTCGTTTCAAATCCTACCAACAGCAAAATCGCGATGGTAGCCTGAAATACAACGGCAGACATACTATGAGGCATGATGACATCAACCATTGAAGGATGCACGAATACCACGTGTTCAGGATTGCTGGTGCGATAAATCAGAGCTAAGACCGTAATAAATACCAGGGAAACAATTTGAATCACGTTAATTATAATAGCAGTGACCGTGGAGCCATTAATCCCCCTCAGAGCCACAGCACCCGTGATAAAAGAAAAAACGACAGCTATTAATATTTGCACAAGGAGTGGCAAAGTGATTCCGAATTGACCGGCGATATAATTGATCATCGTGGCAAACATAGCTACCATAACACCCGGATAGACCCAATAATAAAGATGCGAGAACCAACCGACTACAAATTTTGCCAATCTGGCGAAATGGCTCATATTGATTTCTTTATTAAGAAAGGACTGTTCGGCAAAGTAATAGGAACTCCCCGCGCCTGACTCCGGGTAGAGCTCGGCCAGCTTAGAATAGGAAATTGCAGTGAGTAAAGCCAGAACTAAAGCTAATACTAGCCCGGAGAACATATCGGTTGCCGTAGAGTTCCCTGCTGTGTCAACTTGAGCTGCCTGCATCTGAAAGGTTAACCACAAAAATGCTCCAGGAGCGATAAGCGCCATAGCATTGACCGTTACGCCGGTAAGACCAAGAGTTTTTTTCATTTGTACTTCATTAGACATAGTGCTTTTCCTCCTTTATAATCTAAAAATTTTACGAATCGTAGCGTAGTTGAAGCATTCCACACTCTTTAAAACGTCATTACATTCTGATATACTTGGATTACTGATGTTGGGATAAAATTATGGTAATAATCTTTGTCAGTTTACCTGGCAGTAGCAAAGCAAAGAAGTTTCCATATTTCATCCCTATTTCCTATTTCGCATTTTTTATTTTCATCAAATTCATCCCCTCCAAAAACACAAATGACGCTTTTGAAAAAATCAAAAGCGTCATTGCTTTAAAAATAATAGCTCTAAGTAACTCCAGGTGCACCGCTTAAACAAGTTATAAGAATCCAACCCCTGCACACCTCTTGAAAATTATTATAGTCGTGTTATTCTGATTTTTCAACTGCTACATGGCCAAATTACCTATGAATATTGTATTACTTATGTATTTGGTTGATCAAACTTCTCCATACTAGCTTAGCCTGAGTTTATTTCCCAGTCTTCTGCCACTAATAGCTTTCGCACGTACTTAATATCTAGTATAATGATTGTAAAATAAAGCGAGGGGGATTTTCCATGAAAAAGATTGAAGCCATTATCAGACCCGGCAAGTTGGATGAAATAAAGGACGCTCTAGCAGTTGCCGAAATCTTAGGCATTACCGTAACCCATGTGCTCGGATTTGGTCGGCAAAAAGGACATACCCAAATTTACCGCGGACAAGAGGTCACTACGCATTTGTTGCCTAAAATTAAACTGGAGATCGTAACCACTGACGAAAAAGCCGAAGAAGTTATTGGCATTATCGTCAAAACTGCGCGTACCGGTCAAGTTGGGGATGGTAAAATATTTGTCCAAAACGTGGATGAAGTGGTACGTATCCGCACGGGCGAGCAAGGTGCAGAGGCCATCTAACTTAAACTAAAGACTAAGGAGCGGTCGATTATTAGCCGGTTAAATAATCGCCGCTTTTTGACATACCACATAGATCAACTCTCATTTGGAAGGAGAAATATGGAAGTAAATATTGCGGCTCTGACGGAACAGATAATGGAATTGATTGCCATCGTTATTGTGAGTGGAATTATTTGCATCAAGCTTAGTGTTAAATTGCACTTACCTGATACAGTCTTGTTTATTATTGCAGGTATCATCATCGGACCGGAATTATTAGGTTTAGTCAGCTTTAAAGACTTTCCCGTTGCCAATCAACTTGTGTTGACCTTTGGTGCTGCTTACATTCTGTATGACGGTGGCCGTGAAATACAATTAAGTATCTTAAACAAAGTTAAGGTGTCGGTTGCCTTATTATCGACAATAGGAGTCATTGTCTCGGCCTTTATTACAGCCTTTTTTGCTCAAAGACTTCTGAATTTAGATTTTATGTATGCTTTGTTACTGGGATCCGCTATAGCCTCAACTGATCCATCGGTTCTGGTTCCTTTGTTCAAAACTATCAATATCAGTCCCAAACTCAAACAAACCATCATCTCAGAATCGGCCTTTAACGATGCGGCCGGCGCCATAATGACCTTTGCTGTCATAGGCTTGCTCGCCGGCAGTTCTTTCTCCATAACCAGCAGTATCTGGGAATTAGCTAAGACTGCGGGCGGAGGAATACTGGTTGGCGGAATCCTCGGCTATTTCTCGACCTTGCTTGTTTCAGAACATAAATTTGGATTCTTTACAGGTCATAAAGGTGAGATCGTTGTTGCCGCCGTATTGGGAGCTTATTTCATAGCAACTCACCTTGGGGTTAGCGGTTTCATGGCAGTTTTCGTTGTCGGAATTGTCTTCGGGAATATAGAATTGCTTAATCTGACGATTGAAGAAGAAGGGTATAATCTGCATTTGAATTTCAAAGAAGTCCTGGTAAGAATCCTGCGAATTATGATTTTTGTAATTCTAGGTACTCAAATGAGCTTTAATGTGCTGAGTGAATACTGGAAGGGAGCCTTACTCGTAGTATTGTCCTTAGTGTTTATTGCCCGGCCGGTTTCTGTGCTGTTCTCTGTGCTAATCGATAGAAGAGCGGCTTGGAGTTTCAGAGAAATATTATACCTCATGTGGACCAGAGAGACTGGGGTTATTCCGGCCGCCTTAGCGGGGATGCTCCTCTCTATGCAGATTCCCCACGCTCAAGTCATTTCCGCTGTGACCTTTATGGCAATTATTATAACCTTAAGTTTTCAAGCCAGTACGGCAAAGTATGTAGCGAAAATTTTGAAGCTGGAAGAAAGTGAAATATACTAGGAAGCTGCAACCAGCGAAGAAATCGGGCTTAAATCCGGCCTAAATTATAATATCAGGCATTTTCAGACCATTTTAAATAGTGACAAATCACAAATAAGACAGTACTATTCTAAGTAGCTTTAAGTGTAACGATTCGGCAATGGAGCCGTCGAGATGTCTTTTATGATATCTGGCGACTTTTTTTATTTGCCACCGCGAGGTTGCCCCCTAGTTTTAAAAACCTCCTTATATTTTAAAACACACTCATGTTAGGATCGGCTGCTATGTTATTTTGATCCGATCATTGTTCTAAGTTTGAGTGTTAGAGCGTCAAAGTTAGCACAATTTCATAACCGGGCACCAAACCTATCCAAGGTGTGGAGCGGTCAAGTGTTTTAGAGAGCCCTTAATTATTCAAAATTAAGGGCTCTTTATGCGTTTTTTTACTGGTTGAGGAGGGATTGATTATAGTGTACGAGATCAGCAAAGCATTAGGAGAGGAACTTTGTCTCTGGTATTCCGAAAACCACCAAGGGCTTCTCGATCTATTATCTATTTTAAATTCTTATGTCGAGGCCTATGAGGGCGCTAAACAAATCAAAGAAAAACTCCGTCAGTTTTTTCACGCCATAAACTCCAGTAATTATGATGCCAGAATTATTCCTCTGATTTTGGCGTCTCGATCAGAGCACCGCCTAAATGGGTTGCTGGAACTATTTGAAACAGCTAACATAAGCCGGGTCCGGGATCTCTTACGCTGCTTAGCTTTGACGCTAGACGAAAAGGATAATGTTGAACTACTCGACTTCGCCAAGTGGTTGAGTCATGACAAGAAGGCTGCCTTAAGAGATGATCTCCACACCTTGTTTAAAAAGAACAGAGATGAAGAAATAATCAGAAAACGTGCCGGGAGAGCCACTCTTGAAGAAACAAGTATCTATTATGGCCTTACCCATGAAGGAGTACGTCTGATCGAGAAAAAGTTCCAGTCCCGCTTTGATCGTTATATTGCAGGGATAAGGCCTCACTATATTCTTTATGCCTTTGGCAAAAATAGCAGTTATCTTTCCTCGGCTGAGATAATCGAGCTATTAGGTGATTTGGCGGATATCTTTACCTATTGTCTAAAAGTGAGCAACTGTCCCACAGCCCATTGGTCTGACGAGCTTAATGGTTTCATTATCGGAGATGGAAAATGGTATGAACGGTTTAAAAGCTATAAAGAAGGCTTGCCCGATATACTCGATTGTGAATCGGTTGATGAATTGATTACCGATATCCTTAATAACTTGGCCCTTCCTGTGACATTTGACGATACAAGAAGATTAGTTTTATTTGATTATAACCTGTCCGGTAAAGTATATCTGAAGAAAAGATTAAGCCTTTCGCGAATGTACTATGCCGTACTTGAAAAATATTATCCTGATGGAATCCAACTATATGATGATCTTGAGGCAATTCGTTTTCGTAATTATGTGCGCGATTTGTTCGGTGACGTTTACCTGCCCGAAAACAATCGGGCTATTGATGTCAGACTATCCGAGCTTACAATATTATGCGATAAAGGGAAACGTATCCTGCCCAGTGGCATCAAGATCCCTCAAGAATTACTGAAAAAAATACATGATGCCATCATCGAATTTGATAGGAACGAAATTATGTTCAGAGCATTGTTTGAACGATTTGAGAATGAGCTTCTGGCAAACAGCAATATAACGAACAAATATTTTTTACAGGGCGTTCTAAGGCAGAACTATGCCAAGGAGTTCAATTTTACCAGATATACCTTGAAAAAATAAGTTCACACGGCTTTCGCGTATAAATTGGTAAGGGGCTTCTTCCGTAAGGTTCGAAGCTCCTATTTCGTGTGTATTAATACACTGATCCCAAAATAATTAATTTTTATTTAACTCTCTAAGCTCTAAAAAAGAGGTATTTCCAAAGCTAAAATAGAACTACAGTGTAGGAAGATACCACCAAATCTGCCAAACGAACCTGAGCTCCGCTCAATTGCTTAAACATTCTAATTTTATTTGCAAAATTTATTAGTATTTGAAGGGAGATAGATTCTTGAAAATCTTAATCGTAGATGATTCTAATTTTGTTCGATCTTTAGTTGGGAAAACATTAGAGATAAATTTTCCGATTTTTGTGTTATTAATGGCCAGTAATGGTCTCGAAGGTTATGACCTTTACCGCGCAGAAAAACCGGATTTGATCGTGATGGACTTATTAATGCCGGAAATGAACGGTTGGGAGCTTCTGAAATTAATTAGAGAAGAAGACCCTAGCGTTAAAATTATCGTACTTTCTGCCGATGTTCAAAAAGCTACCCGAGAGGAAATTGAGAAGTTCGGAATAACCGCTTTTATTCCCAAACCTTTCAACAAAGAAAAATCCGAACAACTGATTAACATTGTTAAGGAGGAGTTCGGTGCTTAGTTTAATGCAGAAGGACATCCTTACCGAATTAGTTAATATCTATATTGGTCAAGCAGCTAGCTTATTATCTGAAATGGTAAACCAAAAAATCGAATTAACAATTCCGCAAATTAAGCTAATGACAGTTTCTGAATTACATTTATCCGAATACAAATATCTGTCGGTATTTTCCTCGGGGCACGTTGTTTCTTCCTCGATGAGTTTCGGCAATGAATTCCAAGGGAAGGCATTTCTCGTGTTTCCCCCGGAACAGGCCAAATTATTGGTCACAGCGTGTACGGGAGAAACAGCCTCACCGGAAGAATGTGAGAACATCGTCCGATTAGTTGATACCGATTTAGATATACTAAGAGAAATCGGCAATCTGATCATTAATGCTATTATTGGTGAATTCGGCAACTTATTACACACGCTGGTGGAATATTCCTTACCTGAAATTGAACTGATTTCTTTTTCTGATACACCAACAGTCCTCTTGCAAAATAATATTTATATTCTCGTCTTACATACCTCGTTTACACTTTCTGAAACTAGAATAACAGGGGCTGTGCTGATCGCCTTAAGTCTAAATTCGGTTTCTTTGCTTTTGGAAAAAATCAATAAACTAGCGGAGGAGTTAAATGGATAGTCTGTATTCACAGGTTCTGGACCAGATAAATATTGGCATTATAGTCGTTGATCAAAACCATAATATTGTGGTTTGGAATACCTGGTTGGAACAATTCACGCATATAAGTAAGGAACAGTCAGTAGGGCAGAAAATTCAAACGATTTGTCCCCGCTTTGGTGAAAAAATATATTTTGAAATCTTACAGAAATCTCTTTTTTTAGGACAAAGGCGTTTCTGTTCCGGGACCCTGCATCATACCTTTATTTTACCACCTAATTATAACCAAGGTGATATAGTTCGTCAAAATATGCAGATTGGTCCTGTCCATTTTAATAATAACACTTATGCTCTAATCCAGATCATCGATATAACGAGTCATCTCAATCGCGTTTACCAGCTAAAAAGTGTGATTAAAACCCTTGAAGTGGAAAATGAACATATAAAAATTTCCGAAAGAATCAATAGACACCAGGCTTTGCATGATAGTCTTACTAAATTGCCCAACAGGACATTGCTTAGTGAGCAACTTAATCTAGCGATCAACTATGCCCGACGCAATGAAGAACTTTTGGCGGTTCTCTTTCTTGATCTTGATGAATTTAAACAAGTCAACGACAATTTCGGTCATCCCTACGGTGATGAACTCTTACGCAATGTTTCCGAACGCTTGCAATCGTGTATTCGCAAAAGTGATCTCCTCTCCCGCTTAGGCGGCGACGAATTTATAATAGTTCTATCTCAAATCAAGACCCGACAGGATGTAAGGATTATCGTTCAGAAAGTGATTCATGCTTTTGCCCGGCCCTTTGAAATTTACGATCAGACTGTTTTCATCACCATCAGCATAGGTATCAGCATCTATCCCAACGATACTCTCCAAGCAGAGGAATTAATCAAAAAAGCTGACATTGCCATGTACCGAAGTAAGAAATCCGGAAAAAACAATTTTACATTTTTCGAGTCAAACTTTGATCTCAGGCCAATTAATTGTCAATAATCCTCTCGATCAATTTCAAGCGGCAGACGACTGACGAGAGCCTATTAAACTCTAGTCCAGATCTACTCTCGGATAGGAACCGAGAAACTTATAAAAAGTTGTTTTTCTCTTTACCATAGTTAAGGCATCTTGAACGTCCGGATCAGCTCTATGCCCTTCAATGTCGATAAAAAAGATATATCTGCCCAGTTTTCCCCGAGCAGGTCTGGATTCAATCTTACTCATGTTAATATCCCATAAACTAAAGATATTCAGAATGCAAGATAAACTGCCGGGCTTATGTTCAGTCGAAAAGACGATTGAAGTCTTGTTCTTGTCGGTCTGCGCATGAACTGAATTTTTTCCTACGACCACAAACCTCGTAAAATTATTATCTTTATCCTGTATATCACGCAGAACAACTTCTAATCCGAAAATCTCCGCCGCTTGTTCCGGACCAATAGCCCCCGCAGTGGTTCCTTTAATTTTGGCTTGGTTTGCCCCTTCCGAATTGCTGTTGGTTAAATGCAACGCAGCCTGTGGCAGTTGGTTTTCCAAAAAGAGACGGCACTGACCTGCTGATTGGGGATGGGTGAAAACCTCCGTAATCTCCTGCCACTTAGCTCCCGGTGTAATCATTAAAGTCTGGGAGATTGGCAGAATCAGCTCATCGATAATCAGCAAGTCCACCTCCCAAGCTAAAATATCCAGAACTACATTGACTGACCCTTCTAAAGAGTTTTCAAAAGGAATAACGGCCAAATCCAATTCGCCATGTTCTACCGCTAAAAGAGTTTCTCGAATGCTTGGCAGACTGACTAGTTCTGCCTGATTCTCGCCCGTATATATTAATGCAGCTCGTTGGCTGAAGGTACCTTCGGGACCAAGGAAGCCAATTTTTAACATAAAATCCCCCCGCAGTATTCATTAAAATAATAAGCCCGCCAAACATAACCGATCCCCTAGGTCACCAACTCACCATCCAACGAAGAAATAATTCTATATAAATCCGGTCGACGGTCCCTGAAGATTCCCCACTCCAGTCGCTGCACCTCAAGTTGGTCCAAGTCAAATTCGGCCACTAACACCGTTGTTTCCGCACGACCGGCTTCGACAAGCTTGTTTCCTTGCGGACCGGCAATAAAGGAAGAACCGTAGAAGGTTATCTTGGAATCTTCGTCTTTCTCAACCCCAACCCGATTGGAAGCAACCACCGGAATCAGGTTCGCTGCAGCATGCCCCAACATGCAGGTCTGCCAATGGTCTTTGGAATCGATACCCCCATCTTGGGGCTCTGAACCGATAGCTGTGGGATAAAGGAGGATTTCTGCACCCATTAAGGCCATACAGCGGGCTGCTTCCGGATACCATTGATCCCAGCAAACCCCGACACCGATTTTTGCGTAACGGGTATTCCAGACCTTAAAGCCGGTATCCCCCGGGTTGAAGTAGAACTTTTCTTCATAACCGGGACCATCCGGTATATGACTCTTGCGATATTTCCCCAGCACATCTCCGGTGGCATCGATGACGGCCAGAGAATTATAGCGGGCCAAGTTTTTCTTTTCATAAAAGCTAATCGGTAAAACCAACTGAAGCTCTTTAGCCACTTGCTGAAAGTGCTGAATGGCTTTATTCTTTTCCAACTCCGTAGCATAGACATAATACTCAGATTTTTCCTTTTGACAGAAATAAGGGGTTTCAAACAACTCTTGCAGCAAAATAATTTGAGCACCTTTAGCCGCCGCTTCTCTGACGAGCAGGTCAGCTTGCTCAATATTTTCATCAATGCTGCTTGAACAGCTCATCTGAGTAGCAGCTACTATTACCTTTCTCACTTTTACCCCTCCACGACTCCGAATTCAGGTTTCCGGCCTCTGATCTCTGACTTCTGAACCGCCGGCATCTGCTGGGTTGTACAATGCACATTGCCGCCCTCGCGAATAATCGCCAGGCCATTAACGGTGCGAATCCGCCGTTCAGGGAATAGTTTGCCTAACACTTGAACTGCCAACCGGTCTGTTTCTCTCGCTTGGCCACCGAAAACAGGCAGAATCAAGCCCCCATTGACAAAGTAAAAGTTTAGATAACTCAAGGTTAAGCGCTTATCTTTATTGAATAATTTCGGAGGCTGCAGGATCGGGACAATTTCAAATTTCCTGCCTAAAGCATCGGTCTCCTCCTTTAAGATCCTTAGGTTTTCTTGGCTGATCGCGTAATTTGCATCCTCAGGATCAGCACAAACCTGCAGCAAGATTTTGCCGGGAGCCGCAAAGCAGGAGATATTATCCACATGTCCATCGGTCTCATCCCCGTCTAACCCATTTTTAAGCCAAACTACTTTCCGGATATTCAAAAACTGCTTTAATTCGGCTTCAATCTGTGCTCTCGTCAGTTCCGGGTTGCGATTGGGATTGAGCAGACACTCCTCTGTCGTCAGCAGCGTGCCTTCGCCGTCTACATGGAAAGAGCCCCCTTCCATCACCAACGAAGCATCAAACCGTTTCAACCCAACAGCGTCGAGGATTCGGGGAGCTACCTGATTATCTAAATCCCAAGCTGCATATTTACCGCCCCAGGCATTAAACTGCCAGTTGACCGCAGCGATTTCCCCCGTATCGCGGATTAGAAATGTCGGCCCGTTATCCCGTAACCAAGCATCATTATGCTCAATGAACAAAAGTTCGATCCGATCATCAGGAAACAGACAGTGCAGCTTTTCAGCATCAACGGGATTGCCGACAACTGTAACAGGTTCAAATTCCGCAATAGCCCGGATAATTTCGGTATAACCCAGGCAAACCGCCTCAAAATCCTCCGGATAACACATCGATGCTTGTACCGGCCAAGCAATATAGGTCCGCGAGTGCTTGACCCATTCGGCGGGCATCTTATAGTTTAGATTTATTGGATACATTGCATTCCCTCTTATCTCCAGTTGTTTGGGAGCCGTTTTACTTATTCTACTTCATCATCTAAATAAGATAAAGCTGCTTTCATCTGCCGGATCAATTTAATTCCCCCAGAAATATCAAGATCCAGAGATCCGTCTGGCTAAACCCAGTCATTTAAGAACCATTTGAATAACTACCAGCACAATTTCAATAATGATTAAGATGATAATCCCCCACTCAAGTCTATTTCCTCGCTTAGCATGAGCAAGTTCCGAGAAGACACTGGTGATGTCCATGAGCATTTCAGACTTAAGCCGAATGTTTTCGCATCGATCATTCAAATCAAATAGCGTACTAAGTTCATCAAACAATCTTTCAGCATCTTCGTTTACCCAAGTAATTTCCGGCTTATCCAGTAACATAATATATGAAATTGTGCTTAATCTAAAGCCCAAAATTCGGGCCGACATTTTAGCAAGTTGCTTATCCGAAACTGTCAGATACCCCCGTTGTAAATAATCGACAATATCCTCGATCTCATCAAGCAACTTATCGATATCAATCTCTAAGCGATCCAAAGCAACTGATTTAGCAAGGACCGTCCCCACAATTTCACGGTGGTGGCTTTCTTCATGAGAGGTAATCAAGCTATCATTATTGATAGCAGGTATTTCGTCCTGAGATATTTCTATTTTGTAATCGTCAAAATAATCTAAAGTTGTGACCAAGGCAAGGCTCTTTTCGATTCGTCCCAAATAGTGGATCAGATCCATGATTTCATGATGCTCACAGTTTACAAAGACTATGCTCCCAAAAGGAAATACATAGATCGACTTGCCCGTTAAATCAGGAACGATGCCCTTGAGAGCCTGTTCATTGAGGGTGAGTGATTCTTCCCAGCGAAATTTGTGGTTGATCCCAAAGTGGGTGGCAATCTTATTCAAGTTAATTTCAGTAGTTAAAGCTACTGCTTTAAAATTAATGGTCCTCATCTCGAAATCATCCTCTACATTAATCCTTCTATACCTGCGAACCTAAACTTTCTAAAAGGAACTGCAAGATCCCTTTACGATCAGTAATTGTTATACCCTTTAGTCCTGCTCTTCTATTCTAATACACAACATGGAACTATAGTATTCTTTTTATAAAAATTCAAATACTATACTATGATTCTCTGCCAAAACAAACAGCAAATTTGACGCAGTCGGATTTCGCTGTTTTAGCGCTGGGACGGAAACAGGGTTGCTGTAATTTTCAACAAAAGCCCTCAGTTTTTATGATATAATCTTAATATATCACTGAAAGAGGGAAGGAATCTTGTGAAAAAGATAATTTTTTCAATAATTACCTCACTTGCCTTCATGTTGGGTATGCCTTTTATAACCCAAGCCAGCCCCTTAGTATACCAAGCGGAGCGCATCGCCGGGCAAGACAGAGTTGAAACGGCTCTTAAAATATCCCAAAAAGGCTGGGACTCGGCTTCAACCGCTATTCTCTGCGAATACTCCGATTATCCCGATTCTATTGCCTCAACCCCTTTTGCCGTCAGCTTAAATGCTCCAATTCTACTTACCGCAGGAGACTCTATTGACCAGCGGGTCATCCAGGAACTGCAACGCTTAAAACCGCAAAAGGTTATTTTGCTTGGCGGCAACGCTTGCTTAAAACCTGCTGTTGAAAAGGAACTTGATGATTTATCATTTAAATGGGAACGAATCGGAGGAACAGATCGTTACGAAACCTCAGTCTTACTGGCCAAACGCTTAGTCAGCGATTCATTAATACTCGCTAATGGCGATAATTTTCCGGACGCCTTATCCGCTGCCTCGTTTGCAGGCATTAAACAGATCCCCATCGTTCTTACCTCAACGACCCTACCCGACTCAGACATTCAATACTATCAGGAGACTGCGCCTAAGCACTTAATCGTTATTGGCGGTGAGGCTGTTGTTCCTACTAATAATTTGACTAAAAACAACTTCACTGTTGAAACCCGTTTGGGCGGTCAGGACCGTTATGAGACAAATACCAAAGTCGTTTCCTTTATGAAAGATACCTATGAATCCAACGACCTTTTCTTAGCCTCCGGCGTCACATTTCCCGATGCCGTAGCCGGGACGGTTCTTGCTTCAAAAGACAAATCTCCCCTTTTACTCACGGAAAAGGAAGATATTCCACCCTCTGTTTACAGCCTCATGCGCGGACATATGCAGGTTGAGCCTCCAGCCTCAAGCATTAGCGCTGGTGTCAATGAACCGGCGAAAGGAAAAATCACTGCCTCAGGAGGCTTAAATCTGCGGGATAGTCCGTCATCGACAGGAAAAATACTGGTCACCATTCCCGAAGGCACGACAATTGAGCTTGTCGATCTGCAAAACCAATGGGACAAAACAACCTATCAATCCCAAACCGGCTGGGTATCCTCTGCTTATGTAACACCGATCACAACGAGCAACGTCAGCTCTACGACAGCCGTTGATTTAAGTGTCAACGGTACGGTATATATCCTAGGCGGAACGGGTATTATCAGTACGAATACGCAAAACATCATTCAGGGAAAGGCCTCTTCACAATACAGCGATAATCTTAAAGCCTTCCCTCCCTTGCCCTCCGGAATCAAAATACCGTACTCTCCCTCCAGCGGCAGCGAGATTGTTACCCCGCCCGCGGACAATCCGCCCCCTGTTTCGACAACTTATGATCCTTCCACAGACGTTCTCCTTAATCCTTTTCAAGGAATCCCAGATAACGCCTTAGCGGGCAAGACGATTATGATCGACCCGGGACATGGAGGACCGGATACCGGAGCAATTGGTCCTAATCATACTTATGAAAAGAATAACACCTTGGCGATCTCCCTTGACTTAAATGATATCTTAAAACAAGCCGGCGCAAAGGTTATCTTAACCCGTGATAAAGATGTCTCGCCCTGCCTCTCTCCAAATTATTCAGAGATGGATGATCTGCAAGCCAGGGTAGACTTGGCCAACAATAATAAACCCGATTTATTTATCTGCATCCATAATGACTCCTTTACCAACCCCGATGTACAAGGTACCACAACTTATTATTCCGAGGATAATCCTAAGTCAGCTGAGAGTCTCCAGTTGGCAAGCAGCATCCAATCTGCGGTTGTCGACATGGATAAGACTAAGAACCGCGGAGTTAAAGACGCTCGATTTTATGTTTTACGCCAAACATCCATGCCGGCCATTTTGCTGGAGGCAGCCTTTATTTCGAGTCCTTATGAAGAAGCTCGGTTACAAAACCCAACCTTCCAGAAGAACCTTGCCGCTGCGGTCTTTCAGGGCATCTATAATTATTATACAACCTCCCTACCTAAAGACTAAGCCGAATACCGGCTTAGTCTTTAGGTAGGGCTGGTGCTTTGACCGATCCAAGTCGAATATTACTGCAAAGGAGAATAAAATTCTAAGTGAATAATCTTCTGAACGACTTCTCAGGTTCTTCCTCAACAGTCTCGAAATCACGCCGGTTATGGATGGGCACCGTCTTAGGTGCCCTGTCTGCCTTCGGGCCCTTGTCTATTGACATGTACCTGCCTTCTCTGCCTATTTTGACCAAGGATTTGCACACCAGCACATCCCTTGCTCAGTTCAGCCTGACAGCTTGCTTACTCGGGCTTTCCTTTGGGCAATTAGTTGCCGGTTCGCAAAGCGACATACGCGGGCGTCGTATCCCTCTGCTGATCGGACTGGTCAGCTATTCTGCATCATCTTTGCTTTGTGCTATAAGTCCATCCATCTGGGGATTGATCTTGCTGCGCTTCATTCAAGGCTTCGCCGGCTCTGCAGGCATCGCTATATCACGAGCTATCGTCAGAGACCTCTACTCAGGTCCGGCGATGATCAAATTTTTTGCTCTTTTAATGTTGATCAATGGTGTCGGACCAATCTTTGCCCCGATTATCGGTGGCCAACTATTACAGTTCACCTCTTGGCGAGGGGTGTTCCTGGTATTGAGTTTGATTGGTTTCATTATGCTCCTGGCTGTCTTATTTACTTTACCTGAGACATTGCCGCTGCAACGCCGCTCACAAGCCGGTCTTTTAAATACTTTGACCACCTTTCGCGACCTGCTCAATGACCGGGTCTTCATGAGCTATGCTCTGCCCCAAGGACTTGTCATGGCTGCCATGTTTGCCTATATCTCGGGTTCACCCTTTGTAATCCAAAACATTTTTGGTGCCAGTCCTCAAATGTTCAGTCTCTTCTTTGCTATCAATGGCGTCGGGATTATTATCGCCGGCCAGCTCACCGGTCGACTGGCCGGTCGAATTTCCGGAACAAAACTCTTTCTCTATGGCCTCCTCCAAGCTGTCGTAGGCGGCCTCGGTTTACTTATCATGATCCTCCTCGGAGCAGGACTCGTTGCCATCCTACTGGCTTTATTCGTAGTTGTATCCAGCGTCGGAATTGTATCAACTGCCGGTTCTTCCTTGGCCATGGAAAATTACGGCCATTCGGCAGGCAGCGCCTCAGCCTTATTAGGGCTTTTTTCCTATGTGATTGGCGCACTTGTCGCCCCACTTGTCGGTCTGGGCGGCGGAAACACTGCTCTGCCCATGGGCATAGTCATCGGGGTCACTGAAGTTGGCGCGATTCTAAGTTACGTAATGCTGAGACGCAGTAAGCTAGCCTAATGTTAATGTTTCAAACAACCGTCTGCAACATCTTGCTGGATCTACAGAAAAATCCGGCGACCGGGTCTCCTTATGGGAGACCGGCTGCCGGATTTGTTATTCTACAAATTCATTATTCTTTTGCAGAATAAAATACTCTGTAACCCAGTTGATGAATACTCGTCTATCAAACAGCATAGTTAAATACCTTAACTCACTGTTCCTTAGCCGGGATTGGCCCCCGCGAGAGAGCAATCTTACCCGTTCGGACAATTTCGATAATCCCATGATCCTCTTTTAGTACCTGACATAAGGCATCTATTTTGGTCTCATCTCCGGAAAGCTCAATTACCATCGTCTCCCGGTTGACATCAACTATCTTGGCCCGAAAAATCTCGACAATATTGATGATATCCGAACGTGTCTCAATGCTGGCCTTAACCTTGATCAAAGCTAACTCCCGGTGAATCGATTCCACTGCCGTAAGGTCACTGATCTTGATGACATCCACTAACTTTGACAACTGGTTAACCACCTGTTCCTGCTCAATCTCATCCCCCTCGACCACAATCGTGATCCTGGTAGTATCGGCTTCTTCCGTATATCCGGCAGCAATACTTTCAATATTAAAAGCCCGGCGGCTAATCAGTCCGGAAATATGGGTTAAAACCCCCGGCCTGTTTTCTACTAAAACGGCGAGCGTATGTTTCATTCCTTTGAACCTCCCATAATCATCTGATCTAAACGGGCACCTGCCGGAACCATAGGCAAAACATCCACTATTTCCGGAGTCTGAATATCCACGACCACCGGACCGGGAGCAGCTAACGCTTCTTCCAGAACTCTGTCCAATTCCTCCGGTTTGGTCACCCTCAAGCCTGTCACACCCATAGCCTCAGCCAATTTTACAAAATCGGTATTTCCTTTAAGACTTGTATGGGAATAGCGTCCGCCATAAAACATTCTTTGCCACTGGGCGACCATGCCTAGGGTCTGATTATTAAAGATCAGGACTTTGACCGGGAAATTATAATTAGCCGCCGTTGCTAATTCCTGGCAATTCATCATAACTCCGCCATCACCGACAAATAGGATGACTTTTTGATCGGGTAAGCCACATTGGGCGCCAAGCGCTGCGGGAAGGCCATAGCCCATCGTCCCAAGCCCCCCTGAGGTCAGAAACGAGCGCGGATTTTTGAAACCATAATATTGAGCCACCCACATCTGATGTTGGCCTACATCCGTGACAATCACACCCTCCCCCCGGGTCAAGCGGCTGACTTTCTCAATAACCGCTTGAGGCATCACCAATTCCGCATCAGACTCGTAAGTTAGAGGCTTTTCTCGTTGCCAGGCAAGAACCTCCTCTGTCCAAGACCGAACTTGTGCTTTGAACTCGCCTGAGACAGGCTTGACCCGTTCCAATAGGGCAGGTAACGACCAGTTCAGGTCTCCGACAACACGTAGATCTGCCCTAACATTTTTGTTGATTTCCGCAGGATCAATGTCAAAGTGGACAACTTTGGCTTTCGCAGCAAACTCACTCAGCAGTCCGGTTACTCGATCATCGAAACGAACCCCAATTCCTAACAACAAATCACATTCCGTCGTGGCCAGATTGGCCGCGTAGGTCCCGTGCATGCCAACCATGCCTAAGAACTGGGGATGATCAAAGGAAAGACTGCCCAAACCCATCAAGCTCGCGATGACCGGAAACCCGGTCTGATCGACTAACTCCCGCAAAGTCTCCGCCGAATTGGACAGATTCACACCTCCTCCCACAAAAATCAGCGGTTTTTGGGCTAATTTCAGTTCCTCAAAGACTTTATCGATCGTTTCCAAATTTCCGGCAAACAAAGGATGATAGCCGCGCAACTTAACTTCCTGCGGATATTGATAATCCAGCGCCGCGGCAAAGACATCTTTGGCGACATCGACGACCACGGGGCCCGGCCTACCGGTACGGGCAATATAAAACGCTTCTTTAAGGACCCGGGGTAAATCCTCAACCTTTTTAACCAAATAGTTGTGTTTGGTAATCGGGGTTGTAATGCCACGGATATCTGCCTCCTGAAAGGAATCCCTGCCAATCAGTGAAACGGCAACTTGACCGGTGATCGCAACCAAAGGAATAGAGTCCATATAAGCTGTGGCAATTCCGGTCACCAGATTGGCCGCTCCCGGACCGGAGGTAGCTATGACAACCCCGACCTTGCCGGTAGCCCTGGCATAACCGTCCGCCGCATGAACCGCACCTTGTTCATGTTTCGTCAAAATATGTCTGAAGTTTGCTTGGTACAAAGCATCATAAAGTGTCAATACTGCCCCTCCGGGATAACCAAACACCACGTCCACGTCTTCATTTTTTAGGGATTCAATAATTGCTTCTGCTCCAGTCATTATCAAATTAATGTCCCTCCCTTGCTTATTTTAAATTACAGTCAGCTTAAGTCGGCTCAGATACCTCTTCTAAAAGCAGACTTACCCAATCACGTCTACTATTAAGAATTCTAACGATTGTCACCGTTTCCTTTTCAGTAACAACATAAAAGACAACGTAATTATCGATCAATAGCTTTCGGATTCCCTGAATTGCCAAGGTTTCATCAGCAACCAAAGCCTGGCGAGTTGGCAGCTCTGCAAGGCTCATAACTTCTTCTCTAAGCTTACTAACAAGCTTTTTAGCAGTAGCTGGTTCCCGCAACTCATTAGCAATATAAGCCGCAATCCCTTTCAAATCGTCTGTCGCAATATGGGTCATTAGAACGCTGTAACTTTTCATTCCTCAATCCCATTCTCGACTTGATCAAACACATCCTCCGCCTGTGAAACTCTGTTATTTCTAACGTCGTCCATACCCTTATCAAGAAACTTATATAACTCAAATCTGCCCATAATACGTTCGAATGTCTCAATGCTCATTACAGCCAAATCGCCTTGACCGTTTTTAGTGATATACACTGGTTCAGAATATTTGTGACAAAAATCCGATATCTCATTATACTTATTCCTAAGGTCAGAGCTTGGTCTAATATAGGGCATAATCCACACCTCCAGCTTTGATATAGGCATATTGTATCTGAATATTGATACACAATCAAGCGATGCTTATCAGTGATCCTAACCGATTTTAACTAAGATTTCTATATCTCTGTTTGTTATAAAGCAAAAGAGACTTCGTGCTAATAGCGAAGTCCCTCTCTCTGAGTTTATATTTACCATAGTTTAAAAGACATTACCCACGCCGCAGCTTTATTTTTCAGATTTGTTTCGTTCCAAAGAATTGCTGAACATAATCAACCGCCCAACCTCGGCTCGATTTTCTTGATTCGAACGTTTTGGGGTTAAATTTATTCGTTTAAGATAACTGCTGTAAGAATTTCTCGACTTCGTCAAGATGTCTATCCATTCTTCATTGGAAAACAAGGTAACTATCTGCCTACGATCTCCTAACATCCTGAAATATTTATCAGGATAATCCAACTCAATGACATCTAAGATCCCTTCCAGAAAATCCTGAACGTACTTCTTATGGTTAGTTCTTTTATAATCAGCTAAATCATTCATAACAAACCTCACCAGCAAATTGAATATTTACTAAAGACAGCAAGCAACTACTCTCAGGATAAACGGGTTTTAAAATCTGTATAGCCAAATTGTCTGATGATCTTAATCCCTTTTTCTTCATTAAAAAGGGCGATAGAAGGTAAATTCACACCATTAAACGTATTGTTCTTGACCATAGTATAGTGTGCCATGTCACAAAATACAAGCCTGTCGCCTGATTTCAAAGGCTGTCGGAAAGAATAGTCGCCAATAATATCTCCGGCCAGACAAGTAGGACCACCAAGTCTATAAGTATACGAATATTCACCGGGCTTTCCGGCCCCAATGATCTCGGGTCGGTACGGCATTTCGAGCACATCGGGCATGTGACAGGCTGCGGAGGTATCCAGAATGGCAATTTTCATACCATTGTCTACTATATCGAGAACCTTGGCCACGAGAAAGCCAGTGTTTAAAGCCACCGCTTCGCCTGGTTCCAGATAGATATCCACGCCATATTTGTCCTGAAAGAAGGTTATTGAGCGGACCAAGGTTTCAATATCGTAATCAGGCCTGGTAATATGATGTCCTCCCCCAAAGTTAAGCCATTTCATGGTTTTAATAAATTGACCGAATTTTTGATCAACTACTTGGATCGTCCGTTCGAGGGTATCCGAATTCTGCTCGCACATGGTATGAAAATGAAGTCCTTCCAAGCCATCCAACTCTTCAGGCCGGAAATTAGACAGCGTTACACCAAGCCTTGAATACTGAAAGCAGGGATCATAAATTGGCGTCCCAATCTCCGAATATTCCGGATTGATACGAATGCCGCAGCTTATTTGCTTGGTCTTCTTGTTGATTACTTTAGTTTTAAATCGCTTCCACTGATCAAAAGAATTAAAGATAATGTGGTCACAGTTCTCCATGATTTCGTCGAAATCCTCATCTATGTAAGCCGGCGCAAAAATATGAACTTCTTTGCCCATTTCTTCCCGACCCAACCGAGCCTCAAACAGTGAGCTTGCGGTTACACCTTTAAGATATTTGCCCACCAGCGGAAATACGGAATACATGGAAAACCCTTTTAAGGCCAGCAGAATGCTGCAGCCCGTACGTTGTTGCACAGAATTCAGGATTTCAAGATTGCGTAACAACAATCTCTCATCCACAATATAGCAGGGTGACGGCAGTACACTAAAATCAATGTCCATAATCCACCTCAATCAAGCAGAGTTGGCGAGAAACTTTCCTGCCACGGTAGACCGCATTCATTCAAGGCTTGCATAAACGGATCCGGGTCAAATTCTTCAACATTAAATACTCCGGGTTTTTTCCAGATTCCTTTAAGCATTAGCATTGCCCCAATCATAGCCGGAACCCCGGTTGTATAGGAAATGGCCTGCGACCCCACCTCGGCATAGCATTCTTGATGATCGCAAACATTGTACACATAATAAGTTTTAGGTTTCCCGTCTTTAAGCCCTTGTATAATACAGCCGATATTCGTTTTCCCTTTAGTTCTCGGACCGAGGGAGGCCGGATCAGGAAGCAAAGCCTTTAAAAATTGTAAAGGAATGATCTGCTGACCTTCAAAATTGATTGGTTCAATTGAGGTCAGACCAACGTTTTCCAGCACTCGTAAATGATTTAGATAATTATCGGAAAAAGTCATCCAAAATCTTATCCGCTTAATTCCCTTGATATGAATGGCCAGGGATTCCAGTTCTTCATGGTACATTAAATAAATGTTTTTAGGGCCTATTTCCGGGAGATCATACACTTTCTTCATGGAGAGGGGGTCAGTTTCCACCCAGGAACCGTTTTCAAAGTACCTTCCGTTCGCTGTAATTTCCCGAATATTAATCTCAGGGTTGAAATTTGTGGCGAAAGGATAGCCGTGATCCCCGGCATTAGCATCCACAATATCGATTGAATGAATTTCATCGAAATAATGCTTCTGAGCATAGGCGCAAAAGACGCCCGTAACTCCCGGATCAAAACCACTCCCTAACAAAGCGGTCAACCCTGCCTGAGCAAACCTTTCCCGATAGGCCCACTGCCATTTGTATTCAAATTTAGCAATATCGGGCGGTTCGTAATTCGCCGTATCCAGGTAATCAACCCCGGTTGCCAGGCAGGCATCCATAATCGTCAAGTCTTGATAAGGAAGTGCCAGGTTAATGACAATGTCTGGTTTAAAGCTCTTAATTAAGTCAATGACCAGGTCGGTGTTGTCCGCATCAAGCTGCGCTGTCCGGATCTTTGTGCGACTTCCGACGAGTTTATCTTTAATAGCTTCACATTTTTCTAAAGTTCTGCTCGCGATGCAAATTTCTTCAAACACATCAGGATTCTGGCAACATTTATGTATAGCGACACTGGCAACTCCGCCGGCGCCAATAAGCAACGCTTTTCCCATTTCAGCACCCTCCAAATTCCTTTTCAAAATTTACAAGGAGAATTATATCTAAACCACTTTGAATAATCAAGAACATTCCCGACGGCGAAGCAGCTCACCATCATGGTTAAGTCAGGAAGGACCTGTTCCCTACCTTTATTATTACCTCAATTTCAGCTGTAAGGCCGGCAAATATTTGGTATAATATGAGAATAGGGGGAATGCTCAGCTGATTTCCGAGGCTGCTTTACGGCTTCTTTGCTCCGGGTCAGTAGCGCCTAAATAAATAATTCCGGTTCTCTTCGCAAAGCGAACTCGACTTCTAATTCCTGTTTATGTCTCAAATAATCTTCATCGTCAAAATACTTGGCCTGCACAGGACATTTTTTAAGACACGCACAACATTTGATACAAATTCCATTTAATTTCGAGACATCTTCGGCATCAATCGAACCCATCGGACAGAGCTCGACACAGAGCTTACAGTCAGTACAGCTATCATTTGTTTTTGGAACAACCTTTCTAATGTCTACAGGACTGCCATCTTTATTTTTAGGCATGTAATGTTTTCTATAAGGCTGATGTCCCTCTACTACTATAGGTTGAAGTTCCTTTTGAGTTGTCAATTTTGTATATATCTGATCGGCAAAATCACTGACTATGGCCAGATCCTTTTCATCCGGTCTGCCTTGAGCAAGGGTTACGGAAAAGGCATGCTCTCCAATAAATGCCCCTGCGGCAAGGACTTTAAAACCATTAAATTCCAGGATATCCTTCAACTCTATTAAAGCGTCGTCATAATTTCTGTTTCCATAGACAACTACAGGGATTGCTAAGGCGCCCTTACCCTGAATAAAATTTAAATATTTCAATAAAACATTAGGAACTCTCCCTGCATAAACCGGAACTCCTATAATGACAACATCTTCTTCTGAAAAAGATACCGGCTTTAGTCTAACTCCCGGCGATGTGAAATCGATCACATTAATAGCTATCTCCTGACCGAAATTCTCTGCCACTTTCTTGGCTATACCAGTCACTACTTTCTTAGTTGTATCGGTCGCGCTAAAATATAGGGCATTAATCGTGTTATTCATCACAAGACCTCCCGAAAAATTTTGAAAGAAGGCACCCCTTGTAAATATGAGCACCTTCTAATCACCATGAATTTTAAGCCTGAATCTTGATCAGCTCACACGGGCTTAAACATATTTTTGCTGGCCCCACATAACGGACATCTCCAAGTATCCGGCAAATTCTCAAAGGGAACATCTTTAGGTATTTTACTTTTTTTGCAGCCCTTTTCCGAATTATAGATATAACCACAATTCGGTGTCTGGCACTGCCACATTTTACATTCTTCACTCATTTCTATGCCACCTCCTGTCTTAGTTTATCATTAAGTATTAGATACTGACAATTATTTTCGGATCATGATTTAATGGCCGGAACAAAACCTGGCGGCCTTCGCAGGGTGCTCCTAATTGCGCTCATCGTCCCCCGTTGTTTATAATAAAGGTATCTTAAGACGACATGGCAAGTTCTTTATGGCGATTCAAAATGAAGGGTGTTCGTCACTAAAAGGCTGGGCGAAGAGTTGCCAAAATAAAAATTCAGTAAGGAGAGAGATGAATGAAGTATACAGAAGCAAACCTGGGCAGAATCTTTATTCTAAGATTGGAAAACGGAGATAAAATACCGGACACTATTGAGGAATTCGCCAAGACACACCAGATAGCATCAGCAATGGTCCAATTTCTCGGCGGAGCGGATAAAGACAGCAAAGTTGTCGTAGGTCCGGAAGATGGTGCGGCTCCAAAGCCACGAAAAGTCATTGCCAATTTGCCGGGAACAAGCGAGGCTTTGGGTCTGGGAACTTTGTTTTTAAATGAAGCGAAGGTTCCAAAGCTGCACCTGCATGCTGCTTTTGGACGAGGAAAAGATACGCTAACCGGGTGTACAGGGGAGGGAGTCATGATCTGGCATATCGGCGAGGTAGTGATCATTGAACTTACAAATTTCACTGCCCGCCGGAAAATTGACGCTCAAACTGGTTTTGAACTATTGGAGCTGTAAGTCAAGGTTCAAATGCTGTTTTCGGCAAGCGAAATAACGGCAGCAGAAACAATAGTCCAACGATGTACAGTACTCCCGCCGCCTCATACATGGCCACCAAGGAAAAGGTTTCTTTCAGTAACCCGGCCACACTCATCGTTATAATCATAGCCCCGGTATACATGGGCATCAGGATTCCGTTCACCCGACCAATAAACTGACTGTCTGAGTTCTGCATAATCATCATGTTAACACCGATCATAAGGCAAGGCAGAACCAATCCCATCAGAAAATTCGCCAGATAGGTTAGCCAGGGAGTCGTTGAAAATCCGCAGATTGCCAAACCAATTGCCGAGATGAACATCCCGAAGGCCAAGAGCTTTTGGGGTGCAACAGTCTTCGCAAAAATCATAACGATGATTCCGCCCACAAACATCCCGACCCCGTTAAAGGTCACCAGCCATTGCAAATTTTCTTTCGCTAAACCAAGTCGTTCGGTTACCAGGAAGATTCCTAAAGGTTGAATGAGGCCACCGGCTAAACCGGCAGCCGCAAAACATAATCCCAAGAGCGTCAGAACCTTTTTCGCCAGGACATAACGAATACCGGCCACCATCTCCTGGCGGAGGCTGGTATCCGTCTTGGCCGCGGCGCTTGCCCGGTCCGGAGGCAGGAAGGTCAAAGTACTCGCCGAGAGGATAAAGGCCAGACCCATAACGGCAATGGAGGTCACGATCCCAAACCGCTGATAGACAAAGGTTCCGATAACCGGTCCGAGAATCATAAAAACGGTAAAGATCGTCTGATAAAGTGACATCACCGCTTGGATCTGCCCAACCGGCAGATGTTCTTTAATCAGCTTCATTCCCGACGGCTGAGAAAACTGAGATAAGATGGCCGAAATGACCGTGGTAAAAAATACCGCTTTCCAAGTGCCCCAGGCCAAAGTGACCAAAACTGCAAACACCGACACAGCACTGAGAACATCACACAGAATCATCGTTTGTTTCGGACGCCAGCGGTCGGCAAAGGTTCCGCCGATAAAAGAGAAAATAAAAATCGGCGCATATTCTGCCACGGAAATCATGGAGATGGCCAGGGCATTGCCTTTTGTGCGTTCCATGACGAAAAGCAATACCGCGAAGTTCCGCACCCAGATTCCCAACTGCAAACATATGGCAGATCCCAAGATTGCTTGCACCAGTCGATTGCGTATTAACTCTAACATAAAAGCCCCCTATCCAGCGTCTGCTAAGTCACTCACCAGCTGAAGTAAATTCATGGGGGTTCCGACGTCCAGCCTCCCCAACTCAGGATCACCGAGAAGCCGGGCATTTTCCTGAATCGCCATTCGGTGGACCTCCAACTTCGGAATTCCTGCCTGAACCAGCCAAGCCAGCTCATCAAACAGACTCTCGGCGTGCGGTACCTGGTAAGCCCCGGCATCTGTACCAACCCCCAGTCGGACCTTTAACCGATAGGCCTCGCCGATTTTTGCAAGGTGTACCTCCAGAATCCGCTTTAAGGTCTCGATTTCCCGGGAGGAGTATCGATCCGTCGGATACTTTATCAGATTTCCAATCGGAGCAACCGTTGGGACCCAAGCAATCCCTTTCGCTCGCATCCGCTCAAGTTGTTTGATAGTCATATAATATCCGTGTTCGATCGAATCCACCCCCGCCGAAACGGCCACTGAAATTCATACCCTTGATCATCGATACCCTTTAATCATTGATATCTCTGATGATGCTCCAGATAAAGGTATTCGCGATGCACAACGATTTTCCTATTTATTTTTGCAAAAAATTAATAAGCTGCCCCATTGGAAAAGGGTCAAAACAAGAGGGCTATTAGGAGTTCCTTGTCTCATTCAGTATCTCAATGAATCCTTCCGTGCCATTAACGCGAATAAAAGAACCATCTTTGATGATTTCCGTAGCCTTTTCGATTCCGACAACAGCCGGAATACCATATTCGCGGGCAACCACCGAACCGTGAGTCATTATTCCCCCAACTTCTGTAATCAGTCCCTTCACCGAAATAAACAGCGGAGTCCATCCCGGATCGGTATAAGGTGCAACAAGAATTTCTCCGGGATTGAGCTTGGCGTCTTCCAGTCTGAGAACTACCCTAGCTACACCCTCCACGACCCCTGCCGATACAGGTGTTCCGACAAGAGCGCCAAGCGGAACCTGAATATCACGCAGCTTACCAGTGATGATTTCTCCCTCATTGGTCATGACACGAGGAGGATCAAGGTTCTGATTCGCTTCATGTTGTTTTCGTCTTGCTTCGACTATTTCCTGCACCTTTCCGGAAAAACGACTCTCTATCAAGGCGATGAGTTCCTCTAGGGTAAAGTAGAACACATCCTGTTCACTACGCAGCATCCCATTATTAACGAGCAGGCGTCCCTCCTGTAGAATAGTGCGTTTGCATAGATCCAACAGCATAATCAATATGAGTTTGTGATGCTCACGCATCCCCATCAAATTGCGGTATAGTTTAACTAATCGAGATATCCTTTGCCTTTCCAGCAAACTAAACTGTGCTAGAATCTCCTTTGCTGCTCGTTTGGCCTCTATTTCACCTTGTTTGAATTTCTCTCTGTGTTCCCCAGCTGAGGAAGTTCGGATATTACTGATTAAGGAAGGAACAATTTGTGTCGGGTCCTCGTGCCATCTTGGCCTTGTAATATCTATTTCCCCTGAGCAGCGCATTCCATATTTCTTCAGAAAATTTTCTAACTCAAATTTAAATTCCGGTCCGCCGCCAACCTTAATCAATTCTTCGTAAAAATTCTCGGCTTTTGCTTTTTGTAAATATTCTATGACTTCAGGATATTTTCTAGTCTTATCTGCAAGATCACCCAGCTCCAGACCGAGTTCGGTTGTGACATTGCCCGGCAGAGATTTGTTTAACTGGCTCAGCAGATAAGCACTTTGTTGATCACCAATCTTCATTCTTAATTTCTTTTTGAGCGATCCGGATGCCAATACCCCTGCCATTAAATAGACCGCAACTTTAGACAGAATTTCGGGCACCAGACGACCAATACATTGTTGGATCTGACGGATCCGATCTGCACCTTGTGCCTCAAATATGTTTTTCTCATTCTCTTTAACTATTTTTTCCGTAAGCACAGCAACATAAGTTCTCGCCTTGCTGGGATCTTTGATAAACAAGTTACTCACAACTCTAATCATTACCGGAATAATTAGCGGTGCCATTTTTCTGACAACCCGAGCTACGTTTCTCCTCAATATGGATTGACAAAACTCTTCACGTTTAGTGATTTCAGCTAAAGCGGATGCCATCAATTCATCCATCCCTTTCGATACTTTAAGCAGCACTTTTCGGGATGGTTTAAACATAAGCGCGACGGTAATATCCAAATACGCCCTTCCACCTACATCGAAGACAATCGGACGGTCTGAAGAGGTAAAGTTTTTCTTTAAGAAATTAGGCACGTTACTCAAAAGCGATATCGCCAAAGGCTTCATGGCATCAGTCATCATTTGGATATGGCCAAATGACATCAACACATGTAATTTGTCATCCACCAAAGGAGGCGCCGGATATAATGAGGTAATCGGACGGCTCTGCAAAATATAAAATTTATCATCCGCTAGGCCCCACTCAATATCTTGCTCTGAACCATAGTGTGCTTCAATTTTCCGGGCCAGTTCTGCCAATTGAATTATTTGATCATCAGTCAAGGCCTGTACTTCTTGTTTTTCAATGGGGAGGTCTTTGGTAATAGTTCCTCCTTCAGGAACAGCATATATTGCTACCTTTTTCTTGGAAATCTGTTTTTTAATGATTTTGCCGTAACGAACCTGATACAAATCTGCCGTAACCAAACCGGATACAAGCGCTTCACCTAAACCAAAGCTGGCATCAATAGCTATTGTTTTGCGGTGACCTGTGATGGGGTCAGCCGTAAACATAATTCCAGATACTTCAGGAAAGATCATCTCTTGGACTACTACCGAAAGAAATACTAACCGATGGTTAAATTTATTTTTAGCCCGATAGGATATGGCCCGGTCAGTAAACAGAGACGCCCAACAATTTTGTACTGCTTGAAGAAGTTGCTCCAACCCATAGACATTTAAATAAGTATCTTGCTGTCCAGCAAATGAGGCGGTCGGCAAATCCTCGGCCGTAGCGCTTGAGCGAACTGCATAGGCTTTATCCTCGCCCATTGTTGTCCACGCTTTCTCAATCGCCAATTTTATTTCGTCAGGTATAGGAATTGACTTAAGACTTTCACGAATCCGCATACTTAGTGTGCGGATTTGTTCCAGGTCGTCATAGTCTACCCGATCAAGCAGATTGAACAACTCGCTCATTTCATTATTTGTTTGGATAAAGGCTTGATAAGCTGAGGTTGCTACGCAAAAACCCTGAGGAACAGGAAAACCGAATTTAACCAGTTCTCCTAGGTTAGCGCCTTTTCCGCCAACAGAAGACAAATGGTTCTTGTCAATTTCTTTAAAATGCAACACATATTTTCTCATAATTATCTCTCCATACATAATCGTTACCAAAATAGCGTTAAACTGGACTTTCGCTTTCGCTTTGTTCCTGGCTACTTCCCCTACCCCCTGCGCAGCATTGACCTCCGCTGCGTCACCGGAATGCAGGAGCATCATCCCACTGCCATCTTACTATAGCTGCCATGACCTGTATAGCAAACTCGCGTGCCACGATAGCAATTTGGTCATTAGTCTCAGAAATTCGTATACTCCCGCTTAGATATTAGCCAACAAGGGTTGGTACATTATTTTGCTTCAAATGTGAGAACAGCACTCCTGTCCCTCGTCCGCCCTCCGCCCTGTTTGCCTGATCCTCCAAAAGTAAACAATTTGCTCTTTAATTGACAAAAATGTTATACTATTAATTAATAACTAAATTAGTGTTGGGAGGTTTCGCAATGGCTATACCACCTTTTCTAAAGTTCCTAGAATCGAATGATCCTGACTTTGGACAAGCTATTGAGAATGTAGCATCGACTGCTATGACACCAGGAGCTTTGGATGAAAAGACTAAACTCTTGATTGCTTTAGCTTTGGATGCTGCTCACGGTTCAGTCCCAGGAGTAACTTCTGTTGCAAAACACGCGAGGTCGGTTGGGGCAAGCGATGCTGAAATTGCCGAGGCCTTGCGTATAGCGTACTTTGCATCAGGCAACTCAATCTTAATCGCCTCGTCAGCAGCATTTAGAAAAAGCGAGTGAACTCGCTTACGCTAAAGCTGAACATCGAGACTTTAGTGGGGGATTCTACCCCCACTGAAGTAGAATAAGGAACACCCACTTAAAGAAGTGGGTGTCTCGGAATTGATAAACCCCAAATTCCCCAGCGCTGCTGATGACCTTCGAAAAGCGAAGTATGCTCTATGGATAACCCTAGGTAAGCATAATTTGATTTAAAAGAGGAGATTGATTTAAATGAATGAAACCATTAAAACGATACTAAACAGACGAAGCATTAGAGCTTATAAGCAAGAACAAATGAAAGATGAAGATCTGCAGATAATCTTGAAAGCCGGCTTGTATGCTCCAAGTGCAATGAATCAACAATCCTGGCATTTTACTGTGGTACAAAACAAGGAAACAATCCAAAAGATCAACCAAACTGTCCGAGGTCACTTTTTGAAATCCGGCAATGCCCGCTTCGAAGAAATGGCTAAATCTGAGAACTTCAACGTATTTTACAATGCTCCTACCTTGATCATTGTTTCTGGTGACGAAAAAGCGATTGCACCTCAATGTGATTGCGCCCTCGCCATGGGAAATATGTTTTTAGCCGCCGCCTCAATTGGCATAGGCTCTTGCTGGATTCATGCTCTAACTCAGTTAAGCAATACAGAGGAAGGCAACACCTTATTAAGCAGCTTGGGTATCCCCCAAGGAAATAAAGTATTTGCTTCGGGTGTATTCGGCTACTCAGTAGCGGAGGCTCCGACCGCAGCGCCAAGAAAAGAAAATACGGTAAATATCATCAGTTAAATTCAGGTATTCCGCTGAGATTTATTGTAGTTACGATTTTTAATTTAAGGTCGCAAAAAACCGAGGACTGCGGCCCTCGGTTTTTTGCGACCTTAAATTATATTTCTTACAAATATTTTCTATATCGCTTGCAACTCAATTGATGATCGCCAAAGTTGATTAAAAGGCCTCGTTTTAACCTTGTGGCTTTCAGATAATTTATAATTTGTGCCTCTTCATTGACTCCCAGCTTCGAAACGGACTTTAGCTCAACAAGAACCTCGTTATAACAAATACAGTCCGCACTGTATGTACAATTCAGTTCTTTGCCTTTGTGATTTATTTATTTAGATCAATTGGATAGTTACCTTTTCGTAACAAAATTACCATGCTGCTCGATGGTTAATAATCTACGTGTTATAATACAAGTGATATTCTCTAATACCCGAGCCATATTATCCTGCTAAAGTTTAACAAATTTATTACCAACAATTTACTCAACCTTAACTAAAATAGTAACTGCAAATGTTACAATAGCTGAGGGAGGGATACAAAATGAAAATTATTGGCCACAGGGGAGCAGCAGGTTCCGCCCCAGAGAATACCCTGATCGCGTTCGCTAAAGGGCTCGAGTATGGGGTAGATGGTTTTGAATTCGATGTCCAGCTCTCGCGTGACGGAGAAGTTGTTGTTTGCCATGATGAACGAGTCGATCGGACAAGCAATGGGATAGGCTGGGTCAAGGATTTCACACTTCAAGAGTTGAAGAGACTAGATTTTGGCAGCTGGTTTGCTAAACTTTCGGTCCATCAGGAAATCCCAACTTTGCGGGAATTGCTGGAAATGGTTAAGGCGTCAGATATAGAACTAAACGTAGAAATCAAATCCGGGCTGGTACCGTATCCTGGGATTGGGGAAAAGATAGTCAGTTTGCTCGCTGAGTATGGACGACTTGACAATTCCATCATCTCATCCTTTGATCATCAGCCACTCTTCGATTTAAAGCAGCAATATCCCAACGTCAAAACAGGTATTCTTTATGACTCTGGGCCAATCAGACCTTGGTTATATGCCCAGTCTCTAAATGCTCAATTCTTGCATCCGGCCTGGTATTTTGTTACTCCGGAGTTAGTTTCCTCGTCGGCGGAGTTAGGGATCGGCATAAACACCTGGACTGTCAATGATTCCTTTGCCGCCGACAAAGTCAGTAAGGCCCATGTGCTGAGGATCATAACGGATTATCCGCAATGTTTCCGAAAAGGAGAAAATGGGGAAGCGATCTGGCTTGGATAGAGAGGAGGTTTGGGGGAGGGTTTGGTCCTTAAGTATCTAAATTTAAAAGAGGATAGGGAGGAAATAGTACATGTTTAAGAGAAGCAAAAAGACGATCGTTTTGTTGACAATTGGGACTTTATTAGCAAGCAGTATTTTAGCCGGATGTGGAACTACCGCCGCACCTACCGCAACAAATGCGGATAAAGGAACTCAAGCTGCCAGCAGTGATCTGACCGGACAAGCACTTAAAGACGCCGTAAAAAAAGAAGGCAAGGTTGTTTCCTACGGTATGCCGGATGACTGGGCAAACCTGGGAGAAATTTGGAGTAATTTTACTAAACAATATGAAATCACCCACTCTGATACAGATATGTCGAGCGCCGAAGAAATCGCCAAATTTGATGCTGAGAAAGCCAACGCCGTCGCCGACATCGGCGACGTGGGAATCACCTTTGGTAATGTCGCAATCTCGAGAAATGTAGTTCAACCACACAAGGCCCCGACTTGGAATGAAGTCCCGGATTGGGCCAAAGATAAAGACGGTCTCTGGACCGGTGAATATGCCGGAACAATTGCCTTTTTAGTTAACACTAAACTGGTCAAAACCGTACCCCATAGTTGGGCCGATTTACTTAAACCGGAATACAAAGGTGCTGTCGTCACCGGAGATGTTTTGAAAGCTGCCCAATCCCAGGCCGCTGTTTTAGCAGCCGCTTTTGCTAACGGCGGGGATGAAAAGAATCTGACCCCCGGGTTTGATTACTTTAAGAAGTTGTCACAGGCCGGTAATCTTAAACCCAGTGACAATGTTTTCGCTGTATTCCAAAAAGGTGAAATCCCTGTCGGAATTCTGTGGGACTTTAATGCCCTGGGCTATCGCTCCCGCTTAGCGGATAAGGAAAATTACCAGGTTGTTATCCCCAGCGACGGGACAGTATCAAGCGCTTATGTTTCAGTAATTAATAAATATGCCCCTCATCCCAACGCAGCCAAAGCGTTCCAGGACTATTTGCTCAGCGATGAAGGACAAATTCTGCTTGCTAAAGGGTTTGCCCGCCCAATTCGCGACAAAGTCCAAATTCCGGCGGATATTGCTAAAAACATGGTGCCTAAAGAACAATACGCTGCAGCCAAACCGATCAAAGACTTCAGCGCTTGGGAAAATGATATGAAAACTATTCCCGACCTATGGCGGAATAATGTTATAGTTGCTCAATAATTCGTAAATGCTCAATTCCTGCGCTAATTTACTTAGGAAAAGCCTGACCAGATTCGGGATCTTACCGATTCTCCAGTCAGGCTTTTATCCTGACCTTGATTCAATTCTCAGACTCCCACTTTTGCTTCGATAGGGATAGAATCCCAACTAAGTCTTGTGGTTCGGCTTTAGCCGGATAAGTTTACTATTCTGAGTCGTCGGAGAGAGGAGGCCCAATATGAAAACTAATAAACTGACCGAATTCGGACAAGAAATTAGACGGGGCGGAGTCCTCTGGGTTCCGTTCATTCCTTTACTGATTTTTGCTCTGGCCTTTGAGATCTTTCCTATGGGATATATCATTTACAGCAGTGTGCATACCTCTAAAGGTTTCGGTTTCCAGGCCTATTCCCAAATAATCAACAGCAAATATTACATAATATCCTTGAGAAACAGCTTACTTGTATCCGTTGCCGTCGGAATAATCGGTTTGCTGATTGGAACAGCCGGTGCCTTATCCTTGCGTACCGTCAGTGAAACCTGGCGGGACAAGCTTCTGACCTTAGTTAATATGACCTCCAATTTTTCCGGTGTTCCTCTGGCCTTTGCTTACATTGTGCTTTTGGGAGTTAATGGACTCGTAACAGTCTTGGCAAAGGAAAAACTTGGTCTGGACCTTTACGGGGCAGGTTTTAATCTGTTCAGTTGGACAGGCATCGTTTTAGTTTATATCTATTTCACCGTGCCGTTGGCATTTATGCTCATGTACCCTGCTGTGTACGCTATCCGACAGGATATAATGGAAGCGGCCCAAATCCTGGGGGCAAGCCGGGTTTATTTCTGGCGCAGAGTTGGCTTACCGATTTTATGGCCTGCTATGTTAGGCAGTTTTACCTTGCTCTTTGCTAATGCCTTGGGTGCCTACGCTACAGCTTATGCCTTAACAAGTTCGAACAATAGTCTGGTTTCTATCACTATTGCTAATTTAGTAACCGGAGATATTTTTCCGGATCCTGCTTTGGCGAGCGCTCTGGCAGTGGTCATGGCTTGTTTTTTAACGTTATCCATTGTCATAAACTCACGGCTTAAAAAAAGCAGTGGAGGAATGGGGCTATGAAAAAGGGCTTCCTGGCAAAGTTTGTTTTAGCGCTGATTTTTGCTTACTTGTTTTTTCCGATTGTGGCGACCATCCTCTTCTCCGTGGCAACAAGATGGAGTACAACAATTTTACCGGAGGGCTATACCCTCGCCTATTACCACCAGTTATTTACCAGTCCGGAGTTTATTCATTCCTTATTAAGAACTGTCTATGCAAGTTTTGCTACCATAATTCTGTCAATTTTGCTGATTGTGCCTTCGATGTACTTGGCAATAGTCTATTATCCCCGTTTGGAAAAGTTCTTTGAGATCATGTCGATCCTCCCGTTTGCTATGCCGGGAGTTATTTTAGCCATTGGCATGATTCAGATGTATTCAAGCGGTCCGATACGAATTACGAGTACTCCCTGGATTTTGATTGGTTCTTATTTTGTTTTAATACTGCCGTTTATGTACCAGGCTGTCAAAAACAGTTTTCGGACAATCAATGTCAAAGCTTTGACAGAAGCGGCGATCATGTTGGGGTGCGGAAAATTAGAGACGTTTGTCAAAATCATTTTCCCCAATGTCCTGAGAGGGGTTATTTCGGCAGCCTTAATCTCAGTATCCGTTTTATTCGGTGAATTCGTCTTAGCCAATTTGTTAGTAGGGGATAATTACGAAACTATCCAGATTTATCTGTACAAATTACAAAAAGTCGATGGACATATGGCCAATGCCTTAGTTGCCGCCTATTTCCTGGTGATCTTATTTATGTCGTTACTCTTAATTTGGTTCGCCTTCAGAAATCAAGAGCAACAGATGCGCAAGCATTGAAAACAATTTCAGTGATATGGAGGTAAGAAAAATGAGTCATGTCCAGATAATCGATGTGGATAAGAGCTTTCAGGGCCGTCAAGTCCTGAAAAATATAAATCTCCAGGTGGAAAAGGGAGAGTTTGTGACTCTTTTGGGTCCTAGCGGCTGTGGAAAAACAACTCTTCTGAGAATTATTGCCGGTTTAGAACGGAGTGACGGAGGGAAGGTTTTGCTCGGCGATCGGGAGATTGTGGAAGGTGTAAGCAAAAAAGAGCAGAATATTGGGATGGTCTTTCAGTCTTATGCTTTATTCCCCAACCTGACTGCTTATGAAAATATTGCATTCGGACTTAAAATCAATAAAATTCCGGCCGCTGAAATACGGCAACAAGTTGAGGAAATCATGTCTATTCTCAGCATCACGGGGAAAGAAAAAAATTACCCTCACCAGATGTCCGGCGGACAACAACAGCGGGTTGCTTTGGCCCGTTCCTTAGTCACTAAACCCGATCTGCTTCTTCTCGACGAGCCGTTAAGTGCTGTTGATGCCAAGGTTAGAGAAAGTGCCCGAACTCTGATTCGAAATATTCAGCAGAAAATGGGGATTACCGCAATCTTTGTTACCCATGATCAGCTTGAGGCTTTAGTAATGTCGGATCGCATTGTAATCCTGGATTCCGGCGAAATTCAGCAGCAAGGGAAACCTGCCGAAATTTACAATCGGCCCGCCAACCGATTTGTAGCCAATTTTATCGGCAGTTATAACTTTATTCCCGGCGGCCTGATTGGTCTGCAGGACAAGGATGTCGAGGTTTGTATCCGTCCGGAACATATTAAGATCGTTAAACAGGATCTGCCCATCCCGGAAGAGGATAGCACGGTCTATCAACTACAGGGTACACTGAGCAATTCCTATATTTTAGGGAATACGATCCGCGCTGAGGTTTCTGTTCAGGGCAGAACTCTTTTAGTTGACCGGCTTAATGGTTTTCAAAGTTCGGACTTCATCTTGAATGAAGAAGTAAGGTTAACAATTGAGAAAAATTCGATCACTATCCTTGGCTAACTATACGTTGGCAATTTTCAACTCTGGGGGGCCAGGCAAGACCTCCGCAGGGCCTGAAACCTTTCGATTCATTATAAAGACCGAGGCTGCAGTCTCGGTCTTTATAATGAATCAGGATAAATCATGCAATTAGGTGCAATTATGGATGGTTCTGATTTGCACATAGTGGATATTTAGATGGAAGATGAGGAAGTTGCTTAGCACGTTCGCACACGCTGCATTGCTATTCGCTTGATGCTAAGGCTAAAACGCAAAACCTCTGGGTATTACTGCATGTGAACCGTTGCGTTTCTTAACGCTTTAGCCTCTGCACTCATGGACGCAATTCCGCTAAAGTGCTTCTCTTAGCTAAGCAACTTCCTCTGGCTTGGGTTGACTGGGGGGGGGGGGGGGGGGGGGTTGAGTGTTGCACGCGCGACAGA
>Ga0326727_10005674_pt1 | contig 35278 bp, 28 predicted proteins | sample MB2enrmetagenome_FD_207643 | JGI IMG/M metagenome (GOLD analysis project Ga0326727, IMG submission 207643) | Lab enriched peat soil microbial communities from McLean, Ithaca, NY, United States - MB29MY | ecosystem: Environmental > Terrestrial > Soil > Wetlands > Peat | place: USA: New York...
AGTTCCCAGCCAAACAACGCCAGTGGAGCCAGGATCGCCGTCTCTTTCGCAAGCGCCGCCAGCGAGAACCACAGCGCTTGCTTCCAGGGACGGTCTTCTATATACGCGGCCAGAGCCCAGAACGTAAATCCGGCGGCCGGCAGGTCGATCTGCGCCAGCGAACTCTGCGTAAAGTACACCGGATAAACCGCCACCAGCGCGGTTGTCGCCCACGCCACCGGCAGATTGGCGGCGCTTCGCGAAAGTCGAAACAGTCCGAGCAGCGAGAATGCGCTCAGCGCGACCATGGCAGTGCGCGTCACCAGCGTGGAGAATCCGAAGACGCGCCAGGCCAGCGCCAGCCACGCCATCACCAGCGGAGGATGCGCGTTCGATGGCGTCGAATGCGGAACGAGCGCGCCGGTCAGAAATAGATCGCGCGCGGCCGGAACGTAATAGCCCGCCTCATCCCAGAAATAAGGAAGACGCAGGAGTGGCGCGTGCAACAGCATCAATCCGGCAAAGAACACCGCGAACAGAAGAAACTGTTGCGCCCATTCGGAGGATGCCGGCTGAAATTCGGTTTTCAGATCGGAACGCGCCCCCAACCACGCAGGCGTCGTTGAACTTTGCAGCATTGAACTTTGCAGCAACGAGCGGCGCATCAGTGAAAGCTGCATCAGTGAATGGGTCCAACCGGGGCGCGTGGATCAAGATTGATCTCGCCGAACGCGGCCTCGTAGTTGGTCACGTTCTGCTGCAAGAGCGCCATGAGCGCCTTGGCCTGCTGTGGGCTGAGATAAATCCCCTGAAAGTTTCGCAATTCCACGTGTGTCTCCGAGTTTTGCTGCATGGTCCCGAAGACGAGAAAGAAATCCCAAACATTCACCCGGATCTGCACGCTGTTGGAATAGGACTCGCGGTAATCGGGAGTTTGCACGAACTTCACATTCGGTTGGTTCGCCGTATTCATATCTGGCAGTGTAACGCTTGGGCAGAGCACAGAGCAAAATCACGGCCCGACCGCGGTTTAAGGGTTGGCAATCGGAGGATCAAATTAACTCTCCTTTAACACTGGCGCAACATTACCGCAACACAGCCCCTCTAGTCTCAATGGGGGGACTATCAAAGCAAAGCTCTTTGAGAGCGCGTGAGGCTCTCCTTCTGCCATGGATTCTTTGCAGGCGACAGGCAAACCGCGTTACCCCGATCTGATCTACGTCGTGGAAGACGATCCGGATGTATCGCAACTGATCGAACACAACCTGCGCACCGCCGGATATGAGGTTTCCACGTTTTTCACCGGAGCGCCTGTAGTTCCGCAGGCCGCCCTGGCGCAACCGTCGCTGTTTCTTCTTGACATCATGTTGCCTGGGATCAACGGGTTCGATCTCTGCCGCCAGATCCGCCAGCACGAACGACTGGGCAAGACGCCCATCATTTTTCTTTCCGCCAGAACGCAGGAGCCGGACCGGCTGCAGGCCTTCGATGCCGGGGGCGACGGATACATCACCAAACCTTTCAGTCCGCGCGAGTTGATTGCGCGTGTGCGCAACGTTCTCCGCGCTCAACCGGAGCCGCCCACTCACGAGGTTATTCAGGTCGGAGATCTGGAAATCGATATCGCTTCGATGACCGTGCGCGTCGGCGGCGGGACCGTGCTCACCACGGTCCGTGAGTTCCGGCTTCTCGAATATCTGGCCCGGCACCGGGGACGCGTCTTTACCCGCGACCAGTTGCTTGACGCAGTGTGGAAAGAAGGGTCGTTTGTGACCCCGCGCTCGATCGACGTTTTTGTGCGGCGTCTGCGGGAGAAAATCGAACGGGATCCGCGGCATCCGCGCTATCTGAAAACGCTGCGTGGAATCGGCTATCGCTTCGAAAACGGGCGCTAGCTCTCCGGGCCTGTTTACTCCTAAGGGATTAGCCCGCGTCGCCAACAACCCGGTTCTGAGTGAAATGGCCTAGCGTCCACCGTCCGGGCTCGCGGACTGCTGCTTCGCAAACTCGAACGTGCAGGGGCGGCCTACGATGCCGAGGCCTTCGTCCCTGGTGCCTGTGCCTTCGGTCTCTTTGAATTGGGCCTTAATGTTGTAGCTATAATCCTCGCCCTTGTGGGCCAAGACTCCACGGGCATATTTCCTGGAGGCGACTATGCCGGTGGCAGACAGCTTGGCGCTGCCGTTCTCCGCGATCTTGCCTTCGACCAGCAGGTAGCCGGGTTCCCCGGCTGTGCCGCGCTCTCCGCGAAAGCTGCTGTTCTGGATGACGCTCGGAAACTGCCAGGTGTAGCCCTCGGTGTTCCCTTTCGCAGGGCAGGTGAGCTTCGTGAGCCACTTGCCGTCGAAACGCTCCCCCGCAGCCGGCTGGGCCATGGCATCGCTCGTGCCCAGCAGGATGAATACAACCAAAACAAAACCAAGCTTGTGCATACGACCTCCGGTGGATAGCCGCCGCCTGTCTGACGGGCCACAAGAATTTCACGCTTGCGATCTGCGTTTTGTCGGTGAGCTATGACACACGGGAAGGTGATAACTGAGGTTTCGAGGCGGAGGGAATCGAACGAATCACAAATCGTGCGGAGGATCGGTGCGACCTGTTACCCACCAGATACTGAGTCGGCGTGGGCGATAGTTTCGTCACATTTTTTCGGTTCAATCGTCACAGCCAGCCACCAGCGATCTTCGATATGCTCTGCTGGTTAATGGAAGGCGATTCACGCCAGATCGGCTGGGCAAGCGTCGATTTTCGGAACGTGTGCACTATTGAACAGTCGCGACTTTGTGTATCGCAGTAGCATGGGCCATTTTTCGCGGAATATCGACAACCGTCGGACTCGAACTCGCGACTGAGCGTGTTTCATCTGCCGAGGGAGGCGTGCTCATGCCAGCAAATATAAGGACCACTCGATTTCTTCTGTGCCCGGTTCTATGTCTTTTCGTCTTCGCCGCCTTTGTTTCAGGCCAGGCTAGCCAGCAGGTTGCCGGTAAGAGCGCTCAACCCGCCAACCCGCCCGTGGCCAACGCGCTGTCCTCCGAAGGCTCCAAGTTCGTGGGAGCTGAGGTTTGCAAGACCTGTCACGAGGAGATTTATAACAATTGGGAAAAAACGCCGCACTGGAAGACAACCCTGAATAAGGAGGTTGGCCCCTCGAAGCAGGGTTGCGAGGGATGCCACGGTCCCGGAGCGGAACACGTGGCGGGCGGCGGCGACAAAACCAAGATATTCACCTTCAAGGATGCTACGCGTCAGGAGACCAGCGCTCGTTGTCTAAGCTGCCATGGCGAGGCTCATGAGCAGTCGCATTTTGCGGAGTCCGCCCACGCCAGCAGCGAGGTCGGCTGTCTCGACTGCCACTCTCCCCATCACGCCAAGGAAAAACAATTCCTGCTGGCCCAGAACCAGCCCGAGTTGTGCTATGGATGCCATATCTCGGCGAAGGCAGATTTCGCCAAACCATATCACCACCGCGTCAACGAGGGTCTGGTCGAATGCAGTGACTGCCATAACCCTCATGGAACGGCGACCATTCGCCAACTGCGGGCTCTGCCCAGCGGAGACGCCGCTTGCTACAAGTGCCATGCCGACAAAGAGGGGCCCTTCGTTTACGAGCATGTGCCGGTGAAGACCGAGGGCTGCAGCATTTGCCACACTCCCCACGGTTCCACCAATCCTCGACTCCTCAAAGTGATGCCGGTGAACATGCTCTGTCTGCAGTGCCACACGTTCTCGACCCAGTTGACGGCCGGCGGACCCATCGGTCCCGCGCACAATCAGTCGGCGAAGTATCAGGCCTGCACCATGTGTCACACGCAGATTCATGGCTCCAACTTCAGCGATGTCTTTTTCAAGTGAGGGAGAAGCGATGCCGTCGCCAAGAAAATTCGATCTGCAATCCGTTCGCGGCTCTTCCGCAGCCGAACCCCTCGCGCGGAGGCGAAAGCTGACGGTCAAAGCATTACGCCTTACGCTCGTCCTCGCCGCGCTGGCTGCGGTCTTGATGTTGTCGTCGCCAAGCGTGCTTTTTGCACAATCTTCCAGCGCTGGCCAGACACCGTCCGGAGAGCCAGCAGGAGTCACCAGCGGCGGCTACCTGGTTCACTCCTCGGTTGAGTTCGGCGTCCGGGCCAACGACGTGACCGGCAGCGAAAATATGTACGACACCTTGGTCAATCAGCAGACCGGATTCCGGATTCTCGACCAGACGCTTTCGATGCACGCGGTGGATCACCAGGGCTTGCTGTTCGACGATCTTGCCATCAACAGCTTTGGATGGGGAGGCGATCCCAACAACGCCTTGCGGATGCGGGCCGACAAAAACAAGTGGTACAACTTCCAAGCCACTTTTCGGCGCGACCAGAGTTTCTCCGATTACGATTTGCTGGCCAATCCGCTGAATCCATCGACCTCCACTCCAACGATTCAGGAACAGAATTCGCCCCACCTTTTTGATACGGTGCGGCGCATGAGCGACATAGACTTCACGCTGCTGCCGCAGTCGCGTGTGAGCTTTCGGCTAGGATTTTCGCGTAACAACATGACCGGGCCTTCCTACAGCAGCATCCACGAGGGCACCGACGCACTGCTCTTCCAGGACTGGAACACGACCATGGACTCCTACCGCTTTGGTGTGGATTGGAGAATACTGCCGCGAACCGTCCTCAGTTACGACCAATTCTTCAATTACTACAAGGGAGATACGGACTATCAACTGGCTCCCTTCGCCCCGGCACTGCTGTCCACCGGAACTCCGGTAGAGTTGGGCTTGTCCATCGACACTGTGAACAAGGAACCCTGTGCCGGAGCACCCGCGGGAACCCCTCTGATTGTTGCCGGAGTCCTGACCAACAATAATTGCAGCGCCTACTTCAGCTATGCGCGGAGCCAGCGGATTCGCACTTCCACCCCCACCGAACGGCTTCGTTTGCGCAGCAACTACCTTCAGCGGTTGGACCTGGTCGGCTCCTTTTCTTACAGCTCCGCCGATATGAGCACGCCTTTGGACGAGTCTTTCGCTGGCCTGATCACGCGCACCCACACTCTCGCCTTCACCGGCACTGGCACAGCCAGTGCGAACCGGATTTCCGACGTGCTCGATCTCGAGGCCACGCTGCGCCTGACCCAGCATCTGCGCCTGATTGAGAAATTTTATTTTTGGGCTTACCGCATTCCTCAGGATGGCAATTTATCCGAGACCGACAACATTTGCACCGGTGCATGCACGTTGCTGACTCCGCTAAGCGTCACCACACCGACGACGACACCTAACGCGATTTTGTCGTCCTTCAACCAGAGCTGGAAGAGAAATCAGACCGAACTCGCCTGGGACGTTTCGAAAAAAATGGGAGCCCGCATCGGCTACCGCTATGGCGATCGGAACTTCAACCACTTCAACGATTATCTGCCCGGAGACTTGGACCATTTCGTGGGCCTGGAGAAAACGGCGCTGCTTGGGCTCTGGGCACGGCCCACCCATGCCTTGCGCTTGAATTTCGATCTGGAGCACACCAACTACAACAGCGTGTTCGTCCGCATGTCGCCACGCAAGGAGGCGCGCTACCGCTTCCAGACGACCTACACTCCGCGCCCGTGGGCGATTCTCGGTGGATCCATCAACATCCTGCAACAATCCAACGCCGACATACAGACCCAGTACGTGGGCCACAACCAGAACTACGGGCTGACCGCGTCGCTCGCGCCGCGCGAACGCTTCGGGCTGGATTTGGCGTACAACTTCAACAGCGTGATCCAGAATGCGCTGATCTGCTTCAACGACACGCCGCCAACCGGGGTGATCCTGCCCTTCGTAGGCAGTGCCGCTAACAATGATTGTGCCGGAAATGATACTGCCAACAACCTGCTGGCCAACTCGTACTACACCAACCACACTAATTTCGGAATGACCACCATCAGATTCAAGCCCGAGAAGCGATTCACGGCCAACCTCGGCTACAGCATCACCAGTGTCGAAGGCAGCGTACCGCAGTTCAACATTCTGCAGCCTCTCGGCACGTTGCAGTACAAGTATTCTCAGCCCGTGGCGAACGTGAGCGTGGATTTGGGCCATAAACTGGTTTGGAATCTGGGCTGGAATTATTACCAGTACAACGAGGGTTCGTTTGTCGGGCCCACGGCTCCGCGCTATTTTCACGCCAACTCGGTGACCGAGTCCCTGCGTTACGCATTCTGAGGTTCGTGCTTTCCTGGCCGGAAGACGACCTCCCTTCCGGCCACTTCCTGTTATCCTAGAAACCTTCGCCCAGCGAGGGACTCTATGAGAATCAAGTCATACACAATACTGCTCACGCTGCTGCTGGCGATCTCCGCCACGGCCCAGACCGCTCCTCATTTCGGCGGCCAGACCTGGTGGAACCACATCAAATTCCTCGCCGACGACAAGCTTGAAGGCCGCGATACCGGCAGCCGTGGCGAGCAAGAGGCGCAAAAGTACGCCGTCGAGCAACTCACGAACGCGGGCGCAGAGCCCGCAGGCGTTAACGGCTTCTACCAGCCCGTCAAATTCGTCTCTCGCCAGATCGTCGAAAAAGACTGCAGTCTTACCCTCATCCGCGACGGCAAGCGCGAGCCGCTCACGCTCGGCGAAGACGCCATCATCAGCATGCGCGTCATGCCCGCGCCCGAGGTCGAAGCGCCGCTGGTTTTCGTCGGCTATGGGCTCAAGGTCCGCGAGAAGAATTATGACGACTTCAAGGACGTCGACGTCCGGGGCAAGATCGTCGTGCTCTTTTCCGGATCGCCATCCGAGATTCCAGGCGCGCTCGCTTCGCATTACCAGACCGCGGCCGAGCGCTGGCAAGTGCTGCGCGCCGCCGGCGCCATCGGAACGGTTACGTTGATCAACCCCTCTTCCATGGACATCCCGTGGTCCCGCATGGCGCTCAACCGCGCCCATCCCACCATGGATCTCGACTATCCGCTGATCAGCGAAACCGAAGGCGCGGAACTCGCCGTCACCGTCAATCCCGCCAGCGCCGAGAAATTCTTTGCCGGCTCCGGCCACACTTTCGAAGAAATCGCCGCGCTCGGCAAGGATCGCAAGCCGCTGCCACACTTCCCGCTCGCCGTCTCGCTTGCGGCCAAGACGAAAGTTGAACTCACGAAAGTGGAGTCGGCCAACCTCGTTGCCAAACTGCCCGGCAGCGATCCCGCTCTAAAAGATGAATACGTCGTGCTCTCCGCCCACCTCGATCACATCGGCATCGGCGAGCCCATCAACGGCGACCGCATTTACAACGGGGCCATGGACAACGGCTCGGGCAGCGCCCTCGTCCTCGACATGGCCGCCAGTTTCAAGAAGAATCCGGAAAAACTGCGCCGCTCCATCCTCCTGGTCTTACTCACCGGCGAAGAAAAGGGCCTGCTCGGCTCGAAGTATTTCGCGTCTCATCCCACGGTCGCGCCCAAATCCATTGTTGCCGACGTCAATGTCGACATGTTTCTGCCCATCGTGCCGCTAAAGCTGCTCACGGTGCTCGGTCTCGACGACTCCGACCTGGGCGATAGCGCCCGCGAGATTGCGCAATCGTTTGGCGTCAAAGTTCAACCCGATCCCGAGCCGCTGCGCAATCTTTTCATCCGCAGCGATCAATACAACTTTATTCGCCACGGAGTGCCCTCGGTGATCATGAGCGTCGCTCCCGAGCCCGGTTCGCCCGAGGTGAAGATTTTCAAAGATTGGCTGACCCAGCGTTATCACGCGCCTTCCGACGACGTGGACCAACCCGTGGACCTGGCCGCCGCCGCGAAGTACGAAGAGATTGTCAGAGCTTTGCTCATCAACATCGCCAACGCCGACCATCGGCCCGAGTGGAAGCCTGATAGCTTCTTCCAGAGATACGCGGAATCTGGCAAGCCTGCACCCAAGATTCCGACGGCCCCTCCCACTCCTTTACATTAACTTTAACCTTGGAGACAACGCTTGAACGACTATCTTTTATCCGTGCTGCTGGGAATTGTCGAAGGACTCACTGAATTCCTGCCCGTCAGTTCCACCGCCCATCTGCGGCTGTCAGAGCAGCTGTTGCATGCCTCCGGCTTGGCCCCTCTTCTCACCCTCGACAGTGGCTACTGGAAGATGTACTCCATCGTCATCCAGCTCGGCGCGATCTTAGTTTTGCCCATTTATTTCCGCCACCACATCGCCAAGCTCTTCTCGACGTTTCCCGAGGGCGAGAAGAAAGACTGCGACTATCTGACTCATCCGTTGAGCCTGGTCATGATCGCCTTCGTCGTCACCGCGATTCCGTCGTTTCTGCTGACCAAAGTGATTGGCAAGAACCTCGAGAGTCTCTACGTGATGGGCGCGGCGCTCTTGATCGGCGGCATCGTGATGTGGATCATCGACGCCATGAAAGCGCCCTGGGAAAAAGCTGGCCCGGGAGCGCCCGGCTCGCCCATTCACACCTGGAAAATGGACGACATCCACGGCGGCCAAGCCATCTGGATCGGCGCCTGCCAGATTCTCTCCGCCGTTTTTCCCGGAACCTCGCGCTCCATGTCGACGATTGCCGCCGGACAGCTGGCGGGAATGTCGCGCGCCGCCGCGCTCGAGTTCTCCTTCTTCCTCTCCATCCCCACCATGACGGTAGCCACGCTTTACACGCTCTTAAAGTCACTCACCGGCAAAGATGAAAATCCCATCGGCGTCCACGAAATCACATCTCACCAATGGGTCATTCTAGCCATCGGCTTCGTCGTCTCTTTCATCGTCGCCTACGGAGCCGTAGCCTGGTTCATGGGCTACGTCCGCAAGCGCGGGTTCGCGCCGTTTGCCATGTACCGAATTGTGCTGGGAATCGCCGTGCTGGCCTGGGCCGCGGGAATGATCGGAAGGTAGCTAACCCGAACACTAGTTGTCGCGCTCCCACCTTCCGCGGGATGCAAAAGAAAAGCCGCCCAGACATCGGGCGGCTCAGATTGAAATCGTAAACACTTCAGCCTGGTCCTTTTCAGTCCACCAGTTGCGCAATGGTCGCCGACGCCGAACTGTAGTCCACGCTGCCCGCGTACGCAGCGGTGACGGCGTCCAATCCCTGCGGCAACGTTTTCGTCGAGAACGTCGCCACGCCCTTGCTGTTGACCTTAGCCGTTCCCAAGGTCGCGCCGTTGTAGCTGAACGTGACGGATTGCCCAGTCGGCACGCCGCCATTGCTGGTCAACGTGGCCTCGAACCTGACGGATTTGTCGAGAGTCGACGGATTTGGAGCTGAGGTCAGCACCATACCGAGGGAAGCCTGACTCACTGTCTGCGTGATCGCTACCGACACACTCTCGCCGTTAAACGCATCCCCGTCATAGGTCGCTGTCAAGGTGTCCGCCCCAAGCGGGATCTTCGCAGTGGTCAAGGTTGCAACTCCGCTAGCATTCAAGGTTCCAAGCCCCAGCCCCGCGGATCCGTTCTTAAATGCTACCCTTCCGGTCGGCTGATAAGGCCCGATCGGTGTTACTGTCGCTGTGAGGGTCACCGCCTGCCCATAGTTCGAGGGATTGAGACTCGAACTTAGGGTCGTCGTTGTCGCATACTTATCCACTACCTGCTTCACGGCCCCAGCACTCGGCTCGAACGTCGCATCCCCCGCGTACGTTGCTTTGATGAAGTGCATCTTCGCGGTCAGCGAGGAAGTTGTGAACGTCGCTACGCCGCTCGCCGTGGCACCTGTTCCAATCGCGTTCGTCCCGTCGTAGAACGTCACCAGTTCGCCATTCGGAATGGTTCCTTGGGTTGACGTGACAGTTGCGGTGAACGTCACTGGCTGACCGGCAAACGTAGGCGACCCCGACGTGGTCAACGTCGTCTTCGAGGCGAAGCCGTTATTGATTTGTTCCACCAGCGTTGCGGATACGCTTCCAGTATTGTTCGTATCGCCGGAGTAGGTGGCAGTAATCGGGTGGGTGCCGGGCGAACTGTACTTTGTGCTATATGCCGCCTGGTTGCTCACCACGGTCACCGTTGCGACGGTCGAGCCTCCGTCCTGGAACACGACCGTTCCCGTGACCGCTCCGCCAGACTGGCTGGCTACAGCCGCGGTGTACGTGACGGACTCGGTGACGACCGCAGGGTTCTGCGACGATGTGAGCGAGGTTAAGGTGGCTGCGATGTTTACGACCTGGTTGACTGGCGCTGACGTGCTGGGCACGAAGAGTCCGACGCCCTGGTATGCGGCAGTAATCGAGTGCGAGCCTACCGCTAGTGACGAAATGGAGATTGCTGCTCTCCCGCTTACCAGCGTGGCGCTACCGATTGCGGTTGACCCGTCGTAGAAAATGACCGTTCCGGTTGGCGTTCCCGAAGCTGCGCTCACTACAGCCGTGAACAGAACGCCCTGCCCATAGACGGACGGGTTCAGCGAGGAGGCCAACGTGGTCGTGGTAGCGTCGCCGTTCAGCAGCACGTCCAGGCTGTTGAGTTGGTTACTCACTACGATGTCCGGCCTGCCATCCCCGTTCAAGTCCGCCGCTACGATCGAAACGCACCATGACCCACCTGAGTTGTAGGTTACGGCCGGCTGGAAGGTTCCGTCCCCGTTGCCCAGCAGAACGCCCACGGTATTGTTGGGGTTCGCCGTCAGCAAGTCCGGCTTACCGTCGCCGTTCACATCCGCGACCGCCACTGATACAGCTCCGCCCTCTCCGCCGCCCCCCGAGATGTAGGCTACCGCCGGCTGGAAGGTTCCGTCCCCGTTGCCCAGAAACACTGCCACTGCCGAATATTCACAGCCGTAGGCTGGGCTGCAGATCGCGGCCACCAAGTCGGGTTTGTCGTCGCCGTTCACGTCGGCAACCGCTACAGATTGGGTCCAAACCCCGTCCGTGGAGTAGTTCACGGCCGCCTGGAACGTGCCGTCGCCGTTCCCCAACAGCACACTCACCGCGCCGACAAGGTTTGCCCCGCCCGCCACAACTATATCGGGCTTGCCGTCGCCGTTCAGATCGGCGACCGCCAGAGAGCTAGGATACCAGCAGGCGCCATAAGTCACGGCCGGCTGGAAGGTCCCATCGCCGTTGCCCAGCAGCACCCCCACCCCTCCCGCCCCCTCCGGGCTCAAGTATTCCGCCACGATCAGGTCGGGTTTGCCATCGCCGTTTACATCGGCAACCAGTACATCCATGGCCGCCGGACCGCCGGAGTCATAGGTCACCGCCGGCTTGAAGGTTCCGTCTCCATTGCCCAGCAGCACAGACACCGTGCCGCTTTCGTCCGCCACTACCAGGTCCGGTTTGCCGTCGCCGTTCAAATCTGCAATTGCTACCCCAGCCGGATACTCGCCCGCGTTGTACGTCACTGCCGGCTTGAAGGTTCCGTCTCCGTTGCCCAGCAGCACAGCCACCGTACCGCCCCCGTTCGTCATCACGATATCCGGCTTGCCGTCGCCGTTCACGTCGGCGACTGCTATCGTCCGGTCAACAGGGTATGCACCACTGCCGCCCGAACTATAGGTAACTGCCGGCAGAAAAGAAACGGACGCCTCAGGCGCCGCGATCGAGAAGAATAGGGTGTTGGAGACGCCGCCGCCCGGGCTGGGGTTGACTACTGTGACCGCGGCCGTGGACGCCGTGGCAATGTCGGATGCAAGGATGGCCGCGGTCAGTTGGACGCTGCTCACAAAGGTCGTGGCTCGCGGACTGCCGTTCCAATTCACCACTGAGGCCGGGACAAACCACGCGCCATTCACCGTCAAGGTAAACCCAGCCCCGCCGGGCGCAGTGGCGTCGGGAACGAGCGGCTGATCAAGGAAGGGCTCAGGACTCTGCGCTATGGCTGACGCGGCGAGGGCGATCAAGAGAGTCAGAATTGCGATGAAAGAAACAACAACACTGAGAGAGTAATTACGAGTGGATTTGCGCGTCATAGGAAATCTCCTTCACGGATGGAAACAGGGGCCCCGGTCGAGCTCGATCGTTGGCGCTCGATCATTCAGCTACGAGCAGCTACCAGCGTTCTGACCTCAATCTGCCAGGCCCAAAAGACGAATCGTCACCGACAAACCAAATTGTTAAGGGGCCCACGTTCCAAGCTCTCGCCTCAGGGGGCGTGCACACGGTGGGGGGACCAGTTCTCCGGGGAGGCGAGACCAAGAAATAGAAACACGAACGAGTGCGTCCTGTCAGTGAAATCGGTCACATCTTGTTGTGCGGTTTGGTGTGCAGTGATCGCCGCGCTTGTGGCCATTGAATCTCCATTTCTTCTCCCCACACCCCGAACCCAACTCGCCACCCCACCCCCTTTCCCGCATTGCCCGATCCGCCCCTTCTTGTCATAATTATTAAGCTCTGGCCACGTCACGGTGCTGTGGGGTAAGCTTCTCCGAAGCATCGCCGTCGCTGCCAAATGACATTTTTCTCGAAGGTTTTTTCGCCCACCAGGAACCGGCGTCTGAACGAGCTTGCCGGATTCCTGTTGTGCGTCTCCGCCCTCCTCCTTTTCCTTGCGCTGGCGTCCTATTCGCCGCTCGATCCCTCGCTGAACAGCGCCTCCATCCTTACCGGATCGCACGCTGCCCGCAACTGGATCGGCATCTTCGGAGCCTATCTTTCCGACCTAGTCCTGCAATTCTGGGGCGTCGGATCGTTCCTGCTGCCCCTCTTTCTGGCAATGCTGGGAGCCCGCTGGTTCCGCTCGCGCGCCGTGCAGACTCCAATCGCGAAGACGCTGGGCGGAATCTGGCTGCTCCTGTTCGTGCCCGCGCTGCTCGCCATCCTGCCCTGGCATCTGCGCTGGATGGGGGCCATCCCGATCGAAGGCCTGGTCGGCCGCATCGTCGGCGACGTCTTGATCCGTTACTTCAATGTTGCCGGCGCATACATTGTCTGCACTACCGTTCTAGCCGTAGCGCTCTACCTAACTACCGCTTTCTCGTTCTCCCAGATTGAACTCTGGGTGCCTACCCGCTTTGCCTTCTTCATCGCGCTGCGAGATCGCGTTAAGGATTGGCAGGACGAGCGCGAGCGCAAGCGTCAACAAAAGGAGCTCGAAAAGCGCCGCGCCGAAAAGCCGGTGGTCACGGCGCAACTCGTGCCCGCGCGTCCCGCTGTTTCTCGTTCTGAAGCCCCGCGTCCGGAAGCGCCGCATCAAGACCAGGAAATCCCCGGGGTACAACCCGCGGCTTCGACCCCGCGCACCGGCATTGAGCGCATGATGGCCGAGCACGGCGAAGACGACTCGGTCACGCCGCCGCAGACTCCGCCCGCTGCCGCCGCTACCGAAGTCGAAGTCACCGACCGCGCCGACGCTGAGCGCAAGCCGAAAACTACTCTGCCTAAGATCGCCGGCAGTTACAAACTCCCGCCGTCGAGCCTGCTGCACCATCCCGACGAGCAGCAATCCGTCCACGAAGACGAACTCAAGCTCATCGCCCAAGTTCTAACCTCGAAATACGCGGAGTTCGAAGTCCTGGGCCAAGTCACGCAGATCAACCCGGGCCCGGTCGTCACCACCTTCGAATTCAAACCCGAAGCCGGCATCAAATACAGCCGCATTGTCAGCCTCACCGACGATCTCTGTCTGGCGCTGCGCGCCGAAAGCATTCTCGTCGAGCGCATGCCCGGCAAAAGCACCGTCGGCATCCAGGTGCCGAACCGCGAGCGTGAAATTATCTGGCTGCGCGAGAACATCGAGTCGCCCGAATTCCTCGGTTCGAAATCGAAGCTCACTGTAGCCATGGGCAAGGACATCAACGGACGCATCGCCGCCGCCGATCTCGCCGGCATGCCGCACCTGCTGATCGCCGGCTCGACCGGCACGGGCAAGAGTGTGGCTATCAATGCCATGATCATGTCGATTCTCTATAAGTCGACGCCCGACGAAGTAAGGCTGGTGTTAGTCGACCCGAAGCGCCTGGAACTGGGAAACTACGAAGGCGTCCCGCATCTCTACACGCCGATCATCACCGAGCCGAAACTCGCCGCCAACGCGCTGCGCAACGCCGTCCGCGAAATGGAGCGCCGCCTCAAATTGCTAGCCGCCAGGGGCGTCCGCAACATCGACAGCTACAACCGCCTGTTCGACGACACGCCGAGCCTGTTCAGCGAACAAGCGACGGCCGACGAGGGACCTATTCCCAAGATCGTCATCATTATCGACGAGTTAGCCGATCTAATGATGCTCGATGGCCACAACGTAGAAGAGTCGATAACTCGCTTAGCGCAGATGGCCCGCGCCGTAGGCATTCACTTAGTGCTAGCCACGCAGCGCCCGTCGGTCGATGTAATCACCGGACTAATCAAGGCGAACTTCCCTGCCCGCGTCTCGTTTCGCGTAGCGACCAAAGTCGACTCGCGCACTATTCTCGACGCCAACGGCGCCGAATCGCTCTTAGGACGCGGCGACATGCTCTACCTGCCGTCGGGCTCGGCGCGCGTGCACCGCCTCCACGCGCCGTACGTGACCGAAAAAGAAATCGCAGCCGTGGTGGAATTCTGGAAAGCGCAGGGCTTGGCTCAGTATCAGGAGAAATTCCTCGAGACGCCCAAGGAAGATCGCGAGTCGCCAGAGGGAGCCGACGACTCCGGCGAGCTTTCCGCCGACGAGAATGATAACGATCCGCTCTTCAACGACGCCGTGCGCCTCGTAATCGAGTTCGGCAAAGCCTCTACCTCGCTCCTGCAGCGCCGTCTGCGCATAGGCTATGGACGAGCCGCCCACCTGATCGACTTAATGGAACGCGATGGCATCGTAGGAGCCGCCGACGGCCCCAAGCCCAGAGAAGTCCTAAAGCGCCCCGACTGGATCTCCGAAATCGAAGAGTCGATGCGCTAGCGCTCAGTCACGACTTCAAAGACTGTCATCCCAAACTTTTACAGGTTGTCATCCCGACCCTGAGCGGAGCCGAAGGGGAGGGATCTGTAGTTCGTCGAAACCCATTCACCACAGAGACACAGAGTCACAGAAAAAACCTAAGACGTCTTAGGGACCAGGAATTTCTCCGTGTCTCTGTGACTCCGTGGTGAGATAGCTTTCGCCTTGCGATTCTCGTAAGGTCTCGCTTTAGCATCCGATCTGTGGCATCATTCTAGCCATGAGTCAAACCGTCAAGATGATCCTGATCGCCGTGGTCGCGTTTGTCTTAGGCCATCTCAGTTGCATGTTGATGCATCACATGCACCACCTGCATCACCTCGGAAGATAACCGTCATACGTCCTCGGTCAAGTGGCCCGCCCACCTCACGCCAAAACGCCCGTTATGGAGGGACTTCGTGAAACAGATTGTTCTCATAGGAGCAGCTCTTTTTGCCGGGTTTATAGGTGGAGTCCTCGGCAATCGTACAAGTTATTTCAACCGACAATCACGTCCCGCCGACCTGGTGCGCGCTCATCGATTCGAGTTGTTGAACGAAGACGGGCAGCCGATTTCCTATTGGGGAGTTGATAAGGGCAACAACGTTGTGCTGGCATTTGCGCGCAATGCGGGGGCAAACCAAGCTCCAATCGGCGCTGTGGCCGCCCAACCTCTCGGGCCCCTTGACGATCCCGATAGCCAGCGGTTCGCAATTGGATTGCTCGGCGACGATAGCCCGTTTCTGAAATTACGCGGGCCGGATGGTAAGCTTCGGGCGGAGCTGCTCCTAAACCTATTCAGCAAACCAATTTTCTTAATGGAGGACGAGACCGGCCCGAGGGTGTCACTGGGGATTGCGGGTACTGATACTCCTGGCGTTGATGTGAATGACTGGGATCTCGATTTTCACCCCGAGAGGGCGAGCATTGGAATGTTCGCCCGACGCGATAGTAAGGGAACATATCTCCAGGGATTTCTGGATGTTCACAAGGACAGAGTGAAGTACCCATAGTCGCAATGAAGGCTGGCAGTAGCCGGGGTACCCCCACTCCCGCGCGTTCTTTGCGCAAGAGCCTGCCCTGAGCGGAAAACCAATTCACCACCGAGACTCGGGGTCACCGAGGAAACCTAAGACGTTTTAAAGACCAAGAATTTCTCTGTGTCTCTGTGACTCCGTGGTGAGATCTAGCGGGCGGGCCACATCACGACTTACTCGGAATCGCGTTCAGCACCATGGAAGCGTGGCCCAGGCTTTTTGATTTCGCTGCCACACCCACACTGAGGGTGCCCCATTCTTGCGCGTTCTTTGCGCAAGAGTGGGAACCCAAACTGATCGCACAACGGGCACTTCCCCGTCACTCCGCGCGTGTCCGAGCGCCATGAAGCTGGAACCAGGAGGTTCCTCCCCCGAATGGACTGTGGCTAGCAAAATCCGGAACGGGAGGCAAATAGCCGCTCTGCATCTCTGAAGTCTCCTGCATCCAACGCGGATTGTACTGCACGCGCTGTCCCACCTCAGACCAGCGGCAGGTGAGGTGTCCCGTCTCTGTTTGCCATGATCTCATTGCAGCCCACCTCCGACGTTCTTCTTAATCACAGTTTCCCACAGGTCTGGCCTTTGACGCTACCCTGCGGGTGGGCCACATCAGCGCCCGGGGGCACAACGCGGATGTCTCTCCGAATGCCTACCAAATCAATCCGGGGTGCGCCTCTTCTCGCGCTTTTCGAGAAGTGGCTTCCACCGACACCCGGCCGGGACGCCCGCCCACCCAAATAAGTGAGATTGCGATAATTACAGTGTAATAAGTGCCCGCATGTATCCATTTAGCCACACATGCCCCCTAGCATTATCAACGACTTGGGAGGATCGCTGAGGCATACTTCCTGACTTTCGGTCACTACAAACCCTGGACGGACCCCGCTATTTTCGCTTTTTGTACGCCCACGTCATTTCTTGATACGTACATTATTATACGCACACTTTTGCCATGTTTCGCGTGAAACACTGTACGTACAATTGAACGCGGCGAGTCGAAGGCGCGAAAATTTTCCCGCCACGACCACCCCTCCCCGTGATAAAGGTGGAAGCATGAAATTCCACACCGAGTACCTGACCCTGCACACGAAAACCAAGCGCGCCTACGTCCACCTGACCCCGCAAGTCGAGAGCGCCCTCAAGAAGTCCGGGATCAAAGACGGGATGATCCTGGTCTCCGCCATGCACATCACCGCCGGAGTCTACGTCAACGACAATGAGAGCGGCCTCATCCAAGACATCGACCAGTGGCTGGAAACGCTCGCCCCCTTCCGCGAGAACTACCAGCATCATCAGACCGGCGAAGACAACGGAGACGCGCACCTGAAATCGCTGATCATTCATCACGAAGTCATCGTCCCAGTGACCAACGGCAAACTCGACTTCGGTCCCTGGCAGCAGATCTTCTACGCCGAATTCGACGGCCAACGCGACAAAGGAGTGATCATTAAAGTCATGGGAGAATAGGCAATTTGGTTTATCCTCAAAGGCCACAGGAGCCCGACCACATGACCGAAGAACTTACCGAATTGCACGAACACGCCGAACATGCGCGGGAGCATCCGGATCTCGCTCCCATCACACTCACCATGGCGGTGCTGGCCGTCCTAGTGGCGACCGTGTCGCTACTCGGCCATCGCACCCACACCGAAGAAATCATTTTGCAGAACAAGGTCACGGATCAGTGGGCCTACTACCAGGCCAAGAACATCCGCCGCCACACCGACGAATTGTTCGCCGACCTGACCACCGTAGTCGCCAGCAAGGACGCGGACGCTGTCGCCAAACTGCAGGAAAAATACCGAGCTGAAGCGGACCGTTATAAAGAGGAGCAGAAGGAACTCGACAAAGAGGCCCGCGCGACGGAAAAGGAAACCGAACTCACTCGCCGCAAGGCCGACCGCTTCGATCTGGGCGAGGTCTTCCTGGAGATCGCCCTGGTGATCACGTCGATTACACTGCTCTCGGGCCGTCGAATGTTCTGGCATCTCGGTCTATTGCTGGCGACAGCAGGAATTCTCGTCGCCGCCTCTGTTTGGATCGTGCGCTAGAAGGCGGCGCCTGGAGAAGGAAAAGTCATGAAGCACGGAAAAGTGCTCGGGATCGTCGGAATTCCGCTTTTGATCGCCATCACCATCTGGGCGCAAGAAAAACAGGCCAGGCGCGATCCCCTGACGTTCCTGCTGGATTGTTCCAGTAGGGATTGCCCGCTGCTGAAAGGGGCGCCGCAGACCAGTGGAATGCGGGGCGGCTCGGTGAAGCTCAGGCCGGGAGAGAGCGTCGGTTGGCATTCCACGGGTGAGCACGAAGAGGCTTTGGTGATCCTGCGCGGAAACGGAGTTGCGAATATAGAAGGGCGCGCGGACGTCCCGGTGCATGAAAAGATGCTGGCGTACATTCCGCCGGCGACGAGACATAATGTGACGAACACGGGAACCGAGTTGCTCGAGTATGTGTGGGTGGTGGCGGCGGTTGGTCAGCAATAATTCCGCCGCAAGCTCTTGCTCTCATTCCTGGACCGCGAGAAAGTAACTGGCTCGCCACAATCCCGATTGCGCGCTCCGCGTTTCGCTGTGACCAAAGGGCCTGTGATCGCGATCACAACTCGAATGTTCGCCAAGCAATGACGATCATCCGTCGGGCGCGACCGCTTTCCGTCAACACAGTTCAGGGCCGGGTGATGCCGGCCCTCTTTTCCACTATCTAAGACGCTGCAAACGCGGGTCAATAACTTCTAATGTTTCCGGCTACGATTCGGCCTCTCGCGTGCAATGTGTGCAGAGCTCTCTGGCCAAAACTCCACAGAAGAGAAGATTGGACCCAGCCATGCTTCAAAAGTGCGCCAACCCCGCCTGCACCGTTCCGTTCCGTTCCCTTCGCGAAGGCAAGCTCTTCCTGGCAGAAACGTTCCCTTCCGACCTCAACGCCGAATTCGACGGCAACCGGCGGAAGCTCCGCCGGCGGGAACATTTCTGGCTCTGCGACGCCTGCTCATCGCATTTCACGCTTCGTTTCGATCCCAACCTTGGAATGCTGACGGTCCCCCTGCGCGAGCGCCCGAGTCCAAGCTTCCTTACCCGCGCCGCAGTCAGCGCTTGACGAATTGTCAAAAGGGACCCGATGGATTACCCAATCACAAGACGCTCGGCTTGCTCCGTTTGCGGCCTCGACACCTTTCGCCATACTGGATGGTTTCTGGTGATCGAGAACCGCTGGCTTGACCGCCTCAAGATCCTCTCGTGGCATTCCTCGCTCGCCACGCAGAAAGATATGAAGAGCGTTTGTTGCAGACAACATCTCAAAACGCTCATCGCCCACTGGCTAACCCAGGCCAGCCTACGTCTGCCTCCCGCACACAACCTTCCGCTGCCCATTGGCAGCGATCCGAACTTGAGCGATGTCGATCTCGGACCCCATGCAATTGGCCGCCTGGTCGGAGAATTGGCGGTTCATCGCGAGTCCTTCTCCCGCGTGTGGTCGGGTTCCCCCGAAACGCTGGAATGCATCCTCGACGCCCTTATCACCATCGGAGCTGAAAACAAGCCTCACGCACTGGAGTTTCAGCTCTTCGACCCGCCTGAAGCCACGCACGGATTGTCACTTCAATGAGGCGCCGGCAGAGTCTAGCTCTGCCGGCGCTCCCTCCAGACTCGCCAATCTTTTTCCATCGCGTCCGCCATTACCTGGGCCGCGGCCAACAGCCAGTTGCCTTTTCGTCCGCGCAAGTCTTTCAGGATCGCCCGCCGCTTTTCTTCCGTCCCCAGATGGATATTTGCCGTCTCTTTCCCCATCGTCTCCAGCACACGCAGTTCGCCTCGGCTGGTTCCGAGCGCTTCCAGTTCGATGCGCGAACAATGGGGTGACAGCCGTCGCACGATCCAGTGTCCCCGCATCTGCACATATGGATCGGGACAGCGCACCGCGCGCCTCAGGATCGCCGCGTACAAAATCTCCGCGGGCGCCCGCTTCGGATTCAGCCAATGCAATGCGGATGGAGTCAGCGCCTTCGCTTCCCGCGCCACTCGGCCGCCCTTCCACTCCGCGATCGCCACCAACCGCAGATGCCCCAGGCTTCCCAGCCCCGCCACCCGGCGCGCCACTCGATACCTCATGCCGCGCTCCGGCAGCAGATGCTCGATCGCCTCGCGCGCGCTTTCCGGGATTTCTCCCTTCACGGCCGGAAGACGGTCGATTTTTTGCCAGAACACGACGGGATCCCGCAGCTTGCTCTCCGCAATCGCCCGCAACCACTCGTGGGTCTCGCCCAACACAAACGGACGGCCGCCCGCTTCCATCCCGCACTCATATCCCTCTAAAATCGCCGCCGCGGCATCTTTCGGCTTCATGGTCAGATGGTCTTCTCGCGTCGCCAGCAGCGCACTGGTCGCCAGCCGCACTAGGTCCATGGTGTAGGGAAACAGGCAGGCCTCGTCGAAATCGTTGACTCCCCACACCAGGCGCCCATCGGTATCTCGCCAGGTGCCAAAGTTCTCAACGTGCAGATCGCCTACCGACAGGAGATGCGGCACGCGATCCAGTTCCGCGCACACTTCGGGCCACACCTGCACCCAGCGATAGAAAGTCGCCCGAAAGAACGGAAAAAGAGACGCCGCCATCTGCTCGTGTTTGAAGCGCAAATCGGGCTCGACAATTCGGATGTGCAGACTCAGCCAATCCTCAAACTTTCTTGTGGCCTTGACGATGTTCATAGTTGTTTCCAACAATAACGGTTAGCAACGATATGAAGATAGTCAGCACCTGTCAAGGCAGATGAAGGTGGAATCCTCTGTTTGCGCTCCCAGTCTCTACGCAAGAAGGCCCGCAGCATAAAGGCCACGGGCCGCGGGGCACCTGCGCTCGCCCCAAAACTCATTTTCGGCAGAGGGTTGCTGAGACGCCGGCTCATCTCTTCGGGACTGGTGCCTTCGCTTCTCCGGTCTCAGATTGTCGGCAGAAAGCATAAACCACAGGGTACACAGGGGTGCACGGAGGACCCTAGGGACTTAATCGGAACTTTCCCAGCGGTACTAGAAAATCCGGAGCGCGGGTCCCCTGCCCGCGCTCCGGCACCGTGAACCAGGAGACCTGCTCACGATGAAAGTTTGGCTCGACGTATTTCTGCTTTTCCTTTCCGGGCGAGTTAAATGCCCAGTGTTCATGCGGATCGAGGTGGCACGGCTGAAGAGGCTGCGGAAAGGTCCTTTCCGTTCAAGAACTGTGACCTCAGCGGCTGAAGCCGATACTGAAAATAAGCCAGTTATCGCAGCGGTAAACCGCTGCGCCACCCAAAACCAAGTGCAAGACCGAGTTTTTTCAAAGCTGTGAGGCCCCCTTCCCAAGAATCTACCCAAAACTATTTGTGAACACGCCCCAGACAGTTTGCCTATTTCGTCATCGTCCTCAATCGATCGTGAACGTCTGTGCCGCGCTGTTGCCGCCTCCGGGCGCTGGAGTAACGACAGTTACGCTCGCTGTGCCTGCCGTCTTTATGTCGGCGGCGGGCACGGTTGTAGTCAGAGTGGTGCCGCTAACGTACGTCGTAGTTAGTTTCTTTCCATTCCACTCAATAACGGAACTGGAAACATAGTTGGTACCCGTTGCGGTGAGGGTAAAGGCAGCGCTTCCGTGCGTCGCCGAAGTCGGTAAGATCGAGGTCAGCGTTGGCACCGGATTGTCGACCACGAAGTTGGAAGCCGCGGATGTGCCACCTTCGGACGCGGGATTCGCGACCGTGACTTTGAAGGTTCCGGCTTTAGCGATGTCGGCAGCTTCGATGGCAGCGGTAATCTGGTTCGCGTTTACAAAAGTCGTGGCGCGAGGAGATCCCGCCCAATCCACTACCGAGGAGCTGACGAAGCCCGTACCATTCACCGTGAGGGTGAATCCGGCAGTGCCCGCGATCGCGCTGCCAGGCAAGAACGACGTGATGGCCGGCTTGGCGAAGGTCTCCGGCTTGGGCACGAACTCTATGTTGCTCTTCAAGCTGCCGCTCGACTCGGTGACGGTCACGTAGCCCTTGGTCGCGCCGGCGGGAACCGTCGCCTCCAGGTAGGTACCGGAGACCACGGTGAAGCTGGCCGGCGTCCCATTGAATTCGACTGCCGTTGCCGTCGTGAAGCCCTGGCCGAGGATGCCCAGCGTAGTTCCGATCTCGGCCAGCGGGAACTGCAAGCTCACGAAGGGCTTGAGCCCGGCGCTGAAGCTGTAGAAGACGCCGCGCCCGATCGGTTGGCCGTTATCGCCGCCCTGCTGGGTCGTGCCGTAGAACGTTCCGTTGGGATGGAGCGCCATCGGCGAACTTAGACCGCATCCGGTCGGCGACCAATCGGGACACGCACCCTCCGGATTGGTGAAGCCGTTGTACAGGTCCGCGTAAACTCCTTTGGTCGTGATCTTGTACAGGCTCTCCGGGCCGCAGCCCCAACTGAAGCAATTGGACGGGCCATAAAGATTGCCGTCCGTTCCCAGGGTCAATGGATTGAATGGGTAGGCTACGTCGTCCACTGCATAATTGAAGTTGTGGAGATACGCGATCTTGCCCGCGGTCGTCAACTGGAAGATGGTTCCGTTGGAGTAGGTACCGTTCTCGGACGTCGTGCCATAGAACTTGCCATCGAGTCCCTGGGTAACGCCGGCCAGGGGTTCGTAGGTATTGACAAAGCTGTACAGCAAGGTGATTTTGCCCTTGGGTGTGATTTTGAAAACCGCGCCGCCGTTTTGCCCGATGTTGCCTCCCAACTGCGTTGTGCCGTAGAAGTTGCCATCGACGCCGAGCGTGAGAGGACCCGACGGAGTGTCGCCGTCGTTCGACGATGCCCCCAGGAAAACGTGCAGCGTGGTTAGGGCACCGGTCGGCGTGACCTTAAAGACCGTTCCCTTGGGATCAGGGCAGAAGGTATTGCCTGAGGTTGAGCCGTAGAAGTTTCCGTCCGTACCCAAGGTCAAGGGGTTAGGAAAGATGGACGCGGCATGGCCAGAATTACAGGTTGGGAAAGAGTATAGAACCGCGAATCCGTTCTGCCCTTGGCTGGGATCGTACTTGAAGACGATACCGCTGCCACCGGTCTCGTAGTTGTTGCCTCCCCAGTAATTGCATGTGCCGTAGAGGAGCCCGTCGCTGCCCAGCGTCAAGCCGGTCAAGCATTGGGTTTCACTGGGCGAGTCGTCCGCCCAAAGCAGCGTCTCCGCTCCATCCGGCGTGATTTGATAGATTTCAGAATGGCCGTTACCCATGAGGGTGCCGTAAAAATTGCCGTCCCGACCGAGCGCCAGTTGACCTTGGGGAGAGGTTTGCGAAGAATCCACGGCTCCGAAGTCGTAGAGCGGGGTGTAGGTCTGAGCTTGGGCCGGACGGGCCGTTCCGGCAAATAGTAATGCGAGCATGGTGAGCGCGATTGCGGCCATGCGGAATGTCCTAATCTGGAAGAGGATACAACTCATAGATCGTCTCCTTAGTAGTTGAAAATATGAAGTAATTTGCATTGCGGGGGATTTGCGCCGAAGATCTCCGCAGACTCTGACTGAGGGGCTGCTGAATCGGTTCGCGCACGGGGGTGACTTTCAATCAAATGCTGGCTGCCGTCAATTCCCTGCGAGTCACGTCTCAACTAAACTCCGGTAACGCAGTAAGCGTCTTAGTTGTTATTGCGATACAGCCAACGGTCACGCCGTTTCGGAGTCCAAAATGAGGGCAGTCGAGCCACCAAAATCACGTGGTGCCCCACTGTGGCGGCTGTGCTAAACTGAATGTCCTTCCCCGATAACTGCGAACTTTATGTCCGCAGGTATTTCCGCAAATTCTGTGGTTCGCTTCGGAGTATTTGAGGCGGATCTGCGCTCGGGGGAACTGCGCAAGGGCGGAGTCAAGGTCAAGATTCAGGAGCTGCCCTTTCAGGCGCTGAAGCTGTTGCTCGAGCGCCCCAACGAAGTTCTCAGCCGCGAAGACCTGCGGCAGGCGCTCTGGCCGGACGGCGTGTATGTGGACTTCGACCGCGGCGTGATCAGTGCCATCAACCGTCTGCGCGACTCGCTCGGCGACTCCGCCGAGAACCCCGTGTTCGTTGAAACCGTCGGACGCCGCGGCTATCGCTGGATTGCGCCCACGCACGTCTCCGAAACGGCGCCGGACGCGGCGGTTAGTCCCGAACCTGAGGAAGTGGCTGCGGGCGTTCCCGCCCGGCCTTGGAAATATCTTTTTGTCCTGCCTGTCGTGGCTTTGCTTCTTGCGGTGTGGATCTTCTGGGCGAGACACGATTCATCGAGTCATTCGGCCAGGGCGAGTGCGCCGGCATTTTCTTCTCCATCGCCTTCTCCATCTCTCGGATCCGGCTTGGCTTATCCTCATGCTCCCGCCAATCGCGAAGCCGAAGAGTTCTACCTCAAAGGTCGTTACTACTGGGAGAAGCGGACGCCCGACAGCTTGAACAAAGCCGTGGATTCGTTCACGCAAGCTATCGTGCACGACCCAAGCTATGCGCCCGCCTACGTCGGACTCGCGGATTGCTATAACCTGCTGCGTGAATACACGGTGATGCCGGCCTCCGAGGCCTACCCGCGCGCGCTGGCTGCCGCGAAGAAGGCGGTCGAACTCGACGATCGGTCTTCCGAAGCGCACGCCGCGCTCGCCTTTGTTTCTTTCTGGGGCATGTGGGATGCCGCCACCGCCGATCGAGAATTCGGGCGCGCGATTGAACTGAATCCTAACAACGCCGTCGCTCACCACTGGTACGCGACCTACCTCGAGTGCCTCCGCCGTTATCCCGAATCGCTGGCGGAAATCGAACGGGCCCAGGCGCTTGATCCGGCTTCGAAATCCGTCCTGGCCGATAAAGGCATTCTTCTTTTCGGCGCGGGCCGGCAGCAGGAGGGCATCGCCCTACTCCAGCAGATGGAAGAAAATGAGCCCAACTTTATTTCTCCCCATCGCTATTTGAGGAGAATCTACCTGCTCACGGCGGACTATCCTCATTATCTGGTGGAAGCGAGAAAAGAAGCGGACCTCATGAACGACAGCTCCGCCCGCGCCATCGCCGAAGCCACTGAAAAAGGTTTCGCCGCCGGGGATGGCAAGGGCCTGCTTGCTGCTCTCAGTCTGGAACAGAAGCGGCTCTATGATCGCGGCCAGAGTTCGCCCTACAGCCTGGCGGAAACCTACTCACTCCTGGGGAACAAGCAAGAAGCTCTGCGCTACCTGAAAATTGCCTACGATCGGCACGCTGAAGACGTGCCCGGCATGGCCACCAATCATGCTTTCGACAACCTGCACGACGAACCTGCCTTCCGCCGAATGCTTGCCGAAGTAGGACTGCCGGCGCTCCCTTGATTTCGACCGCGATTCTCAGCGTCCGCCGACTACACCCACGCACGCTCTCCTGCTAGGATCATCCCGAATTCAGCTCTGTCTAAGCCGAAGCCGAGATTGTCATGCCCCTGAAGCAGCAAACCCTAACCTGGCAAGGGCATCTAACGCTAACCAGCGACGCCCAAAACTTTTGTTACAAATACGCCTGCCAGGTATTTAAAGACGGCGAGCCTCTGAAGCAAAAAACCTGGCAGGAGACAATTCCCAGAGACCACCAGTAGAATCCCGTCGTATTTGCATTTCTCCTGCTCTGAGATGCAGCGCTGATGGCCCGATCTGCACCTGTTGGAACAGGGCATGGTTACCCTCGTTACCTTCGCGGCGGCCCCGATTGGTCGTAGCCTAGCCGATATGAAGACCTTATCCCTTTTTGTCGCCGCCATCGTAGCGCTTTCCTTGGGAATGAGCGCCTTCTCCTCAGACCTTTCTCTCGCTCAAGAACAGCCGGAAGCAAAGCGGAAAATAGTGAGTAGTGTGCCCCCAGGGTATCCAGAGCTAGCCCGGAAAATGCAGATCAGCGGAACCGTTAGGGTGGAAGCCGTGGTTGCTCCCAACGGAAAAGTGAAGTTCACTCAAGTGGTCGGTGGCAGTCCTGTGTTAGCAAAAGCTGCGGTCGATGCCATAGAAAAATGGAGATGGGCGCCGGCTCCGCAAGAGACCAAAGAACTCCTAGAACTTAATTTTCATCCCTAGCAGACCGCGGTGGAAGTGCTGTATCGGGGCGTGGCCTTCAGGTCGAAATCGCTTCAAACGCTACTGCGCGCCAGCCACCGCCGTTTGCCCCAGCCCACCCTTCAAACCCGCTGCCAGCAAGCGATGAAACACGTGTTCCCCCGCTTCCCGCCGCACTGAGAGCCGCCCAGTTCGATAAGCTCGCGACTTCAGTCCCCTCTGAACCGCCTCGCAAATCTCCAGATCCTCATCCTGCACCCGATTCCCCACCGCGACACTCTGCTCGTTGTAAGCGCGCGCCGCCTCGCTCACATCGCTAAAGTAGAAATCAAAAATCACCCGGCAATGGTCCACATCCATCGGAACCACCAGATTCGTATCCAAATACCCCTCGTAGAAGTTGAACATGACATTCGGATGCAGCCAGAAATACCAGGCCCGATCGCCGCGCCGCGTCGTACCCGTGGCCGCGTCCTCATCCGAACTCACCATCGGACTTGACTGCAAACAATAGCGGTCCTCGTTCTCGATCGTGTACTGCTTGTAATCCAATACCGAATTAAGTCCCTTATGCAGATGAGGAACGTGATAGCCGCCATCAAGATAGTTATCGACAAATACTTTCCAGTTACAATGGATGTCATAACTCTTAGTTGTGAAGTAGTGCAGCTTACTCAATCCAAGCGGAGCCACGCGCTTCACCAATCCACCAAGAAACTCCGCCAGCGGAGCCGCCTGCGCATCCAGATTCACGAAGACGAATTTCTCCCACGTCTCCACCTTCACCGGGACCAGCCCATTGTCCTTGCGTTCGAAGTTCTTCACCCCGTCGAACTCCGGCATCCCCTTGAGCTCCCCATCGAGCCCGTAATTCCATCCATGGTAAGGACAATGCAAGATCGAAGCCTGCCCGCAAGGCTCCGTGACCACCGCCGCAGCATGATGCCGGCAAACGTTATAAAACGCTCGCAGCACGCCATCATTCCCCCGCACCGCCAGCACAGGCTCTCCCGCCACCGTTGCGGTCACAAACTGTCCCGGCTCTTGCACTTGCTCCGCTCGCCCGATCATCTGCCAGGTCCGCGAGAAAACCGTCTGCCGCTCCAGGTCCGCAATCCGGGCGTCCACATACCACGGCGCGGGAATCGTCGACGCTTCCGTCAACGACGCCTTCTCGTCGTAACTCGCAACAATCTGCTCAACTGTAACTCCGGTGCTCATACTTTCTTCTCTGCCACCTTTACTTTCTCCGGGGAGCCAATAGCCCGCCGCAACAATTCCACAAACTGGTCTATCCGCCTTTCTTTCTCCTCCGGAACTGGCCCCGACTTACGGAAGAGCCCGGGATCTAACTCCTCCGTCAGCAGCGCATCCTGAAACCGGTCCATCGTCCACTCCAGGATCGATCCGATCATGTCCACATCCAGGTCCGGCCGCAGTTCTCCGCGCTTGACCCCGAAGGCGACGAACTCACGCCATCCGTAAGGATCTTCCGTTACCAGAAACCGGTTGATCTCCCGCCGCAGCGCCAGATCGGTGCCATAGTTGCCGATGAGATAGATTCGATACGACGACCAGTTATCCCGCACCATATTCTCCGTACGTCCCAACCAATAGCGCAGCACTTCAAAAAATCCCCGCTCCTGCGCCGCAGCCGGCGCCTGCATGTATTTCGAAAACGACTGCACCGCCTTCTTGTATGCCTCGAAAAACAATCCATCCTTGCTCTTGAAATGCTGGAACACCGATCCCTTGGCAATGCCTAGCTGCGCGGCAATGTCTTCCACCCGCGCCGCGCTGTACCCGCGCTCGGCAAAATGCCGGATCGCAACCTCCACAATCCGCGCCCGTTTCGCTTCCGAGCGCGGACGCGGCTTCCCGTCCCGCCTCAGTTGCGTCGGTTTCGCCAGACTGCTCGTGATTCCTTCCATGGCCCAACTCCTCCCAGGTTCTTTGACCTTCGGTCAACGAACGATACAGCATGGAAAGAGCATTTTTCAATGGCTCTTTCGTGATCTTTTTCTTAGGAAGTTCTTATTTTGTTTTGCTCAGCAATCGGCCGCATGTCTGGTTCTCCCAACTCAGACCACGAAGATGATCATGGAGCGACGAAGTGAGGGCCGAAAACAAAAAAATGCGGGAAGCACGACGCTTCCCGCATTCGTTCCAACTTACCTCACGAGTTATTTCTGAGTAAAGGGCAGCCCCGGCAGCGTTTCCGTATGCTCGGACCGAACCGCGCTCAGCAGACTCGGATCCAACCCGAGCGCTTTCACGATCGTCGGAGCAATCTGGCGCGTCTCGACCTGATCGTTAAAGGTTGCGGACTTGTAGCTCGGGTTCGAGACAATCAGCAGAACGTTGCGGTCGTCGTAGGCAAAACCGCCGTGCTCGGCAACTTTCTTCGTCCCGCCGGTGTAGATGACACCAACGTTCGGAGCCACGATGATGTCCGGAGTCCGAGAATCGGTCAGCGGATCGTTGAATTGCAGCGTGAGCGAGGGGCCAGCGAAAATCTCTCCCTGGCCAAACAGGTTTTCATTTGCAGCCAAAGCCAGCGTTGCCACGGAGCTCTCCGTCTGGCTTTGATCGGTCAGCCAGAGCATCGAGATATCGTCTTCGTCGGCTTGCGCTACGGGCAGGCCGGGCCCGACTCCCGCAGGCGAAAGGATCTGCGATGGCGGTTCATCCGTGGGAACATCTCCAGGAATGCGCAGCACGCGACTGATATCGATCGGCGACTGTCCATGCTTGGCCGATACGATGATCAGTGTCGAATCCGACAGTCCCTGTTTCTTCAACTCCGAAACAAACTGACCGATGGCAGTGTCCACGTACTGGATCTCGGCGAACAAACTATCGCTCGGTGTCCCCAGCGCGTCCACATAACCGCCCGTCAGGCCGAGCGATTTTTCCACCAGCTTCTCACCCACGCTCACCGACTGAAAGTTCATGCCAAATACATTCGGCACCGGCGCAGTAGCGCTTCCGTCGTGGGTCTTGCCGTCAATCCAGTTGAGCACCGCCTGCACTTTGAACTGGTCGTAGCAGCGGATGTTCTGGAAACTGTCGGTCCAGGCATTCGACGACGTGGCAGCGCCCGGATCGGGAAGCGGATCGCAACCCTGCACCGTTGGTATCGGCACCGGTATCGAGTTGATCTCCGGCGACCACAAGTCGTTCACCCCATCGCCACTCGGTCCATTGGTAAAGTCGTAGGAGGGATGCTTATCCGACCACGCGGTGTAGCCGCCCGCATTCTTCACCACGTTGAAGATTGTGTTGTCACGAATGTAGCTGTGCGGATATACCGGGGCGCAACCATTCTTCGGATCGCGGGGCAGATAGTCCGGATTGATTCCGTTGATGCCGGAACTGCCGTCCGGCTTGCCGGAGTCGAGCTTCAGATAGTTGTAGTCGATCTCTTCATCGAATCCAACCTGCGTGCCAACCACGCTCGGGCAGAGCTTGGGCCCGCCGACAATTCCGTAGGGCGTAGTCTTCGCAGGAGGAGAGAGGGCGCGATCATAGCTGACGTCATAGAAGATTCCCGCGGAACGCGGCGTCCCGCCCGTGATCTGAGCCACCAACCCAGGGAAGGAATCGGAAGGCTTCGAGGTCAGCGCCTGCAGGTAATGCACGCCGGTTGAAGAGAGCGACGCCAGATGCGGACAGTAAGTCTGATTCCCGTAAATCGGAACGCCCTTGGAGCAATTCGCGAAATCGAGCGAGTGCATGCCGTCAATGCTGATGAGTAAAACGTGTTGAATCTTGCCGGTTGGTTGCGCAGCGGCCGTGAACGAAAACAGGCTCACCAGCGCCAAAACAACCAGCCCGAGGGGGAGAAAACGATGATCGGACACGTGTAGCCTCCTGGAGTACAACGTGAGCTTTAAGTATTCGCCGTATTCTGACCTCACAGGTTAATGTGATGTGAATCACAGGTTAAAAAACTGTAAAGTACATCCCCGGCGGCGGGAAACTCGCTTCGATTTCGGTAAACGTAGGATCCTTTGCACGGTCGGTCTGGAGAGAGGCGGGCGGCGCCACCCGGTAACTCTTGCCTTCGTCAAGCCCGGCAAGCTTTGCCCGCACCACCCGCGCCGCACGATCTCGCCGAGCGCTATTACCCGCAAGCGCCACAAAATGCTCCGAAATTTCCTCCGCACCGTTGCCCGGGCAAATGGAATCGGGCGTGCTAAATCTCCACCAGGTTCACTTGGAACTTCGCCGGTTGCCAGCATCTGTGTTCCTGCTGCCTCCCGCCAGCGGATTCCTCGCGAAACGCTTTCGCCAACTCTTACATCGAGGTATATCAATGTCCATTTCCGGGATTCTCAGCAGCAGCTTCCTTCAAAACCAGTTCAGTGCCGTCACTTCTCCTTACAAGCAGGACATGCAACAGCTCAGTCAGGATCTGCAGTCTGGCAAGCTCTCGGCCGCGCAGTCCGATTTCGCCACCTTGCAAGCAGCCTTTTCGCAGGCCGTTACCGCTACTGCCTCCACCTCCACGGCTTCCACTTCCAATCCCATCACTCAAGCCATTAACCAGCTCGCGACCGACCTCCAGTCCGGCAACCTATCCGCCGCGCAAAAAGACCTCTCGACCGTCCAACAGGATACCCAGAACCAAGGCAATATTCCGAACACCCACTTTCACCATCACAACCATAACCGCGGCGCAAACGGAGACTCAAGCAGCCAGGATTCCCTGCTCCAGGATCTCAACCATGTCGGCCAAAGTCTCTCGTCGAGCAACCTTTCCGCCGCGCAACAGTCCTACGCAACCTTGCAGCAACAACTGCAACAGTTCGCGCTCGGTAGCGGAGCTCTCTCTTCCGAGTCACCGTTCTCGCTGCAAGTCTGATCCGTTGGTGTGGAAGCGGAGCCGTCCTGAGCGAAGCCGGATGGGCCCAATCGCGGCCAGCGACGACATGTGCAGCGGCGCTCAGGGGGGACTATCGGGTTTCCGGCTCAGGAGGGCTGCAGCCGTGGTTTGTTCAGCAGGATAAGAAACTTCCAGCCACAATGTGGGCACTTGGCCGAAGCAAAGAGAATCATGTTCCCTGGCCAATTGCGCACTGTTTGCTTTTGGCAGTGAGGACATTCGATCTCATGACGATGGAAGCCAAGATCGATGAGTTCGCTTTCCGACATGACCTACTCCAACCGGGAGCGAGGATTCCGCCGCGGACAGCTTTCGCGGGCGAGGCTCGCATTACGCTCACGCTATCCCTACGTTGTCGATTCGTCGGTACGCTGAGGAACTGGCAAACGTGCGCTGGCAGGCACGGCAGTTACCCCACTTGGTTCTGCCATTCGTTGATCTGCCGCGTCATGATTCCGTAGCATTCGCAGGCTGCTTCTTCCAGCTTGCGTCGATTGATAATCCTTACGTCGCCGCGAGTGTGGGCGATGAGACCCGCCTTCTGCAGCATCCCCGCGGCCACGGTAACGCTGGAACGGCGAGTTCCCAGCATCTGGGCGATCAGTTCCTGGGTCAAGGGCACCGAGTTCGATTCGATCCGGTCGGCGCTCATCAACAACCATCTCGCCAATCTTTCATTCACCTCATGCAGGCGATTGCAGGCGGCAATCTGTGTGACCTGCATGGCCATGATCTGCGAAAACTGCTGCAACTGGCGATCCAGTGTGGGGCACTGCCGCAGAAGCGCCACCAGCGTTTCGCCGTCGACGCGCAAGACCGAGCCTTCAATCTGCGCAATGGCGCGCGTGGGCGCGGTGCGAAATCCGGCCACCAGCGGCAATCCGATAAAGCCTTCCTTACCCACCAGACCGACTTCCACACTCTTTCCATCCGGGAAGACGCTTAGTATGGATACCAGGCCACTATTGGGGAAATAAGCCGACTTCAAAGTATCGCCGGGCTCATGCAGTACGTGGTGCATTCGCAAACGTACAAGCTCCAGTTTTGAGAACAGCAGCTCGCGTTCCCTTGGCGGCAGCCCGAGCAGGATCTCGTTGTGGATATGGTTGCCGTCGCCATCGGAGATCTGCGGGACCGAAGACACCCTCACAGGGGGACGAGCTTTGCTGGCCATAGGCGGCTCCTTGCACAGCGCAATGCTGTCAAATTTTCGCAAGGAACCGTCACCGGAAGGCGCAGCGGAAGAATGCTAGAAGAGACACTGTCAGACTACACTGTTTCCGCTCTTAAGAGTGTGCTATAGCGCACACTGAACCGTCCGCCGAGATGGTCAAAACAAGGGCTTTGACGAGATTTCTCGAAAGCTGAAAAACCGCCATCCGCCGAAAAAAGCTCACGGGACGACAGATGGCCGATATCCGCTAGATCCTAGGTCTCTGACCGCTTGTTTTTGTACCAAGGGAGGGTGCCCCAGGTCTCGATTTTGAGACCTGGGGGACTCCAACGCTTCAAGTGCAAATTCACGCGATCAGAGACCTAGCTTTCTAGTGCTCTGCCCGGATCGCCTCGACCGCATCGTGCAGCTCATGCTCCGCTGCCCGCAGATGCTCTTCCGCCTTCGCGCCATGCCCAGCCATATCGTAGTGGTTGGCTTCGCGCGCGTGGTCGAGCTCCTTGATCGCTTCCTGCACATGTTTATGAACCGCGTCCAGGTCGTGCCAGTCGCGAACCCTATCGGCAAGCGCGATCCCGGCGGCAAACGATAGACACATGGAAAGAACCGTAACTGCAATTGTCTTCTTCATAATTTTTCCTCTCCAAGCTGTTGGATTGAGTTGCCCGGACACCCACGAACAGACGCCATTCTCCCCGACCACAACCTTCCTGTCAAAACAATCCAGCACGTGCTCAGTGAAAACACGGGTTCATTCTCGTGACGCGCATCACAGCCTCTTGCCCGCCACTTCCGATACAGTATGCTCAAGCATGGGCGGATTTTCCATTCTCACCAATCGCAGACGCGCCGTGGTCGCGCTGGCGCATTCGGTCGTGTTCCTGCTGATTGCCGTGCGGCAGATGGTTGCCGCCAATCCCGCCGCTGGCATCTGGGCATCCTCCGCGGTATCGCGCGGCACTTGGATTCTCTGCGGAATCTTCACCATCGTGTCTTCGATTCTCCTGTGGCTCTTGCTCATTTCCCGCGGCTGGATGGAAAGATTCTATTTCGGATTCTGCGCCATCAGCGCCACATCGGGACTGGTCCGAACCGCCGCCGGCGACCAGGCGTTTCATGCCGGCCTCTACCTACGGGTGGTGATGCTGGTCAGCGCGGTGCTGGTGGGGCTGCTGATTGTGCGAGTACACTCGCGTGCGCATTCTCGCGTGCAGCCGGACTTGGCCGAAGAAAGTTCGTAGCTCCTTCCTCCCACAATGACGTTCTACCCTGAACGACTCGAGATGGAGTCAGCACCGGTCTCGCAGCCCCTTCTCGAAGAGCGCGAGAAGGGGCGCACCCGCAGTCGTCTCAGTCAACCGTCTAAAAACCTGCGTTATACTTCCGGCGTTGGGCGCACCCGGCCTCACGGATTCGATCAGGCAGATTGCGTTCAATGCTGTCCCACGCTCCAGATCCTGGCCCAAACGCCGGTGGAATCACCGAAATAACTATTGTTTTTACCGCAGCCGACGAGCAGATCGATGGTGTCTCCTGCGGAAAGCCGCAAGGTCTGGGGATTGAACGACAGCGGCCATTCGTAGCTGGTAATCGGCGCCTGCAGAAGCAGCCGTTTTGAGTTAACTACAACATAGGCGTAGGTGCTGGTGGGGTAGGCCCAATCCAAGCCGACGAACTTTACTCGCATCATGAAACTTCCCGATGACGGAGCGGTCCAGCGCGTGACGTTTAACTCACAGTTCGGCCCAGGACCCACGCCAAGATATGAGGTGGGAATGCACCACGTCGTTCCACAGATCTGCTTGTTTGTGTTGTTGCGCGACACGACTGGTGATGGCGTGGGGCAGCCCGGCGGTTCCGACCACACGCTGGTGCCTGGAGTGCAGGCGCCTCCAGTGCCTCCCCAAGTGTAAAGAGTGAACGGAGTTCCCCACGAAGTTATGTAACCATAGGACCAGACTCCGTTCGGGTTGGATTGGATGGTAAAGTCTTTCACGGCGTCGTAGGTTTGCGCTGGAGCAGCTTGCGAGATGACCAGCAGGATGATCGTGATAGCAAATGCTTTCAGCAGTTTCATCTGAGCTCTCCTTTTCTTTCGGCGGTGGTTCGGCCGGTACGTCATGCGCTAGCGGCGCTCAACGACCGAGACTTGCGTTATCAGGGGCTTGGTTGGTGAAGTTCTCCAGGCGTCTCAGGGGCGTGCGCCGACGTTCTGGAAATTGCTGTTGGGAGAGACGCCTGTTTATCTGTAACTCAAGAGCAGGGTGACTGTCTGTGATATTACTCACGGACTGTGGTGAGGTCCGGGCGGTTGCGGAAAAATGTTGGCCGCGCCGGCTCGGAACAGAATCGGAACCTGCGTCTTTCCGCCGCTTGCTACACCACAAAATACTTCGCCCCCGGATGATGCGCCACAATCGCCGACACGTTCATGGCGACCATGGATTGAGGGTCGCTGCGCCGGTACTCTCAAAGTCTCGGACGTTGCGCGTGACGATGGTCAGATCATGTGCGAGCGCGGTTGCCGCGATCAGTGAATCGACTGTGGGAAGCGGTCTTCCTCGCTGCACTCCTTGCGCCACGAGCGACGCCCAGCGGCGCGATACCTGACGATCTATGTAGAGGACGCGGCTAGAGAACCACATTTCCAGATCTTGCGTGAGCCATTGTTCAAGCTGGGCGCGGCGCTTGCCCTCGTCGAGCAATTCGATTCCCTTCTGGATTTCCGCCAAGGTGATGACGCTGACGTGTTGCAGTTCGCGCGCCGTGGTTTCCAACCACCGCTTGACGCCAGGGTTGGGACCTCCGGGACGGTTGTACTCCGACAAAACGTTGGTATCGATCGGGAAGCCGTTCATTCAAGTTCGGTAGGGCGGGGATAGTCTTGGGAACGCTCCAGGTTGAGGCCCGCCCCGGCAAACGGGGAGTTGAGCAGTAAGTCGGACAAATTCTTCGCCTTCACCGCGGACGGTGGAGAGGCGGGAACACCGGCTTCCCTGGTCACGATCTCCTGCAGGTAGTCGTCCAGCGATACGCCACGCTCACGCGCGCGGGCAGTTAGGCCCTTTTCGACTTCGGAATTCAGATTCAGCGTTACCGTCATGGGCGATCTCCTTGCCGCTAACTTCTATGCTGACCAGACGGACTACAAATGTCAAGGTAAGGTCCTACACTACAAAATACTTAGCCCCCGGATGATGGACCACAATCGCCGAGGTGCTTTGCTCCGGCTCCAGCAAGAAGCCGGTGGTCAGGCGGACGCCTACGTTCTCTTCGGGCTTTAGCAGCGCGAAGAGCTTGGTCTGATCCTCCAGGTGCGGGCACGCGGGATAGCCGAAGGAATAACGCGAGCCGCGATACTTTTGATGGAAGA
>Ga0326727_10005675_pt1 | contig 35269 bp, 33 predicted proteins | sample MB2enrmetagenome_FD_207643 | JGI IMG/M metagenome (GOLD analysis project Ga0326727, IMG submission 207643) | Lab enriched peat soil microbial communities from McLean, Ithaca, NY, United States - MB29MY | ecosystem: Environmental > Terrestrial > Soil > Wetlands > Peat | place: USA: New York...
ACATATCAGTTATTCCCGGGTGATGGTCTCATCCATGTTGAGCATCATGCTGGCGACGGTGGTCCACGCGGCGAGCTCGGCTTTATCGAGGTGGGGATCGGGCTTTGACTCTCCGACGGAGAGGAGTTTGGCGGCGGAGGATTCGTCTTTACGGTAGACGCCGAGTTCACGCTCGGCCAGATCGCGGAACACCTGACGTTCGCGCGGTTCCGGGCGGCGGGCGGTAGCCAGACGGAACCCGTAGTTGATGCGCGCCGCAGGGTCGCTCCCGGCTTCGAGGAGCATACGTTGGGCCAATGCCCGCGCGGCTTCCACGTAAGTGGGGTCGTTCAGCAGCACAAGGGATTGGAGAGGCGTGTTGGTACGGGAGCGCCGCGCGGTACACTTTTCGCGATCAGGCATGTCGAAGATGTTGAGCGATGCGGGCGCCACGGTGCGTTTCTCGAAAGTGTAAAGGCTGCGACGGTATAGGTCGGGTCCATGACCCTGCACATAGGCCTGGGCGGAATAGACGTCTCCGAACGCCAGTTCTTCCCAGAGCCCAGCGGGTTGATAGGGAAGCACGCTGGGTCCGCCGATTTGTTCCTGAAGCAAGCCACTTACAGCGAGTGCATTATCACGCACGAACTCGGCGGGTAGACGGAAGCGGGCGCCCCGGGCCAGCAGGCGATTGCGGGGGTCTTTTTCGAGTAACTCGGGGGTCACTCGCGAGCTTTGGCGGTAAGTGGCCGAAGTTACAATTAAGCGGGTCATGGCTTTCATATCCCACTTGGTGCGAATGAATTCGGTAGCCAGCCAGTCTAACAACTGAGGATGGCTGGGGGGATCTCCCTGAGATCCGAAATCCTCCGCAGTTTCGACTAACCCGATTCCAAAGTAAGTTTGCCAGAAGCGGTTCACGGCGACGCGCGCGGTCAGGGGATTCCTGGGGTCGACCATCCATCGCGCCAAGGTGAGGCGGTTGAGGGGCGCGTCTTTGGGAAGCGGCGGAAGAAAAGAGGGGACCGCAGGGGTGACCTTTTCCTTGGGATTGTCGTACATGCCGCGGCCCAGGATGAAAGTTTCGCGCGGTTTTTCCGCCTCACGCATCACCATGGTGGTGGGGATGGCCAGATTCAGGTCATGAAGGCGCGCTTTCAACCGGACATATTCAGCGTGATCGGATTGCAGCGCGGTGGGGGCGTCGTAAGTCAGGAAATAGTCGGTGATCTCCTGCTTTTGATCTTTGTCGCGCTTGGCCACCGGGGTGGCCAGGAGCTGCTTGATGCCTTCATGATGAGCGAGTTCATCGATTTCGTCAGGCTTTAACTCGCGGGCATAGATTCGAAAGTCGTCGATTCCGCCCTTGTAACCTTTGGATTTTGCGCCCACTACGATGGGTGCGGCGTCGATCGAGCCGGAGAAGCCGCCGGCTGTTACGGTCAGGTCAGCGGGCGTGGCGTTGACGAAGACGTGAACGCCCGAGGCTTTACCGGAGCCGTCATAATTCACGGTGAGGTGAGTCCACTCGTCCGTACGAACGAGGTGGGCGGTGCGTACTTCGATTCCGTTCAAGCGGATGATGAGGTGCGTGCCATAGCGAAGTTCCGGGACGACCACATACTCATCCATGGCCAGTTCCAAACCAGCTTTGCGGAAGATGGAAACTTCGCCATCCTTTTTCCCTTCGGGATCTATCCAGAGGGCCAGGGAAAATGGGCCATCGAGCTTGACGCCGTTCGCCAGGGAGACGACGCCATCCCCGTTGAAGTTGATGGCGCGGCCGACTGCGCCGCCGCCGAAGCCCGGGTCGCCGGCGATGATGCGTGCCGTTCGATAATTCCCTGAAGAATCGGAAAGGTTCCCGTCGAACTCATAGTGCGCAAGAAGGCCCGCTCGGGGAGCTTCGGGCAAATGATCGAGGGCTGATTTCTCCCACCCGGATACGAGAGGATTGATCCCCTTCTCGTCGAACTCAGGTTTGAGTTCTTTCAGGCGCGAGTTGACGCTCTCGAGTTCGGGACGCAAGTTGTCGGGAACCAGTTGAAGCACTGGCTCGGCATTGCCGAACCTGCCGTCAAGACCCTTGTCGGGGATGGTGTTGAAGAAGGCGTAGAAGCTGTAAAAGTCCTTTTGCCGGATGGGGTCGTACTTATGATCGTGGCAGCGCGCGCACCCCATGGTGACGCCGAGGAAAGTAGTGGCGGTGGTGTTGGCGCGATCCACCACATACTCGACCTGATACTCCTCGGGGATCGCACCGCCTTCGAAATTAATCATGTGGTTGCGATTGAAGCCAGTGGCGATCTTCTGCTCGGTGGTGGGGTTGGGGAGTAAATCGCCGGCGAGTTGATCGATGGTGAACTCGTCGTAAGGCATGTTGCGGTTGAAGGCGTTGATGACCCATTCGCGCCAGCGCCACATGTCGCGATGGCTGTCGATGTGATAGCCGTGCGTGTCGGAATAACGGGCGAGGTCGAGCCAGTCAACGGCCATGCGCTCGCCGTAGCGCGGCGAAGCGAGCAGGCGGTCCACTATCTTTTGATAGGCGCCGGGGGATTTATCCGCGAGGAACGCGTCGACTTCGGCGGGAGTTGGGGGCAGACCGGTAAGGTCGAGCGTGACGCGGCGGATGAGCGTGGCTTTGTCGGCTTCGGGCGATGGGGTGAGGTTTTCCTGTTCGAGGCGCGCGAGGACAAAACGGTCGATTTCGTTTTTCGGCCACTTCTTATTCTTTGTTGCCGGGGGATCGGGACGCTGCGGCGCCACCCAGGCCCAGTGAGTTTCCATCTTGGCGCCGTCATCGATCCAGTGCTTGATCAGATCCACTTGCGGTGGAGTGAGTTGACGCTGGGCGTAGGGCGGGGGCATGCGTGTCGCCTTCTGCTCGGCTGAGATGCGCTGGTAAAGCCGACTATGGGCGGAATCTCCGGGGGTGATGATTTTGTAAGCTTTGCGATCCTGGAGCAGGCCTTCGGGTGTGTCGAGTCGTAAGTTGGCTTTGCGCTGGGCTTCGTCGGGTCCGTGGCAGGCGAAACAGTTATCAGAAAGGATGGGTCGGATATCGCGGTCGAAGTCGATTTTGCCGGGCGTTGCCGCAGCGGCGAAGCGGGCGAGGGCGACCAGCGCTGCGACGGAAGCGAGCGAAAAGCGTCGACCATGCATATCGCGCCTTATTATATATCGCGCCTAATGAGGTAAATCTAATGAAGTAAATCCAATGACGTAAATAAGGTTCAGCGGCGGCTTAGGATTGCTGGGCGCGCAGGCCTGCGAGGCGAGCGGCTTCCCGGAGGGCGCTGATTTTCTTTTCAACGACGTGCCTTTGGGATTCGGTGAGGCCGGCGGACCCGAGCGCGTGGTTTACACCGGCTACAATCTCTTCCACATGGTCGTGCGTCTCCTTAGCCGAGGCGGGAGTGGAGCGTGCGCCGACGTTGGCGTTCAGCACAACAGCGAAACCCGCATCGAGTTTCTTTCGGATTAGTTCCGCGTAATCGGCCGCCGTAGCGGGAGGCGCAGGTTCGCTTTTGGGTTGTTTGGTTTTCATCACTTTGGACCGCCACTAAGTTGGGCGCTGTGTTGCACGTTCACCAACGTCATTGTCTATTATGTCAAAACGAAGCGGATGATTTGTTGCGGCGGAGACATAAGTACGGGCGCGTGTCAAGGTAATTGAAAGGTGCTATACTTATAACTCCCGGTCGGGCAGTTTTGGCGCCAGATGGACGCCGACCCTCCTCTACCAGTATTCTCGCGCAGTTTGGTCTAAGGGAGTTTCAATGTGGCTCGATAAAGAGGGATGGCAGGATCCGAGTGGATCCGCGAGATCCGCTCCAGCTCGCGAAGTAATCTCCAGAGAAGCGCTGGCCAAGGAAATCGGTGACAAATTGAATGCTGAATTCGACCGCGTGGCGCGATCGGTTCAGGAAGGTTCAAGCAAATTCCGTGGTTTGGATCCGGGTGAAATTACCAAGCTGATTGCGATTCTGGAAGAAAAACGTGCGGCCGTGTTTGCGGAACAGCATTCCTCCGGTTTCGCCGAGCGCTTTATCGAACAGTGGCAGCATGGAATGCATCGAGTGCAAACCATGTTCGGCGCGGATGATCGCGTGAAGGCGATTTGCGATGCGCGGTCGGCACGGCGGCGGGTTCCGGAACCAGGGCCGGTGCGGTATCTCGGATTTGATGACGGGGGCGGTCACAGGACATACAAGTTCGCCCGGCTGCCACCAGCGGATGATGCCAAGACCTACGCGGTTCGGGTGCCTCAGACGTTGTTAGCTGAACACAATTTGTCGCTGCAGGATGGCCCGGCTTTTTGTGTGGCGATCATGGCGGCGAACCCGGAACCCGCGGACTATACCGCAACGCAGGAAGATGCGAAACGATTTCTGGCGACGCTTCCAGTGAAAGCGATTCGCAAGCCGTGGAAGCGTCCGCGGACCGCCGAAACAGTACCAAATGGCACGGTTTGATCTTGTTTGACATTTCCGTGGAGCAGGAATTTGAACGATTTTTCGTGCTACACTGACAGTGTCTTTGCCCGCAATTAGTATCCAAGTGCCCTCAGGCCGCCCCAACTTCTCGCCATTCTGTTTGGCTTTGATCCAAGAGCCGTCCGACAGAGACAAATCCAATCCAAGAGTACCTAAATGACAAATATTTTCGTCGGAAACCTCAGTTTCCAGACTAACCAGGACGACCTGATGCAGGCGTTCTCACAATATGGCAATGTAGAGCGCGTGAACATCGTTACGGATCGCGATTCCGGACAACCCCGCGGCTTTGCTTTCGTTGAAATGACCGAGCGGCGGGATGCGGAGAACGCAATCTCACATCTGAATGGCACGGAACTGAACGGCCGTGCGATGAACGTGAACGAAGCGCGTCCTAAGCCGGAAGGCGGACGCAGCGGTGGTTTTGGCGGCAATCGCAGCGGTGGCGGCGGTGGTGCGGGCGGGGGCGGGAATCGTAGCCGGCAACGCTGGTAGTTGGTTTCGCTTAAAGCAAGGTTTCAAGGGTCGCCGATTGAGGAATCGGCGACCCTTTTCAATTGGTGCTATGAATTGCTTCGCCGTAGCCTCGCTCGAATAGGCAGAATTCAGCGCCCATGTCGAGGTAGGCCATAGACGGTGCAGCTACGCCCATTGCCTGAGCCGCCGTGTATACCTCGGCCGCACTGGGACCCGGGTGCGGTCCTCACGCGAGTTTTCGCCGAGCGCCAGGTGGAAGGCAGCATCTGGCTGTTTAGCGCCCCAGTTGCTCAGTAGCGGGTCAAATTGAGAGGACCCACTACCTTTTGTTCCTATATCGCGCCGTTTTTTAGGCTTTCCGCGACGTGGTCCGCGGTGCGAGCCGCGAGCGCCATCATGGTGAGGGTGGGGTTCTTCTCCGACGCGGATGGGAACACGCTGCCATCCACCACATAAAGATTCTTCACGTCATGGGTGCGGCAGTTCGAGTTGACCACGGACGTCTTGGGATCACTTCCCATACGCGCGCCGCCTAGTTCGTGATTCGGCGCGGGCTCGGACGCCACGGATAGAATCTCGGCTCCCGAGGCCTTCAGAATGTCGGTGGCCCAGCGGCTCATATCGGCGAATATTTTGCGGTCATTCTCGCCCCACACCAGGCGCCTTCTGGCGGACGGCAGACCATAGGGATCGACCGCGGTGTGGTCCAGGTCGATGAAGGACAGCGGGTTCGGAAGCATTTCGCCATAGGGCGACATCACGACGAAGGCAGGATAGCGCGCCTTTACCGCTCTTTTGTACGAGGCACCAAAACCGCCGATGCCGCGCGCCCACCCTACCGACCGGCGGTTCTGATAATTGAACTGCATGGCAAAACTGCGAGCGTAATCGCGCGGTCGATTGTGCATGAAGGAAGGGACATAGGCGTGATCCAGGAACCCTTCATCGTTCACCGGCGGGCGGCCAATCAGATCGGTCAGAAACGCTTGCACTCCGCCGGTGAAGTGAGGGATAAAGTTCTTGCCCAGTTGGCCGCTTGAATTGGCCAGGCCTTGGGGATACAGCCGCGACTTCGACATCATCAAAAGCGCCACGCTCTGGACGCACGCACAGCAAACGATGACACACCGCGCGCGCACTTCCCCTTCCGCCCTGGTCTCGCGGTTTAGGTAGCGCACTCCAGTGACCCGGTTCTCTGTCGAAACCACCACTTCGCGAGCTATGGAGTCATGCAGAATCCGCAACTTGCCGGTGGTGAGAGCCGGCTTCATATACGCGTCGAAAGAATTGAACTTGGCGGCCACGTCGCAACCGGCCATGCAGTTTCCGCAGTAATGGCAGGGTGGGCGTCCGTTGCCTGCAACGGTGCGGGTAGCTTTGCGGACCTGGATCACCTTGACGCCCAGCTTCTCGGCGCCGCGCCGGATCAGGACATCACTGCACTTGAACGGCACGGGAGGAAGAAAGATGCCGTCGGGCAGATCTTCCAGGCCATCGCGGTTGCCGCAAACGCCAACTTCCCGTTCCACGCGGTCGTAGTAGGGGGCAAGGTCGGCGTAGTCGATGGGCCAATCCTCACCGGCGCCATCGTGCCGGCGGCCTTTGAAATCTCGCTGGCTCAGGCGCCAGGCCACAGCATTCCACAGGAGGCTCTTACCTCCCACTCCGCGGGAACGTTCGGAATCGAACCCGGCGACACCCGGCCGCATCGTGGGAATTGAGCGATTGGCAAAATCGAACGGCATGGCGTGCGTGTTGAAGGCGGTGTGGGTATCGATTTTGGGGCCGCCTTCGAGAACGGTCACCGTGACTCCGCGACGCGCCAGGTGTGCGGCGAGCGTTCCGCCGGAGGCGCCCGAACCAACGATTACGACATCGTCCATATCTTGATGTGGCCCTTTCCCCAGACCGTCTGGCGTCCCACGCCGGTCCATTGGGCCGCTTGGAGCCACGGCCAAAATTCGGCGAGGTTGCCTGAGTATATCGCTTGACCAGTGAAGCCGCCGATGCCGTGTTTCTGTCCCGTGCGGGAGCTGCGCCGCGTTCGCTCGACTTGGTTAAGGTTGCAGCTCTCCATAACTACGTGGCGCGCGCTCTCCCCCAATGCGGTGAAATCCGCTTCGACCGGACCGCCGCCATATAGCGCCCGCAGCGTTGCTACCCGATCTCTTGCCCGCGCGAATAATGGGGAGAAATCAGGCTGCTCCACTAATGCACCGCCGGCTTTCAGCTCCGTCGGGGTAATGAAATCGACCCGAATCCGCGAGAGCGGCGGGGGCGTGGCGCCGAGGTCGACCGAAAGCTTGCTTACTTCGATGTTCTCCATCATGGCCCATGGCATGTGCGCGAGTGCAGACCTGAGCCAATCTATCGCCTGAGACGCCATTGCGCCTGTTTCAAAAAGGTGCAGGTCGAATTGAAATCCCTGGCCCGCAGGGACGCGCGTCTCATCCAGATGAGAAGCGCGGAGGACAAAAGGGCGCGGCCAATCCACCAGACCGCTGGGGCCGTGGTCTCCCTTCGGGGGCTGGAAAAGGCGCGAGTAGGCGGTTTCGCCGGCAATGCGGCGTAGATTCCAGCCAAGCGCTCCCCGGATGGTATTTGCGGCTCCAGCGGAGCCAAATGAGACGGTATTTAGCGCCCGAAACCGGCAGTGTAATTGTTGCACGAAAAATGATGCTTGCAATAACGCCTCAGTTCAGGCAAGCTGAAAGGTTTTCCGTCATAACTAAATGCTTGTCCGCGTTCTGCATCACGATCATTGCTTCGACGGCGCAGCTTCCGCCGCATTCTTCAGCCGCTTCGTCGAAACGGCCTTCTATCCCGGCGCGGAATTCCGTTTCACCGGAATGATACACCAAGCCCGCCAAACCTTTCCGGATGAACTCTTCGATGGCGATCAAAACGCGATCGTGGATTTCAAATACTCCAGCCATCCGCAGTTGGATTGGTGGTTCGACCATCACCAAAGCGCATTCCTGACTCCGGAAGACGCGGAGCATTTCTCGCGCGACCGCAGCGGCAAGAAACTCTACGACCCCACTTACCGATCATGCACTAAGTTCATCTGCGAGATCGCGCGCGACAGGTTCGGTTTCACGGCTCCGGATCTGGACGAGCTAGTGAAGTGGGCGGATATTGTGGATGGCGCGTTGTACGAAGACGCGAAGACGGCCGTCGAGATGCCCGCGCCGGCCATGAAACTCACCCTGGTGATTGAAAACACCAAAGGTCATGAAATGGTGACGAGTATTATTGGGTGGATGCGGGAACGGACGCTCGCAGAAATCGTGGAGCTACCCGAAGTGCAGGAGACCTTCCAGCCGATCTACGAGAAGCATTTGCAGAGCGTGGATATGATTCGCGAGCGCGCGCACCAGGACGACGGGGTGGTGTCGTTCGACCTTACGGGTTACGACATCGGCGGCTATAACAAGTTCATTCCGTATTATTTGTTTCCGAGCAGCAGTTATACGGTTTCCGTTCTCAATACGCCGCTGCGGACCAAAATCAGCGTTGGATCGAATCCCTGGTCGCCGAAGGAGATTCGTCATAATCTGGCGACGATTTGTGAACGGTATGGCGGCGGCGGGCATTCGAAGGTGGGCGCGATTAGTTTGGAACCGGGAGCGATTGATAAGGCGCGGCAGGTGGCGAGCGAGATTGCCGGGTTGTTGAAGGATTAATTTGGGCACCGCGAATACCATATCCTCGAGGCGAAGCCGGACGGCCGGGACACCTTGGTTCGGGATATCATGCTAGCCCCTGGGGAATCGACAGAAGCTCCTGCCAGACGGTCTGAATGGTCGAATCGCGGATCTTTCCGTCGCGGCTCAGGACCGGCACTCCATGGAGTTTGGCTGTAGCGGCGATGATGCGGTCGGGGAGATCGGGAATATCATCTCGTCGGATCTGACGCATCTCCAGAACAACCCGGCCGTTGAAATAGCGGCAAGAACATCGTCCAACGCTCCCGCCGGGATGCGGCGTTTCTCGATGAGGTAGACCATCTCCACGAGGCTAATGGACGAGATGCCGACGTGGTCCCCATTGGCTATGACTTCCTCGATGAGCGCAGAGGCCGAACGCCCCAGTCGCGCGTCAGAGTACAGGTATCCAAATCGCTGCATGGGTGTCCGCTATGGCGGCTATCATCAGAAATCATCACGAGCGAAGTTCGCAAACAACTCCGATCGGTTCTCATCGATCGCACGGGCGACCGCAAGCAGGCGGGCTTCTTCCCGGGGCGAGGACTGAAGATTTCACACAGCACCGGAGCCCTTCGAGCAGGTTCGCGACTAAAGATTTCCGCCACCGGTCCGATAACTCGGTAGGTGCACGAAAAAAGCGTGACCATCGCCGTGGTCGCACCGCAGGAGCCCTTCGAGTTTTTCAGCGATTTCTGGGAGGGAGTGTGGAGCGCGGCGTATGAACTTGCCCCGCTGGGAGTGCAGGTAAATAACATTCTGATAGAGACCCTGGACGCTGGGCTGCAGGCGCAGTCTCTTGAGGAATTGTTGCGGGCGGTGCCGGACGTCATTGTTCTCTTGCCGGTGGAATCGCAGCAATTCGACGCATTAATCGAGCGCCACGCGCAGCGGGGAGTTCCCGTAGTCACCGTTTTCAACGATGCCCCGCGCAGCCGCCGGGCGTTGTTTGTCGGCCCTGACTACCGGGTTGCCGGACGGCTGGCAGGGCAGATGCTGGGGAGTGTCATTCCGCAGCGGAGCCGCATCGCTGCATTGACGGGCTCTCGAACCAGCGCGCATCTCGGCCAGCAGTATGAGGGTTTTCGAGAAGCGCTGGGCACAGGTGGGTCGGAGTTCATCCTGACCGAGTATGAAACGGCGGAAGACCTTCTGGCAGGCGATTTTTCGTATGGCGGACTCTACGCCGGGTGCGGCGAATCGCCTCTACTGGATGAGGTTCTAAAACTAGTGAGGAAGCCGGCTCGGGCGGTTACTTTCGGTCTCACGGATATTTCAAAACCGTATCTTGAATCGGGCGCGCTCTGTGCGGTGATTGATTCCAGCCGGTATTATCAGGGCTATCTCGCGGTGCAGAAAGCGTACGAATGCGTGCGCGCGCAGTCGATCGAATCCCGATGGGTTTCCATTCCGTCGGCGGTCATGCTGCCTGCCCACGTGAGCGCCGAAGGGCTGCGATCGTCGATGTATGTGGTGATGGAAACGGTTCTCCGGCAGAGGACTGCCCAACTACGCAACTACAAGCAGGAACTCGACCTGGTGAACGCCCGCCTGATGCGGACCGGGGAAATCGATGCGTTATCGGGTTTGCTGAATCTTCGGAAGTTTGAAGAAGTACTAGGTCAGGCGTTCGCCGGAACGGGTGACCGCAACACAACGATTGCACTGCTGGTCTTCGCTCTAGACGACGCGCCGGGGATAGCGGGCCTTTTAGGGCAGGCCGCGGCTGACCAGGCGATTCAGTCGATCGCCGGAGCGTTACGTGCAGCCTGCAGACCAGACGACATTGTGGGGCGCACCGGGGACGCGGAGTTCGCCGTGATGCTAAAAGGGCCGCTATCTGTTGCGCAAGCACTGGCAGACCGGATACTCAATTGTGTGAGCGAGGTTCGGATGGCTGCCGACCCAGAGTATGTTTTGTCGGTCAGTTTTGCGATGGTTTGGACGCCGATGCACGGACGCACCGGCGGCGAGCTCAAAACCGCCGCCCAGTCCATTCTTCGCAAAGCGGAGGGTTTTCAGGCTTTGCGAAAGGCCGGTTAAGCTTACGCCGCTTTGGCCGGCTCGCGATCTACCGGGTTGGGCGGCAACTGGGCAACCTTGACCGATTTCGCCAAACCGAGCGCACGGAGGCATCGAATTCCAATCCATGTCATGTCAAGTTCGTACCAGGCCAGGCCATGACGGGCGGAGGTGGGGTGCGCGTGGTGATTGTTGTGCCAGCCCTCGCCGAAGCTGAGTAACGCGACAAACCAGTTGTTGCGTGAATCGTCTCTGGTGGCGAACCGCCGCTCTCCCCAAAGGTGTGTAGCGGAGTTTACCAGCCACGTCGCGTGCAGTCCCATGGTGACTCGGAAAAACAGCCCCCAGAGCAGGAACGGCAAGCCGCCCCACGCATAAAGACCAATCCCGACCAACAGGAGCGGCACATAGTGATACTTGGAGAGTAAGACGAGGAAGCGGTCTTTGGTGAGGTCGGGAGCGTACTTCGCACAGACCTCGGAATCGTAATTGGTGGCGTCGCCCACCAGCATCCAGACGATATGCGACCACCATTTCCCATCGCGTGGAGTATGCGGGTCACCATCTTTGTCGGAATACTGATGGTGCACACGATGAGTTGCCACCCAGAAGGTGGGTCCGCCTTCCAGGGCCAACGTTCCGCAAATTGCGAGGAAATATTCGATGACCTTGGGAACCTTATAGGATCTGTGCGTCAGCAGACGGTGGTACCCCATCCCGATTCCCAGGCTGAGTGAAACCCAATATAAGCCTAAGGCGACAAAAAAAGCAGGCCACGTGAAAAAGAAGAGAGCCGCTATCGCACCAATGTGGAAGACGGCAAAGGCAATGGCGGAACTCCAGTTCACGCCATCCCGATTCACAATCGGAGCGGCTTTCGTCACTGGACTTTCATCAGAAACAGGGGCATCGAGCACAGGGGTCATGGGGGCTATCCTCACACTACCCACTTTCGAGAAGCCCGTGCGTAATAGTTCTGTACTTTTGAAATGAAACCGAAAAAAAGCTCTTATTTTACGACGAAATTGACCAGGCGATCTATTACCGCGATGACCTTCACCATGGTTTTCCCTAATAGCAAGGGCGCAATTTTCTCATGCTCAGCGGCAATGGCCCTGAGTTCATCTTCGGGTGTTCCATGGGGAACGGTCATGCGTCCGCGGAGTTTGCCATTCACTTGCAGAACAATCTCCGCTCCGGTATCCCTGGCCCGATCGACATCGTACCGCGGCCAGGGTTGCTTGAACACGGGGCCTTCGAAGCCCTGCTCCGTCCAAAGCTCCTGCGCCAGATAGGGCGCGAAGGGCGCCAACATCAAAGTCAGGATTCGAAGGGTTTCGCGCTTCGCGGATGCTGAGATCAAGGCCTCCTGAGCATGCAGTTCGTTGAGCAGTTCCATAACGGCGGCAATGGAAGTGTTGAAATGCCAGCGCGATTCGAAGTCTTCGGTGATCTTTTTCAACGTCTGATGGAGTTTGCGCAGAACGGCGTCGTCGGCCTCGCCGGTTCCAATTGCTCCGACATTTCGCGTGACGAACCGATACACGCGGCCGACGAAGCGAACAATTCCTTCAATGCCGGATTTGGTCCAATCGACTTCCTTTTCAGGCGGGCCCGCGAACAGGACGAACATGCGGGACGCGTCGGCACCGTATTCTTCGGCGACCTCATCGGCGCCGATCACGTTGCCCCTCGATTTGGACATTTTGGCGCCCTCGCGGATGACCATGCCCTGGGTGAAGAGCTTGCGCACCGGCTCGTTATTTTTCGTCAGACCCAGATCGCGCATTACCTTGGTCCAGAAACGCGAATAGATTAAATGCAGAATGGCGTGTTCTACGCCGCCGATATATTGATCGATGGGGAACCAATAGGCGATCTTTTCGGGATCGAAGGGCAATGAAGCGTTGTGCGGGTCGCAATAGCGGTAGAAATACCAGGACGAATCGACGAACGTGTCCATGGTGTCGGTTTCACGACGGGCGGGACCGCCGCACACGGGGCATTTCACGTGCAGGAATTCGTTCGCGGTGACCAGGGGCGACTGGCCTTCGCCGGTCATATGGACATTGGCTGGGAGTAGCACCGGCAGTTCGGATTCGGGCACAGGGACGATGCCGTGTTCCGGACAATGAATGACCGGGATGGGCGTGCCCCAGTAGCGCTGCCGTGAGATGCCCCAGTCCTTGAGACGGAAGGTAATGGCGGGCTCGCCGAACCCTTCCTGCTGGGCACGAGCGGTCATTCTGCGGCGGGCTTCCTGGCTTGCGAGACCCGAATACGGCCCTGAGTTTTCCACGATGCCGTCAATTTCCAGCGCGATATGCTGATGCTCCAGCGCTCCTTCGCCGTGCGCGCTAATGACCGCGCGAATCGGCAGGCCATACTTCACGCAGAATTCAAAGTCGCGTTGATCGTGCGCAGGCACGGCCATGATGGCGCCCGTTCCATATCCGGTGAGAACGAAGTTGCCGACCCATACGGGGAGCCGTTCGCAGCTAAAGGGGTTGCGCGCTTCGAGACCGGTGAAGAAGCCTTCCTTCTCAAAATCGCCAGGACCTTGGGCGGCGCGCGCGTCCACCATGGCTTTGGCGCGGGCCTGTGCGGTGGGGTCCAGAAGTTCAGCGACGAGCGGATGCTCCGGGGCCAGGATCAGGCAAGTTGCGCCGTAGATGGTATCGATGCGCGTGGTGAAGACGCGAATGTTTTTACCGTCCGAGAGTTGGAAATCAACTTCCGCGCCTTCCGAGCGCCCGATCCAGTTGCGTTGCATGGTGAGGACGCGGTCTGGCCAATTGCCCTCCAGTTCACGCATGTCGTCCAGCAACTGATCCGCGTATTTGGTGGCGCGCAGAAACCATTGCTCCAGGGCGCGCTGTTCAACGGGAGTTGTTTCGTGCCGCCAGCAGCAGCCATCCACCACCTGTTCATTGGCCAGAACGGTGCAGCAGATGGGGCACCAGTTCACCAGTGCTTTCTTGCGGTAAGCGATGCCGCGCTCCAGCATCTTGAGAAAGAACCACTGGTTCCACCGGTAGTAGTCGGGCTCGCAGGTGGTTACCTCGCGAGACCAGTCATAGGAGAAGGCGAAACGCCGATGCGTGCGTTTCATTCTGGCTATGTTGTTGAGGGTCCACTCGCGTGGCGGACGCTGGTTGGCAATAGCGGCGTTCTCCGCCGGCAGTCCAAACGCATCCCAGCCCATGGGATGCAGTACGTTGTAGCCGCGCATCCACATGAATCGCGCCAGTGCATCGCCGATGGCGTAATTGCGGATATGGCCGATGTGCAGGGCGCCCGAGGGATAGGGAAGCATTTCGAGCACGTAGTACTTCGGCTTGGCGGAGTTCTCTTCAGCGCGATAGAGAAGGTCTCCATCCGCGTCCCACGCCGCTGCCCACTTATGCTCGATCTCCCGGAAGTCGTATGCCTTTTCAGCCATCGCGTGCTTTGCTTGCCTTTCGTCGCCCCGGCACATCTGGAATGCCTGTCCCTAGCTTCGCAAACTCGTTCGATGCCGTTGCGGTCTTCGGCGGCGAAACTCTGTGAGAATCAGGTGGAAGCCCGAAAATGATTCCAGCATCAATCTTTTGAACTTAGTCCATCTGAGAAACTCCAGTTGGTCGAAGACCTGTGGGATGACCTGGCGGCAGAGTCTGAGGCGGTACCGATCCTGGATTGGCAAAAGCAGGAACTGGCACGAAGGAAAGCGAATCTGCTTAATAATCCTGCTTCGGGCGTGAAATGGGACGACGTGAAACGGAACGTGCGCGCCCACTATGCCCGTTGAGCTTCTGTTCGCTTCGGGGGCCGAGTCGGATATTGTGGAAGCCGGCTGTTGGTAAGAGGGGCGTAGAGCCGGACTTGGAGACGAGTTTTTGAGCTCAGTGGATCGTTGCCTGGCACGTATCAGTCGCTGGCCGAGATGTATCCTGTTGTTCACGAGGATTACCGACGAGCCCTGGTTCGTCGCTTTCCCTATGCAGTTTTCTACCAGCGATATGAAACCACGGCATGGATTTTAGCTGTATTTCATACCTCCCGCGATCCGAACAAATGGCGCCAGCGGCTTTCCTAGCGTTTATTGCGCTTCGTCCCTGCGAGTGGACTTCTCCTCAGGCGCGCGCGTTTCTCCAGTGGACCCAGCGGCCGTGTATTCCTGGTAATCGGGCGTTGCGTTATCTACTCCCGCAGTACCGCACCCAAAAAGCACCGTCGAGAGCAGGTGGGTAACGCCACGCCCTGAAACCCAGCGCCGCGATACAATTGCGGCATCATGGATTCCGAACTGGGCTGGAAAGAAGCTATCGCTGAAGTGCTGAAGGCCGAGGGAGTCCCAATGCACTATGCCGACATCGCTGAACAGATCTTTGAGCGCGGTTTGCGCACTGAATCCACGGCAACTCCGGCGAACACTGTGGTGTCCATCATAGCGACTTCCTTGAAAAGCGAACGCGAAGCTTCTCCTTTCGTTAGGGTTAGTCGTGGGGTCTATGCTCTCCGGGCGTTCCAGCAGGCGCCCCCTGTCGCGGAATCCGAAATTGAACAGGCAGAATCCGAGTTTACCGGTCTGATTAACGCATTTGGCATGTTTTGGGACCGATCGCGAGTACGTTGGGAGAGCGAACCTCGCATACTCGGACAACAGCAGGCCGGCGCAAAGCCTGTCGACTTCTGCGGTCAAAAGGGCGTATACCTCCTCCATGACTCTCAGGGTGTCGTATATGTTGGCCGAACCACAGATCAGAGCATGGGGAAACGGCTTCAGCAGCATACATCTGACCGCCTAACCGGCCGGTGGACGAGGTTTTCGTGGTTTGGGCTCTACCCAGTTGAGCCGGACGGGACGCTCAAGACATCCGCGGATTTTTCCAGCGTACCCATTAACATCGTGATCGCGACCATGGAAGCCGTCCTGATAGAGGGACTCGAACCCAGGCAGAACCGCAAACGCGGCGATGATTTCAAGGCTATAGAATTTCTTCAAGTAGAGGATCCAAAGCTGGAAATGAACCGAAAGCTGGCCGTCATGCAGGAGCTGGCGTCGCAGCTGAAGTCAGATTGAAATCTGGCAGCCAAACTCATGCTCGACGGCACGAAACCCCGCGCCGCAGGCCCAATTGATTCCCCCCGGGGGCGTGGCTGTACGTCTTCGGAGCCGCGCAAGCGTTTCTACCTCGCAAGCCTTTCAGAACTAATTTACATGAGCTTCATTATCGGAAGGTTGGGTGTTTCCCCCTGCGCGTTTTAATGACAACCCTTGAAATCTGGCTTTAACGCCGATGGGACTCGGTGTCGATGAAAGCCGCGTAAGGGGACTCGCGGCGCGTCATAAGCACGCCAGGATAGAGCGTGAGCGGGTGCAACAGGGTCTGATTACGAGTATTTCCCTGACTGAGAATTCGGTTGCCGCTGCCCATTCCTTGACGATCCCTTCCTTTGTTCTCCATTAAGTCACTGACGACCGATTCACCGGCGGGCAGTCGGTGCGGGCGTCACGACGGGACCTCCGGAAATGGCTGAGGGACTACGGAGTCCAGCTTGCTCCGCTTGCCTCTGTGGCTCGCGGCCAGTCTCCTTAGAGCCTCCAGATTACGGTGATCGTCGCCTTCTTCATCCACCGGCGTTTCCAGGATAAAGGGTTTGTGTCGAAGCTTAGGGTGCTTGAGGATCCGGCCGAAGCCTTCCTCGCCAATTTGTCCGTGCCCGATGTTGGCATGCCGGTCGAGCCGAGATCCCAGCGCTCCCTTGGAATCGTTCGCGTGAATTACGTGGACGTGTTCCAGACCAAGTGTTGAGTCTGCCTCCTGCAGCGTTTTCGTAAGTCCGAGCGCACTCGAAATGTCAAACCCGGAGGCGAACAGATGGCAGGTGTCCAGGCAGTAGCCGATCGGAACGTCGTTCAACTGGACCAGGAGATCCCGCATGGCGCGCAGTTCGGAAAACTTCCCACCCAGTTGCGCTCCGGCTCCGACGGTGTTCTCGATCAGAACTGTGAGTCCAGCGAGGTCGAGGCCCTGGGCGGCTTCATTCAATCCCAGAACGAACGCGGCAATGCCCTCTTCAGCCGTCCAGAGTTTGTAGTTGCCGGGGTGGGTGACGAGGTATTCGGCTCCGATTTTAGCGGCGCGTTCCAGTTCGCCTCGAAACGCGCGAATGGAATTGTGCCGGATTACAGGGTCGAGCGACGCCAGGTTGATCAAATAGTTCACGTGGATGGCGAGGGGTTTCAGGTCAAACCGCCGGCGCGCCTCCTGAAATCGCCGGACGTCGTCAGGATCCAGAGGATTGGCACGCCATTGTCGCGGGCTGGCGGAGAAGATCTGAAACGTGTTTGCGCGCAGCTCATGAGCCCGTAGCGCGGCCTTTTCAAGAGAACCGGCACGCGATGTGTGAATTCCAATACGAATATGCACCATCCTGAGAAATGAGGATTAGCGGAACTGTACCAGATCGTTCTGATTGATATCTGGTTGCAAGCGAGTTTTGCTAAACTTAACTACACAAAGGGGCTTAGCGATACGCTCGCCATCTTCACGAATGCGATTTTCTTTACAACGGACGCTCATCGCCGCTGCAATCTGCACGATTGCGCCGTCGTGCGCACGAGCGGCCAGTGGGCGGTGGATTCCTACGGGCCCGTTTGGGGGCAATGCCGAAGCAATCGCCGTGAGCCCGGCAGATCCCTCAATCCTAATTGCCGGCACGAAGAACGCAAACCTGTTTTTATCAAAGGATGGGGGCGAAAAGTGGCAATCCATCGCGTTTCCGCGGCAGTATTCGGCCATGCTGCATATGCTGGTGATGGACCCCTCGGACGCGGCGGTGATCTATGCGACCGTGGCGGATGGCGCCCTTCCCGGTTTATATCGCACCCGGAACACGGGGAAAACCTGGGAACCAGTGAAGGGCTTGGGCGGGGCTGAAGTGTATTCGCTGGCAATCTGGCCGAAGGACTCACAGGTAATGGCGGTTGGAATGCGCGACGGGGTGCGCCTGACGCGTGACGGCGGCGCCACGTGGGAACCGATTTCGCCGGCCGGGAACATTGAATTGCAGCCCGTGGTTTCCGTGGCGTTTGACCCCCGAAACAGTGATGTGATCTACGCCGGCACGCCGCGTCTCCCTTGGAAAACGTCCGATGGTGGGGCGAACTGGACGCTGATCGCAGAGGGCATGTCAACCGATTCGGACATCATTACGTTGCGTGTGGATCCGACTAAGCCTTCGCGTGTGTTCATCGGCGCATGCAGCGGCTTCTGGCGCAGCACGAACGCGGGCGCGCTTTGGTCGAAGATGAGCGGGATACCGTTCACGTCGCGGCGCACTTACGCTTTTGCCCAAGACCCCCAGCATCCGGAAGTGATTTTCGCCGGAACCAGCCGCGGCTTATACCGCACGCTCGATGGCGGCGCGGAATGGAAGAACATCGCCGCGAATGAGATCAAGGGCCTGGCCATCGCGAACGGGACGCTTTATGTGGCGTCGGCTGACAGTGGATTGTTCAAGAGCACGGACCGGGGCGAGACGCTAAGGCCTATCAACGAGGGGTTCACCAGCAGGAACTTTGCCCCCGTCACGGAAGCGGCCGAGCACGTCTATACCGGAACGAACGCAGAAGTGGATGCAGGTTCCGTTTTTCGAAGCTCCGATGGTGGGCTGCACTGGGAGAAGATCACGGATCCAGCGGCGCTTGGATTCGGAAATATCATCGCGGTTGCCCGGACGGGCGCGGGAACCTTGCTGGCCGCCACTTCGACTGGGTTGTACCGTTCCTCCGACGGCGGCGTCGAATGGACCAAAACGGCAATAGAAGCGAAGGCGGCGCCCCAAGTAGTGGTGAAGCCCGGACGTAGCACCAGGGTGATCAAGCGGGAAGTCGCAGCCCCGGTCCCATTAAACCCTCTTCATCTGACTTCTCTCTGTGCGCTCAATAATGCGATTATGGCGGGTACGGAAGCAGGTTTGTACCGGAGTTCCGACGAGGGCTTGACCTGGTCGCTGGTGGCGGCGGACGGAGTCCCGATCATCAGCCTCCTGTCGGCGCGCGAAGCTTTGGCGTTGACGGCGGGCCGATTGTTGGTTTCGCAAGACGACGGTGCGACATGGACACCGCGCCATTTACCGTTTTTTAGCGATGTCTATGGCGTGGCGGCCTCGGGTAAAGTGATCCTTGCAGGGACATCGAGAGGCGTCTTCCGCAGTGAGGATGGCGCTATGACCTGGCAGGCCGCGGAATCCGGATTGCCTATCGCCAGTGTTACGTCGGTGACGATGGATCGAGGCGACTCGAACCTGGCGTTTGCATTTGAATTTGGAAACTTTTACGAATCGCGAGATGGGGGTAAGACCTGGCGGCGTTCCGAGGAGGAAGGTTTGGGCGGCGCCTTTGTTCGTAATCTCGCGATCACTTCACAGGGGCCGCGGCACTTACTTGCGGTCACGGCAACACGTGGGATTTTTGTCCGGGAACTGGATGGAGAGAGATTGACCAGTTCAGAGTTTCCGGAAGTTGATTTAAGAAAGGACCGATATGTTGAAAACCAGCAGAACGACAAAACGCCTGCTTTTTAGTCTTCTCGGAGCCAGTCTGGCGCTGGCAGGTACGGCATTTGCACAAGACTCTTCGACTCAGCAGTCTACTACCACCGTCGATCTTCCACCACCCGGCACCTCGACGTTTGAATTGCCGCGCGCGCAGGATTATGAGGTCGGCATTTTTGCGGGGGCGAGCTTCTGGAAACGGCACGATGATACCTTGCAGACCGGGTTGGCCGACAGTGGCCTTCTCGGCATTTATGTCGCCGAGAACTTTGCCAAGTATGTGGGCACGGAGCAAAGCCTGACTTACTCGCAGAACGCGCTTCAGTTCCAGCAGTCCTTCGGCGGCACGTTGCAGAACTTTAAAATTGCGCAAAGGCTGTGGCAGTTCCAGGAGAGTTTGCTCGTTTATTTCAAGCCGAAGCGATCGATGGTGCGGCCTTATGTAAAGGCAGGCATCGGGATGATTTCCTATCGCCCGACGGACGATGCGGTGGCGATCCTGATCAACCCGACGAACGTGGGTCTGGGAGCGGCGGGCATTCAGTCCGACACGCGGTTTGCCGCCACATATGGGGGCGGTTTGAAAGTCCGGTTCAGCGATCACTTTGGGTTACGGGCGGAACTGCTCGGGGTAATTTCCCGCGAGCCCCACTACGGTTTGGCGCAGACTGGGACCACGCCGGCGGAGGCATCTGCTTCCGTGCCTAACTCCGGCGTCGGCGCCACGGTGGCAGCCACAGGACCGCTCCTGTTCATCCCGCAGGGCGGCCTCTTCAATGGTCTTGAGGTTTCGGGCGGCATGTATTTCGTCTGGGGCGGCAAGGAGACCATTTCCCTGCCTGTCTCGAAGGCCTGGGATGGGGTGACCATCGCTGCGTCGGGCAACAACGTTTGCGCAGGTACGCCGATCACGATGACGGCTTCCATCAGTAATCCGAAGTCTTTCGCGGTTCCGAACTATCGCTGGAACGTAGACGGACACGATGCCGGTTCGGGCAGCACGCTGACGGTGCAGACGGACGGCTCGCATCAAGTAGGCTTGACGGTGGTGGACAGCCAGACGCTTTCGAAGTCGGTGGTGCCGCCGGTTTCGATCATGATCCGGCCCCACACTAACCCGACGGTTACGGGACGAGCCGCGAAGTCCGACCTGGACTATAAAGAAACGACGCAGCTTTACGCGACGCCGCAGGCCGGCGATTGCGCGGGCTCTTTGTCGGTCTCATGGTCCGTTAGCGAGGGCACGGTGAGCGGCGCCGACACGGCGACTTACGATTCATCCAGTGCACAGTGCGGACCTGATGGCGGCACCAGACCCGTGACGGCGACGGTTACGGTAACGGATTCAAAGGGCGGCAGCGCCACGGCGACCGTACCGCTGACCATCAAGTGCCCGAACGTTCTGGCTGCTGTGCAGCAGGATGACATCATCTTCCCAACGGGTAATTCACGCGTGAACAACTGCGGTAAGCGCGTCCTGATCGATCAGGTGTATCCGGCGTTGACCTCCGGTCAATACGCGAACTACGACGTGGTTCTGGTTGGCCACGAAGGCAACGAGAAGGTTCCGATGCGCGGGAAGCGCGGCCGCAAGGCTGCTGAAGCCGCCAGCACCCTGGCGATGGATCGCGCGCTGCATGCGGCGCAGATTCTAGCTTCCGCCTCCGGTATTTGCCCGAAACCGGGCATCGACCCGAGCCGTATCAAGATCGCGACGCTTGGCGCAGGCCAAGGTCCGGATCTGAGGAAGCCGGCTTGCGCAGCATCGATCATGGAGCGCAGAGGTTCGAAGATCACCTCCTCTGACGATCAGTTGAAGGATCAACGTGTGGAGATCTGGTTTGTGCCGAAGGGTGCGAACTTGCCCGCCTCCGCCGCGAACGCTCAGCAGGCTCCGGCCACTGTTACCGCCGACTGCCCGAAATAAGTAGAGGGTAGTTCAGCATCAGGCCCACCGGATGAGAATCCGGTGGGCCTTTTTCATGTGATTACCGCAAAGTGAGGATACTGCTCGATCCGTCTCGTATTGGGGCTTTTCAGGCTACATGAGCTTCTTCATGCCGCACCACATGGCCGGATGCGGGAAGGCGCACAAAGAACCTGGCGCCTGGCGTGTCCTTTTCGCCCACCCACAATTGTCCGCCGTGGTCCAGCACGGTCTGGCGGGAGAGCGCGAGCCCCAGGCCAAGTCCGCTACGCTTTCCATGGCTGAAGAACGGCAAGAATAACTGTTGGCGCACTTCGTCGGAGATCCCGCTGCCGTTGTCGTCGATCTGGATGAGGAAAGCGCCGCCTTCTTCTTGGGCGGAAATGCGGATCAAACCGCCATCGCGCGTGGCTTCGAGCGAGTTGCTCATCAGGTTCAGGAAGACGCGCTCCATGCGGGAGCGCTCGAGGGGCAGTTCATAGTCGCCGGGAATTTCGATCTGGATCACCGTTCGCTGCGTCTCGGCGGACTCGGCGATCAAACCTCGGGCCGCTTCGACGATATCGACCAACCGGCACGTCTCGATGGGCTCGGCCTTGCCCCGCACGGTATCGGTCAGGTCGCGCAGCATTTCCAGAACATGACGAGATGCACGGTAGATACTCAAAGCCAGCCGGCGGGATTGCGGCGGGGACAGGTTCTCATTGTCGGCCAGCATCTCCGCGCCGCCGTAGATGGCGGCCAAGGGATTGCGAAGGTCGTGCACGATGGAACTGGAAAGGCGGCCAATGGTGTTCAGGCGCTCTTGTGTGATGAGCTCCTTACGCGCCTGCTGGATGGAATCGGACATGGCGTTGAAGGTCCGCGCAAGCCGGCCGAGTTCGTCATCGCGGCCGAAGTCGAGGCGATAGCCGTAATTGCCGCGGGAGATCTCCGCCGCCGCCGTATCCAGGCGGTGTATGGGGTCGATGATATGCCGCGCGAGTGCGTAGCTCACAAGAAGAGCCATCAGAATGGCGAACACAAGGATGAGCGCGATGCGCCCGCGGAGCTCGCTGAGATGCCGGTCCGTGGCCGCCAGCGATCGAAGAACGGAGAGACTTCCGGCGGGCTTGCCGAACAGGTCGAGCAGAGGCTCCGTCAACAAGGCGTAGCGTGTATCGCCGATCTGAATCATGGAGCCTTTCACACTGGGCGGTACGGCATGGAGGGTGGTGGCTACGGCGTGTCCGCCGGCGGAGAAGAGAAAGTCACTTCCTTCACTGGCTTCGGCCAGGCTGGCCGCGAAGCGATCATTCACTTCAAATCCGGTGACGAGGATGTTGAGCAGAGCAGGGCCTGACGCGGAGTCCACATATACCGGAGTCAGGATGGTATAGAAGAGGTGTCCGTTTTCCACGGTGAAGCCGGAGGCTTGTTTGGGGAAACTGAGGCTGGCGCGAGGGATGGCTAGCGCCAGTCCGGGGAAGGGCTGAGGAGGAGCGCCACCGCTGGCTCCCAGTGAAGTGATCACGCGGCCTACGGGATCCACCACAAGGAAGACCGCATCCTCGTGGGAGACGTGAGACCAAAGGTCCGACGCAGTATCGCGGATGGTGGCCGCGTCTCTCGTCTTGAAAGCGCCGCGCACATCGGACATGGTGCTGAGCAGGGCGCTGGCGCGTGCCAGGCTGTCTGCCCGGGTGTGCCAGAGAAACTCGAAATCACGCAGGCTGAGGCGAACCTCTTCCTGAACGCTTTGTTGCGTGTTCTGCACGGCAAACTGGGCAATCAGGTACGCGGTGGCCCCGAAGAGAAGAACGGTAGCGGCGGAGGTGGCGAACAGGACGCGCCAAAGGAGGGAAGGGCGGGACATCAGTGCACCGTATAAGGACTTTCCGATTCGGGAGGGTAGGGTTGCCCGTGCTTGTTGGCGTGGGGCGTGGGAAGGTAGCCGGTCTCTGATATGAGGATCGGCGGCAGAACCTGCGAGGAACCCTTCACATCGAGCTCTTTCGCCAGGCCTGACAGGGTTTCCGGGGTCGCTCGTTCAAAGAAGACATTTTGGCGATACCGGCCGGGCGCTACATCGGGCAGGGTAAAGCGGCCTGAACGGTCCGACACGGCATAGTAAGGCGTATCGACGACCACGATGACAGCCGACATGGTGGGATGGATGTTGCAGAAAATCCGAACCACGCCAGGCCGCCGGAAGGTGACTGTCCTCGATTTTCCAGGGGGATACAACGCGAGGTCGAAGATCTGGCCGTTGAAGTTGGAGAACGCATTGTGAAAGATGGGGTCGAGGTTGGGAAACTCGACCGAGCTGCCGAGCGAGATGGGGAGCACGTGGGGCGTGAAGGTTTTATTCTTCTGGATCATACGCTCGCGCCGCGTTGGGGCGGCCTGGTGAGCGTCCATCGGCTCCAGCCAAACAACGGCCCCTGACGAATCGCCTTTCAAGGCGGAACCGCTTAGCTCAACCGAACCGGTGACGGTGGCCGCCTGGACGGAACGCGTGAGCACAAGCAAAGCGAGGACTGCGTTAGAACAAGTAGCCGATGGCAAGGTCATAGTGATTCTGCACGGTATGCGGCTGATCCAGATAGCCGAACCGTTCCTGCAGCGCTTCGGCGGCGACAAGCACGTTGGGCGCGATGCGGTAAACCGCGTTGGCTGCGCAGGAGGCAGTATGGGCGCTCGCGCCGAAAGAGAGATCGGAGGTACGAGGCGCGGTGAAGCCGCAAAAGGTATTCAGAGTCAGGCGAGGCGTCAAAGTAAAGGCGAGCTGCGACCATCCTCCGATGCCATGTACGGCGATGGGAGCTTCGTAGGGGAACAGGGAAAATCCGTCCTCAAAACCGCCCAGATTGGCCATGTTGCGACCGCCGAAGAAGAGTCCGGTGAGTCGCACCCATTTGTTGGGGGATATACTCCAATCCAAGGTTGCAATTCTAGAGGGCACGCTATAACCGTTTACATGCGTGGTGCTTTCGTGGAAGCCGGAGGCAATGTCGAACCGCGCGTTGTCGTTGAACGAGTGCCACAGATTCACGCGGCCTTCGAGGGCGGGTCGCGACGGGTCGAGGTAACGAGGAAAATAGCTGGGAACGAACGCCGCTTGTTCGTCGGTTTCAATGAGCGAACCGGCGACGTCGATCCCGCTGGAAGCTCCCAGGCGGAAGCGTTCGACGTAGCGGAACTGCGGCTGCCACAGCCAGAAATTCCCCTCACCGGCGAGCGGCGGTACGACGACTTCGGCCAGCGAATCGGGCTGGCGGGCGGAGATCAGCGGCCGGTCTTGACCCACTGAGATGGAGCGCGAACTCCAGTCGAAGTTGATGACGCCGCGGCGAAGACTCAGAGAATAGCTTCCAGCGGCTGCGCCGTCGAGAAAGTCCATATCGACATCTCCCGAAACATGACCGCCCCAGGGCAGTTCCGGCCCGCTGAAAGCGATACCCAGTTGGGATTGTCCGAGCGTGGCGCCGGAGCGATCGGGGCCCGTGAGCAGAGTCGAATAGTTCGTGGGATAGTTGGCGGCTTTGCTGTTCAGGAACGTGTTGAAGAGCGCGATGCCGGAGAACTTCAGGGGCATGCGCTGAGAGGCTTCCACCTTGGTTTGAGCCTGTTCTTCGATGCGATTCTCGGCCACGTCGAGCCTGTCTTCAACGGGGGCAGTTGCGCGCGACTGCGCCACTTCCGCGCGCAGCGATTGAATCTCTTGCATCAGTTGTTCATTCTGCTTCTCAACAGCCTCCAGCCGTTCGAGAATTCGCTTCAGGGTGGCCTGCTCCGTCTCAGCCGTTTGGGCTTTTACCTGAAGGCTGAGAGAGCTGAGAAGAATCAGCAGAACCGTTTTTCGCATGAAGAATCCGCTCCAGTTGAAGGCAGATGCCCGCTGGAGAGCAAGGCTTCTCGAAGAAGGCATCCGCCCCGAGTTCGAGGACGCGCCCGGGCGTCCCTGGGTGAGTGTCGGCGCTGAGTACGATGATGGGCGTTCTCGCGCAGGAATCATAGTGGCGAAACAGACCGATCAGTTCGAATCCGTCGACGTCCGGAAGATTGAGATCGGTGATCAAAGCTACCGGGGCGCCGTATTCACTTAGTATGCCGAAGGCGTGCGCGGCATCCGGGGCGTAACGCACGGGACAGCGGTAGTGAGTTTCAAGAGCCATCTGGAGAGCCGTAACCGCGTCCTCGCAATCTTCCACCAGGAGGATAAATGGCGATGATCTCATGTCCGGAGCTCAAGGATTGAAGCGGTATCCGAAACCATGCATAGTCAGCAGGTAGCGCGGGACTGCAGGTTCCGGCTCCAGCTTCTGCCGCAGTTTTACCATGTGCGCATCCACCGTACGCGTGTTCGGGTAGGACTGGTATCCCCAAACGCTGTTGAGGATCTGATCGCGGCTGATGATACGGCCGGGGTTTTGGATCAGGAAGGTGAGTAGATTGTACTCGGCGGGGGTGAGACGGATCTCTTCGCCATTTCTAAAGACCAGCCGGCGGTCGGTATCTACTTCGACGTCGCCGAAGCGGCAAATGCGCTGGCGGTCTGGCGAAACACGCCGGAGCACAGCCCGGATGCGAGCCATCAACTCGCGCGTGCCGAAGGGCTTGACGACATAATCGTCGGCGCCGATTTCGAGCAAGATGACCTTATCCACTTCATCGCAGACAGCGCTGAGCACGATGATGGGCGTGGTCAACTGAGCCGCGCGCACGGCCTTACAGAGGTCTGAGCCGTTCATCTCCGGAAGACGCAGATCGGTGAGAAGCAGGTTGGGCCGGTGAGCCACAATCTGGTCATAGCCCTGCTTTCCATCACTCGCCAGGATGGGGGAGAAACCCTCACGTTCCAGCATGACGGCGATTGTTTCGCGGAGGCTTTCGTCATCCTCGACGACGACGATCTTTTGCATATGCCTGGAACCAGCGTAGCTTCTTATGCGCGAATTCAGTAGGGCATCTGGTTGAATTTACAAGATATTTGCAATGCCTGGGACTTTTGGCAATGGTCTTGCTAGCTAAAAGCCCGAGCCAGGAGGCTTTCCAGGTGCTGTGGACAATTTTTGTTATCCTTCTTGTGCTCTGGCTGTTGGGAGTGGTCAGTTCTTACACGCTAGGTGGATTTATTCACATCCTTTTGATTCTGGCCGTGGCCGTGGCGCTGGTACAGATCATTTCGAGCCGCAGGACCGTTTAACGGCTTCCTAAGGTACGACGGTCGCGCGCTTAACAGGCTGGCCGCCGGCACGATACATAGCCAGCTTCTCGGCTGCTTTTCTGCGCGCCTCGTCGCTGATCTTGATGTGATTCTCAACACCGACTGCGCCTGCACTGTGTGCCATGCGGGTGGCAGCGCCCTTGTGCTGAATCACGTTGGTTTTTCCTTCAAACGTGGCTATCTTGTTTTTTACGTGAACGGTAAAGCCTTCAGGCCCTATCTTTTGGGACTTGGCCAGCTTCGCGCGGATGGTGAATTCAATTTGGGCGTCGGTTAGCTGAGCGTTCTGTGGTGCATGATGAGCGGCGGTGACGGCCGGGAGAGCCTGGAACCATCCCGCGGAGGCGGCGATGAGAACCAGGACGGGGACGATGTTCGGTCGCATATCCGTTCGATGGGTGCCTCGATGATAGCGCCTTGCGCCCGGCTTGTACGTACCTCCCTAACCAAACAGAAATACCGCTACTTCGGCGCGCAGGTTAGGCAGCCAGGTGATGCGCCGCTCACCGGCGAGGAATTCGCGATGGTCGATGCGCAGGCCTTTCTGTTCGGCCAGGCGCTCGAAATCCGTGACGCTGAGGAAGTGGATGTTGGGGGTCTCATACCACTCATAGGGGAACGCCTTGGTTCGGGGGCTGCGGCCGGTAAAAAGCATATTGGCCCGGACACTCCAATGCCCGAAGTTCGGGAACGAAACGATAGCGCGTTTGCCCACGCGCAGCATTTCCTCGATTACGCGAACAGGCTGATGCGTTTCCTGTAAGGTCTGGCTGAGGATCACATAATCGAAGGCATTATCGGGGAAGTCGGCGAGGCCTTCGTTCAAATCGCCTTGAAAGGCGGAGACTCCGCGGGCGATGGCGCGACGAACGCGGGCAGGCGAGATCTCGACTCCGCGCGCGGTTACCTGCTTCTGCCGGATGAGCCATTCGAGTAACTCGCCTTCGCCGCATCCGAGGTCGAGCACCCGGCTCTTGGGGGTGATGATGCGGCCGATGACGGCGAAGTCACTTCGCCCCGCCAATGTCGTCAAGCGGCGGCACCCGCCGCGCCCCGGTAAGTACTCGCGAGGAATCCGCGAATCAGCTCCGTCTGTTCCGCTACATCGACGAGAAACGCGTCGTGCCCGTAGTTTGAAGGCAGTTCGCAGTAGGCGACATCATGGTTGCGCCGGCGCAAGGTGCGCACGATCTCCTGCGATTGATAGCTGGGATACAGCCAGTCCGAGGTGAAGCTGATGACCAGAAAGCGGGTGCTGACGCCTTCGAAGGCATCGGCCAATGTGGCGTTGCCATTTGACACGTCATAAGTGTCCATGGCCTTGGTGATGTAGATGTACGAGTTGGCGTCAAAGCGCGTCACGAACTGGCTTCCGCGGTAACGGAGATAACTTTCGACCTCGAATTCCGGAGCAACGTCGATGGCCGTGGTGGGTTTGTCTTTTCTGCGGCGACCGAACTTTTCACGCATGGATTCGTCGCTCATGTACGTGATGTGGCCCACCATGCGAGCGACAGAGAGGCCACGGGCGGGGACTGCGCCGTCGTAGTAATCGCCGCCATTCCAATCCGGGTCTGCCATGATCGACTGCCGTCCCACCTCGTTGAAGGCGATCTGTTGCGGGCTATGGCGCGCGGTGCTGGCGATGACTATGACGGAGCGCACGTGCTCAGGAAACGATACGGCCCATTCGAGAGCCTGCATACCCCCCATGGATCCCCCGGCGACGGCTAATAACTGCCGGATCCCCAACGAATCCACCAGCATCTTCTGCAGGCGGACCATGTCCCGGACGGTGACGGCGGGGAAGGACATGCCCCATGGTTTTCCGGTGGCTGGGTTGATGGAAGCGGGCCCTGTGGTGCCCTGGCACCCACCGAGAATATTGGAGCAAATGACGAAGTACTGGTTGGTGTCGAATGCTTTGGCGGGGCCAATTGAGTTATCCCACCAACCCGGTTTACCGGTTTCCTGACTGATGCCGGCGGCGTGGGCGTCGCCCGTAAAGGCATGAACAACGAGGATGGCGTTGCTGCGATCGGCGTTCAGAGTTCCGTAGGTTTCGTAGGCGACATCGAGAGGTTCGATGCGCGCGCCGCTATCGAGAGTGATGCCGTCGAAGCGCGCGATTTCGGTGGAGACAAGCATGGTCCTTGATTGTCATGTTAGCGCTAACGGCCGTTGGGTGTCGTGATGGACGCTCGAGCGCCCCCGCGGGCGCTTTCAGGACAATCACGGCGCTTGGATCGTTATGTCAGCAACGCTGCGCTGCTCAGGCAGATCCGTGCTGTGTGGACGATGCAGGTTTCGGCGCAGTCATGCTTGTCAAAGCGCAAAGACTTTAATTTGAGCAACGCGCGCGAGGCCAACGCCTTGCCCAGGAGCGGTTCAATCTCGGGATCTCGCAGGGTGCTGAAGCTAAAGATTGCGACGAATGAAATTCCGACGGCGGAAAATCCAAAAGGTTCGCGCGACACTTTGGCCATGATTCCGGTGCCGAAATTCTCCCCTCCTTTCGCGGTTAACGGGATCACCATTCGACCGCGTTCGGTGAGGCGATCCAGCCAGAGCGGGCAAGGATGGGTAGCGCCTGCGTTGATCAACATAGCGTCACAGGGACCGGGATCGAAATCGGCGCCATCGCCGGCGTGGACGCTCACCTGCGAGTAGGCGGAGAGGTTCCGGCGGGCCCGTTCGGCCAGGTCGGGATCGAGGTCGATGGCGACAACGCTGCCCTGCTCACCTACCATTTCGGCCAGGATTGCGGTGTAATAGCCGACACCGCAACCGGCATGATAGACGCGGTCACCACGCCTCAGATCAAGAGCTTCGATCCAATAGGCGAGGGTGCTGGGGTGTCCGTTGTTTAACTGCCGCGTTGCGTCGATAGCGACGAGGACGTTGTGGTAGAGATCGCGGGGATTCTCGGTGGTGATGTACGGATCGCCCACTATGCCGAGTAATCCCAATCCGGCGCGGTCACTGGAGCAGATGTTCCATGGGGGCGGACCGAGATACCGAGCGCGGGGAACTGTCGCGAAGGCTTTGACAAGCTCAGTAGAGCGCAGGTTCGCGGCAAGCCGTATTTCATCGGCGTAGAAGCGGCGGTATGACTCCACCAGCTTGCCGCCTATTTGATTTCGGGGTCGGCCGCTGTGGCGGGTTCAGAGCCGAAGTGCTGATGAATCTCGCCGCTTTGATCGGAGTAAAACGTTTTGCTGCCCGTGTTGTTGTAGGCCACGGGATCGGCGTTGATCTGGTAGCCGGTGGGTGTTGCCTGCAGAGTGTACTTGTAGCCGCCCTTTTCGCCTTTGGCGAGGTCGGCGGAGATCAGATCGGCCGCGGAGGCGTTCGGAGCGCCGCTGGAGGGTTTGCCGAGTTCGGTCAAAGACTGCGGATAGCGGCCATAGGTGGAGTAGTATTGCGCCTCGGCCGATTGCAGGGTTTTCACCGTGGCGGTGGCTCCCATTTCCCGCGCGGACATCGTCGCCTTGTTGAACCGTGGCAGGGCGATGGCCAGGATGATCAGGATGATCGAGATAACGATGAGAAGTTCAATGAGCGAGAAGCCTCGCGATTTACGTGCGTTTCGGGTTTTCAAGATCGACTCCAACCTATTAGCATATGACGTGCGTGGACCGGAAAACGTGCAGGAGGGTTAATGGATCTCCGGGTCGGCGGCGGTAGCTGGTTGGGAACCGGGGTGCTGATGGATAGGCCCCGATTGATCGGCGTAGAACGTCCTGCCGCCAGAGTTGTTGTAGGCCACGGGATCGGCATTGATTTGATATCCGTTGGGCGTGGCCTGGATGGTGAACTTGTAACCGCCTTTCTCACCCTGAGCGAGGTCTCCCGAAACCAGGTCCGCGGTGGACGCGTTGGGCGCGCCGCTGGAAGGTTTGCCCAGTTCCGCCAGGGATTGCGGGTAGCGGCCGTAGACGGCGTAGTATTGCGCCTCGGCCGATTGCAGGGATTTGACTGCGGCAATGGCGGCCATTTCACGGGATAGCATCATCGTCTTCTGGAAATGGGGCAGGGCGATGGCCAGGATGACCAGGATGATGGAGATGACGATGAGAAGCTCGATGAGAGAGAACCCTTTTCTGGATTTCATACGGGGGCGCCTTTTCAACCAGATGACGCGTGAGGCGCGGGAACGTGCAGCGCATGATATGCGAGAGGTAGTGATCATGAACTGGTGTTGCCTGCTGCTACTGCTGCCAACTGCCTGATGAGCCAAGACACCGTGGTTCAGACTCGGAAATATTACGAAAAAGGTCCGGTTCACGTTGAGTTCCCACCTGGGCGGATGGTTGTTTCAGTGGATCGGCACGATTGGACAATCGAGTTGGCTACTTTGCCGCTGGCGCCGCGGTGGCCACCACGGACGAGCCGTCTGGCTTCATGCAGGCTAAAGCTTTGCGGTGAGCGGACGGAGAAGACCAGGACGGTGGACGTTCGCAGGCTGCACTTTGCGGGTTCATAGGGAGGCCCGAAATCTACGGGGTTATCGAATTCCAGTACGCCTTCTGACCCACATAATCATCATCGGGCAGCGCGGCCAGAATTCGGCGGCGGAGGGAGAGCATATCTAATTCACCTTGATACTTCCAGATCACGTTTCCGTCGGGCCCCAGGAGGGCGGTGTAGGGAACAGAGCCGTTCCAATCCGGGTCGAAGACCTTCATGAGGGAGTAGCCGTCGGTTGTGCCAAACAGCAGGTTTCTTGAGGCCGCGTGCATCCGCTCCAATGCACTCTGAACACCCTTGCGCTCATCGGGATAGTTGATGCTAACCGTCACCAGGTCGAAGGGGCGGTTGCGATACATGTGCCAGGCCTTCACAAATTCCGGCATCTCATGGACGCAGGGCCCGCACCAGGTGGCCCAGAAATCCACCAAGGTGATCTTGCCGCTTGTATTTTGCGCGAGTTTCTTCAGGCCGTCGGCATCGACATCGGTGAGGGAGACGGGTTCGGCAGCCAGGCGCTCGGCTTCCTGATTGCGGCCTTCTTCTTTATAGGCCCACTTGGTGGAGCAGCCGACACTGGGCGTATGGGTTACCGCCACAGGCCGTCCTGCTAGAACCGCATCAATGGCGTCGCGCGCGTCTTGTTTCGTCACCAGCTTGATGCGCTGGTTATTATCGACGCGGCCTTCATAGCGCAAGTGGCGCGAGGAATCGAAGACGAACACATGGGGGGTAGCGGAAGGCCCAAAAAGCCGCGCCACCTGCTGGGTGTCGCCATCGTAAAGGTATGGGTAGTTGAAATGGCGGTATTCCGCGCGGATCTTCATCTCCGGGAAGGAATCGCTGACGTCGGTATAGCCCAGCTCATCGAGGCGAATGGCGCTGGGGCTGTTGGGCTGGATGGCGACCACTTGAACGCCTTTGGATGCGTAGTCGGATTGGATGGCCTTGATGCGCTCTTCGTAGAGTTGGGCGGTGGGGCAGTGGTTGCACGTAAATACGATGACGAGGACTTTGCTGGTGGCCCAATCGCCTGCATGGTGGAGTTGGCCGTCGACCCCGACGAGTTCGAAGGGCGGCATGGACGAACCGATAGGGAGCACGGGAAAGTGCTGCTCCGCGGCTGTCGCGGCGACTGTCCCCATTGCCAGCAATGCGAAAAATGACTTGATCTGTCGCATCCCTTTAGGATAGCGCTCCGGAAGTGGCGCCAGCGAAATCGCCTACGGTACAAAGGAAGCGGCGGATCGTTTCGTTGACGACCTCAGGCTGCTCCAGGGTGCTGAGGTGACCGGCGCCGGGCACGGATACGAACACCGCGCCGGGGATGGCCGCGGCGATAGCCTGGGTGCTTTCGAAGGCAATATCATCCACGCCGGCGATGGCGAGCGTGGGAACGCGGATATCTTTCAGGAACGGCCGCGCATCGGGACGGTCGACCATGCCGCGAGCGGCGGCCGCGACGGATTGCGGGTCTTGCGAGAGGATGATGTCGGTGATGGGGCCGGCCAGCTGCGGTTGAGTGATCAGGCGCGGGAGCATGATCTCAGGCGCCACGGTGATGCCTTCCTTTTCCAGGCGATTTAGAAATCGATCCCAATGCTGTTTCTCTTTCTCGTCGGCGGGCGTGGCGCGAGTGTCCATCAGAATGAGGGCGCTGAGGCGTTCCGGATAACGGCGCGCTATGGACATGGCGATGTATCCGCCGCGTGAAATTCCAGCGATGGCGGCTTTAGGGACGTGATGTTGATCGAGCAGTTGGATTACGGCGTCAGCGGCGACGTCAATGGGCGCGCCGGGCAGATTGGGCGCGAGAATCTGGAATTCACCGCCGAGCGCCGCTTGCTGAGGTTTCCACAGGCGGTTATCGAGCGGGAATGCATGGAGCAGAAGGAGGGTCAATTGGTTGGCTTGTAACGAAGCACCTTGCTGAGATCAATGCCGCGAATGATGCCGTTGGTGTTGTACGCGAGTCCCCAGGAATCGATGGAAGACATGTCGGGGAAAATGCAGGCCTCAAGGTCCTGGTCAGTGGAGTTGTTGTTGACCCACGCGCCGCCGGCTGCGTTGATGCCGCCGAACAGGTCAGAACCGCCGAGCTGCGAGCAGTAGCAGGATGCGGGGTTGCCCTCACAAGTACCCGTTATGGCGGGCTTGTTGTAATAGGCGAGTGCCGCAAGTGTCGGCTTGGTGGCGGTCAGGGTTTCCAGCAGGATGTGGATGCGGGAACCATCGGAGGCAGATGTGTACTGGCAGAACGACTTGAGTCCGGCGAGGGGAAGCTCGGTTTGCGGATCGTTCGTTCCGTAGACAGCCTCGCGCAGGTAGACCGTGCCTCCGGTTTGAGTACAGTAATCCGCGGGCGTGGATTGGGCGAGAGCGGCGAAAGAAAAAGAGAGGGCAAGGAAGGCCAGGCGCATTGGACGAGTATACAGGACCGTCTAACGGACGGCGCCCATCTTATCGACAGGCCAGTAGGCGAATACTGCTTTTCCGAAGATCAGATTCCGCGCGACGGTACCCCACACGCGGCTGTCGTTTGAGGAAGCGCGGTGGTCACCGAGGACGAAATACTCGCCGGGCGGAACCACTTTACGCTCCATCGAAGACCGGTCGCGATACTCGTCGGGCAGGTAAGGTTCGTAGAGTTCGCGGCCATTCACGAAAACCTGTCCTTCTTCAATTTCGACCGTATCGCCGGGAAGCCCGATCACGCGCTTGATATAGCTCTTGGAGTGGTCCCAGGGATACCAGAAAACGATAGTATCGCCGCGGCTGATCTGGCTGATTCCAAAGCGATACGTGAACTGGTTGATGAAGATGCGCTCTTCATCGTTGAGGCTGGGCATCATGCTGGTGCCTTCGACGCGCACGGGGCGGTAGACAAAGACGATCACGAAAACGGCCAGCAGGACGGCGCCGACAACGTCACGAAAGATGCGTATGGCAGGCTGGTTTTGCATCTAGAAACGAAAATTCACGCCGCCCCGTAAACTGCGAGGCGTTTGCACGAGAAGAAGGCGCCCATCGGGTGAAGACACGGGCAAATACCCTTGGGCCAGCATGTTTCGAATTTCCGCAGTGGCCTCCATGCGGAAGGGAAGGCCTAACACAGCCGGAATCGGCTGGCGGATGGAGATGGTTAATCCGGGGTCTGCCGTCATGCCCTGCGTGGAGTAAAGCCGGGCGACCAGCGCGGCGCGGTCATCCACGAACTGATAGGAAGCTTTGAGACGAGTGCCAGCATGCGGCACGGCCGCGGAAGCGATGGCGGTTACTGCTTGACGCTGCCTGGTTTCCAGCAGCCCGCGCAGTTCGTCCGGAGTGTCGCTGTCAAACTGATTGGACCGCGGGGTGAGCACGCCGACCGAACCATACTCCAGGGTCAGTTGAACGTTATCACCGAGATCCTGGCTAAGCCCGGACGAGAAGCCCGAGGTGTGATAGTTGCCGGCGTTGAAAAGAACGCCGTCCGTATAAACGTCGGGAAGCAGTTCACCGGCGAAACCAGAGTTGGCGAAACCGGGGGTTTCAGCGCCCGAGATCATGAGGGCTGCATTCTGGACATCCTCCCGATAAACGGACAGAAGCACCTCGCGGGAACCGAAACGGCGAGAATAGCCTGCTTCATAGTCTTCGCCTCTCTGCACGCGGGCGTGCCCGTTCCGAAGAGTCACCGCCGCCGGGGATGCCAGGGCCGCCACATCGCGCTGAAGATCTTCCTCCGGGCCCTCCGCGTCGTTGGCCGCAGGGTTATCGGTCTGACGGCCGAGATCCCCTCGGGCGTTCCCGGAAGTGTAGGTGATATTCAACTTGCCGCCGTCCTGGAGCGTGTACGTGAGGCGCGCATACGGGCTGAAATAGTGGAAATGATCGACGAAAGCTACTGAATCCATTCCAACGCCGTAGTCGAGAACCAGCGAGTCGGTTAACTCGGTTCGGTCACCCATGTCGGCGGCAAGGGAGCGCAGCGGAGGCGGACCGGACTCGGAAGCCGAACTATCGAACAAAGGGGTCCACCGGGGAATGTAAAGTTGGCGGAGGGTGATGGAGATTTCGGGTGCGTCGCCATCCATGGATCGACTGTAGGTCGTGCGCACGGCTGCGGACGGTGCCCCGGCGGTGTTGGCGTAGGCCACATTTCCGGCGAACTGCACGTTATTCGTGCCTAAGACACTAGTAGCGAAGGCGAAAGCCGTTCCCACTTCGCCCGCCGGACCGCCGGAGTTCATATCGCCCGCGGAAAAGCTAACCATGCCGCGGTTGTCCGTGAAATAGCTTCCGAGTCGCGAGGCGCCGGAGTTCGGGGAACTGTTTGAGACGTCGTCAGGCAGAAAGCGGAATACGGGTCGCGTGGCGCTTGAAGACCGCAGAACCCATTTCCAATCCTGGTTGAGGATGCCGTCTCCGCGGCCCACCGACGGGAGCAGACGAA